>Ga0164306_10000809_pt1 | contig 13236 bp, 11 predicted proteins | sample Whisoiple_242_MG_FD_110213 | JGI IMG/M metagenome (GOLD analysis project Ga0164306, IMG submission 110213) | Soil microbial communities amended with fresh organic matter from upstate New York, USA - Whitman soil sample_242_MG | ecosystem: Environmental > Terrestrial > Soil > Unclassified >... | reverse complement strand
CGCGACGTCGTGCTCGAGCTCAAGACGATCGCCGACGTCGCGCTCGTGGGCTTCCCGAGCGCCGGCAAGTCGTCGCTGGTCGCCGCGATGTCCGCCGCCCGGCCGAAGATCGCCGACTACCCGTTCACGACCCTGGTCCCGAACCTCGGCGTCGTGCAGGCGGGCGACGCGCGGTACACCGTCGCCGACGTCCCGGGCCTCATCCCGGGCGCGAGCGAGGGCAAGGGCCTCGGCCTCGAGTTCCTCCGGCACGTCGAGCGGTGCGCCGTGCTGGTGCACGTCCTCGACTGCGCCACCCTCGAGCCGGGCCGGGACCCGCTGACCGACCTCGACGTCATCGAGGCCGAGCTCGCCGCGTACGCGGGGGACATCGGCATCGAGGGCGGGCGGGTGCCGCTGACCGAGCGCCCGCGCATGGTCGTGCTCAACAAGATCGACGTCCCCGAGGCCCGCGAGCTCGCCGACCTGGTCCGGCCGGACCTGGAGGCGCGCGGCCTGCGGGTGTTCGAGATCTCCACCGCGAGCCACGAGGGCCTGCGCCCGCTGACGTTCGCGCTGGCCGAGGTCGTCGAGCAGGCCCGCCGCGACGCGCCGGCCCCCGAGGCGACCCGCGTGGTGCTGCGCCCGAAGGCGGTCGACGAGGCCGGCTTCACGGTCGCGCGGCGCCAGGACGGCGACCACGAGTACTTCCAGGTCCGCGGCACCAAGCCCGAGCGCTGGGTGCGGCAGACCGACTTCGCCAACGACGAGGCCGTGGGCTACCTGGCCGACCGGCTGGCGCGGCTCGGCGTCGAGGAGAAGCTGCTCAAGGCCGGCGCGGTCGCGGGCGCCGAGGTCGTCATCGGCGACGGGCCGAGCGCGGTCGTCTTCGACTGGGAGCCGACCCTGCTCACCGGCTCGGAGCTGCTCGGGGGGCCCCGCGGGTCGGACCAGCGCCTCGAGGACCACAGCCGGCCCACCCGCGGGCAGAAGCGCGAGCAGTACAAGGAGCGCATGGACGCCAAGGCGGAGGCGCGCGCCGAGCTGTGGACCGAGCGCGAGGCCGGCCTCTGGCGCGAGGACTGACGCTCGGTTTCCCCGGGGGCGATGCCTCTGGAGTGGAGCGTTCTGCCCGACACGCCGGTGCGTGTCGGGCAGAACGCTCCAGTCGTCTCCACTCCCGTCCGTCCGTCCGGGGGTCTCGGGCCGAGGCGCATGTCGGATCAGCGTGGGGGAGGCTCCTCGTACGGGCACGTGACCGCCGACGAACCCGCGGAAGGACCCTGTTCGGGCTTGACCGTGACGGGCGCGTCCCGGCATGATACCGAGCGCAGCCGCATACGTCTCTGAACTCCGATGAAGGAGCAGATGCATGCGACTGTCATCCGTGGCGCTGACGATCTCGCTCGTCGCCCTGACGCTCTCGACGCCCGGCCCTCCGGCCGCGCAGGCGTCCGCGGGGGGCTCCCCGCCTGACGTCGTCACGATGGTGGACAGCACCGGCGCGAGCTGGACCATCGAGGTTCCGACGACGACACGCCGCGACTCGGGGCCGACCGCGTCGGTCCCGGCGACAACCGGATCCGGTGATCTCGCCGATCTGGTCGGGGCCGAGCTCTACCCCGTGCTTCCGCCCGAGGTCGCACGAGCCCTGGCGCCCGAGGAGCGACAAGCGGGGACCCGATCCGTGATCGGAGCAGATGACCGGACGCGTATCACCAAGGTGACCAGCGACCCGTACGTGCAGATGCCCCTCCTCACGTACGCCAAACCGGGCGGTGACCGGTTCATGTGCACGGGCTGGTTGTACGACAACCGCACCCTCGCGACGGCGGCGCACTGCCTGTCGGACGGGGAGGGGACGTGGTACTCGGGCTACGAGGTGTACTTCGGAGCGGACGGGTCCAGCGCGTACGCCCGGTGCGGCTACAACGTCCAGGCAGCGCCGGTCGGCTGGGACGGCGTGGCCGGAAGTCCGCACGACTGGGGCATCCTGGTCCTCAACTGCAACGCAGGAGACGTCCTCGGTCATCTCGGCTACAAGTCGCTCTCCACTGCACCGAGCGGCAACTGGTCGGTGACCGGCTACCCGAGCGACAAGGTCTCGTCGACGTCTGGGTACACGATGTGGACGCACTCCGGACCGGTCACTGCTGCGGACGCCGCGCGCTGGCACTACCAGATCGACACCCACGGCGGACAGAGCGGAGCGCCTGTCTGGCGGCTGGAAGCGGGAACATCGTGCGGGAACTGCGCCATCGGCATCCACGTCGCCGGACCGTTGAACCCGACGCCCACCTCGCAGAACACGGGCGTCCGCATCACGGCGACGGTCTTCGAGGCGCTCAGCGCCTACGCCAGAGCCTATCCCTGAGCACGGTCGGGCTGATCGCCCTCACCGGCGCGTGCACGGCAGACCCGGAGACAGCGTCGATCTCGGGCGTGGTGCACGTGGGTGGCGACCCTTGTGCCGCCTGGTGCACGGTGGAGCTCAGGCCGTACGGCGAGACGGGCCCGGTCCTCGAGATCGCTCAGATCGTGAGCGACGACGGCTCGTTCGCCTGGCGAGGGCTCCGGGGCGGTCGGTACACGATCCGGGCGTGGAGTGACGGCGAGCACGGCGACGCTGACGTTGCCGTCGCGCCGGGCGGCTGGGTGATCGTGGACGTGCACATCGGCGACACCTGATGCCCGTTCGAGCGCGTCCGATCGCTGAACGGTGCGGAGCCGGGAGCGTCGGGCGGGGGATGATGCTCCCCGTGAGTGCCGCCGCGTTGTCCGACCGCCGCCTGCTGCCCGAGGTCCGCCGCGTGGTGGTCAAGGTCGGCTCGTCCTCGCTGACGGACGGCACCGGCAAGCTCGACCCGGCCCGGCTGCGGGCGCTGGTCGACGTGCTGGCCGCCCGCGTGAACGGCGGGCACCAGGTCGTCCTGGTGTCGTCCGGCGCCATCGCCACCGGCATGGACCCGCTCGGCCTCGCGCAGCGGCCCCGGGACCTCGCGACCCAGCAGGCCGCCGCGTCCGTGGGGCAGGGGCTGCTGGTCGCGCACTACACCCGCGCGTTCCACGAGCACGGCCTGCGCGTCGGTCAGGTGCTGCTGACCGCCGACGACACGATGCGCCGGACCCAGTACCGGAACGCGCAGCGCGCGCTGGAGCGGCTCCTCGACCTCGGGATCGTGCCGATCGTCAACGAGAACGACACGGTCGCCACGGACGAGATCCGGTTCGGCGACAACGACCGGCTGGCGGCGCTGGTGTCGCACCTGGTGCACGCCGACGCGATGGCGCTGCTGACGGACGTCGACGGCCTGTACACCGGTCCGCCGAACCGCGAGGGGTCGCGCCGGATCGCCGAGGTGCGCGGTCCGAAGGACCTGGACGGGATCGACGTCTCCGCGCGCGGGTCCCGGGTCGGCACCGGCGGCATGGTGACCAAGCTGGAGTCGGTGGCGATCGCCACGGGGTCGGGCGTGCCGGTCGTGCTGACCTCGGCCGCGCAGGTCGCCCCGGCGCTGGCCGGCGAGGACGTCGGCACCTGGTTCGCGGCGACCGGCAAGCGCGCGTCGACCCGGCTGATGTGGCTCGCGTACGCCGCGCGCACCCACGGGCGGCTCGTGCTCGACGACGGCGCGGTGACGGCGGTCGTCGAGCGCGGCAAGTCGCTGCTGCCGGCCGGCGTGACGGCCGTCCAGGGCGAGTTCGAGGCCGGCGACCCGGTCGAGATCGCCGCCGCCGACGGCACGGTGGTGGCGCGCGGGCTGGTGGCCTACTCGTCGCAGGAGGCGCCCGACCTGCTCGGCCGCAGCACGTCCGAGCTCCGGGCGGAGCTGGGGGAGGGGTACGACCGCGAGCTCGTGCACCGGGACGACCTCGTGCTGGTGCGGCGCCGCCGCTGAGGCGGGCGCGCTGCCGGGCGCTGAGACGCCCGCCGACCCGCCGCGCGTCCGGGACTAGGCTGGTGCGATGACCACCTCGCTCGACGCCCCGGCCACGGACGGGGCCCAGCCCGCCGCCGTGCCCGCCGCGCCGTCGGCCGACGACGTCACCGCCCAGGTGCTCGCCGTGGCCCGGCGCGCCAAGGCGGCGTCCCGCGCCCTGGCCGTCGCCACCCGCGGCACCAAGGACGCGGCGCTGCACGCGCTCGCCGACGCCCTGGTGGCGCACGCGGACGCGATCGTCGCCGCCAACGCCGAGGACCTGGACCGGGGCCGCGCGGACGGCATCTCGGACGGCCTGCTCGACCGGCTCGCGCTCACCCCCGCGCGCATCGAGGCGATCGCCGGCGCGCTGCGCGAGGTCGCGGCGCTGCCCGACCCGGTCGGCGAGGTGGTGCGCGGCTCGACGCTGCCCAACGGCCTGCGGATGCGCCAGGTGCGCGTCCCGATGGGCGTCGTCGGGATGATCTACGAGGCGCGGCCGAACGTCACGGTCGACGCGGTCGGGCTGACGCTCAAGAGCGGCAACGCGGTCGTGCTGCGCGGCGGGTCCGCGGCGGCCCGGAGCAACGCGGTGATCGTCGAGGTGCTGCGCGCCGCGCTCGAGGCGCAGGGCCTGCCCGCCGACCTCGTGCAGTCGGTCGACGCCTGGGGCCGCGCCGGCGGCGTGGCGCTCATGCACGCCCGCGGGCTGGTCGACGTGCTGGTGCCGCGCGGCGGTGCCGGCCTGATCCAGACGGTGGTCCGCGAGGCCACGGTGCCGGTGATCGAGACCGGCGTGGGCAACGTGCACGTGTACGTCGACGCCACCGCCGACCCCGCCGTCGCGCTGCCGATCCTGCTCAACGCCAAGACCCAGCGCGTCGGGGTGTGCAACGCCGCCGAGACGCTGCTGGTGCACCGCGACGCCGCCGAGGCGTTCCTGCCGTCCGCGCTCGCCGCGCTGGCCGAGGCCGGCGTGACGGTGCACGGCGACGCCGCGACGACCGCGGCGGCCCCCGCCGGCGTCGAGGTCGTGCCCGCCACGGACGAGGACTGGGCCACCGAGTACCTGTCGCTCGACCTCGCGGTCCGCGTCGTCGACGACCTGGACGCGGCGCTCGAGCACATCCGCACCTGGAGCTCCGGCCACACCGAGGCGATCGTCACCCGCGACCTGGCCGCCTCCGAGCGGTTCGTCGCCGAGGTCGACTCCGCCGCCGTCATGGTCAACGCCTCGACGCGGTTCACCGACGGCGGCCAGCTGGGGCTCGGCGCCGAGATCGGCATCTCCACCCAGAAGCTGCACGCCCGCGGCCCGATGGGCCTCGGCGAGCTCACCACCACCAAGTGGGTGGTGCACGGCGACGGGCACGTGCGGCCCTGACCCGGCGTCCGGCGGGCGACCCGCCGGACGTGCGACACTTGACCCTCACTTCGACCCGTCCGGGAGGACCACGTGAACGCTGCGCTGCGCGTCGCCGAGACCGCCGCCGAGCACACGACCGAGCTGCCGTTCTCGCCCGTGGTGTTCGGCATCACCGCCTTCGGCGTCCTCATCGCCCTGCTGCTCGTGACCTTCGCCTTCCGGAGCGTCGGCACGCGCCACGACTGAGCCGCCAGCAGACGGGGACCCGCATCCGATGACGCAGCGACGAGCCCGGCTGGGCGTGATGGGCGGCACCTTCGACCCCATCCACCACGGCCACCTCGTCGCCGCCAGCGAGGTCGCCGCGCGGTTCGACCTGGACGAGGTCGTGTTCGTGCCGACCGGCGCCCCGTCGTTCAAGCAGGACGTCGACGTCACGCCGGCCGAGCACCGATACCTCATGACCGTCATCGCGACGGCGTCGAACCCGCGGTTCACCGTCAGCCGCGTCGACATCGACCGGCCCGGGCTGACGTACACCGTCGACACCCTGCGGGACCTCGCGCACGAGCGGCCCGACGCCGACCTGTACTTCATCACCGGCGCCGACGCCATCGAGCAGATCCTCACCTGGAAGGACTCGCCGGAGCTCTTCGAGCGGGCCCAGTTCGTCGCCGTGACCCGGCCCGGGCACACGCTCACGACCGACGGCCTGCCCGCCGACCGGGTGAGCCAGTGGGAGATCCCGGCGCTCGCCATCTCGTCCACCGACGTGCGCGACCGCGCGCGCGGCGGCAAGCCCGTCTGGTACCTGGTCCCGGACGGCGTCGTCCAGTACATCGCGAAGCACGGTCTGTACCGGGGGAGCGAATCGTGATCCACGAGATCACCCGCTCCGCCCCCGGTCCCGAGGAGGCCCCGAGATGAGCTCGTCCGGCAGCCCGCTCACCCGACGGGAGCTGCGGGAGCGCGAGGCCGCGCGGCTCGCGGAGCAGGAGCGCGCGTCCGCGGCGGCTGCCGCGCCCGCGCCGGCTGCCGCGCCCGCGCCCGAGGCCGCGCAGGCGACCCCGCCGCGCGGCGTGGGCCGGGCGGCGGGCGGAGCGGCGACGCCGTCGGGCGCCGGTGCGGCCCCCGCGGGTGCCGGTCCGCGCCGTACCGCCGCGCCCGTGAGCCCGGCTGCGCCCGTGCGCCCCGCCTCGGCGGCGCCCGGTGCGCCCGCCTCGCCCGCCGCCCCCGCCGCGTCGCCGTCCTCGCGGCGGGCGCTGCGCAACCAGCCCGTGTCGGCGGTCGGACCGGACGGGTCCGCCGCGCCGTACCAGGTGCCCGGCCTCCAGCCCGACCAGCCCGCGCGCACCCGGCGGTCGATCCGGACCTCGGACGCGCCGCAGGCCGGCGCGCCGGGTGCGGGGGCGACCGGTGCCCGCGCCGCGGGTGCCGGTGCCGCGGGTGCCGCCCCCGGCCCCGCCGCCTCGGGCCCCGCTGCCGCTGGGGCCGCCGCTGGCGCCGCTCGCGCCGGCGCCCCGGCCGCGCGCCCGTCGGCGCCCGCCGCCGCCCCGCGCGTGCCCGACCTGTGGGCCGCGGCCCAGCGGGACGCGGGCGGGTCCGCCGCGTCGCCGTCGGGGTCCGCCGCGCCGGGGTCCGCCGCGCCCGCGCCCGCCCTCTCGACACCGAACCCCGCCCGGACCGCCCCCGCGCCGTCCCGGGCCCCGGCGCGCAGCGACCGCGCGTCCGCCACCGGCGCCGTGCCCGCGGGCGGCGCGTCCACCGCCTCCGGCTCCGCCGGCGCCCCCACCTCCGCCCCGCCCCACGGCGCGCCCGCGCCGTGGGCCCGGACCGGCGCCGCCCGCCCGGCGACCGCGTCCGGCACAGCGGCCGGTCCCGCGTCCGGCACCGCACCCGCCGCCCCGGCGTCCGCACCCGGCGCCGCCCCCGCGGGCCGCGCCGCCCGCCCCGCGCCGGCCGTCCCGGGCCAGGCGCCCGCGCCCGACCGTTCCTCCGCCACGCCGGCGTCCGAGCCGCAGCCCGCCCGCCGGAGCGCCGGCAGCACGCCCGGCCGCGCGTGGCCGCCCGCCGCGCCGGCCGCGGGCGCCGCCGGCGCCGCCCCGTCGGCCCCGGCCGCGGCCCCCGCCGCCCCGGGCCAGCAGCGTGCCGGCGCCGCGGCCCCCTCGCGGACCTCCTCCGGCGCGTCGTGGCGCCCGCTGGCCGGCGACGCCGCGTCGGTGGGCACCGGCACCACCGCGCTGCCCACGTCGGCGACCGCGGGGAGCGCCGCTGCCGCCGCGCCGAGCACCCCGGCGCCCGCCGCCCCGGCCAAGCAGGACCGGTCCAACGCCGGTCCCGCGCGCACGTCGGCCGCGGCCCCGGCCGCCGCGCCGCCGGCCGGCGCCGAGGACGACGACGAGGCCCCCGTCCCGCAGTGGCAGAGCCTGCTGCGCGCGATGGCGCCTGCGCCGCTGCCCGAGGACGAGGCCGAGATCACCGACGCCACGGGCGACATGCTGCGCGGCGTGCACGCGGACGAGGAGATCGACGAGATCGACGAGCAGCCCGAGCGGCTGCGCCGGCCCCTGCCGTACACCTGGCTGCAGTGGATCATCCTGGCGGTCGTCGCGTTCGTGCTCGGCTTCCTCATCATCTTCGTCGCCAACACCGCGTCGAGCGCCGAGGGACCGGACGTCCCCGCCGCGGCCGCCGCGGCCCCGGACGCCGCGCCCGCACCCTGACCTGCACCACCCGCCCCACCCGAACCACCCCGAGGAGACCCGTGTCGGCCACCGACCGCGCGATCGAGCTCACCGTGGCGGCCGCACGCGCCGCTTCCGACCTCAAGGCCCAGGAGATCATCGCCCTGGACGTCAGCGGGCAGCTCGTGCTGACCGACGCGTTCCTGATCGCCTCCGGCACCAACGAGCGGCAGGTCGGCGCGATCGTCGACGCCGTCGAGGAGTCGCTGCACAAGCTCGGCGCCAAGCCGCTGCGCCGCGAGGGCAAGTCCGAGGGCCGCTGGGTGCTCATCGACTTCGGCGACGTCGTCGTGCACGTGCAGCACGCCGAGGACCGCACGTACTACGCGCTCGAGCGGTTGTGGAAGGACTGCCCCGTCATCGAGCTGCCGGCCGACGTGCACGGCAACCCCGAGGGCGCCGAGGCGGGCGAGTGACCGCCGGGCGCGTCGTCCTCTGGCGGCACGGGCGCACCGCGCACAACGCCGCGGCGCGCCTGCAGGGCCAGTCCGACATCCCGCTCGACGAGGTCGGCGTGTGGCAGGCCGAGACGGCCGCCGCCGCGCTCGCGAGCCGGTACTCCCCGACGCGGGTCGTCGCCTCCGACCTGGGCCGCGCGCGGTCGACGGCGGAGGCGCTGTCCGCGCGCACCGGGCTGCCGGTGCACACCGACGCCCGGGTCCGGGAGCGGTCGTTCGGCGACTGGGAGGGCATGACCTCGGCGGAGATCGCCGAGCGCTGGCCCGAGCAGCACGCCGCCTGGCGCTCCGGCCGCGAGCCCGAGCGCGTCGGCGCCGAGACCCGCGCCGAGGTCCAGGCCCGCATGGTCGAGGCGGTCGCCGAGCAGGCGGCCGCCCTCGAGCCGGACGACACCCTCGTCGTCGTGTCGCACGGCGCCGCGATCACGCTCGGCCTGGTCGGCCTGCTCGGCCTGCCGGCGGAGTGGAAGGGCGTCTCCGGCATGTCGAACGCCCACTGGGCCGAGGTCCAGCCCGGCCGCTCCGGCTCCGGCCTGGCGTGGCGGCTGGAGGCCCTCAACGTCGGCCCGGTGCACGCGTCGTCCGACTGGAACGCGGGCCCGGACCGGGTCGACCGGGGCATGGACGAGGAGGTCCGCGATCCGGCCTGACCAGCCGATTCGCATCTTCCGCCAGGTTCGATTAGAGTTCAGGACGCCCGCTCAGCGGGACGGGAGAAGGCCGGAAGGCCTGATCACGGGGCTGTGGCGCAGCTGGTAGCGCACCTGCATGGCATGCAGGGGGTCAGGGGTTCGAGTCCCCTCAGCTCCACACACGGAAGCGGGCGAGAGCGGAAGCTCTCGCCCGCTTCGTCGTTCCCGGGCCCGCGGCTCGCTCAGGCGGGCGAGGCCCCACCGGCCGCGCCGCCCAGCGCCGCCGCCCCCGCCCGCAGCACCTCGACGATCCGGTCCACGTCGTACACGGCACCGCCCCAGGTCCCGCCGCTGGCCTCCTGCAGCGCCGCCCACAGCCGGGTGTCGTCGGGCAGCTGCGGGTGCGGCGCCAGCCCGGGGTGCGGCTCGCGCGCGGCGAGCACCCGGGCGCCCTCCGCGGGGGACAGCGGGGCGTCGGCCGTGCCGACGTAGTCCACGCTGCCCTCCAGCCCGGCGACGTCGACCCGGATCCGCACCAGGTCGCCGTCCCGGAGCCGCCCGATCGGCCCGCCGGCCAGCGCCTCGGGGCCGACGTGCCCGAGGCAGGCGCCCGTGGAGACGCCGGAGAACCGGGCGTCGGTGATCAGCGAGATGTCTCGCCCGTAGCTGAGGTGCTTGAGCGCGGAGGTGACCTGGTAGGTCTCCTCCATGCCGGTGCCGAGCGGGCCGCCGCCCATGACGACCATGACGTCCCCGGGGGCGACCGCGCGGGCCTTGATCGCGGCGATGGCCGCGGCCTCCGACGTGAACACGCGGGCGGGGCCGACGTGCTCGAACACGTCCCCGTCCAGGCGGGCCGGGTCGATGGCGGTGGACTTGATGACGGCACCCTCGGGCGCGAGGTTGCCGGTGGGGAACGCGGTGGTGGGCATGAGCCCCCGACGGTGGGCCGCGGCCGGCGCCATGATCACGTCGTCCGGGTCGACGCCCTCCTGGTCGCGCAGCACCTGCCGCAGCCGGGCGCGGCGCTCGGAGCCGGCCCACCAGTCCAGGACGGTGCCGAGCGTCTCGCCGGTGGCGGTGAGCGCGTCGAGGTGCAGCACGCCGAGGTCCCGCAGGTGCAGCATCACCTCGGGGGCGCCGCCGGCCAGGAACATCCGGACGGTCGGGTGCTGGACGGGCCCGTTGGGCAGGACGCTGACGAGGCGGGGCACGGCGCGGTTCACGCGGAGCCAGTCGTCGACGGACGGCCGCGGCACGCCTGCGGCGTGCGCGATCGCGGGCAGGTGCAGCAGCAGGTTGGTCGACCCGCCGATCGCGGCGTGCACGGCCATCGCGTTCTCGAACGCCTCGGGGGTGAGCACGTCGCGGGTGGTGAGGCCGAGCTCGCGCTGGCGCAGCACGGCGAGCGCGGACTGCCGCGCGACCTCGGCCCACACCGGCTCGCCGGACGGGGCCAGGGCGGAGTGCGGGAGCGCGAGGCCGAGCGCCTCGGCGACCACCTGGCTGGTGCCGGCGGTGCCGAGGAAGTGGCAGCCGCCACCGGGGGAGGCGCAGGCGCGGCAGCCGGCCTCGGCCGCGTCCTCCAGCGAGAGCTCGCCGTTCGCGAACCGCGCGCCGATGGTCTGGACCCGCGCCAGGTCCTCGCCGTGGGTGGGCGGCAGGGTCACGCCGCCGGGCACCAGGACGGTCGGCAGGTCGTGCTGGGACGCCAGCGCCATCATCGTGGCGGGCAGGCCCTTGTCGCAGGTGGCGACGCCCAGGACCGCGGACCGCGTGGGCAGCGACCGGATCAGGCGGCGCATGACGGTCGCGGCGTCGTTCCGGTACGGCAGCGAGTCGAACATGCCGGTGGTGCCCTGCGAGCGGCCGTCGCACTGGTCGGAGACGAACGTCGCGAACGGCAGCCCGCCCTCCGCCGCGACAGTCTCGGCCGCGGCGCGCACCTGGTCGACGAGCTCGAAGTGCCCCGAGTGCAGGCCGAGCGCGATCGGCTCGCCGGACTCCGACCGCAGGCCGCCGGCCGTCGAGACGATCATCACCTGCGGCCCCAGCAGGTTCGCCCGGGGCCAGCCCATGCCGGCGTTCTGGGTCATGCCGAACACGTCGCCGCTCGGCGACCCGCGCAGCCCCTCCGCGGTGAGCGGCAGCCGGCCGGACGGCCCGTCGGCGTGCGAGCGCAGGGCGTAGATCCCGTCGTGCGGCTCGAGCAGGCGCTCCCAGCCCGTCACGGCAGGTCCTCGACCGCGGCCATGAGCGCGGCGAGCGCGTCGGCCTGCTCGGGGGTGGGCGGCAGGTGCGGGGCCGTCGAGTGGGGCTCGAGCCCGACCCCGCGCGCGACCATGCCGGCCTTGAGCAGCGGGAAGAACGGGGCGCCCAGCGCGTACAGGCCCATCAGCACGTCGATGCGGTGCTGCGCGACGGCGATGGCCGCCGCGTCCCCGGAGTCGACGGCCCGCGCGTACGCGGCGCAGTGCTCCGGGTACAGGTTCGCCAGCCCGCCGATGGCCCCGGCGCCGCCGGACGTCACGACGTGGTGCAGGTTCTCGTCGAACCCGGCGAACACCCGGAAGTCCGGGAACTCCGGCAGCAGCTCGGTGAGCAGGCGCCGGGTGTGGCCGACCTCGAGCACGGTGTCCTTGTAGCCGACGATGTTCGGGTGCCGGCGCAGCAGCCGGCGGGTCACGTCGGGGCCCAGGTCGTACCCGGTGCGCGCGGGGAAGTTGTAGAGGTAGAGGTCGCCGGGCACCTGGTCGGCGACCGCCGAGAAGTACGCCTCGACGGCCGCGTCCTCGAGCGCGAAGTAGTACGGGCTGACGACCATCACCGCGGGGGCGCCGGCGGCCAGGGCGTACCGGCTGAGCTCGACCGTCTCGTCGACCCGCAGGCACCCGGTGCCCACGACCAGGTCGCCGCGGGGCAGCACGTGCTCGACGGCCAGGTCGATCAGCTCGCGCTTCTGCTCGGGGAGCAGCGAGAAGAACTCGCCGGTGCTGCCGAGGAGCACGATGCCGTCGACGCCGCCGTCCAGGATGTGCTCCCACACGGCGAGGTTCCCCTCGCGGTCGAGGGTGCCGTCGGCGTGCAGCGCCGTCACGGCGGGGGCGTGGAACTGCGCCATCGCGATCACCAGACCCGGACGCGCGCGGCGCCGTCGTCGAGGCGGGCCAGCGGGCCCGGCGGGTGGGGGGTGCCGGGCTCCTTGCGGTGCCCGACCAGGTCGAGGTCGGCGACCACGGGGGTGCCGTCGGGGTGCTCGTAGCCCGCGCCGACGATCCGCACGTGCCCGAGGTCGGCCCCGGTCACCACGTCGAGGAGCGGGGCGGCGAGCCCGGCGGGGAGGTCGGTCTCCAGGTGGACCTCCGCGCCGGAGTCCACGACCCGCACCGCGGCGGGGCCGTCGACGACCCGGGCGCCGGTCTCGTGGGCCGCCGGGCGCGCACCGTCGGCGTAGGCGTTCGACCAGAGGTACGCCGCCTGCCGCTCCAGGTGGAACCGCGAGTGGTCGCCGGCGCCGCTGGCGGTGCCGATGCGCTCGGTGTACTCCGCCCAGGACCCCGGCGACCCGTCGTAGGCGTGCGTGCCGTTCGACTCCGGCGGGAAGTCGGCGAGCAGCATCGGGGCGTCCGGCGCGTAGACGCCGTGCCGCGCCCCGACGAACAGGTTGCCGGCGTACCGGTCGTCGCCGCCGTACACGAACGCGTACCCGGCGACCTGGGTGGAGTGCGGCACGTGGTACGGCGTGGCCCGGTCCAGCACCGGCTGCACGCGCAGCACGCCCAGCACCAGGTTGTGCAGGAACGCGGTGCCCTGGCTGAGCAGCTCGATCGCGATGGGGGAGGCCAGCACGTTGTGGTCGACGACCGCGGGCCCGTGGGACACCTCGACGAACAGGTCCCGGATGTTGCGGTACAGCAGGTTCCGGGTGACCCGCGCGCCCTGGGCCTGCCAGTCCAGCCAGATGCCGAGCGTGGTGTCGTGCACCCGGTTGTGCTCGACGGTGACGTCCAGGGGGGCGTGCAGCTTGATGCCCGCGACCTCGTACCCGGAGAACTCGTGCTTGGTCCCGATGTGGTGGATGTGGTTGTCCGCGATCGTGGAGAACGCGCAGCCCAGGTGGCCGACGACGCCGTTCTG
>Ga0164306_10000808_pt1 | contig 13237 bp, 11 predicted proteins | sample Whisoiple_242_MG_FD_110213 | JGI IMG/M metagenome (GOLD analysis project Ga0164306, IMG submission 110213) | Soil microbial communities amended with fresh organic matter from upstate New York, USA - Whitman soil sample_242_MG | ecosystem: Environmental > Terrestrial > Soil > Unclassified >... | reverse complement strand
GGGCGGGGCCTGCTGTGCCTCCGGCCAGGGGCGGGGTGGGCATGGGTGGTGTGGTCCTTCGGGTGCGTGGGGGCGGTCTTGCCAGCTTTTCCGGTTTGCGGAGGAGGCGGGCCGAAGAGCCCAACGATCTGAACCCGAAAGGGGTACTGCGGCCCGGTATGGCGGCGGTGGGAGCCGTGGGGCTGGTATCGGCGTTCGCTGTTCGCATGACTGTGCCCGGCCCCTTTCGGTGAGGGGCCGGGCACGGTCGTGGGCGGGGTGAGGGCTCCCCGCGCGGTGGGGGCGGGAGTTCGCGGGGGAGCGGGCCGGTGGGTGTCGTGGCCCGCGAGGGGGCTCCGCTCAGTGGGCGTCGCGTACGGCGAGTGCGCGGCGGAGGTCGTCGAGCTGGTCGGTGAGTTTGCGGCGCAGGGCGGGGGTGAGCGCGGGGTCGGTGAGGGCTTGTTCGCCGAGGCGGATGCTGTCGGGGTCGACGGCGTGGGCGGGGAAGGCGTGGCGTCCCGCCGCTTCGGCGATGGCGGGTCCCCGGCGTGCGGCGAGTGCGATGGCGTCGGGGTAGTAGCGGGCGACGTAGGGGTGGAGGAGTTCGCTCTGTCCGGGGTGCCAGAAGCCCTGTGCGGTGGCGGTGAAGAGGTAGTTGGACAGGGTGTCGTCGGTGAACATCGCCTGCCAGGCCGCGGCTTTGGCTTCGGCGGTGGGGAGGGCGGCGCGGCAGCGGGCGGCGCCTTCCTGCCCGGTGGCGCTGGGGTCCTTGTCGAGTTCGTGGGCGATGGCGGTCTCGTCGGTGGCGCCGAGGACGGCGAGCCGGGTGAGGATGCGCCAGCGGAGTTCGGCGTCGAGTTCGGGTCCGCCGGGGACGGTGCCTTCGCGGAGCCAGTCCTGGATGGCGTCGGGCTGGGTGGCGGCGTCGATGAAGTGGCGTACGGCGATGAGGCGGAGGCCGGGGCCGGGGCTGCCGGGGGTGGTGGTGCCCGGTGCCTGTTCCCAGTCCTTGGCGGTGAGTCCTTCGGTGCGGCGCAGGAGGTCGCGGCAGAGGGAGGTGAGGGTGGCGAGGGCGGTGGGCCGGTCCTGGGGCGGGAGGTAGCGGTCCGCGATCTGGGTGGCGGCGAAGCCGAGGACGCCCTGTACGAGGGCGAGGTCGGTCTCGTAGGGGAGGTGGGTGCGGGCGGCGGTGAGGTGGACGGTGGGGTGGAGTTCGCCGTCGCGGACCATGTCGCGGGCGGTGTTCCAGACGAGGGCGCGGGTGAGGGGGTCGGGGATGCCGGAGAGGTGGGTGAGGGCGGTGTCCCAGGAGTCGGGGTCGAGGCGGATCTTGGCGTAGGTGAGGTCGTGGTCGTTGAGGACGACGAGGTCGGGGCGGTGGCCGGGCTGGGTGGTGGGGGTGCCGTCCTGGGGGATGTCGATGTCGAAGCGGTCGCGGAGGGTGAGCTGGTCGGTGCCGGTGTGGGTGTCGAGGCTGTGGTCGTAGGTGCCGACGGTGATGCGGTGGGGGCGCTCGCCCGCGCGGTCGACGGTGAGGTTCCAGCTGTGGCCGCTGCTCTCGACGTGTGCGGTGAGGGTGTCGACGCCGGTGGTGCGGAGCCAGGCGTCGGCCCAGGTGTGGACGTCGCGGTCGGTGGCGGTGGCGAGGTTGTCGATGAAGTCGGCGAGCGTGGCGTTGGCGAACTTGTGGCGGGAGAAGTGGGTGTTGATTCCGGCGAGGAAGTCCTTCTCGCCGAGCCAGGCGACGAGTTGGCGGAGTGCGGAGGCGCCCTTGGCGTAGGAGATGCCGTCGAAGTTGAGGAGGGCGGAGGCCGTGTCGGGCACCGCGTCGGGGTCGGGGGCGACGGGGTGGGTGCTGGGCCGCTGGTCGGCGTCGTAGCCCCAGCCCTTGCGGGAGACACCGAATTCGACCCAGGTGTCGGGGTATGGGGTCTGACCTGCTCGAACGGAGTTGAGAGCTTGGGGAAGGGTGGCCTCGGTGAGGGTCTGGTAGCCCATGTACTCGGCGAAGGACTCGTTGAGCCAGATGTCGTCCCACCAGGTGAGGGTGACGAGGTCGCCGAACCACATGTGGGCCATTTCGTGGGCGACGACCATGGCGCGCGTCTGGCGTTCGGTGTCGGTGACGGCGGAGCGGTAGATGAACTCGTCGCGGAAGGTGACGAGTCCGGGGTTCTCCATGGCGCCGGCGTTGAACTCGGGGACGAAGGCCTGGTCGTAGGAGTCGAAGGGGTAGGGCTCGTCGAACTTCTCGTGGTAGCGGTCGTAGCAGGCGCGGGTGATGTCGAGGATCTCGTCGGCGTCGGCGTCGAGGTGGGGGGCGAGGGAGCGGCGGCAGTGGATGCCGAAGGGGAGCCCGGCGTGCTGGGTGGTGACGGAGTGCCAGGGGCCTGCGGCGACGGCGACGAGGTAGGTGGAGATGGGCGGGGTGGGGGCGATGTGCCAGCGGCCGTCGGTGGCCTGGGTGCTCACGCCGTTGCCGAGGACGGTCCAGCCGGTCGGCGTGGTGACGGTGAGGTCGAACACGGACTTGAGGTCGGGCTGGTCGAAGGCGGCGAAGACGCGCTGGACGTCTTCCATGAAGAGCTGGGTGTAGACGTAGGTCTCGCCGTCGGCGGGGTCGGTGAAGCGGTGCATGCCTTCGCCGGTGCGGGAGTAGCGCATGGTGGCGTCGACGGTGAGCTCGTGGGGGCCGGCGGTGAGGCGGTCCAGGGGGTAGCGGTTCCCGTCGAGGCGTTCGGGGTCCAGCGGCTGTCCGTCGAGGCTGAGGGAGCGCAGGGTTTCCGGCTTGATCTCGACGAAGGTGTCTCCGGCCGTGCGGGCGGTGAACCGGATGGCGGTCGTGGAGTCGAAGGTCGCCTCGCCCGTGGTGAGGTCGAGGTCGACCGTGTACCGGTGTACGTCGAGGAGCTGGGCGCGGGTCTGCGCTTCGTTGCGCGTCAGTACGGACATGGCGCCCATGCTGCCGTACGGGTCCGGGGCTGTGCAGTGGGGTTCTCGCAGGGCTGACGGCCGGGCCGCGGGGCGTTCCCGCGGGTGGGGGCCGGCCCGGGGCGGCGGGGCGCGGGCCGGAGCCGGCCGGGGCGGGGTCAGGCCTCGGGGCCGGTGGTTTCCTCGGCGATGCGCTCGTGGTGGCGGATGACCTCGGCGACGATGAAGTTCAGCAGCTTCTCGGCGAAGGCGGGGTCCAGCCGGGCGCTCTCGGCGAGCTGCCGCAGCCGGGCGATCTGGCGGGCCTCGCGGGCGGGGTCGGCGGGCGGCAGGTGGTGGGCGGCCTTGAGGTGGCCCACCTGCTGGGTGGCCTTGAAGCGCTCGGCGAGCATGTGGACGACTGCGGCGTCGATGTTGTCGATGCTTTCGCGCAGCCGGTTCAGCTCGGCGGTGGCGTACTCGTCGATGTCGCTCGTGGTCATGGTCAGCGAGCTTAGACGTACGGGTCGCGGGGTGGGCGACGGCGGGGCGAGATCGGCCGGGACCGGGCGGGGCCGCCGGCCGGGGCCGGGTCGGTGGCCGGGTGGACGGGCCGGGGCGCAGCCGGTGGAGGTGGGCCCGGGGGCGCCCGTCAGGCCGGGCGCCCCCGGGGGGTGTTGCGGGGTGGGGCGGGTCAGAGGGTCGAGGCGGCCGAGGCTATGGCGGAGGCGAACGTCGACACCTGGGTGTAGACGCCGGGGTAGCCGGGGCGCGCGCAGCCCTCGCCCCAGCTGACGATGCCGACCTGGATCCAGGCTCCGGCGTTGTCCTTGCGGAACATGGGGCCGCCGGAGTCACCCTGGCAGGTGTCGACGCCGCCGGTGCTGACGTATCCCGCGCAGATCTCCTGGCTGGGGACGAGGTCGCTGCCGTAGGCCTGCTGGCAGGTGGCGTCGGAGACGAAGGGCACGTTGGCCTTGAGGAGGTAGCGCTGCTGGCCGCCGCCCTCGGTGGCGGCGCCCCAGCCGGCGATGGTGAAGGTGCCGCTGTCGTAGGCGGTGGTGGTGGCGATCTTCAGGGTGGGCTGGTTGATGGGCTGGGCGAGCTTGATGAGTGCCCAGTCCTTGCCGACGCCGTTGTAGCCGGGGGCCTGGAGGACCTTGGTGGAGCGGACCTTGACGGCGGAGGACGACTGGAGGTCGACGGCTCCGGCGGTGGCGGTGATGGAGGTGTTGTTGCCGGATCCGCTGACGCAGTGGGCGGCGGTGAGCACGATGGTCTGGCTGTAGAGGGCGCCGCCGCAGCCCATGGAGAGCCGGACCATGAAGGGGAATTCGCCCTGGGCGGCGCGGGTGCCGCCGACGACGGGTGCGGGGGCCGCGGAGGCGTTCGCGGGCTGGAGGCTGAGGGTGGCGAGTGCCACGGCGGCGATGACGGAGCATCTCTTGACTGCGCGCAGAAGCTGCTTCACGAGGGTGGCCTGCTTTCGTGTGGGGGGTCGGGACGGGGGTGGCGATGCAGGCGTGCGGGGTTGCTCGTCCTGGTCAGGGGCGCACATCGACCACTTCTCGACATGTCCCCGACAAGGAGGATCCGATTATCGGGAAGCGGTCACCGCTGTCACAAGGCAGGAATTCCGGCCAAGATCACTGCCCCGCCCGTCGGCCGGCCCGGCCCTCACCGGCCTAGAGTGAAGGGTCCGTTGAGCGCCGTCGATGGGGGTCCGGTCGTGAGCGACGTCAGGAGCGGCGACGGCGGTGCGGTCGTCCACGGGTTCCCGCACCTCGACGCGGTCAGGTCCGCGATCACCGCGCTCTACCGGCGCGTCTCCCCCGACGGCGTGCGCGCCTACGCCGCGAGCCTCGCCCCGGCCGACGCCGCCTTCTCCGACGCGGACGACCTGTACCTCGGGTCCCAGAGGGTGGCCGCGGCCCTGGTCCGGCACCTGCGCCTGCCGCAGGCGCGTGTCGTCGTCGGCTTCCGGCGGATGGAACACGCCGCGAGTGTCGAACTCACCGCGGGGCCGGAGTACTTCGTCGAGCTGAACGACCGGTTCCGCACGCACCGCAGGGACATCGGGGCCGCGCTCGCGCACGAGATCACCCATGTGCTGCTGCACCGGCTGGGGCTGGAACTGCCCGGCACCCGTGAGAACGAGATCCTCACGGACACGGTGACGGCCTATCTCGGCGCGGGCTGGCTCCTGCTGGACGCCTTCCGCCAGGACGCGGTCTCCAGCCAGAAGCTCGGCTATCTGACGCCCGAGGAGTTCGGGTACGTACTCGCCAAGCGCGCGCTGGTCTTCGACGAGGACCCGTCCGTCTGGTTCACCAGCCCCCAGGCGTACACCGCTTACACCAAGGGCCGGGCCGAGGCCCTGCGCGACCTGCGACGGCCGCCGCTGACGGCTGCGGGGTGGGCGGGCGGACGGCGTTACGCGAAGGACCGCCGTCACGCCGCCGCCCACCCGGGCTCGGCCCCGGACCCGTCCGTCGGGTACGCCTTCGAGGGCGGGGCGGACGGGCTCCGTGTCTCCTTCCCCTGCCCCACCTGCCACCAGCGCGTCCGTGTGCCGGTCCGGGGCCGGACGCGGGCCCGGTGCGGACTGTGCCGCACCGTCCTGGAGTGCGACACCTGACAAGCCGGTACGCACCGGGCCCGCCGTAGGGTCGGTGTATGACGAACGGTCCGGTGGGAGGCGCGACGAACCTCTTCGAGGCGCTGTACGACGACGAGAACGCCGTCGTACGGGCGCTCCGCGCGGGCGCGTCCGCCGAGTCGCGCGACGAGGAGGGGACGACCGCGCTCTATCTGGCCTGTGTGCAGGACCTGCCCGGCGCGGTCCGTCTGCTGCTGGCCGCGGGCGCGGACCCCGACCGGGCGAGCGGCCCGGAGGCGGGCGATCTGCCGCTGTGCGGGGCCGCGTGCGGGGGCCACACGGAGGTCGTCGGGGCGCTGCTGTCGGCCGGGGCGGATCCGGACCTGCGGGAGGAGTTCGGTTTCACCGCGCTGCGCTGGGCGGCGGGCCTCGGACACGCACGGGTCGCGGAGGTCCTGCTGGACCACGGCGCCGACCCCGACCTGCCGGGCCCGCAGGGTGAGCTCCCGCTGGTGGTGGCGGCGCGGCGGGGATCGGTCCACACCGTGCGGGCCCTGCTCCGGCACGGTGCCGGGGGCCTGTCCCCCGCCCTGGAGGAGGCCAGGCGCATGCTCGCCTCGGATGTCGAGCGGGAACTCCGGGACGCGCTGCGGCGCATGTACGGGGACGCGGGGACGGCGAGCGAGGTGCGCCGGGAGCGGGTGGACGGCGGGGTGACCGTCACGGTCGAACTGCTGCGGGACGGGGTGCCGTTCGCGGGTCAGGACCTGCAGACGGGGCACGGGGCGATCGCGACGCTCCTGGAGCGGGAGCTGGGTGTGCGGACCCCGTTCGAGGAACTGGCCGTCCGGGCGCTGCGGGGCGGGGACCCCGGGCTGGACAACTGGCTGGAGGCGGTCGGAGCGTTGTGGCTGCGCGGCGACGAGGAGACGTTCCAGGCGGCGGCCGCGTGGACCGCGGCCGGGGAGGCGCTGAGGCAGGCGTTCGGGGCGGACGTGCTGGCGCGGCTCGGATTCCACACCGGCGGCAGGCCGTTCGCCGGGCGGGCGGTTCCGTTGCTGCGGGAGCTGGCACGCTCCGCCGACCCGGTGCCGGCCGGGGCGGCGGAGCGTGCGCTCGCCGGGTACGACGCCCCGCCCGGGGAGTGAGGGCACGCGCGGGGGTTGTTGCGGCGGGCCGGTGGCCCGGGGAGGTACGACGGACGTGGTGACCGGCGGGACCGGTCACCACGTCACGCGGTCACGCGGCCCGGCGTCCGCGGCCGGGGGCGTTGCCGCGCCCCGTGCCGCCCGCCCGGCCGGCGCCGCGGCCGGAACCGCCCGCGCCACCGGCTCCACCGCGAGGTGCTCCACCGTTGCCGCGTGCTCCGCCGTTGCCGCCGGAGGCGCCACGCGAGCCGCCGCCCGCACCGCCGCGGGCCGCGCCGCCGGTGCCCTGCGCGCCGACGGTGCCCTGCGCGCCGCCGGTGCCCTGCGCGGCACCGGTGCCCGCTCCCGCGCCGGCGGTGCCGCTGCGGCCTCGGCCACGTCCACGGCTGCCCGAGCGGAACGACCCGCCCGCGGCCGAGCCCGACCCCTGGCTCCCGCCGCGCGTACGCGGCTTGGGCTGCGTCGGCTCCGGCACCTCGATGACGACCGCGACGCCGGACGGCTCACGGGCGCCCGTGATGCGGCTGAGTTCCTCGTCGCTGGACTTGATCCGGGTGGTGAGCGGCGCGATGCCCGCGTCCTGCATCAGCCGGGTCATGTCGCGCTTCTCGTCGGGCAGCACGAGCGTGACGACACTGCCGGACTCCCCGGCGCGCGCGGTGCGGCCGCCGCGGTGGAGGTAGTCCTTGTGGTCGGTGGGCGGGTCCACGTTGACGACCAGGTCCAGATCGTCGACGTGGATGCCCCGCGCCGCCACGTTCGTCGCGACGAGCGCGGTGACCTGGCCGTTCTTGAACTGGTCCAGCGTCCGGTTGCGCTGCGGCTGGGAACGTCCGCCGTGCAGGGCCGCGGCGCGCACACCGCTGGCGAGGAGCCGCTTCGCGAAGCGGTCGGCGCCGCGCTTGGTGTCCACGAACATGATCACGCGACCGTCGCGGGCCGCGATGCGGGTGGCCACGGCCTTCTTGTCCGTCTCGTCCGCCACGTGCAGCACGTGGTGCTCCATGGTGGTGACGGCGCCGGCCGACGGGTCGACCGAGTGCACGACCGGGTCGGTGAGGAACATCTTGACCAGCCGGTCGATGTTCTTGTCGAGGGTCGCCGAGAACAGCATCCGCTGCCCGTCCGGCTCGACCTGCTTGAGGAGTGCGACGACCTGCGGCATGAAGCCCATGTCGGCCATCTGGTCGGCCTCGTCGAGGACGGTGATGGAGACCTCGTCCAGGCGGCAGTCGCCGCGCTCGATGAGGTCCTTGAGGCGGCCGGGCGTGGCGACCAGGACTTCGGCACCGCGGCGCAGCGCACCGGACTGCCGGCTGATCGACATGCCGCCGACGACGGTGGCGACGCGCAGGTTCACGGCGGTCGCGTACGGGGTCAGCGCGTCGGTGACCTGCTGGGCGAGTTCCCGGGTGGGGACGAGGACGAGCGCCAGCGGGGCGTGCGGCTCGGAGCGGCGTCCCGCGGTGCGGGCGAGCAGCGCGAGACCGAAGGCCAGGGTCTTGCCCGAGCCGGTGCGGCCGCGGCCGAGGATGTCACGGCCGGCCAGCGAGTTCGGGAGGGTGGCGCCCTGGATGGGGAAGGGCTCGGTCACGCCCTGCGCGGCGAGTGTCTTCAGCAGCGCGGCGGGCATGTCGAGGGCGTCGAACGACTCGACGGCGGGGAGCGCGGGGGTGACGGTCTGCGGCAGGGCGAACTCGCCGCCCTGGGACGGTGCGGGCCTGCGGCGTGCCGGGGCACGGCCCGCGCCCCGGGTGTTCGTCTGCGGCCGGTCCGTACCGCGCCCCTTTATCGGGCGGTTGCGGGTCGGTCGGTCCTGGCGTTCGGAGCGGGTCATACGGAATTGCCCTCCTGGGGGATTCCTGGGATCACTGCCGACTGCTGCGGACTGCTCGGGTCTGTGCGCCCCAGGATGCATGCACAGAGCAGGTGTCCCGGTGGCGGAGCCTGAACCGGGGGTGACGACACGTCGGAAACAGCACAAACCGGGGCCCGCACCTTCACGGTGCGGGCCCCGGCTGCGAGGTACGCGTCCGGCAATTAGGCCGGGACGATGTTCTCCGCCTGCGGGCCCTTCTGGCCCTGCGTGACGTCGAAGGAGACCTTCTGGCCCTCCTGGAGCTCACGGAAGCCCGAGGTGGCGATGTTGGAGTAGTGGGCGAAGACGTCGGCGCCGCCGCCGTCCTGCTCGATGAAGCCGAAGCCCTTTTCCGAGTTGAACCACTTCACGGTTCCAGTAGCCATGTCATTCTCCTAAAAGAGGTGCAGTGCCGAGAATCCGCACTTTACGAATTCCAAGTCGCCGCATTGAGCCCCACCCGGAGAAAGCCGGAAAACAATAAAGCGCCTGAGGAGGGTTCCCGTCAGGCGCACATAAAGTTCATGGGTACCAAAACTGCAACTCGGCAACCGTAGCACGTTCTGTCGGCGGGCGGCAGATCACTCCGTCTCGGCGCGTCGGACGATCCGCCCGCCGGCCGGGCGGCACGGACCGCCCCTCGGGGGGACTCCGCGGCACGCCCCGCCCCGCTCCCCCAAGGGATGCGTTCTGCGCCCAGCGGCGTGACGTCTCCCCCGGCGGCACCTGGGGCGGCCCCTTCGCCCTGAGCGCGGATTCACCCGGATGCCGTACCGCGGGCCCGGGCCCGGGAAGTCCCGGGCGTCCGGACTCGTGGCAGGGGGTTGGGCCGGACGGGTGGCGTGGGCGTAGGGGGTGTCAGACGCGGGGGGTGAGGCCGTCGAGCAGGAGCGTGAGGTACCCGCGGGCGAGCTCCCCGTGGTCCTGGCCGGGGCCGGCGCCGGGGTCGTGCCAGGAGGCCGTGCCCCAGATCGCGTCGCGGAGGAGACGGCAGGCGAGCCGGGTGTCCAGGTCCCTCCGGAACGACCCGTCGGCGGCCCCCCGCTCCAGGGTGCGGCTCAGGGCCTCCTCGAGCACGGGACGTACCCCGGCGAGGCGGGGGAAGCCGGGCCGGCCGGCGAGGTGCGCGCCCTCGGTCCGGTAGATGGCGGCGGCGGCACGGTTCCGTCCGATGTGGCGGAAGGAGGCGGTGACGAGCGCCTCCAGGGTGTCCCGGGGGCCGAGCCCGGCGTCGAGGACGGCGCCGCAGGTGGCCCGGAGCCCGGTCAGGAAGGTGGAGAGGATCTCGTCGGCCATCGACTCCTTCGAGTCGAAGTGGTGGTAGAGGCTGCCGGCGAGCATGCCGGCCTCGTCCGCGATCCCGCGCACGGTGGTGGCGTCGTAGCCCTGTGCGGCGAAGACCTGCGCGGCGACGGCCAGCAGTTCGGTACGGCGCTCCGGCCGGGAGGCCGCCGTGGGCTTCTTCTTGGTAGGCACTCCCCCATTGTCCGCCCGGCCGCACGGCCCCCCGCACCGCGTGGCCGCAGGTCAGAGCGTCACGCCTCGCGTACGGGACTGTCGTCGGCGGCCCTGCGCAGGGTGCGCAGGGAGTGGCCGGGGCGCCAGACCCGGATGACGAGGTCGTCGCCGTCGAGCCCGGTACGGACCACTTCCGCGGGGTCGGCGCGGAACAGGAGGAAGGGCTCCGGAGGTGTCACCTCCGCGATGAAGCGGGCCAGCACGGCGGGGTCGGTGACCTCCACGGCCCGTCCGGACACCCGGACGTCCCCGTCGGCCATCTCCGCGTCGGGCCCCGGGTTGGCCTGGACGGCGAAGCGCGGATCGCGCCGCAGGTCCAGCGCCTTGCGTGAGTTCGGCATCATGCCGAACCACAGTGCGTCCATGCGGAACTCCACCTCCAGGCCGGTGACCCGGGGCGATCCGTCCGCGCGCAGGGTCGCCAGGACGTGGTGCCGGTACTGCTGGAACCGTGTGCGCACGGTGTCCTCGAAGGCCGGTTCCGCCGCGCGGAAGTCCTGCCATGTGCTCGGTGTCGCGCTCGATGTCATGGGCCCCATGGAACCGCTGAAACAGGACATCCCGTGTCTCGTTTCCGGGGAGACCGGGCACGTCACCCGACCGGACGCCGGCACCGCGCGTCCCGGGTGGTCCCCGGGCGGGGTCCGGCCGCCCCGGTGACCGCGGGGGCTCCGGGCGTACCGCGCCCCGGTACCCAGGTGCCCCGCCGCTCCCGGGCGTTCGCTATCTTGAGCGCCGCCGCCTCTTGCGGCGCTCCTCCCCGTCGACGAATGAAGGAGCCGGCCATGGAGGCCGCCGCCACCACGTGCTATCGCCATCCGTCGCAGGAGGCGTATGTGCGCTGCACCCGCTGCGACCGCTACATCTGCCCCGACTGCATGCGCGAGGCGTCGGTCGGGCACCACTGCGTGGAGTGCGTGAAGGAGGGGCAGCGTTCGGTCCGTCAGGCGCGTTCGCTGTTCGGGGGCGCTGCGGCGGGCGCCGCCGCACCGGTCGTGACCTATGTCCTGATGGCGCTGAACATCGTCGCGTACGTCGTCGAGGTGGTCAGGTCCGAGACGGTCGACCGGTTCGGAATGCTCGGGGCGGTCCTCGTCGACGGGTCGGGCGGGCAGTACTACTACAAGGGCGAGACCTATCCCGGCCTGGAGCTGACCGGGGTGGCCGACGGTGAGTGGTACCGGTTGCTGACGGGCGCCTTCCTGCACCTGCCGCCCGACGCGTCGTTCGGTGTGATGCACCTGGTCTTCAACATGTTCGCGCTGTGGAACCTCGGCCGGATGGTGGAGGACCAGCTCGGCCGGGCCCGGTACCTGGCGCTGTACCTGCTGTCCGCGGTGGGCGGTTCGGTCCTGGTGTACCTGGTCTCGCCGGAGACGACGGCGGTGGGCGCCTCGGGGGCGATCTTCGGCCTGGCGGCGTCGTTCTACGTCATCAACCGGCGCCTGGGCCGGGACATGCGGCCGGTCAACCGCTTCATGGCGGGTTTCCTGCTCTGGATGGTCGTCTCCGCCGCGTTCACCTCGTGGGAGGGGCACCTCGGCGGGCTGCTGACCGGCGGGCTGGTGACCTACGGGCTCGCCTACGCGCCGGCCAGGCTGCGCACGTCCGCGACGCAGCTGGCGGGCGGGGTGGTTCTGGTCGTGCTGCTGGCGGCGGTGGTCGCCCTGCGGACGGCCGCTCTGACCGGGACGGTCTGACGGCCGGACCCGCGGGTCCGGCCATCGGCCCGAGTCCACCTTCTGGGACCATCGTCCCATGGTGAGAGATGTGTCAGGAGCGGGGTCCGCGCGCCCCGGGAGCTCGGGGAGCGGCGGCCCGGGCGACGGCCGGCGGCGCGGGTTCGTCCGGCGGCTGCACCCGCTCGACTGGCTCGCCGGGGCCCTGCTGGTCCTCGGGCTGCTCGCCGTGGCGACCGGGCTGCTGCCCTCGGAGACGGCCGCGGACGAGATGCGGCGCGTGGGGCCCCTGGTGGTGTTCCTGGGCACGGTGATCGTGATGGCCGAACTGACGGGCCGGGCGCAGGTCTTCGACGTCGTGTCGGCGTGGGTGGCCCGGGCGGGGCGGGGACGCTATCCGCTGCTCTTCGGCCTGTGCGTGCTGTTCGCCTCGCTCACCACGATCACGCTGAACCTGGACACCACGGCGGTGCTGCTGACCCCGGTCATGCTGGCTCTGGCCGCACGGGTGGGCATCGCGGCGGTGCCGCTCGCGATGACGACGGTGTGGCTGGCCAACACGGCGAGTCTGCTGCTGCCGGTGTCGAACCTGACGAACCTCCTGGCGGCGGACCGGGTGGCGCTCTCGCCGTCGGGGCTCGCCGCGGTGATGTGGCTGCCCCAGCTGGCGTCGATCGCCGTGACGTCGCTCTGCCTGTGGGTCTTCTACTGGCGTCGTGGCCGGCGCGGCGCGGACCGGTACACCCCGCCGGGTCCTCCGGTGGCCGGGGACCCCGTCCTGCTGCGGATCTGTTCGGTGGCCTGCGCGGGGTTCCTGCTGGCGATCCTGGTGGCGGACGTCCCGCTGTGGTCGGCGTCGCTGACCGCGATGGTGGTCGTCGTGGCGGCGTTCGCCGTTCGGCGCAGGCAGGAGCTGAGCCTGTCCCTGGTGCCGTGGCGGCTGCTGGTGCTGGTCCCGGGGATGTTCCTGGTGGTGGCGACGGTCGGCGCGCACGGCCTGCACGCGCTGCTGGAGTCCGCGCTCGGGTCGGACAACGGCTTCCTGGGCATGCTGCGGTCGGCGGCGGTGGGCGCCGGGCTCTCGAACGTCCTGAACAACCTGCCCGCCTATCTGGCGGGTGAGGCGGCGATCCCGGTGGGGAACCACGCGCAGTTGCTGGCCCTGCTCGTGGGGGTGAACGTGGGGCCGCTCGTGACCCCGTGGGCGTCGCTGGCGACGCTGCTGTGGTTCGAGCGGTGCCGCTGGCACGGGACCCGGATCGGCATGGGCCGCTTCCTCGGCACCGGCCTGGTGCTGTCCGTGGCGGGCACCCTGGCCGCCGTGTCCGCGCTGGCGCTGGTCACCTGAGCGGTGTCCGGGCCCGTCGGAGGCGCCCGGACACGCCGCGGCGCCCGCCATGTCCGGTCGGGGACGGGGCGGGCGCCGCGTTCAGTTCCGTACGCCGTTGTACGGGACGTATCAAGGGGGCGCCCCCGGGCAGCGTGCCGCAGGGGGAACCCGGGTGGTGCTCAGACTAGCAGCGACCGGTCCGTCGGGCGGATCGGC
>Ga0164306_10000807_pt1 | contig 13252 bp, 10 predicted proteins | sample Whisoiple_242_MG_FD_110213 | JGI IMG/M metagenome (GOLD analysis project Ga0164306, IMG submission 110213) | Soil microbial communities amended with fresh organic matter from upstate New York, USA - Whitman soil sample_242_MG | ecosystem: Environmental > Terrestrial > Soil > Unclassified >... | reverse complement strand
GACCACCTTCAGGATGGTGCGCCACTTCGGGATGCCGAGGGCGAGGGAGGCCTCGCGGAGCTCGTTCGGTACGAGCTTGAGCATCTCCTCGGTGGAGCGGACCACGACGGGGATCATCAGGATGGTCAGGGCCAGCGCGCCCATCAGGCCGGAGGGCTCGATGCTGCCGATCAGCATGATCGACAGGATGAAGAGACCGGCCACGATGGACGGGATGCCCGTCATGACGTCGACGAAGAAGGTGACGGCCTTGGCGAGCGTGCCCTTGCCGTACTCGACCAGGTAGACGGCGGTCAGCAGTCCCAGCGGTGCCGAGATGACGGTCGCGATCCCGACCTGTTCCAGGGTGCCGATCAGGGCGTGGTAGACACCGCCGCTGGCCTCGGAGCCGAGGACCCCGGCCATCGAGTGGCTGAGGAAGTATCCGTCGAGGCGCTCGGAGCCGCGGCTGATCGTGGTCCAGAGCAGCGAGGCGAGCGGGACGACGGCGACGAGGAAGCACACCCAGACGATGCTGGTGGCGAGGCGGTCCTTGGCCTGGCGCTGGTTCTCGACCACGGTCGTGGCGACGTACGAGATGGCCAGGAACAGCAGGGCGGAGATCAGGCCCCACTGCACGCGGCTGTGCCAGCCGGCCGCCAGGGAGATCCCCACACCGAGGGCGATTCCCAGGGCGGCGAAGCCGAGGGGGGCCCAGCGGGGGAGGCTGCGGCTGCTGAGGCCGTCCTTGCGGGGTTCCGGCGAGGTCTCAGGACGCTGGTCCTGGACGTCGGTGGTGGTGGCGTGGCTCATGCGTTGGCCCCCGAGTACTCCTTGCGGCGGGCGATGATGAGCCGGGCCGCGCCGTTGACCAGCAGGGTGAGGACGAAGAGGACGAGGCCCGAGGCGATCAGGGCGTCACGCCCGAACTCGTCGGCCTCGCCGAACTTGGCCGCGATGTTCTGTGCGAAGGTCCCGCCGCCCGGATTCAGCACGTGCAGCGAGATGAGGAAGCTCGGCGACAGGACCGTGGCGACGGCCATCGTCTCGCCGAGTGCCCGGCCCAGGCCCAGCATCGAGGCGGAGATGATGCCGGAGCGGCCGAAGGGCAGCACCGAGAGGCGGATGACCTCCCAGCGGGTGGCGCCGAGGGCGAGCGCGGCCTCCTCGTTCATCTTCGGGACCTGGAGGAAGACCTCGCGGCTGACGCTGGTCACGATCGGCAGGATCATGATCGCGAGCAGGATGCCGACGGTGAAGAGCGAGCGGGCGACGCCGACCTCGGTCTTCTCGAAGATGTACGTCCAGCCGAAGAACTGGTCGAGCCAGAGGTTCAGGCCCTCCAGGTACGGGACGAGGACGAGGGCGCCCCAGATGCCGTAGACGATGCTGGGCACGGCGGCCAGCAGGTCGACCACGTACGCGATGGGGGCGGCCAGCTTGCGCGGCGCGTAGTGCGAGATGAACAGGGCGATGCCGACAGCGATCGGAACCGCGATGAGCATCGCGATGATCGAGCTGACGACCGTGCCGAAGAGCAGGACCGCGATGCCGAAGACCGGCGGGTCACCGGCCGGGTTCCAGTCGAAGGTGGTGAGGAAGTTGCCCTCGTCCTTCGAGATGGCGATGACCGAGCGGTAGCTGAGGAACACGGCGATCGACGCCATGATCACGAGCAGCAGGATGCCTGAGCCCCGGGAGAGGCCGAGGAAGATCTTGTCGCCGGCGCGCCCGGTGGACTTGGGGCGGCCGCGCGTGGCCGGCGGAGCCGGTGGGATGTCGAGCGGTGTCGTGGAAGCCATGGTCTTTCCGGTCTGTGTGGGGGAGCGGCTGGCTCCCCTGGCGGCGGTGCACCGGATGGGTCGGGCGGTGGGGGCCGGTCCGGAGGGGTGCGCCGGACCGGCCCGCCTGTGCGTGCGTGTCGTGCGGTGGCCTGGTTACGAGAGGCCGGCCACGGTCTCGCGGACCTTGGCGTTGATCGCCTCGGGGATCGGGGCGTAGCCGGCGTCGGTGAGGACCTTCTGGCCTTCCGCGGAGGCGGTGTAGGTCAGGAAGGACTTGACCGTGCCGAGGGTGTCGGCCTTGTTGCCGGTGTCGCAGACGACCTCGTAGGTCACCAGGACCAGCGGGTACGCGCCCTCGGCCTTGGTGGTGTAGTCGAGGTCGAGCGCCAGGTCCTTGCCGGTGCCCTTGACCTTGGCGGCGGCGATGGCCTTGGAGGCGTTCTCCGAGGTGGCCTCGACCGGGGCTGCGCCGCCGGTGTTGATGTCGACGGTGGTGATCTCCTGCGACTTGGCGTAGGACAGCTCGAAGTAGCCGATGGAGCCGTCGACGGCCTTCACCTGGCTGGCGATGCCGGAGGAGCCGGACGCGGCCTGGCCACCGGGGGCGGGCCACTTCTTCTCGGCCTCGTACTTCCAGTCGCTCGGGGCCGCGGCGTTCAGGTACTTGCCGAGGTTCTGCGTGGTGCCGGAGTCCTCGGAGCGGTGGAAGGCCTGGATCGGCTTGTCCGGCAGCTTCGCGCCTTCGTTGAGCTTGGCGATCGCCGGGTCGTTCCACTTCTTGATCTTCGTGTCGAAGATCTTGGCGAGGGTGGGGGCGTCCAGCGTGAGCTTGTCGACACCTTCCAGGTGGAAGCCGACCGCGATCGGGCCGCCGACCATCGGGAGGTTGATCCCCTGGCCGGTCTTGCAGATCTTCTTCGACTCGGCGACCTCTTCGGGCTTCAGGGCGGAGTCCGAGCCGGCGAAGCCGACGGTGCCCTGGTTGAAGGCGACGATGCCCTCGCCGGACGAGGAGGAGCTGTAGTTGACCTCGACGCCGGAACAGGCGGCCATGTAGTTCTTGACCCAGAGGTCCATCGCGTTCTTCTGGGCGCTGGACCCGGAAGCGCGCAGCTGGCCCTTGGCGTCGTCGCACTTGATGTTCGACGCCGCGGCGCTGGTCTTGTCGCCGCCCGCGTCGGCGCCGGTGTTGTCGTCCGAACCGCACGCCGTGAGGACCAGGGCGCCGGAGACGGCGAGGGCACCGAGCGCGGTGGCACGAAGCCGGTTCTTGCGCTGAAGCTTCACTTTCGGGGTGTTCCTTCCAGGAGCCGCCGCGGCTGGTGGGGACGAGGCGGCGTGCGACGGGATTGGTGCGTGGCTTGGTGCCGTGCACCTGGTACGTCCGAAATTAGGCAGAACAGGTGAAGCGCCCTACGGGGCAGAGTGAACGGCAGGTGAACCGTGCCGGGCGGGCTGGTTCTGCTGGTAGTGCGGCGGGGCGGAAGTGCCCCGGCAGTCCTCGTGGGGCCGGGGCGGTGGGGCCGCGCGGGCCGTCCGAGGCCGGCCGGGGGTTCCGGGGACCGGGCACCGTCCCGGCCGGGGTGGCGCGGGGACCTGGCAGGTCCCCGCGCGCGGGCGCTCAGTCGCCGGACGGGCCCGGGTCCGTCGGTCCGATGCGCAGGAAGGCGTCGAGCTGGACGCGGTCGCCGGGACGGGACAGCCGGTCGCGGACGGTCCCCGGGGCCAGCCAGGCCAGCCGGTCGACCTCGTCGTTCGGCACGAAGGTGCCCTCGGCGGCCTCCGCCGCCCAGTAGCTGACCTCCTTGGGGCGCCCGTTCGCCGTGTACAGCGCGGTCGGCAGCGGGGCACCCGGCACGCAGTGGTGCCCCGTCTCCTCCAGGACCTCGCGCCGGGCTGCCTCCAGCGGCGTCTCGCCGCGCTTCAGCTTGCCTTTGGGGTACGACCAGTCGTCATAGCGGGGCCGGTGAACGAGGCAGATCTCCAGGCCACCGTCCGGGGAGCGGCGCCAGAGCACGCAGCCCGCGGCCCGCACGGTGCCGCTCATGACGCGGTCACGGCCGCCGTGCGCGGCCAGGTCTCCCGGAACACCCCGCGCGCCGCCTCCACCTCGTGCCGCTGATCGGCGTGCAGCACGCCCAGGGCGTACGCCGTCGCGGGCGCGATGCGGGGAGTGCGTGCCGCCGCCGAGGCGGCAGCCGCGGCCTCTGCCGCGTCCCGGTGCAGTTCCAGCGCGTGCCCCGGCCCGACCAGGGCCGGATCGGGAGAGCCCCGCAGCAGCTCGTGCGCGTACCGGTGCAGCCGGAGCAGCTGACGGGCCTGGTGCCAGAGGGCGTCGTGGGCCTCGTTGTACGGTTCCACCGCCTCGTCGGGCGGCAGCGCGGCCACCGCGTCCAGCATCCGCTGCTCGGCCAGCTCGGCCGGGGCGTGCAGCACCAGGCCGGCCGGTTCCGCGGCGGAGGACGACAGGGGGACCTCCGAGGCGAGCAGCGCGACCGCGTCCGCGACGGCGTGGAAGCGGGAGGAGCCCAGTGCCTGGAGCGCCGCGGAGTGGGCGCGGGTCCTGGCGAGGGTCAGCCGCCGCTCCAGGAGGGCCCCGGCGCGGGCCGCGCCGACGCCGAGCGCGGCCCGCTCCTTGTCGGTCTCGGCCGCGCCCTCCCCCGAGGGCGGCCGGGCCGCCGGGAGCGAGGCCCCGGAGAGCTGGTGCAGCGCGTCCATGAGCCTGCCGAGGCGGGTGGCGTACGCGTGCTCCCGGGCCAGCGTGCCGGAGAGCCAGGCCAGTTCGGCCCTGAGCTGGTCGGCCCAGACGGGTTCGAGCGCGCCACGGAAGGTGTGCAGCGTGCCGCTGATCCGGCGGGCCGCGTGGCGCAGCGCGCGGGCGGCCTCGTCGGCGCGCTGCGTGCCGGCGTCCGCGGGCGCGCTGTGCTCGCGTTGCAGCCGGAGGCCCCGTAGGAAGGAGGCGGCCTGTTCGCGCAGGTAGGGCGCGAGGACCTCTTCCGCGGTGAGGGTCGTCGTCTGGTGGTCAGGGCGTCGCACGCCGGCGCCTCCGGGCGTCAATGAGCATCTCTTGTACGTGCCGCAGCGGCTGCCCGTCCGCGTCGGTGGAGTGCCGGGTCCAGTTTCCGTCGGGGCCCAGGTGCCAGGAGGAGGTGGTGTCGGACATCCCTGTCTCCAGGAGCCTGCTGAGGGCGGCGCGATGCGCGGGGTCGGTGACGCGGACCAGTGCTTCGATCCGGCGGTCGAGGTTACGGTGCATCATGTCGGCGCTGCCGAACCACACTTCGGGCTCGCCGCCGTTGCCGAAGGCGAAGACCCGGGAGTGTTCGAGGAAGCGGCCCAGTATCGAGCGGACCCGGACGTTCTCGGAGAGGCCGCTGACACCGGGGCGGATCGCGCAGATCCCGCGCACCCAGATGTCGACGGGCACCCCGGCCTGTCCCGCGCGGTAGCAGGCGTCGATGACCGCTTCGTCGACCATCGAGTTGACCTTGATGCGTACGTAGGCGGAGCGGCCCGCGCGGTGGTGGGCGATCTCCTTGTTGATGCGGGCGATCAGTCCGTCGCGCAGGGACTTCGGGGCGACCAGCAGCCGGCGGTAGGTCTCGCGGCGGGAGTAGCCGGAGAGCCGGTTGAAGAGGTCGGAGAGGTCGGCCCCGACCTGCGGGTCGGCGGTCAGCAGGCCGAGGTCCTCGTAGAGCCGCGCCGTCTTGGGGTGGTAGTTGCCGGTGCCGACGTGGGAGTAGCGGCGCAGCGTGTCGCCCTCCTGGCGGACGACGAGCGACAGCTTGCAGTGCGTCTTGAGGCCGACCAGGCCGTAGACGACGTGGCAGCCGGACTCCTCCAGCTTGCGGGCCCACTTGATGTTGGCCTGCTCGTCGAAGCGGGCCTTGATCTCGACGAGGACGAGGACCTGCTTGCCGGATTCGGCGGCGTCGATCAGGGCGTCCACTATCGGGGAGTCGCCCGAGGTCCGGTACAGGGTCTGCTTGATCGCGAGGACGTCCGGGTCTCCCGCCGCCTGCTCCAGGAACGCCTGGACGGAGGTGGAGAAGGAGTCGTACGGGTGGTGCAGCAGCACGTCGCGTTCGCGCAGGGCGGCGAATATGTCGGGTGCGGAGGCGGACTCGACCTCGGCGAGGTCGCGGTGGGTGCCGGCGATGAACTTGGGGTACTTCAGCTCGGGCCGGTCCAGCGAGGCGATCCCGAACAGTCCGGTGAGGTCGAGCGGTCCCGGCAGCGGGTAGAGCTCGGTCTCGGAGATCTTCAGTTCGCGTACGAGCAGGTCCAGGACGTACGGGTCGATGGACTCCTCGACCTCCAGGCGGACCGGCGGGCCGAAGCGGCGCCGCATGAGCTCCTTCTCCAGGGCCTGGAGCAGGTTCTCCGCGTCGTCCTCCTCGACCTCCAGGTCCTCGTTCCTGGTGACCCGGAACATGTGGTGCGCGAGGACCTCCATGCCCGGGAACAGCTCTTCGAGGTGGGCCGCGATGATGTCCTCTATGGGGACGTAACGCTGCGGGGACGCCTCCAGGAAGCGGGTGAGCAGCGGCGGGACCTTCACACGGGCGAAGTGCCGGTGGCCGCTGACGGGGTTGCGCACGACGACCGCGAGGTTCAGCGAGAGCCCGGAGATGTACGGGAACGGGTGCGCGGGGTCGACGGCGAGCGGGGTCAGCACGGGGAAGACCCGCTGCCGGAAGAAGGTGAACAGGCGGGCCTGTTCCTTCTCGGTCAGGTCGGGCCAGCGGACCAGCTGGATGCCCTCGTCGGACAGGGCCGGGGCGACGTCCTGCTGGTAGCAGGCGGCGTGCCGGGCCATGAGCTCGCGGGAGCGGGTCCAGATCAGGTCCAGGACCTCGCGGGGCTGCAGTCCCGACGCGGACCGGGTGGCGACACCGGTCGCGATACGGCGCTTGAGCCCGGCGACCCGGACCATGAAGAACTCGTCCAGGTTCGAGGCGAAGATGGCGAGGAAGTTAGCCCGTTCGAGTAGCGGGGTGGCGGGGTCCTCGGCGAGTTCCAGAACCCGTTCGTTGAACGCGAGCCAACTGCGCTCCCGGTCCAGGAAACGGCCCTGGGGCAGTTCGTCGCCCTCGGTCCCGGGCTCGTAGGCGTCGGGATCGTTGTCCAGATCAGGGTCCAGATCGGCGGCGGTGGACAGGCCTGCGGGCACGGAGCCCGCGACGGCGTGCGGCCGGTGGGAGGCGAGGGAGCCGACCGACGGCTGGACGGACTGGACCGGGACCTCGGAGCTGGGCTGCTGGCTCATGGACCTATTCTTCCGCGCGTTCGGCTCCTCAGGCGCGTCGTAGCCCGTAAAGATCGCGGAAGAAGCGGAAGTCGGTCCCGGGCCGGGGCCGCTCCCGTTGCGGGGGGTGGGCACAGCTGGCTGCATCCCGTGAGGGTCGCAAGCCCGTCTGAATGGCCGGTAACGACGACATGACGTACAGGAAGCGGTGTGGCTGCGGTGCTGCTGAAGGGCCCCTGGAGGGATCCCCGTCCTCACCGTAGGTGAACCCCCTGCCCGGACTCCCCCCGGGGCCCGGACAGGGGTGGTCTCTCAGCCGGTGCGGCGGCGCAGGAGGCGGAAGGCGACGGTGACGGCCACGGCGGCGAGGGCGAGCAGGATGCCGGTCTCGACGAGCTGGAGGGGCCAGAAATGGGAGGCGGGGTGGTAGTCGAGGTAGTGGCCGGTGATGCCGTTGTCCGCGAAGCACCGGGCCCGGGCGCTCTCGGACACGTCGGCGCACACGTCCTGCGACAGCCGCTCGCCGGTGCCGGTCAGGTGGCCCGTCTCCACCCACCAGATGTTCTCGCGTACGTCCAGGCTCGTGCCGGACACGGTGCTCGGGGGCCACAGGTGGGCGCGGAGGCCGGCGAAGGCCACGCCCACGGCGCCGGTGACGAGGACGGACAGGGCCAGTGCGAGGAGCGTGCGGCGGACCAGTATTCCGATGAGCGCTCCGACGCAGAGCGCGAACAGGACATGGCCGGCCAGGACCGTGCCCGTGGTGCTGAATACGTGCATCGCGTGCCACTCGGACGGATAGGGGCTCTCCGTGTGGGACCGCGCTTGGTAGAGGCTTGCGGACACTACGCCGGTACCGGCCAGCAGCAGCACGGCCGGTACGGCGAGCCTGGCGGCGAGCCAGCGCGCGGGTGACACCGACTGGGTCCAGGACAGCTTGAAGGTGCCGGTTTCCAGCTCCCGGGCGATCAGCGGCCCGGCGACGAATCCGCTGAGCAGGACCGGCAGGGCCATCAGGGCAAGGGCGACGTCTTCGAAGAGGCGGCGGTACGTGAACATGCTGTCCAGGTAGTTGCGGGCTACCTGCATGCATTCCCGGTTCCCGTCGGCGCCGTCCGTCCGGCACTCGCTCGCCGCGAAGACCTCGGCGACATGGGCCGACCGCAGGGCGAGGGCGATCAGGCCGGCGACCGTGAGCAGGGCGAGTCCGCCCGCGATCCACAGCGTCCACCGGTGCTGGCGCACCACGACCCGGGCGGGGCCGCGCAGCGCGGTGAGGGTGCTCATGCCGCGACCACCTCCTCGCGGGCGCGGGCCCGGGCGCTCGGGGTGAGCAGGGCCGGGGCCTCCGGCGAACGGAGGTGGGCCAGCAGCAGCTCCTCCAGGGAGGGTTCCGTGACGTCCCAGGCGGTGTCGTCCAACGGGCCTTCCTTCCGCACCAGGGCGGTGAGCTGACGGCCCGTCGTGCGCGACTCGACCACGGTGTGCGGGGCGAGGTCACGGACCTGTCCGGTGAGCACGGCGTGCGCCGCCAGGATGTCCTCGCTCTCGCCGCCGAGCCGCACCCGGCCGCCCTCGACGAGCAGGAGGTAGTCGCAGGCACCCTCCAGCTCGGTCAGGATGTGCGACGACATCACGATGGTGGTGCCGTGCTCGGCGGCCTCGGCCATCAGGACGCCCATCAGCTGATGACGCACGAGCGGGTCGAGGTCGGCCATCGGCTCGTCCAGCAGCATCAGTTCGGGCCGCTTGCCCAGCGCGAGCGCCAGGGCGAGCCGCGTGCGCTGGCCGCCTGACAGCGTGCGGACCTTCGCGTCCTGCGGGAGCGGACCGGCGACCCGGTCGGCGGCCGCACGGTCCCAGGTGGCGGGGTTCAGCTCCGCCCCCGCCCACAGGGTGTCGGCCACGGTGAGCTGCGGGTACAAGGGCTTGTCCTGTGCCACGTACGCGATACGCGCACGCGCCTCGGCGGGCGTCGAGCCGAGCACCCGCACGGACCCCTCGGTGGGCCGGAGCAGGCCGGCCGCGAGGGCGAGCAGGGTGGACTTGCCGGCGCCGTTCGGCCCGACGAGGGCGCATATCCGTCCGGCGGGCAGGCGGAACGAGCAGTCGCTCAGCGCCCGCCCGCGCCGTCTCCCGTAAGCCATGCCGAGGCCGTTCGCCTCGATCGCGGCACCTGTCATGAGTGCGGGTCCCCCTTGAATGTGCTGTCCAGTACGTCGGTGAAGAGCGCGCTCACGTCGTCCTTGTCCAGACCGGCGGCGCGGGCCCTGCGGGTCCACTCGGCGAGCTCGGCACGCAGGGGCGGGTCGGTCGTGACCGCCGCGCTGCCGAGGGTCCGGCGGACGAAGGTGCCCAGGCCCCGGCGGGCCTCGACGAGCCCCTCGCGTTCCAGTTCGCGATAGGCCTTGAGCACGGTGTTCGGGTTGATCGCCGTGGCCTCGACGACCTCGCGGGCCGTGGGCAGACGGTCGCCCGGCTCCAGGACACCGAGGCGGAGCGCCTGCTTGGTCTGCTGCACGATCTGGAGGTAGGTGGCGACGCCGCTGCGCCGGTCGATACGGAACTCGACCGCTGCGGACTCTGCCATGTGCACCACCCTTTCACTAATTGAGTAGTGAAAGGGTGGCCCAAGGAAGGGGCGACGTCAAGTGACGCCGCCCCTCGGGGTGTTGGTGCGGCTCAGGACTCCGTGCGGTACATCAGGTCGACCTCGTGCGTGGCGAAGCCCATCCGCTCGTACACCGACACGGCCGCCAGGTTGTCGGCGTCCACGTAGAGCATGGCCGTCGGCAGGCCCAGGGAGGCCAGGTGGCGCAGCCCGATCGCGGTGAGCGCCTTGCCGAGGCCGCCGCCCTGGGCATCGGGCCGGATGCCGACGACGTAGACCTCGCCGAGCTGGTCCTCGGCGTGCACCTTCGTCCAGTGGAAGCCGATGATCTCGCCGTCGCGCTCGGCGAGGAAGAAACCCTTCGGGTCGAACCAGGGCTCGGACTTGCGGTCGTCCAGGTCCCGCTGGGTGAGGGAGCCCTGCTCCGGGTGGTGCGCGAACGCGGCACGGTTGACGGCGAGCCAGGCCGAGTCGTCCTGTCCCGGTACGAAGGTCCGGACGGTGACGCCCGGCGGCAGGGTTGGCTCGGCGACGTCGATGGTGTCCAGGGGGCGGCGGAGCTGCCGCAGTTCGCGGAAGAGGGAGAGGCCGAGCACCTGCGCCAGGTGGCGGGCGGCCGACATGCCTCCGTGCGCCCAGACCCGCAGGCGCTTGCCGGTCGCGGCGAGGAGCGCGGCGCCCAGCGCCCTGCCGTGTCCACGACCGCGGTGGGAGGGGGCCACGACCAGTTCGGCGGCGGGGGCCTCGACGGGGTCGACGTCCTCCAGCTGTGCGTAACCGGCCAGAACGCCGTCGACGCTGAGCAGGAAATGCCGGACACCCTCACGGTGACCGCCCCTCAACTGCAGCCGCCCCTGCTCGGAGACGGCCTGCCGGCCGTCGGTCCCGGCGGCCTCGCCGAGGAGGGCGAGGACGGCGTCGGCCTGCTCGGGGGTGAGCGCGTCGAGGGTCTCGATCTCGCGCCCGGGGGAGGGGAGGGGTGCGTCAGTCGTCATGGGTACGAGCGTACGGGGCGGAGGTGGGGCGCCGGGGCAGGCTGTCGCACGGCCGGCGGGGGCGCCGTCCCGCCCGCCCCGTCAGCCGGTACCGGCCCCGCCGTGCAGGACTTCATGAGCGAGGCGGGAGAGGTCGTCCGTCGTGGGCATCAGTTCGCGTACGCCCGGGGGAAGGCCCGCGTACGTGCTCACCGCGAGGGGCTGGTTCTGGGACTGGAGAGCGAATTCGACGGTCGTCGCGTCCTGGCTCTCCGCGATGAGGATGCCGAGCGTCCGGTCGTCCCGCTCCGGGTCGCGCAGGAGGCGGTCCACCGCGGTGACGTAGAAGCTGAGCTGCCCCAGGTGCGAGGGGTGAGCCTTGGTGGTCTTCAGCTCGACCACCACGAAGCGGTGCAGCCTGAAGTGGTAGAAGAGCAGGTCGATGCGGAACTCCGTATCGCCCACGGTGAGGGGGTACTGGCGGCCGACGAAGGCGAACCCGAAGCCGAGTTCGGTGAGGAACTGGATGATCCTGTTCGTCAGTGCGTCCTCGAGCTCGCGCTCGGCGGCGGTGTCCGACAGCTGGGTGAACTCCAGGCGGTACGGGTCCTCGAAGATCTGCGTCGCGGCCTCGGACTGCTCCGGGATGGTGACGTCGAAGTTGTTGGCGGCCGCGCCCTGGGCCAGATGGAGACCGCTGCGGATGTGCGCGGTGAGGCGGTCGCGGGACCAGCCGTGGTGGACGGCGTGCTGGGCGTAGAAGTCCAGCTTGAAGCGGGTCTTGCACTTGTCCATGAGAGTGGTGATGTGGCCCCAGGGCAATTGTCCAACAGCCTGTTGGACAATTGGGTCGGGCCACGTTCGGGCCATCTGTTGCATGTAGTGCAGGTTGCTTCGGCTGAACCCCCGCTGGTTCGGGAACTCGGTCCGCAGCTCCGTGGCGATGCGGTCGACGACCTTCGTCCCCCACTTCTCGCCGCCCTGCCTCTCCAGGATCGTCCGGCCGATCTGCCAGTACATCTGGAGCATCTCGGTGTTCACCTTGAGCTGGGCGCGTACGTGCGCGCCCCGCACGATCGATTTGAGATCGTCGAGCATGTCGTGGAAGCCGGGGGGAAGTTCGCCCCGGTGCTGGGCCGGCACCACTGCCTTGCCCTTGAGTTCGTTGTTCACACGTGCATGATTACGTCATGTATGACTGCGGTGACGTTTCTGCCGGCATATGTGCGCCCTACGGGTGATCAGCCCGTTTCCGAGTACGAAGCAACCAGTTCGTAACCCCGGACACCTGTCGCGCTACGCGCGTTGACTCTAGGCTGCCGCACGCAGGATCCAGACACTCACAAGGGGACCGATGTCAGCGACTCCGCAGAAGAACCGTGTGCCCCGGCGGGTGCTCGCCGCCACCGCCGGGCTCGTCACCGTCGGCGCGCTCGTCGCCGCGATGCCGGCCGGTGCCCATGACAAGGGCCACGGCCACCACCCGTCCCGCACCGTCGACGTGCAGCTGCTGTCCTTCAACGACCTGCACGGCAACCTGGAGCCGCCGGCCGGCTCCGCCGGGTCGGTCAGCGAGACGCAGGCCGACGGCACGGTGAAGTCGGTTCCGGCCGGCGGCGTCGAGTACCTCGCCACCTCGCTGCGCACCGCGCGCAAGGGGCACCCGTACTCCGTCACGGCGGCCGGCGGCGACATGGTGGGCGCGAGCCCGCTGCTCTCGGGGCTGTTCCACGACGAGCCGACCATCGAGGCGCTCAACGGGCTCGACCTCGACGTGACGGCCGTGGGCAACCACGAGTTCGACGAGGGGGCCACCGAGCTGGGCCGTCTGCAGAACGGCGGCTGCCACCCGGTCGAGGGCTGCTACGAGAAGGGCAAGAAGTTCAAGGGCGCGGACTTCCCGTACCTCGCGGCCAACGTGACGAGCGAGAAGACCGGCAAGCCGATCCTCAAGCCGTACACGGTCTGGAAGAAGAACGGCGTCAAGATCGGCTTCATCGGGGTGACCCTGGAGGGCACGCCGAACATCGTCACGGCCAACGGCGTCAAGGGCCTGAAGTTCCACGACGAGATCGAGACGGTCAACAAGTACGCCAAGGAGCTGGACCGCCAGGGCGTCAAGTCCATCGTCGCGCTGATCCACGAGGGCGGGGCCCCGGCCTCCTCCTCGTACAACTACGACTGCGACAGCCCGGGCGCCGGTGACGGCATCTCCGGTCCGATCGTCGACATCGCGAAGGGCATCACGCCGAAGGTCGATGCCCTGGTCACGGGCCACACCCACCAGGCGTACGTCTGCACGGTCCCGGACCCCTCCGGCAAGCCGCGCATGGTCACCTCGGCCTCGTCGTTCGGCAAGCTCTACACGGACACGACCCTCACCTACGACCGCCGCACCAAGGACATCGTGCGCACGTCGGTGGAGTCGGCCAACCACATCGTCAGCCGTGACCAGGCCAAGGCCACGGACATGACGGCGCTCATCGCCCGCTGGAACACGCTCGCCGCCCCCATCGCGAACCGGCCGCAGGGTTACATCTCCGCCGACATCAACGGCCGCGGCTCCACGGCCCCCGAGAAGCCGCTCGGCAACCTGATCGCCGACGCCCAGCTGGAGGGTCTGGCCCCCGCGGACAAGGGCGGCGCCGTCGTCGCG
>Ga0164306_10000804_pt1 | contig 13255 bp, 10 predicted proteins | sample Whisoiple_242_MG_FD_110213 | JGI IMG/M metagenome (GOLD analysis project Ga0164306, IMG submission 110213) | Soil microbial communities amended with fresh organic matter from upstate New York, USA - Whitman soil sample_242_MG | ecosystem: Environmental > Terrestrial > Soil > Unclassified >... | reverse complement strand
GGGCGGCCGCCGCCACGGACGCCGCCTGGGAATGCTTCCAGAGCCAGGCGCCGCGATCCTGGGTGCCTGGCTACCTCGCCGACCGTCGCCTGGACACCCTGACCGCCGGCTACGCACCCTCCGGCGACCGACTCATCCGCCACCTGCATCAGCTCGGCTACACCGACGGTGAACTCCTTGCCGCCGGCCTGGCCAGGACCGGCACCCGCAGCGGTCGGCTCACCAGCCGCTTCCACAACCGGCTGATGATGCCCATCCACGACACCACCGGTCGTGTCGTCGCCTTCATCGGCCGCACCCACCCGAACCAGACCGGGGGCGTGCCCAAGTACCTCAACACGCCCACCACCGGCCTGTTCCGCAAGCACGAACTGCCCTTCGGACTGACCCCCGACGCCCTCGACCGGTACCGGGCCGGCGCCGACCTCGTCATCGTCGAAGGCCCGACCGACACCCACGCCGTCACCATCGCAGCCGCCGGTCGAACCGCCGACGGTCGACCCGATCCCGTCGTCATCGCACCCTTGGGCACCGCACTCACCGCCGGCCACCTGGCCACCCTGGACGACATCGCACCCCTGCGGGACCGGCAGATACTCCTCGTCCTGGACAACGACCCCGCCGGACGAGCCGCCGCCCGACGCGGCCACCGGCTGCTCCTGGACGCCGGCATCACCACCGCCGGCACCATCACCCTGCCGGACGGTCACGACCCCGCCCAACTCCACGCGGACAACCCCGATGCGCTCGTCGAGGCGCTGCACAACCCGCAGCCGCTCGCCGACCTCGTCGTCGACGACATCGTCGCGACTTGGATGCAGGATGTCCACCCCGGAAGCTGGGGATGCGTCGAAGCCGTCAACGCCCTCAAGGACGTCGCGCCGATCATCGCCCGACTACCCCAGGACGACCGCGCCCGACTCGCTGCCCGCGTGGCCGGCGCCACCGGCAACGACCTCATCACCGTCATCGACCATATCGAGGCTCAGGTGCCCGGCCAGCGCCCGGTCGAACCGGACCCACTGGGTTTGCCGACCCCACCGCAGCTCCGAACTGTTCCGGACCGTCCGGGGACGGTCGACTCCGATACCGCACCAACGCTGCGAGATCGGATCCGATCCATCGGTACGCACATCGGCGACGTCCGAGCCGACGGCCCGGACCAGAGGTCTCTCACCGCGGAACAGTCTCCTCGACAGGCCGACCATCCTGAGCCCCACCTCGGGTGGTAACCGGGCAGCCCTTCCTGGTTGCACACCAGGGGCATTGGCGTTGCGCCGGTGGGCGGCCGGCCGGTGGCGTTCAGTTCCACCGCCGGCAGTGGGGCTCCAAGTCTGGCGCGGCGCGCCCTTGCAGGAGTCGGTCGGCGAATGTGGTGACGGCGGTGATGACCTCGGTGAAGCTGTCGGGCAGGTCTGTGCCGTCGGCGCCCAGGCCGGTGCGGCAGGTCCGGTAGGCGCTGGCCCTGGTGTTTGCGAGTTCGCCGACAGCGGTGCTGAGCGGCCGCAGCTTGATGCGGCGGTGGGAGGCGGTGGCAAGCAGTGCGAGGCGGGTTTGCCGGAAGTCCAGCGGGTGGGTGCCGGTGAGGTTGTACAGGTCGACGTAGTCGCGGATGCGGGTGTTGGCTTCGCCGAGTTGCACCGCGGTGCTGATTTCTCGGCAAGGACCGCGGCGATGGGGTGGCCGAGGATTTCGACGGCCCGTCGAGCAGGGAGCAGGGTGGGACCTACCGTCTCGGGCCTGATGTGCCCGATGACGAGGAACTGCGCGCCGGTCAGGGACGCGTGATCGACGAGGGATGCGTCGACGCGGCTGCAGAGGAGGCCCTCGAGCAGGTCCGCGGTCGAGGTCGTCCATCCGCTTCGGCGACTGGCGAATCTCCGTTGCTGCGGGTACGAGTGCCGCGCGAACTCCATCAGGCTGTCAGCGACGTGGCCAGGCGAGCCGGCGTGTCTCGCTCCGAGTGGGTGCGCCGCATTCTCGACGAGGCGGCCCATCGGAGTTGAGCAGTCCAGACCTCGCCCGTCGAGTCACCGAGAACGCGGCGCACACGCGGCCTCGATCGGCTCGCGCGGGCAATGCCACCTCCTGCGTCCGGATGTATCCACGTCGGGCCGGCCATCATCCGCAATCCACAGAGCTAGTTGCTTCGGGTTCGGGGGACCGATGTTTGGTGAACAGGCCTGCCCGCCCTCGACCGCGGCAGCGCAGCGCCCGTCGCGACCCAGCGGCCTCGACAGTCGGGGGAAGCCTGGTACGGCGCCCGGTCATGGTCATGGCAGTGTCGTTCCCCTCCGGCTCGACGAGCGCCCGCGGGTAAGCGTGGTGGTTGCCGACGACCATCCCGTGGTGCGCCAGGGCCTACGTGCCCTGCACGACGCGACGGATGCGATCACGGTCGTCGGTGAGTCGGCCGCGGGGCGGGGCGCCCTGAACGAGGTGCTGCTGCACCGTCCAGATGTCCTGATCATGGACGTGGAGGGCGCTTTCGACGGTGTAGCCGTGATCAGGGATGTTGTGCGGTCGGTAGCCGGGGTGGGCGTGCTGGTCTTCACGATGGTGGAGGATGACGAAACTGTCTTGGCCGCCATCCGCGCCGGGGCGCGCGGATACGTCCACAAGTGTGCCCAACCCGAGGACATCCTGTTGGCTGTCCGCGGTGTGGCCGCAGGTCAGGCCGTTTTCGGCCCCCGGATCGCCGGCCGCCTGGCCGAACTCCTCGCGGTGGGTGTCGGGGCCCCCTCGATGCCCTTCCCGCAGTTGACGTCACGAGAACGGCAGGTCCTCGATCTCGTCGCCGCAGGCGCGGGTAACTCCGCGATCGCCCACCGTCTGCAACTCGCCCCGAAGACAATCGCGAACCACGTCTCGGCGATCTTCGCCAAGCTCCAGGTTACGGACCGGGCCGAGGCGGTCATACAGGCCCGTGATGCAGGTCTCGGCCGGGTGAGCGGTTGAAGCGTCCGTCAGCGCGGTTGTCCCGGTGCGGCCGGGAGTGGTTCCCGGGTCTGCCGGGAGCAGACGCCCTGTCGCTTGGGAGCGCGCCTACCACACCCTGAATGTGGCAATCAAATCATCCAGGCGCTGGACAGGGGATCACTTGAGTGCGACACCTCCCAGGTCGGCCGCCTCCGTTGCGGGCCCGAACGACATCGTCTGGGACATCACCTATGCGTGCCCGCTGCGATGTACGCACTGTTACTCGGAGTCCGGTCGGCGCCCATCCCGGCAACTCGGCCACGACGATCTGCTGAGGGTCACGGACGCATTGCTCGCGCTTGAGCCGTTCGCGATCGTGCTGGCGGGAGGCGAACCGCTTATCGTCCGGGACTTGGGCGAGGTGATAACGCGGATCACCGGGGCCGGGGTGCAGGTGCACCTTTACACGAGCGGCTGGGCGGTCACTCCGCGGATCGTCGAGGACGTCCTGCGGCTTTGCACGAGTGTGAGTGTGAGCGTCGACGGTGCAACCGCGGAGGTCCACGACCGGATCCGCGGACGGGCAGGCTCCTTCGACCGGGCGATGAAGGCCCTGGCCGTGCTGGATGAGGCATCACGTGCGGCGCGTTCCCGCGGGGAGGCTCCGCTGTCCTTCGGGCTCGATGCGACGATCGTTCGCAGCAGCTTCGACCAGCTCGAAGATTTCTGCGCGACGGTCGCGCCGCGCTTCCCCGACCTCGGGTTCCTCTCGTTCGGCGCGGCAATGCCCATCGGGCTCGCCAGCCGCGCCGGCTTCGTCGAGCACGAGCTGCTCGACGATGCGCAGGCCGATCGGCTGGCGAGCGCCGAGACGATTCGTCGCCTGCAGTCCCTCGTCCCGTCAGGGGTGTCCGTGTCGGCGACCGACAACCGTCTGCTGCAGTATCACCCCGACCGGGTCGCCGCCGGCAAACTGCCGGCGATGCAGGTGGAGCCGGACGGGCGCGTGCGGGCGATGGCGATCTACGAAGGCACCGTCGGGAGCCTCCTGAGCGAGCCGCCCTTGACCCTGTGGGAGCGGTCGATGGTCCGGCTTACCGATCCCTTCGTCGTCCAGACGTTGTCGTCTGTGGGCACGATGCGGCAGTGGGCGGAGGCGACCCGCCGCCTTGACCGCCACTTCGGTACCGACGCCGACCGTGACCGTATCGACCGGCGACCGACCTATGTCCCGCTGATCGTGTCCCGCTGAGCCGGTCCCGTGCCGGGGGCGACCTCGGCACGTAGACACCAAACACGTTACGGAGAGGAGGTGATTTCCCATGGAATCCACCGTGGACGCCCTGCAGCATCTCGAGGAACTGGAGCCGGAGCTCGACCTGTTCCCTTGCTGCTGCACCTGTGTGGTGTGAGTACCGACCCCCGGTGCACCGTTCCCACGTCACCCGTGGGAACGGTGCCCCCTCCGAGAATGCGAATCAACGGATGCCTCGTACCGCATCGGCGCCGAGCAGGACGCAACGTGCTTCCGGTTGGCGCGGGCTGCTGGGCATGGTGGCTCTGGCGCCGGGACACGCGGCCGCGAAGGCCGCCTGCAGCGTTGTGGCCCTCGGCGTCGCGCTGCTGCTCCCGGTGATCTCGGCGCGAGTCATCGATCAGGCCTTGACGACACAGGGCGCGGGCCCCGGTCTTACGGTGCTGGTCACGCTGCTGGTGGTCTGCACCCTCGCGGAGTCGTACGGAGAGGTGGCGGGCGTGTCGGCGCGCACCGGCGCGCTCGCGTCTCTGCGGCACCGGATGGTGTCCCAGGTGCTGGCGCTGGGCGTCCCGGGGGCGCGGCGTCACGCCACCGGAGATCTTGTCACCAGGTTCACCGACAACGCCTCCACCGGCGCGCGAGCCGTGCCAGAGATCGTCGAGGCCGGGGTGTCCGCGGCGGCCTCAGCCGGTGCGCTGGTTGCGCTCTGCCTGATCGACTGGTGGCTCGGTGTGGCTTTCCTGGCGGGTGCTTTGCCGACGGTCCTACTGCTGCGCCACCTCATGAATCGGGTGAGCACCAGCTTCGGTGGCTATTTGGTGCATCTCACAGCGATCGCGGCCCGGCTGACAGATGCGCTTGCCGGCAGAAGGACGATCCGCGCGGCCGGCACCGGTCTGCGCGAAGTGGAACGGGTGCTGGCCCCGTTGCCGGATCTTTCGACGGCAGGTTTGCGCATCTGGGCGGTCCGGCGCGCGGTCTCCTGGCAGGTCAGCTTTGCCCTCGTGGGAGTACGGGTTGCCGTGCTTGGGGTCGCTGGTCTCGGTGTCACGGCAGGCCGGTTGTCACCGGGAGAGTTACTCGCCGCCACGCTGTACGTGTCCGTCGCGCTCGGCTTCGTCCAGCAGGTCGACACGCTGATGTTCCTCGCCGGCGCCCGCGCCCATGCGGGCCGGGTGCTCGAGCTGTTGGACGAGGTTCCTCAGTTCCGCCCGACGGCGGCCGACGACCTGCCGCCGGGGCCGCGAACGCTCTCCTTCCGCGGGGTGTCGGTGCGGCACGGTGGCCGGACGGTGCTCGACGGGCTCGACCTCGACGTTCCGGCGGGCGCGGAGATTGCCGTGGTCGGGCGCTCCGGGACCGGGAAGACCACTCTGTCCCTGCTCGCCGGGCGTCTCCTGGAGGCGGACGAGGGCGCGGTCTTCATCGATGGCGCCCGCGTTGACACGCTCCACCCGGCGGCCCTGCGTCGCGCCGTGGGCTATGCGTTTGACCGCCCGGTGCTGCTCGGCCGCACGGTCAGGGACGCACTCACCTACGGACGTCCCGGCAGCAGCGTGGCCGAGGTCGAGCATGCTGCCCTGGTCGCGCAGGCCTGGGACTTCATCCAGCGGCTCCCGGAGGGTCTGGAGACCCAGCTCGCCGACGCGCCGTTCTCCGGTGGCGAGTTGCAGCGGCTCGGGCTGGCTCGCGCGGTCGTTCACGGGGGGTGCATCCTCGTGTTGGACGATGCGATGTCGAGCCTCGACACGATCACCGAGGCGAGGCTCACCGTCGCACTCACCGAGGGACTCCCTGGCCGTACCCGGCTCCTGGTCGCCAACCGGGTGGCCAGCGCCGCTCGGGCGGACTTCGTCGCCTGGCTTGACGACGGACGTATCCGGGCTGTCGCGCCTCATCACATCCTCTGGACCGCCGAGCCGGCCTACCGCGCGGTCTTTGCGCCCCCGGTCCTGGAGGAGGAACGATGCGCGTGACCGGGCCAGGCCTTTCGCTGCTGCTGGGCGAGTTTCGTGATTCCCGGCGTGCCCTGTCGAGGATCCTGCTCTGGTCCGTCGTCGAGGCCCTACCGACACTCGTGTCCGGTCTTGCCGTGTCGCGCGCGGTGGACCACTTCGTCGTGGGTGACGCCGTCGTCGGACTCGGGTACCTCGTTCTGCTCCTGGTGGTGGCCGCGGTCGGCGCTGCCGCTACCCGGCAGCTCTTCCCGTGGCTCGCCGCGGTTGTCGAACCGGTACGCGACGCCTTCCTCACGGCCGTCGTCCGGGGCGCCATCGCCGCCGCGACCGGCTCGGCCGAGTCTGGCGACACCGCGGTGGTCGGGCGGCTCGGCGAGCAGATCCAGGCGGTTCGCGAGGTTCTCTTCGTGGTGTTCCGCGTGGTCCGGCAGATCGTCTTCACGGCGGTGGCCGCGCTCGTTGGCCTGGCTCTGCTGTCCCCCCTGGCGGCCCTGCTCTGTGCGGCCTTCGCGGCACTGGCCCTCACGCTCTTCGCGCTGTTGCTGCCGGGTCTGGCCGAACGCCATCGGGCGGTCCTGCTGGCTGAGGAGGAGGTGGCACGTCAGGCGGGCACCACATTCGACGGGATCCGAGACGTGATCGCATGCGGGGCGGAGGGTCGCGCGGCAGTCGAGGTCGGGGGGGCCACGGACGCCGTCCTGAGGCAGGCGCGCGGGCTGGCTCGTGGGACGGCTCTGAGAAACTGGATCGTCTTCCTCGGCGCGCAGCTGCCCCTCATCGTGCTGCTCGCCGCCGCCCCGTGGCTGCTGCGCCAGGGTCATTTCACCCCTGGCGACCTGGTGGGCGCCGCCACCTACTTGTTGGTGGGGATCGAGCCGGCTCTACGCAGGCTCGTCGAGGCCGTGGCCACCTGGGGGCTGGAGATGGCCGTGAGCATCGTGCGGCTCGGCGAGGGCTTCAGCGACCCGGCACCAGCCGAGGAGGAGCTCGGACCAGCGGTGGCGCACCATGACGTGACGGTCCGTCGGCTCACGTTCGCCTACGGACCCAGCGCCGATCCGCTGGTCCATGACCTTGACCTGCGGGTGCCCGAAGGGGGACACCTTGCGGTGGTCGGCCCGAGCGGCGCGGGGAAGTCGACGCTCGCGAGCCTGCTCGCGGGACTGCTTACCCCCACCCGAGGTGGCATCCGGATCGGCGGCCTGGACATCGGCGACATCCGGCCGGCCGAGCTGCGGCAGCTGTTGGGCCTGATTCCGCAGGAGGCGTACGTGTTCGCCGGCACGCTGCGGGACAACCTCACCTATCTCGCGCCCTGGATCGGTGATCGGGCGATCATCGGGGCCGCCCACGAGGTCGGCCTCGCCACCCTCGTCGAGCGGCTCGGTGGGCTGGACACCCTGATCGGCCCCGGCGGGATCGAGCTCTCGACCAGCGAGAAACAGCTCGTCGCCCTCACGCGCGTGTACCTGTCACCCGCCCGGATTGTCATCCTCGACGAGGCGACCGCGAATCTCGACCCGGTGGCGGAGGCCCGCGCCGAGGCTGCCTTCGCCCGACGACAGGGCAGCCTCATCGTCATCGCTCACCGGCTCAGCTCCGCCGTGCGCGCCGATCAAGTACTCCTGCTCGACGGCGTCAACACGTGCCTCGGCAGCCACGACGAACTCCTGCGGGCATCCACGCTCTACGCCGACCTGGTTGGCCACTGGACCTTCACCCCGACGGCATGAGAACTCCCAAACACCGAAATGGGAAAGCGACATTGACGACCGCACCGCCCTCGCACCCCGTCCGGGACATCACCCACACCCGCCCCCTACGGCCTAACTACTGCTCGTCCCGTCGGCCAGGCAACGAGGACACCCCGCGCGCCACCGACCGGATCCCGTCATCGCCGCGCACGACGCAGAAGTCGGCGGCGGCGGGCCGGCTGGACCGGCGCCTCGGGTCGGAGCCGGACCTCCTGCGCAGCGGGCAACGGCCGGAGCATCACGACGATCCCGGACGGAACTAAGACCACCATGGACGACGCTTTCCTGGTCAACTGCGCCCGCTCGGTCCTCGCCGGCTGCGGCGCGGAGGAGTGGCATCTGTGGTCCGGCGAGTCCTGGTACCAGGTCCAGCCACCCGACAAGCGTCCCCCAGTGCAGGGGTGGAAGCTGCACCTTTCGGCGACCCCGTTATCCGCTCCCCTCGTGCTGGCGGAGGCGATCGCCGTCCTCGTCCAGCACCGATGTCCGTTCAAGTTCGCCGGCACCCTTCGCCGGGTGGCGGAGCTCGGATCCCGTCAATGTGACCGGGGTGCCGGCGGCAAGTTCCTCACGGCCTACCCCGACCAGGGTGGTGACGCGGTCCGTGCCCTCGCGGCGGACCTGCACCGGGTGACCGAGGGACTGCCCGGCCCGGCCATCCTCTCCGACCGGCCGTATCGCCCCGGAAGCCTTCTGCACTACCGGTTCGGCGCGTTCACCGGCGTCCCGCTGCTCGGCAACGACGGCAGCTACGAGGTGATGCTGATCGGCCCTGACGGCAGCCTGGTCCAGGACCGGCGGAAGGCGTGGTTCACACCGCCGCCGTGGGCGCCCCGGAACCCGTTTCAGCCGTCCCCGCCGCCCGCACCAGCCGCAGGAGCCAAGCCAGTGCTCCTGGACGGCAGATACCTCGCTCGCGAGGTGATCCGTCACGCCTTCAGCGGCGGGGTGTTCCGGGCCTCGGACCAGGTCACCGGTCAGTCCGTCATCCTGAAGCAGGCCCGTCCGCACGCCGAGGCAGACCTCACTGGGCAGGACATCCGCGACACGCGGCGACACGAGGCTGCCATGCTCGAGTTGTTAGGGTCGTCCGGTATGACCCCGCGCCTGCTCGGTCTGTTCGAGCAGCAGGGCGATCTGTTCCTGGTGCAGGAAGCAGTGCCCGGAGTCACCCTGCGGCAATGGGTTCCGGACCGCGCCGACCCGGATGACGGTGGTACCTGGGGTTGCCCGCCGGGCACGATCCTCCGGATGGCAGGCGCACTGGTCGACCTGGTGGCGCTGGTGCACAGCCAGGGGTTCGTGCTTCGTGACTTCAACCCCAACAACGTGATGGTCACGCCTGACGGCGAACTCCGGCTGATCGACCTGGAAATGCTCGCCCGCCCCGGCGAACCCGTCGTTACCGCACACACGCCCGGGTACGCGGCACCCGAGCAGATCGGCCGACCACGCATCGGCCCGGCGCCATGGCCGTCCGCCGACCTCTTCAGCCTCGGCGCCACCCTTTTCTACCTGGTCACCGGGGTCGACCCCCTACTGCCGCCCGACGAACCGGTCACCCGCCCACATCAGGAGCGGATTGAATACTGGCTCCGTCATGTCGCAGTGGGCAACCACGCCGCGCGACGGTTGGCACCGATCATCCTCGCGCTCCTACACGAGGACCCCGTCCGCCGGCCCGGGCTGGAGGCCGTCCGCGCCGGTCTGGTGGAGCAGACTGCTCCCTCGGCGAACGCGGTCGATCGACGGATCGCCGACACCGACGCCGAGCGGATGATCGAGCACGGGCTTGATTACCTGATCGCCACGATGGATCACGACGTTGACGCCACTCGCCTGTGGCCATCGTCCGGGTTCGGCATGACGACCGACCCCCTCGCCGTGCAGCACGGCGCCGCGGGAGTGCTCCGGGTACTCACGCTGGCCCACGACCTTCGCCCCGACCCGCGGCTTCGGGAGGCAGTCGCCGCCGCCGCCGGCTGGATCAGCCGCCGCGTCGACAGGGAACCTCGGGCCCTCCCCGGTCTCTACTTCGGACGGTCCGGTACCGCGTGGTCGCTCCTGGAGGCAGGCCGGACCCTTGCGGACGACGACCTCATATCGCTCGCCGCGGATCTTGCTCGCCGAGTGCCTGTCCGGTGGCCCAACCCGGACATCTGTCACGGCGTGACCGGAGCAGGTCTGACCCAGCTCCGCTTCTGGGAAGCCACGGGTGAGGACGAGTTCCTGGTGCGGGCAGGCCACGCCGCAGACACCCTCGTTTCAGTGGTCCAACGGACGGGGAGCGAGGTTCTGTGGCCGATCCCGCAGGACTTTGCTTCCGTTATGGCGGGCGTGACCCACTACGGCTTTGCCCACGGTGTGGCGGGCGTGGGGACCTTCCTCCTTGCCGCTGGCCAGGCCACCGGGCGAGACATGTACCTGGACCTCGTTGCCGATGCTGCGTCAACCCTCGCCGCCGCAGCGCAGGTGGACCGTGGCGCCGCCTACTGGACCGCCGGGCCGAAGGGTGGTCGCCGCAGGACCAACTGGTGCAGCGGCTCCTCCGGTGTGGGCACGTTCCTGGTGCGCGTGTGGCAACACAACCGAGACGCTCGGGATGCCGAACTGGCCGCACAAGCAGCCGTCGCGGTCCGACGCTCGCGCTGGCACGCAGGAACGGCCCAGTGCCACGGGCTCGCAGGGGACGGGGAGTTCCTGCTCGATCTCGCGGACGCCTTCGATGATGAGCGTTACCGCGACTGGGCAGCGGAACTGGCTGTCGGGTTGCACGCACGCCACGCCCTGCGGGAGGGACGCACGGTGATCCCTGACGAAATGGGCAACAACATCGTCGCCGACTTCGGGACCGGCCTCAGCGGCGTGACGGCCTTCCTCCTCCGACTGCGGTACGGCGGTTCGCGGCTGTGGCTGAGCGACCCACCGGAGGGCGAAAGCACGCGCGACATGTGAGGGGCTTGTCGCGCCCAGCATGTCAGCCGCCGAAGCAGGTGGCGAGGTGGCAGTCGGCCAATAGAAAGGAAGGATCCGTGAGGTCTGCCGGCAGTCGCGCTATCACACGGGATAACCGAGGCGAATCCCAAGCGATACGGCGTGACCGACGGCCCCTCCGGCCCCAATGGCGCCGGCAAGTCGACCCTGCTCGCGGAACTCCACAAAGGGGTTCGATGCGCGAACACGTACCCAGATTCACGTACCCAGATCCTCTGACTCGGCCCGCACCGCAGGTGGACCAGCTCCTTACAGACCTCGCCGCACTGCACCGCCATAGTCAGAGGCCGAGTTGAGTGGCGGCGTTGTCGTCCCAAGCGGTGTCGGTGCGGATGTAGGTGCCGACGCTAGTGAGGGAGCGGTGGCGGGTTTGGTGGGCGATGGCGTGGTCGGAGGCGCCGCGGATGTGGGCGTAGGTGACGAACCCGGCGCGGAGGCTGTGTGCGGAGTACTGCTCGGGGTTGTCGAGGCCGGCGGCGACGACCGCAGTACGGAGTATGTCGTTGACCGCGGCGGGGGTAAGCCGGCGATCCAGGGCTCGGTTGCCCTTGGAGACGGCTCGGAACACCGGGCCATCAGTGGTGCCTGCGAGCTGCAGCCATGTCTGCAGGGCGGTGACGGGGCAGCGGGTGGGATTGGCGGCGCGGGGGAGGACGACGAGTTCGTGGGTACCGCCGCGCTGGTTGGTCTTCGACCGGAAGAGCTGCACGACGAGACCGCGTTCGTGGTCGGCGATGTGGTCGACGTCGATGCCGGTGATCTCGGAGCGGCGCAGGGCGGCGACGAACCCGACGAGGAGGATGGCGCGGTTCCGCGCGCCGGCCAGGTCCGGCTCGGGAAGGCGGTCGGGGGTCTTCCAGGAGCGTTGGGTGGGGAAGGTAGCCAGGACGTCCCACAGTTGCGGTGGCATGAGGGGTCGGGCTTGGTCGGCGTCGGTGGTGTGTTGGCGGCGGATGCCCTCCCAGACGCCGACGACGAGGGCGTTGGCGGTGGGATCGGGATGGTTCTGCAGCTTGTGAACGAACTTGATCGCCGAGAGCCGACGGCTCATGGTGCCGACCTTCGCGCCGTGCCCGGCCAGCAGGGTGAGATAACCGGAGACGGTGTGCGGCGCTGCGGGCAGCGGATCGACGCTCTGCTGGGTGCACCAGGTGGTGAACTCGGTCCAGTCGGATCGGTAGCCGCGGACGGTGTTCGCGGCGCGGGCGGCGCCGATGTAGCGGCGCTCGTCGAGGGACAGCTGGTCGTGGTCGGCGATCGCCATTGGATCCGGCACGGGCAGCACCTCTTCAGGCACCGCCGGCAGCGGGCCTGTCACCGGCCGACCGGCAGCACGTTGTCCGGCGGGCTCACCCCGGCCCGTAACCCGGCGAGCCCGTACCGGCCGACCGCGGCCGCCATCTCCCCGGCGTCGCCGGTGGGGACGAGTCGGCACAGTTCGGCGGCCAGCTCGGCGTCGCCGTCAGCTGCCCGCTCCGGGTAGGGAACGCCCTCGCGGTGGTGTTCGAGTTCCACGCCGGCGCGGTGCTCGTCAGCGGCGCCGGGCTGTGTCCGATGTTGTAGACGATGGACAACGCCACGCTGGCCGGTTGAATCGTCCGCCGGTATACCAGTGTGTCCCTGTCCTGGGCGCTGTTCGCGGGCAGCAGTCGTTTGCCCAGGGAGGTCATGCCGTCGACGGTAGGCCCGTCGGACCAGATGCTGTGCCATTGCCAGCCGCGGCAGATGTCGGAGCTGTTCCACTGCACATCCATGGCCACGCCGGTCTCGGCTGACCGCTGCACCTGCAGCCGCCGCGCCTCCGCAGGCTCACTGGCCACGAAACCCCAAGGCACGGTTACTCGCTCGCGCTGAATGATCACGGTCGCAGGCCGTCCGGGCCGTCCTCGACGACGCCGGTTCCCTCAGCCCGCGCGGTCACAGTCAGCTCACCGGCGCCGGCGAAGGCCGCGGTGATCGCCTCGGCGGGCGGTAGCGCTGCCTGCTCGGCCGGAGGGAGTGCGTCATAGGTGTAGGTGGCGATGGCCATCGGCGCGTTGGCGGAGCGCAGCGCGTACCGGACGACCTGCTCCTTGGAAGAGCCGCACAACAGGATCCCGACGGTAGGTGCGTGCCTGTCCGGGTGGCGGAGCTGGTCATCGACCATCGTGACGTAGAAGGCGAGCTGCCCGGCAAACTCGTGCCGGAATTTTCCGACCTTGAGCTCGACGACGACGTAGCGGACCTGCTCGGCGTGGAACAGCAGCAGGTCGACGAAGAACTCGTCGCCATCGACGGTGAACGGCACCTGCCGGCCGACGAAGGCAAATCCCGGGCCGAGCTCGGCGAGGGTGTCCTGGAGGCGTTCGGTCAGGGCGGTCTCGATTGCGCGT
>Ga0164306_10000803_pt1 | contig 13260 bp, 10 predicted proteins | sample Whisoiple_242_MG_FD_110213 | JGI IMG/M metagenome (GOLD analysis project Ga0164306, IMG submission 110213) | Soil microbial communities amended with fresh organic matter from upstate New York, USA - Whitman soil sample_242_MG | ecosystem: Environmental > Terrestrial > Soil > Unclassified >... | reverse complement strand
GCTTGCCACGATTCGCGGGAGTATCGACGCCGCGAATCCCGGAGGCACCTTGGCCGTTGCGGGCTCCGCGAGCGGCGTTGCGTCGAGCGACGGGAGCTTCACCATCTTCAACGTGCCGGTGGGAACTACCGAAGTGCGTGGCTACAAGGCTGGGCTCGACCTCAGCTCCGCCGCGGTTGAACTGGCGGACGGCGCGACGCTATCCAACGTCGTCTTATCTGAGTCCAGCGGTAGCATGGCGAGCGTTTCAGGGGACGTCAGCTTCGTCAATGCCGGAACCCAACAGACCAGCGTCGTGCTGGTGGTGGCATCCACGTTCAATGCCGCACTCGCGCGCGGCGAGACTCCCGTCGGTCTCAGACAATTCCCGGTGAGCGGTGGATATCGCTTCGAGCACGTGCCCGCCGGCGAATACGTGGTCCTCGCTGCGTTCGAAAACGACGGGCTAGTGCGCGATCCCGACACATCGATTGGCGGCACCGCGATTCAACGGCTCACGGTGGGGAGTGAGACTGTTAGCGTGGCGGGCTTCAAAATTACGGGAGCCTTGGCCGTGCGCTCGCCCGGGGCGAACGGTGCTGAAGTCGTTGCGGGGACGCCGCAGTTCAGCTGGGCCGATGACTCTTCGGAGGATGGCTACGAGCTCACCGTGTACGATAATTTTGGCAAAGTGGTGCAGCACAGCGATGTGCCGCGTGTCACCGGCGCGAGCGACGTTTCCGCGTCGTATAGTGGCCCAGCGTTGAGCGCGGGTTACTACCAGTTTCGCGCCGTTTCTTACCGCATGGGCAAGGGCGCTACCGGTACGCGCACGTACATCTCGGCGACCGAGGATCTGAAAGGCGTGTTCATCATCGAGTAGTGCGCTTCCCGGATCGCGGCTGCTCGGTTGCTAGGTCGCTTGTTGTCCGCTCTCCCGGAAGGAAAAGGTATACGCGCTGCGTACTTAGGCGTGTCTAAGTACGCTCGCTGCTTGGGTAAGGCAGCGATGCACTTCGCCTAGGATACGGGCGTTCAGCAGGCACCTATCTCGCGCAAGTGGCTTTTGATCCGAGACAGGGTATTGGATCGTAGACCGTCAGGTCCAATGGGGCACCCTCCTTTCGATAAGCGAGAGCTCGCTGTCTTGTTCGCTGCGCTGCTGCTGGCTGCGCTCAGTGCCTACTATCACCGCGACTTGCGCCGTATCCCCGAGTGGCGCTTGTTGCTCGCTGGCATCGTCTTTTTGATCATCGGCAGCACTTCCACGGTCGTCGAACACTTCGCGCTGTACGATGTCTTCAATACGATCGAACACCTGAGCTATCTCGCGCAGTCGCTCATGTTGGCACTCTGGGCGCTGCGCGCGCGAAGGGTGCGCGCGTGATCATTGCGGCGCTCGAGGTACTCGGGCTCTTGGCAAGCCTCGGAACGATCGCGCTCGTCGCGCGCGCTCCTTCTGCTTCGCCGGGGGCATCCTCCTCATTGGTGAGGCGTGCGCTGCTGGGCTTGGTGGGGCTGCTCGCATTCGGGCACCTAGCGAACGTCCTCGAGGCGTTCGGGCTGGAGTGGGCTGATACGATCGCCGATCAATTCTCCGCCTTGGTTCCCCTGGTGTGGGGGCTATTCCTGCTGGAGAGCGGGCGCGTCTACCTTTCGGCGCGCTTGCAGGCGAGCGACGAACAAGTGCGTTTTTTCTTGGAGGCGGTGCCTGCTGCGGTCGCCTGGATCGACGCCGGGCAAAACGTGCTGGGCTTCAGTCGAGCGTGGGCCGAGGCGCTGCCCGGTTCGCGCAGTGGAGTTGCGCTGAAAACGCTGCTCCCCGCACCGCTGCCGCGTCTTGCCCACGCTGTCGAAGAAACGCTACGCGACGGGAGCGAACGGGAGCTCGCACCCGTCGAGGAGAGTGCCGAGGACGATGCCGGCAGGAAGCGCTACTTTCGCTGGTCGATTCGCCCTTGGGTCCATCCCGACCGGCCGGCACCGGGCGCGCTCCTGCTGTTCGAAGAGGTCACGTTCGAGCACGAGGCCGAGGCCGAGCGGCTCGCCGCCGCCGATGGCTTGGCGCGTATTCAGCGAATGGCACACGTGGGGCAAATGGCGGCCGGGGCCGCGCACGACTTCAACAATTTCTTGCAGGTTATCTACTCCGCCACGGTCGAGCTCGAAGGGGACGCTCGCTACGAGGACGCATTCAAGAACGTCCAGAGCGCGCTTGGTGCCGCGGGCGAACTCACGCGCGGCCTGCTGCGTTTCGGTCAAGAGCCCACGACGAGCAGCGCCAAAGTGGATCTGGTGACACTGCTGCGCGAGTTCGAGCGGCCGCTCGGCTACGCGTTGGGGCGTCGCCACCGCTTGGAGGTGAAATTGCCGCGACTCGAACAAGTTCAGATCGAAGGCCGGCCTTCACGTATCCAGCAGGCATTGCTCAATCTGGCCATCAACGCGCGTGATGCGATGCCGAACGGCGGAGCCATTCAGGTCGCACTAGCGGTGGAGAGCGGCCAGGCGACGCTGAGTGTTCACGACTCCGGCGTCGGCATCCCCCAGTCGCTACGCGAGCGCCTATTTACGCCATTTTTCACGACCAAAGGCGTGCAGGGGAGTGGTCTCGGGTTGAACGTCGTCAAGACCGTTGTCGAAGAGCACCGCGGCCAGATCACCGTTTCATCGGATCCGCACCGCGGTACCACATTCAGCCTCTGCTTGCCGCTGTTCGAGGCGCGCTCGCAGGCGCCGGGCACGGGGGCCGTCAGTTCGCAGTCACGAACTATTGCACCCCAGTGATGTGTGCGCGGTTGGCGTCGAACTTGAAGTAGCTGGAATAGGCTGCGTTGTTGCCGACGATTTGATCGCTCGGAACGGCGTTTCCGGAGCCGAGCGACAGCGGACTCACCGAAGCACTTCCCGGCGCTGGTACGTCGGGTTGGGTGGCTGTGACAACGGTGAGGAAACAGGATGCCGTTTTGCAACCGCCAACTAGGACGTCCAACATCGAGTTGCACCCGGGCTCCACGGTGGTTCCAGTGCATGCCGTATAAGCGTGAGACCCCGCACACGCCATGCATGCAGTCTGAGCGCCGCTTGCCAGAGAAGCGGGCACGGGGATGTGCGCCAGGGACTCGACCGTGACGTTGCCACAAATTCCCTGGCCGGAGCCGGAACCCGTGATGGTTCGAAACACCGTCAAGCCAGGCGCCAAGTTCGTCGGAGGCGGAGCGGGGACATTCGGCTCCGGCGTTGCGTCGAGCGTGGCAAGGAGCCGGGCGTTGGTTACCGAGAATGTGCTGGGCGCCCCGCCCAAGGTCAGCGGCAGCTGCAGCAAACCGGGGCCCACGCTGAGCGCGCGAGCCGTGAGGCTGCCTGGCAGAGAGCTGAGCGGCACTCCTTGCGCGTTCACGCTCGCCGACGGCACGCGAAACCAAAAATCGAGCGGCGTTCCCCCCGGCCAGGTTCCGTTGGCCGCGTCAGGGAAGGCAGGCAGCACCCCGACCGTCAGGGAGGAATCGTCGCTCGCACCAGTGGGATCCTCGAGGTCACCGAAGTGCATCAAGTTGTTCAGGCTTCCGGCACTGATTGATTGCTTCAGCTGATCGTTGATCAGCGCCGCGGCGATCGAGCCAAACGCTTTGCCCAGCGCGTTCGTGGTCGGCGCGCAGGAGGCGGGCGCGCTCACCCGTTGCAGGGATATGGACGTCATTCGGTCGACGACCTCGTACCTGCAACTAGCGCTGCAGCCGTCGAGGTTTAGAGCATTCCCGTCGTCACACTCTTCGCTCGCTGCGAGCAGCGCATCCCCGCAGCTTGCCGGTGCGCCGCCTGAGTTGGAGCCAGCTGAGTTGGTTCCAGCTGAATTGGTTCCACCCGAAGCATCCATTCCGCCCGAGTTGGTTCCGCCGGGACTCGTCCCGCCGAGGGCGTCCATCCCGCCTGTGTTGTTTCCAGCGGAGTTACTTCCGCCCGCGGAGTCCACTCCCCCCGAGCTCGTTCCCGCTGTGTTTGCTCCGCCCGCGGTATTTTCTCCGCCGAAACTGGCACCGCCGGTTCCGCCGACGGCATCCATCCCGCCCGCGTTGCTGCCAGCTGAGTTCGCTCCACCTGAACTCATTCCGCCCGAACCCGCGCCACCCGACTGAATTCCCGCTCCCCCGGCCGTTTCGCCAATGGGACCGGTGCCCGCGTGGCCGCTGCTTCCACCCTCCGAGGCACCGCCGCCACTCACATCGCCGCCCTCACCGGCGTGGCTCATGTCGCCGTTCTCGCCGCCGTCGCCGCCGTCACTCACATCGCCGCCCGAAGCCGCGCGACCACCTGAATTGGTGTTGCCACCCAGACTCCCGTCGCCCCCTAAACTCGCGCTGTCGCCAGCGCTGGCATTGCCGGCACTTGAGTCATCATGGGGGGAATGCCGATCGCTTCCGCACGCGCCGCAGGCGAGCGCGAACGCGCAAACAAACATGCCACGAGAAGCCCGCTCTACGCGGTTACCTTTATCGATAGTCATCGCGCCCCCCTCCTGCACACGTTCGCCGTCCGCAGACAAGGACTGATCCATCAACCGCGCTGTCGCCCTTGAAATTTCAAGGACGTCGAGCGCTCACGCCGCGCCGTGTCACACGTTTCGCGAGGGGAATGATGAGGTCGATCTCCCGACGTGGACCTGCGGGCAGGCCAACATCGTTGTCGCCGGCCTCCGCCAGATTGCCATTGGTCCGTGGGCCGAGAATGCCGCGGCGAAAGTCAAGGTGGACGAATCGAGGCCAACCAAGGCCGAGGCTTTGGCTGGCGCGAGGCATTTCTCCTGTCGCACCAGGCTCGATGCACTTGCTTACTGCAGCGCAAGGACTCCCAGAGCAAGTCGCTCATGTCGATATCTGGCTTCGTGAATCGCTGCGGCGATCTCCTGCTCGCGCTCAGCGCGATTGGCAACAGGCAGAGTTGCCCAGCATGGTTCGACCCCACACGCACGCGAGCCGCGGTCCCAGGATTCCGGCGACATTCTAGACGCCGCTCACGCGACGAGCGCTCGCGACTCGACGCGGCGGACGATCCGTGACAATGATCCCATCATGCGACTACTTCGGATCGCGTGTCTGTCGTTGTCGATGCTGAGCGCCTGCAGCATGGCAGAGCTCGCGCCGGGCGAGGGTGAGGATGCAGTTTCCAAGAGCGCGGCGGACCTGACGTGGAACACGTCCGATCTGAATCGCGACGGGGTGCTGTGGACTCACGCCAATACCAGCTGGAGCTCGGGTGCTTTCGTGAAAGCCTTGCCGCAGTTTCACCGCACGGGTTTGGCCTGGCCGGATGCTTCCCAATCCGTCCTGTTGGCCAATGAGCAGGATTATCCACTGCTCCTCCAAGGCGAGGCGAGCTATCGCTGCGCAGACGGTGTCGGTGAGCCTCGGAGCCTCAGCTTTGGCGCGCCGGCTCGGCCGGGGAGCGTGAGTGCGCCCTTGCTTCTGCGCGAGCACTCCTCGCTTGGCCTGTCTCTCTCTTGTGTGCCGGTCGCGTCGACCATCAACCTGCTCTATCGCGCGATCGCGCCCGAAGGCGCCGTACCGTTCCATGACGCGGCGGACGCTATCGCCGACGGGAGTAGCTTCTTCGCGGGCCATCTGACACGCGTCGACGTGGAGAATCCCGTCGCCCGCTCGGCGCGGCTGAACGTCGAGGGCAAGGGCAGCGCGACGCTCTACATTCGCTACTCGCGTCCCGAAGCCGATGGCCCGCACGCCGTCGTCAAAGTGGGAATTCAGGACGGCATCACTGGCCAGACGATGCGCGCGTTCAGCAAGGTCAAGTTCGCCTCAACCCCCGTGAGCACGAGCTGGGATCAATGGAGCGTGATTGCGGTCAAGTTCGCGCCGCGCAACGCAACCAGTATCTACGCCCGATTGCAGATGAAGAACGGCCAGGCGATTCAACTCGACTCCGCCTGGGTTCGCTGAACGTCACCCCGCGATTGCGGCCCGCGAATGGCCAAATCGATCGTTCGCGCGGCCGAGCAGCCTCGCTTCTGAGCATTTATCGCATTTCGCCCGCGAAATAAGCGTTCCGGCGATTCGTCGCGGAGCACGGCCATCGCGCGAAAAATAGTACTTTGTTTGCACAGTATCTTTCGCTCGACGAGAACGCACGTCGGTAGGCCTGGCCGAGACCTGTTTTGAAAAACCGAGGCTGGCAACGTTGCAGTGAATCGCAGTTGACGGGAGAGGGCTCGAGGATTCGCCACGAGAGCTACGCGCCGCCATGCGGCTTTCCGCGCCCGCTTACCCGAAATCGATCATCTACGCCCCATTGCAGATGAAGAACGCCAAGCGATTCAACTCGACTCCGTCTGGGTTCGTTGAGCGGCTTTCGTTCGACGAGAAACGGTCGTCGGTAAGCCGGGCCGAGAACCTATTTCGCAAGATCGAGGCTGGTAACGTTGCAGTGAATCGAAGTTGGAGAGAGAGTAGTAAAATCGAGGAAGCGCCGGCAGGCGTCATCGAGACCTGCCGGACCATTCCTTGCGGGTTCGGTCGATGCTACTGCATCAAGAGCTTGAACTCGATGCGGCGGTTCTTCTCGCGTCCTGCGTTGGTCTTGTTGTCGGCGATGGGCTCGCTCGGGCCAGCGCCGCGAATGGTGATTCGGTCAGCGGGCGTGCCGGCCTTGATCAGCCAGTCCTTCACCGCTTGAGCGCGATCGAGTGAGAGCTGCTGATTGAAGGCTTCGTCACCCTCGCTCGAAGTGTGGCCGGAGATCTCGACATTGACGCTCGGAAACTGAGCGAAGACTTTGGCTGCTTTGCCCAAGACCGGGGAAGATTGGGCTCGAATCGTGGCCTTGTTTTGGTCAAAGAAGATGCCTTGCACGACGCCCGTAAACTTCTTGACCGCTTCCGGTACGGTATCGGGGCAGCCGTCTTGATCTTCGAAGCCGTTTCTGGTCTCCGGCTCATTGGGGCACTTGTCCTTGTCGTCGAAGATCCCGTCGCCATCCGTGTCTCGAATCGGGCAGCCGAGCGGCTTGATGCCGAGTTCCGTCGGGCATTGGTCGCAGGGCAGCGGCACGCCGTCTTTGTCAGGGTCGAGATCGATGATCGGGCAGCCCTTCGGTGCAGGACCGGACTCGCGAGGACAAAAGTCGTCGCGATCCAACACGCCGTCCGAGTCGGTGTCAGAAGGGCACCCATTCGGCGCCACCCCGGGATCCGCTGGGCAGCGATCGTCGGGATCCGAGAAGCCATCGTGGTCCGAATCCGCAGCTGGTGGTGGCGGCGCGCGGCGCGTGCGTTCGATCGTGGCTGTCAAGCTCAGCAGCAATTCAAAGGTGTGCGCTTGGCCGTCTTGCTGCGTCTTTTCCGTCAGCGTATCTCGAAAGTCGAGGCGCGTGCCGAATGCATGAGTGAAAGGCACTTTAGCGCCCACGCCGAAATGCCAAGCGGGATCGCTGTCATTGGCCATGGTGCGACTGATCGCACCCAAGCGGCCGACGCCGACCAAAAGGAACGGCGTCACGTACGGGAGCGGCGCTTGGAGCACGGCGTGGATACGTCCAGCATAAATGGCGGCGCTGGTCTCGGTGTTCTTGATCTTGCTGGCAGCGGTCATTGCCTCTGCTTCGACACCCAAGAAGGAGAGCGGGTAGTAACCGAGGCGCGCACCGAACTCCCCACCGATAGCGTATTGTCGCTGCGGAAAGGCCTCGTAACGTAGGTTGTGATCGCTGCTGGGAAAGATGGCACCACCGAAGATGCCGAGCTCGAGCAAGTTGTTTTCGGGGGGAAAGCCGCGCTCGTAGGGTCGGTAGGCCGTTTCCTCGCTGGCTTTCTCGGTCGTGGTCGTGGTGGTCGTCGCGGCTTCGGCCGAAACACCGTTGCTCGTCGAGGCCGCAACGTTGCTCGACGCATCCGCTTGGGCCGTTGCCTGCGCCACGGCAGTGTTGGCAAGCGTTGTGCCCAAACCCAAAATTAGTAAACCCGATACATGTTTCGACATCTCGTAGCCTCCAAGTAAGCCAATCCTCAGTCGCGGTTGCGACAGACCCTTCGCGCAGTTGCTGTTTCCGTCGCTCTCCGCTGACTCAACGCGCGGGCTCGGTAACGGTGCTGCTAGCGATATTGACGGCGGTCTGCGCGAGCAAGCGGCCATTGATCGACGCGCCCGTACCGAGCGTGATGGCGGTCTTGCACAGCACGATGCCCTCCGAGTGCGAAGTGGTCCCAAAGTCGACCGCGCCCGCAACCTGCCAAAAGACATTCTCGGCTCGAGCCCCACCGCTCAAGGTCATTGCCTTGGCGGCTGCCAACTTGAGATCACCGGAGATCTGAAAAATCCAGACGTCGTTGGCGGCGCCGGCGAGCGTGACGTCGGAGGGAATGGTCAGCGTGCTTTGCCAATTGTACAAGCCAGGTACCAGGGTCAGGCCATCAATCGCGCCAGCGCCCAAGTTCACGAAGTCCGGTGAGGAGCGGCCCGCTGCGTCCGTGTAGGCCGTCAGCATGTTGGCCACGGCCGTCGTCAAATCGCTCGCGGTGGGCGGGTCGTTGTCGGCGGCGAAAATACCACCGATGACTTGAGGCGAAGTCCAATGATTGCCCGCTTTGGTCTGTGAGAACCCCGTGACGTAGCTAGCCGCCGCAGGGCTCAAGCCGAGGTTACCGGTGATTGCCGACGTCGGTACGTTCGAGATCGCAGCCTTGGCCAGAATCGCATAGTTTCCTGCCATGCCGAGCTGGACTGGGGTTGGCCCCAGCGCGGGCAGAGCAATGGTCGTGAAGGTCCAAGCGTGTTCCTTGACGAGTGTATTGCCGGCCAAATCTGTGGCCGCGATACTCACCGCTGCGTGGTACACGCTATTCAATGCAAGCGGGGCGTCGGGGGTGAAGGTCGCGGTTTGCTGGAAGTAGCTGATGTGACCGGGCACTGTCGCGCTGCCCAGCGTCACTCGGAAGCTTTGCGTCGTGAGGGTGCTCGCATCCATCCCTTCGCTGAAGGTGACACGGATGGTGCTGCCAACCCCAACCTGGGTCTTGCCATCGAGCGGCGAAACCGCGAGCACGACTGGCGCGATCCGATCGCCAGTTTCGAGGCTACCCGCTGCGCCCGCTTCGGTGTTGGACCCAGACGAACCCGCGTCCCCTGACGAACCCGCGTCCCCAGACGAACCTGCGTTCCCTAACGAACCTGCGTTCCCCGACGAACCTGCGATGTCGGATTTCCCCGCGGAGCCCGCGTTGCCGCTCGCGCCGGATCGACCCGCGGAGCCCGCTGCCCCACCCGCGCCACCCGTTCCTTGGTCGAGCGTATCGTTGTCCGAACAGGCGATGGTTAGCAGAGCAAGAGAAGGCAGGGCGGTGAGCAGCACACGGCGGACGAGTGGCATGGAAGGAAGCATCGAGGACCTCTTGGTAAATTCCGTAGGCGTCGCGCCTGAAAAGCAGGCGCGCTCAACTCGGAACTTCGAGTCATCACACTAACCAGTTATTTACAGCCCACAAGTGAGGCAGAATGCCAATCGTCCGCCCGCGCGCCAGCAACGTTCGTAAACCCGCGCAGGGATGGCGCGCTTCGGCTTAAGAAGCCACGGCGTGCCTCCGTCGCTTGAGCATAAGCGCTGGTAAATAGGGGAGTTATTGGTAGGGCGCTCTACAGCGACCGGGGGAAGGTGCAGCGCGAGGTCGCGTCCCCCTCGCGTGCAGTCACGTAGCAGGCGCTGAAGTGTTCGGTTCGTCCCGGCCACGCGCACGGATTTCCGGTCATTTCACCGGCGTCACAAGGGCCGGTCGTCGTTCGTCCTAGTCAGCATGACGTGCGGGATCGGCTCGCACGCGAGGAGGAACGATCCGATGGTCGCGAAGGTTTTAGCGCGTGAGTGGAGGGAAGTGGCTGTCCTCGCCGAGCGGATCGCCGATAGTGAAATTCCTTTGGCCCGATTGTGGGGCGAATTGACGACCGGCCAAACGCGCGTCGTCGATAGCTTCATCGACGAGGAACGCTGCTATTTGCTGCTCTGCCAGCCATCCGCTAGCCCGTGTCACGGGCTCAGCGAACGCCGTCGCGCAATCCTCGAGCGGTTACTTTGCGGTCAATCGATCAAGGCCTCGGCTCTCGACTTCGGCTTGTCACAATCGACCATCTGCCAAGAGGCAAAAGCGGCGTTGCAGCAGTTTGGATTGGAATGCACGCCCAATAGGGCAAACCCATTATTGGCAATGTTGGCTCGCGCCGCAGTGGACGGTCAGCTGACCCGCAGCGCGACAGTGGCCCATTTTGTCGATTCCGAGCGGATGTTCCGAGTCGTCAGTGTCGCGCGTCCAGATGGCCGCCTGGCACCCATCCTGCCGCCCGCGGAATTCGCTGTCGTGCGAGGCCTGCTCGAAGGACGAAACTACCTGCAAATTGCTGTCAATCGAGGGACGTCGACCCGTACGGTCGCGAACCAGTTGGCGGCCGCATTCCGACGATTGGGCGTTTCCGGACGGGGCAGTCTGCTGGACCACGTGGTCTCGGCTTCGCAAGCCACCTGAGTCGAGCGATCCTGCAGCGGAGCCGTTCGTAGTCATTTGTTTCGTCATCATACGGAAACACACAGACTCGAGACCCCTTCTCCGTATTTGATATGGTATCGCGCAAGCATTTCCGTTCGTCATGAGTTACGATGCGCGAGCAATGTTCCGCGCTGAAGGGTACAGCGCTCCCGGAGATCCGCTCGTCGGGCAGATCGTTCAGGAGCGCTATCAGATCATGCACGCCATCGGCAAAGGAGCCATGGGCGTGGTGTATGAAGCGCAGCACCTGCTCATCGGTCGCAGGGTTGCGCTGAAGATCATGGCTGCGCAGGCGGTATCGAGCGCCGGGGAAGAGCGTTTTCGTCGCGAGGCAAAAGCTGCTGCGGCGGTCGGAAATTCGCACGTGGTCGACGTGCTCGACATGGGACGACTCGAGGATGGCTCGCTGTACATAGTCATGGAGCGCCTGGATGGCGTCGACCTCGGTTTCGCAGTGGCGCTCGAGCAACGCTTTTCCGTCGGGCGCACGATCCGCGTCATGACGCAACTGTGTGATGCCCTTTCGGCGATCCATGCCGCTGGAATCGTGCATCGGGATCTCAAGCCCGAGAATATCTTTCTCACGACGCGCGACGGAGCGCCGGACTTCGTGAAGGTGCTCGACTTCGGTGTCTGCAAGGTGAATGACCCGCAGGGCGGCCGGTTGACGGCCACGGGCGATACGCTCGGAACGCCGCTGTTCATGGCGCCCGAGCAGGTGGAAGGCCGATCTGATTGCGACCATCGCGTCGATGTTTATGCGCTCGGTGCCATCCTTCACTACGTGCTGACGGGGCGTGCTCCGTTCGATGCACCGAACTTGCCTGCGCTCCTGCTGCGGATCTGTCACGAGCCGGCGCCCAGCCTGGCAAGCACCGATAGCTACTTGTCGTTCGAGCTCGACGCGATCGCGCAGCGAGCATTGAGCAAGGATCGAAACGCGCGCTTCGATTCCTGCGCGGCTTTCAAAGCCGCGTTGTGCGCTCTCCAGACGACGCCCGACGAAATTGCGGCGACACTCCCCGGAGCCACGGATGCTTCGCGCTCGACCGAGTATGCCTGGGGCAATGTTGGAGGGAACAGTTCCGCGTCGCTGATTCGAACTCAGCCTCCTCGGCGCTCGCGTGCAAGTGTTGGCGCGCTCGGAGCGCTTGGCATCGGTCTTGGTACCCTCGCCGTTTTGGTTGCCTCTGGGGCGCGCCTCGTCAGTTCCTCAGGGGCGCAACCGTCTGCGGCCCCGCAGAGTGCTCTGACTGCGCTGCAAAGCGACTTCGAGGTCGTGGCGAGCGCGCGTCCGCTTCCCCCGCCGACGCTCGAACCGGCAGAGCCCATCCGCATTCCGGTAGAAGTCGCCGCCGCTAAGATACTACCCGGCAGCCGGCGCACGGTGGTTTCGCTACCGCAGTCTGGTCGAACGGGGGATGCTGCGCCCGCTCCGCCTTCCCCAACAGCCTCGTCTATGCCGAGCCTGGCGGGCGATCAAAGTTCCGAACACGCTGGCGGACCGGCTCCGTCCGCGAGCACCAGCGCGTCGCCGACCACGCGCCCATCGCCGCAGCCACTGATCCATCTCACTGGGAGATTGAAAGGTGGCCTCTAGAATTGCGCCTGGGTCGAGATCACGTTCGCGGCGCGTGCTCGTTGCGACGTTGGCGGCCAGCTCCCTGTTTGGGGCAACGCGTCTCGTCGCCGCCGAAGGTGCGGAATCGAATCGATCGGACCCAAACGTCTCGGCGCCAGTATCTCAAGAGCCCTCCGCAGTCCCCGATGAGGCGCTGGCTCGCGCGAGAGCCGTCGTTGCCGTAGCCGAGCCGCTGTTTTTGGCGGGGCACTACGTCGCCGCACTGGCCGAGTATTCGCGCGCCTACGAGATCTTGGCCGGGCACCCTCGCCAATATTGGGTCTTGCACAATCTGGCCGCCTGCAACGAACGCCTCTTCCGCTACGACCTAGCCGTCGAGCTGTATGAAGAGTACCTCCGTCGCGCGCCCGCTGCGGAGGAGGATCGCAGGGAGGTCGAAGCCGTTCTCGGAACACTGCGCTCGCTGCTGGCGACCCTGGTGATTGAGACCTCGGTTCCTGGCTCAGTTTGGCTGGATGATCGTCAACTGGGCGTCGCGCCCGGAAGATGGCGCGTCCCCGCTGGTCGTCACATCGTCGAAGTGCGGGCGGAGCACTACGAATCCGCGCGGCGAGAGGTTCAACTCAATCCGGGTCAACTGCACGTCGATCGTTTTGAAATGCAGCTTCTGTATCAAGGTCCGCCGCGCGGCTACTTCTGGGCTGCGGTGGGGCTCGCGGGTGCAGCGACGGTCGCGGGCGCGACTGCCGGCTTCATGGCGTTGAGCGCGCGCGAGCAAGGACGTCAGAACGCGGAGCTCTACCAGGACACGCAACCGGACGCCGAGCGAACCCGTCACCTCGCCTTGGCCGCCGACATCGGGTTTGGCACTGCGGTCGTATTCGGTGCCACCGCGACGGTGCTGTACTTCGTTACTGATTGGCGGCGATCGGAAGACGCCGGTGGCCACAAGCGCGAACCGAGCGCGAGGCGCTCATTGAACATTGCGCCCGCCGCTCCGGGTGGCATCGGCGCCACGTTGCGAGGCGAGTTCTAATGAGCACGCTTCGCGGCCGACTGTGCGCCGTGTTCGTCGCGACTTGGCCACTCTGCGCGTGCAGCCTCATGGGCCTCGATGATTTCGGAGCCGAGCCTTGCGTGAATGATGGCGACTGCGTGCAAG
>Ga0164306_10000801_pt1 | contig 13285 bp, 8 predicted proteins | sample Whisoiple_242_MG_FD_110213 | JGI IMG/M metagenome (GOLD analysis project Ga0164306, IMG submission 110213) | Soil microbial communities amended with fresh organic matter from upstate New York, USA - Whitman soil sample_242_MG | ecosystem: Environmental > Terrestrial > Soil > Unclassified >... | reverse complement strand
GGAGATCCGCCGGCTGGTTCTGTGGCTGATGAGTTCGAGTCGAAGATCCGGGAGTTGCGGGCGGCGAATCCGACGATGCCGGCGACGGCGATCGGAGAACAGATCGGTTGGCCGTATTCGATTCGGACGCTCAGACGAGACGACCCGAGGGGTGATGCGAGAGGTTCGGACAGACCTACGCGAACGGACTGCACCGTCGACAGCCCCGTCGAGGTGACAAGTGTTCCGCTAGGTCCGCGAAGCGGTTCTTCCGTCAGCTGCTGACGGGATTGCGGTACATGCGAGAACTCCCATCAGCCCACCCGGCAGCGAGAACGCGCGATGAAAGATTCCGGCCCGCCGGTGGCGCCCAACGCTTCCTGTCCGCGTTGAGCGGGATATCACCCCACTTCCTTTCCCACCGCTACAGGCTCGGTGAGGTCGTCTCCACCGCTGTCCTGGGCTCTGAGATGGCCGAGCGCTACAACCTGTCCCACCTGGGTCGTGACCTCGCCCAGGATCCCGCGAAGGTGTCGGCAAGCTGACATCGCCCATGTCGGGTACGGGACAGCGGGCCGACGTGACGGGCGGAGACAATTCCGTTTGTCGGCGCACGAAAGGAGCCCTAGATGGGCGACGTAGTGGATGTAGTGCGCCGCACGCGCGCAGCGCACGTCTGCTCTCCCGATCGGGTGACTAACTATTCAGCGCGTATCAGCGCAACGGCTGGCCGAACATGAGCACACATACTTGGAGAAGGAGTGGTTAGCTATGTCCATGCGCACCAAGGCTGTCCTGGTGACCGTCGCGGTTGCCATCCCGGCGTTCCTGCTCGTCGGGTTCTTCTTCCCGCCACCGCCCGGGCCGGGACCGAGCAGCGGTCAGCTGCCCTTTTTTGTCGTCATGGATGCGCTAGACTCGCTCTTGCTCGGCGCCGGAATCGCTTTCATTGCGTTCGGCTGGAGCGCGGTCCGTCGCGTCGCCGTGGCGTCGCGGGCCTACGCGTTTGCGATCTACGGAGCGTTGGCGTGGTTGATGGTGTCGTGGTACCCGCATATCGGGCTGCACATGAGCTCCTTCGGTAGCAGCTTCTTCGGCGTCTTGGTGATCGATTACGTTTTTCACGTGCCGCTGTTCATCGCGGCAATGGTGCTGATCTGGGGTTTTGTCGGGATGCTACGCAACCGGTCCATCGACGTGCATACGGTGGTCACCGAAGGCGAACTGAGCGCACGCTGAGGCGGGCCCGGCTGCGTCCGCGCAAGACGGTGGCCAGTCCATCGTCTTGCGCACACCGGTAGTTTGTTTATTTCGGCTCCTAGGCATGGGAGCTTCAGGGACCTGATCCGATGGCAAACCGATGGAACTCCACGGCCGCTGTGCGGATGCCTTTCGCCGCGGCGGACGGACGCTGGCTCTACGTCATCAACAATCCATCTCCCTTCGAGTAACCACCCTGCCCACCGGTAGCTCGGGAACGTATCCTCGAACGAGCCGGCAAGCCGCCTGATACTCAAATACGCCGCGCCCTAGCCTAGCCTGGGTCTTTCGTGCGCCCAGCAGGCTGGAGGTGATCACGTAGATTGTCTTTGGTCGTCAGCACGTCTCGCTCGCCGGTGTGAGTTCGGTCCTGTTAGCAGACTGCCAACGTTGGGGAGAAATGACCGGCGTTGAAGACCAGCAGCGTCGAAAGCCCTTCAAGGGGAGCAACCGATCGGTCCGGTCCGTAGCATCAAGCGAGCCTGCCGGCGTCGTTAGAGATCCTGCCCGTGTGGGTGGGTGCAGGGAGTGTCGAGGCCCCGAACTCAGAGTAAAGTCATGGAAGGCGCTGAAGCCGTGGAGTGGAGTTACAGGCGCTGAGGAACTGCTCTCCGCTTTTAGGTCAAATTTTAGTGCCGCCGTCGCGGGTTTTGCTGATGGTGGCGTAAGGGCCGGAGTCAATGTGCCGTTGAGCTGCGCGAAAATATGGTGCGGTTTGGATGGCCGCGTAACGTACGAGGCGATGCCAATGATTGCGCGGTACCATAACCCGTAACACACGGCTGGTTGCGGCCAGGTTGGCTACTGCTGCAGCCTGACGCTCGGAGTTGTAAGCCGAGAGGGAACCAATTGGTGCGCCTTCCCCAATTACGGCTGACAGGAGATCGCCGAGATGCTTCGCGTCGGCTACCGCGGAGTTAAGGCCGCGACCGCCGAATGGACTGAACAAGTGGGCCGCGTCTCCGGCCAGAAAGACGCGTCCAACATTGAAAGTGTCTGCTTTGAGGTTATTGAAGTTGTATACTGTGGCCCATTTGATGTTATATGGCTGGTTTGGGCCTATGAGCGAACGGATGCGCCACTCCAAGCGACCGTTGAAACGTTCATCGTCGATCTCAAAGCCGAGTGGAACTTGCCAATCGAGGCGCCAGATATCGTCGGGTTGTGGCATCATAAAAGCCTGCAAACCGGGATTAGAGGGCGGGCTGTAGTAGAATCGGCGCTCCCTGGGGATGTCAAGTTTAGCCTCGACATCAACAATCAAAAAGCGGTTGGTAGAGCGCAACCCTGTCAATCCTACATTAAGTAATTTGCGCATCGTGCTCCTACCGCCATCAGCGCCGATCACGTACTCGGCGCGGTATTCGCCAGCTTCCGCCGTCTGCAAGACGACCTCGTGCTTATTTTGTTCAAGGCCAGTGACGGTACGATTAAAACTGAAAGTAATTAGGTTGGGGTAAAGCTTCCGTGCCGCCTCGTATAGGCCAGAATCGACTTCGACCTGTGAAATATTCACAAACGGCGGCAGGTCGTCGCCCTGACATTGAGGGTATTCTTCGCTAAATAGCAGCCGGTCTTTGAAGTAGGTGCGCTTAACGTGCCAGGTAACGCCGCGACGCGCGAGTTCCGTTCCCACCCCGGGCGCTATCGCATTGAAGGCCTCCAGCGTGGTCTTGAGTGTAACGATGGCTCGCGAACCTAGCCTAACGATATCTGGCTCTTTCTGTAGGACGACGCTACAGATATTGCGTCGAGCCAATGCCAGTGCGGCTGTAAGTCCGGCCGGACCGGCGCCCACAATGATTACGGGCGAATCCGGTTCAATCACGACATTCCTTCAAATAAGGTTGGTGAAAAGAATTCGCTGACTTCCATCACTGGCCGACCGCCGGAAATGATAACGTAGGATCGAAAGATGCAACGTTTTTCAACAAGCTTTTCGCATCCTTCGTTGCTCAGCTCGCATTCACCCCAATCGATGAGTTCGCGAAATGACTCATGCCTGGCCCGGCGCAAGAGTAAGCCAATTGACACAGTGCCAGACTGTAGCTCCTCGACGATTAATCGGCTCAGGCGGTGGGGTACGATACGAGATTGCGCATACACGAGGTTGCGCCCACTTGATGTGTGCAGCAGCACACTCCGTGTCATGATATCTTCGCCGGCGTTGAGGGCTAGCCTCTCGTCGGCGGTCGGTGCCGGATCTACGGTTTGGCACAAAGGTTTAACGCATACCTCTTCGCCGACCAACGCCTGAAGTAACAGCGTGAATGAGCCATCAGTGGCAAGCAAGGCGCGGTGTATTGGGCTAAGAGCTTGCCAGATTCGGCGTTTACTTTTGGCCGACTCGTCGGACGTAACAGGAACGGTTAAAAAAGAAACAGATGTCTGTTTGGTATTTCCCGGATATGGCGTGGGATATGACGTAGTCGCCACATAGTTAAAATCAACGTAGCGCCGCCCACCGCCGATCTCCCGTGGTACGTCGATCTTGGAGCCCGCCGACGTCCGATCCCTGTGCCTTGTGACCGCTGCCACGCCAACCTGCTCAGCTATTCTACTCGCTCCTGGATCAGTCTTCTGAGAGGTGACGGTCAGCGTTGCGGACATTGCATACCTCCGTAACTTCGCAGCGCCGAGCACGGTGCCCCGCGCACCCGAACCAACACAGCGGCCGTCTGCAGCTCCAGTCTCACGCCGCCGCTCCGACACAATAAGTGTCGTATGATCACGCGCTGGGTTGCGGAATTAACCACAATACTTGCGCCCCTGGTGCGCCAAGTAAACGCGACCGTTAACGGTCAACCGTATCGGTCTATGCCCCACCCGCAACCACAATTTCTTTTATGGTTGTCGACGAGCAGTATCTTATCAATCCTGCGCACCGGTCCGCTGTCACCTACATGACAGAAGCAGTGTCGTCTTGCTGACACTGCTTCTGACGGTTGGGTCGGTAGCTGGCGCGGTGACAGCGGCTGACTTGTAGGTCCCGGGGCATCTGGTCCGCCGGCTTGCCAGACGGTTGTGCCACCCCATTAGTCATGGTCAGGGTGGCGAGGGCGCATCAACGTAGCCTGCCCGACCTGGCAATCCGTCAACGCAACAGCACCTAGGCTAGCCGACGTGCTCTACGCCGGCGTTGGCATCGCCGTAACAGTGCTCGGCCTAAGCCGACGGGCGACGAGCTCCGGCCCGCGCCCTCCATCGACGTCCCTCGACCGCCGCTCCGACGATTACCGCATCGCCTGCGCGAACTCCTCAATCGCTCTGTGGGAATGCGGCGACTCCCCCATGCCTTCAAGGAGGTTCAGCGGCAGCGTCAGGTGCTGCGCTCCGGCCCGCAGCGTCTGCACGGCCTCGTCTGCGGCCTTAACGCTGGCGGCGAGGATCTGAGTGCGCGAGCCGCGCAGCACGCCCGCCATATCCGCGACCACGGCGAGCCCATCACCAGTCAACCTGGTCAGCCGGCTGACGTAGGGTAGGACGAATTCCGCACCCACCTCGGCCGCTAGTACGACCTGTGCCGGGGTGAACACAGCCGTGATGCCGATCGGCCCGATGCCGTTCCGGCGCAGGCGTACTGCCATGGCGAGGTTCTCCGCGGTGCATGGGATCTTGATACCGACTCGCTCGGGCCGTATCGCATGGACGTCCTGGGCTTCTTTCTCCTGCCCCCGACGTTGTCGGCAGTGACCTGGTAGAAGATGATCCCTGGCCCGTACTCGCAGAGCTGCGCCAACGTCTCCCCTGGTGCGCGACCCGAGGCAGCCATCAGCTTTGGGTTGGTCGTCACCCCCGCCACGAAGCCCATCTCCGAGGATTGTCGGATCTCCCGGCACGTAGACGCCCAGGTCGCCGTGGACGGCCTCGGTGGCGTGGAGGAAGACCGCCGGCGTGCCGGTGCTGCACAACGTGGCGGCCATTCGCCTGCCGACGTGCCCGGACTTGCCGATTCCGGTCACCACCACCTTTCCCGGGTGGCGCTGGATCACCTCGACCGCACGAGTGATGCCGTCGGCCATGCGGTCGGCGGCGGCGCGGATCGCCGTCGACTCGGCGAGCATGACCGCACAGGCGACATCCACCCAGGTGGACGTGGCGACGGGTGCCCTCTCCGCCAGAGAGACGAAGCCGGCTTGTACCGCGACCGCCGAGGCCACCATCGCGTCGGCCTCAGGATCGGGCTCGCCGGTGAAGAGGAACTCCTGCAGGTTCGCCGAGAACTCGCGTGCCTTATGCGCGGCATGCCTTGACAGCCACCGCAGTACCGCAATCCCCGTCGCGGGATCCCGCTCACAGAGCGTGCGCAGAGCCGGGACCGACAGCCTGCGCGCGACCACGTCTGTGTTCGCGTAAGCGCTGGCCGAGCGGGAGCTGTCGTCGAGGACGCTGAACTCTCCGCACACCTCACCTGGTCCCAAGTGCGCCACGACACCGTCCCCGGCGGTATCAGGCCGCTCTACCTCGATGCGCACCTGGCCGGAGGTGACGACGTAGCACGCGTCGCCGGAGCTGCCCTCGCGCATGAGGCACGACCCGCGGGCAAACTCCATCGTTTCCAGGGACTCGCGTTCCCTCGCCGGGACTCTCGTCCGTTGCGGTGCCACTCTCAAGTCCGAAGCGTTTAGGTTAGCTCCTTGAGTAGAGTTTTGGCGGCCCTGAGGTCTAGAGTGTCGAATCCTTCGGTGAATTGACCATACATAGCGGCCAGCACGGCTCGACCCCGCCCCGCGCGACCCTGTTGTTGCAGGAGTCGAGCCAAGCTGGTCGCCGCTCGCAGGCCTAAAGCCTTGGCGCCTTGGACAGCCGCGACGTCTAGCGCCTGGCGGAAGCAGATCTCGGCCTCGGCGGCGTTAGCCCTTGAGGTGTCAAGGAGGAGTTCCCCTCGGATTCGGCGCAGCTCGGCTTCCCAGACTCGCTCGCCGCTGCGCTCAACCATGCCCAGAGCGCGAGTTGCATGTGAGAGACCCTGCTTGACCTGGCCCGTCTGCTGGTGCGCCTCGGCGAGGAGACCCATCCAGTAGGGTTGGAACGCCCCGGGCCCTGTCTGCTGGTAGGCGTTCACGCTAGCGTTAAGGTCGTCAACGGCGCTGGCCAGGTCGTGGCGGGAGGCAAGCGCGCCAGCTTGTTCGACCAGCGCCCAGTCCCGGAGGATCCTCGCCCAGTGTGACCAATACGGGAAGCCGTACTCGCCCGAGATGGCCATCGCTGCTTCGGCATGTCGGCGGACTAAGCCTGCCTCTTTACGGTATTGGTGGAGCACGGCCGCGAAAAGGAGGGCCGCCGCCAGACCATAGGGGTGCCGCTGAGTCCTGGCTAGGGCAAGCGCTTCCGAGCTGTGCCGGAGGGACCGATCGGGGTGGCCGAGTAGCCACAGGACCACGGCAAGTAGCCGTCGGCAACCCACTCCTGGATCGAACAGGTACTGAAAGCGTAGGGAGCTGTGCGCCTCAGGTTGATAAGTTCCGACGCCTCGCTCGAGGTGGACCCGGGCCGCGGCTGATTCGCCTCGGTAGTAGAGGGTCGCCCCGAGCGCGAAGCTTCCTACTATGGACAACCCCGAGTCCTGAGTCTTCTGAGCCACGGCGAGGAGCTTGATCCCCGCTTCGGTCGCCACCTCGAACTCACCTCTCGTGAGGGAGAATCCAACTAAAGCGAAGAGCGCGGGGAAGAGCTCCGGCCGACCCCCCAGTTGCCGGCACAACTTCCGGATCCGTGCACACAGGATTCCCACCTTCTCCGATGAGTGGCCCTCTAGGGAAATAAGGGGGCTAGCCAACGTGACGAGAGCCGTAAGCTCTTTTTGGGCCCGCTCCGGGCCTTCGGAGAGCTTAGCGATAAGTTCTAACCCCTTCTCCAGATGCATTATCGCCTCCACGTTGGCTGAGCGGGCCACGGCTTGGACCGCCGCCTTCTGCCAGTAGGAAATGGCCTCGTCCAACAAGCCAGCCTCGCTAAGGTGATGGGCGAGGAGTTCCGGGCGAGCCTCGCTCAGCTCGGCGAAGCGTTCAATCAGCACCTCCGTCACCCGCTCGTGATAATCACGGCGGGTGGCCTTGAGCAGGGACTCGTAGGCCGCCTCCCGAATGAGGATATGTTTGAACGTGTAGCTGGTCTGGGCCGCCACCTCCTCGGAGAGGAGCTCAACCTCCCCAGGTGGGCTGGGTCCCTTCCTCGGGGAGGTATCGTGCGCTGCATCTCGGATGGGGGCAAGGTTGAACGCATAGGCGGATTGGCTAGCTGGGCTGACCTCGGATCTGAGCACTCCGGAGTTCATTAGTTGGGTCAGACCCTTTGCAGTTGTGACCTGGTCATAGGGGGAGACGGCCTGAAGCAGCTCGAGGCTGAACTCTCTGCCAAGCACAGCGGCGATTTGGGCGAGCGGCTTCAACGTGGCGAGCCTGTCCAGGCGCGCCATCAGCAGATCTTTAAGCGTGGTCGGGATCTCGTGAATTGGCAACGAACCGATCAGCTCGAAGGAACCGTTCAGCCGTCGGAGTGCCCCCGAGTTTAGGATCATCTCGGTCAGCTCCTCGACGAATAGCGGTACACCGTCAGTCTTGACCTGCACCTGATTGACGACCTCACGAGGCACACCCGCCCCTGCCACATGGACCACTAGGGCCTCCACCGCATCATCGACCAGGCGTGGAAGCGAAAGCTCCAGCCATGGCCTCGTCGGCCAAGGCGGCGAGAACTCGGGCCGAAAAGTCACGACGACAAGCATGCGTGGGATCGGGTGCTCCAGAAGGAGACCGACAAACTCGGTTGTTGAAGCGTCAGACCAGTGCAGGTCTTCCACTGCGAGCAATGTCGGGGTGAGTTGCGAAATCCGGGTGAGCAGCCGAACCGCAGATTCGATGCTGGCTTGTCGCAGTTGGTTTGGGCGCAAAGGCCGGGCCTGGTAATCGCTCGGCAATTCCACCATCATGAGCGCGGCGAACGGCGGTACGTCTTGAGGAACGGAGAAGCCAAGCTTCCGCAGTCCAACCTCCATACGCTGGAGAGTGCGCTCAGCGTGCGCGTAGCGGTCGAGACCCAGTAGGTCATCAATCAACCGGATGACGGGATAGAAAGCACTCGTATTGTGATAGGGAGAGCACTGACAATTAAGGCGCACACCGCCATCGTCAAGTACATGCTGTCCGAGGGCGTGTACCAGCCTGGTCTTCCCAATCCCCGGCTCACCGCCGATTAAGACGACCTCGCCACCGCCAGCTTGTACGAGCTGCCAACGCTCGCGCAGGCGGCCCATCTCACCCGCCCTTCCTACCAGCCCGCCGTCGGTGTGGCGAAGGGCGCGGACACCGTCGGTGCCGGCTTCCTCGCCGCCTCTGACATGAAAGAGCTCGATCGGTTCAGCGATGCCCTTCAGGATTCGGGCGCCGAGGGGTTCGAGCACGAAGTGATGGCCCAAGAGCCGGCGAGTGGCAAGGGTGATCGCCACGCCATTGGAGGGAGCGGCCTCTTGTACGCGGGCGGCGATGTTCGTGGTCGGTCCTACGGCCGTCACCACGGCCTTTTCCTGACTGGCGCTGACGTCACCAGCAACGACCGGACCCGTGTGGATGCCGATACGGACGCTCACGCAGAGCTCATAGCGTCGAGCAAAATCCTCATTCAGGACGGAGACTTCGGCCAAAAGCGCGAGACCAGCCCATACCGCTCGTTGCGGATCGTCCTCGTGGGCGTGGGGATAACCGAAGAACACCAAGGCACCGTCGCCCAGGTACTGGGACACGTGGCCATCCAACGCCGACACTGACCTAGACACGGCATCGTAGTAAGAACGGAGGATATCGCGTAGGTCTTCGGGATCCAGCCGCTGGGAGAGAGCGGTTGATCCCTCGAGGTCACAGAACATGACCGTAAGTTGCCGGCGTTCGCCGACGGCAGCGCGCTCGCACGAAGCGATCCTGCAGCCGCACTGGCCGCAGAACCGACCTGTGTCCGGGTTAGCGAACCCGCAATCGGCGCACAACATCGCACGCCACCCCCCGCCACCTCTGTTGATCAACCGTTGAACAGGAGGAGCACTCACTGCACACCGATCTTACGAACCTTGACACCGCAAGACTTGCAAGGCCCTGGCGCTGCCCGAAGGAAATGCTGGCCACCGCTAAGCGGGATTCGGCACTGGCTAAGCGGAACAGGCATGGAAAGGCCCGGTCAATCATCGGGCACCGTGACGATGCGGCTCAGCAGTGCCGCCAACTCAGCTGGCTTGGAGGCCATCGGCCAGTGGCCGGCCTCGAACTTGACGACTTCGACGCCAGCCGGGAGCGGGAGCCCTGGGTCACCGGTGCACACGATGTAGGTGCGCGGCAACGATCCCACAGCACTCAGATCGGCGGGCGCCAGCTCGCCGTAGGTGGCGATCGGTTGGCCAGCCGCACGTGCGCGCAACCACCTACGGTCCTGCATCGACAGGCCGTGGGCACCGGCGAAGGCGTCCAGCATGTCGTCGTTGAACATCGGCAACAGCCAGCCATCACCGTCGGCATCGGCCAACTGCTGGAACTCCTGCGCAGCGGCGGGCGGCAAGACATCGAACAGCGATCGGCCGGCTGGCGCCACCACCGCAGCCACGTAAACCACACGGCTGATCCGGTCCGGGATCAGGTTGGCTGCGATGGTCGCGGGCACGCCTGAGTAGGAGTGCGCCACCAACACGACGTCGTGGAGGTCAGCGTACTCAATCGCCGAGACGATGTCGGTGACATGCGTGCTCAGCGTGATTTGGGGCGAGGACAAGTGGGCCCGGTCACCTAACCCGGTCAGCGTCAACGGATACACATTGTGGCCCGCAGCCACCAGTTTCGGTGTGACCCGCTCCCAGGCCCAGCCACCGAGCCAGGCCCCGGCCACCAGCACCATCGTCGCCATCCGCTGCTCCTCTCCGCGCTGTGTGAGCGGCCCCGCCTTTTCCGGACGACTGTTTAGTGAGCTATTTTATGCTGGAAGCTATCGTTCAAGTGCTCGGCGTAGACTTCATTAGGACTCTTGTGGCCGAGCCCCGAGTGGGCCATTGAACATTATAACGAAACTCGATATAGCGCGCAACGTCCGTCATGGCGCGTTGCTGAGTGAGGTACGCCGTGCAATGGACGCGTTCGATATTGAGTGCAGCGAGAACGACTCGGCTGGGGCGTCATTGAGTCTCGGCGAACTACCTCGACGGGTAGTTACTGCCGCGGTGGGAGTGAATATCGCACCGGGTGAAACGATTCCGATCCGCCGATGGCGCCCAGCACTTCCCGTGCGCGTTCAGTGGGCATATCACCCAGTCGACGTGGGAAAGGCCCTCTTCGTATACGAGAATCATCTGAGCATGCGCTGATGCCCCAGCGTGGGTATCAAACGTGGTGCGAACTCAGGCCTCACGGTGCCGCTACTGCACCCAAAGGTGTGAGAACTGCAATTGTTGTCGCTGGCAGATGCTGTAGTAGGCGTGGTACGGCCTCCTCGGCCACGGGGTGGGGCGGAGGTCTTGTAGTAGTCGCGGACGTGACGACCCGCCATCGGAGGCCGGGAGAGCCGGCCGCATGCTAGTCATGATCTGGTTGCCCCGCGGCATGACACGGTGCGCTGCACTGGCGGGCCGCTGATCCAGCAGCGGAGCAGGGGCAGGCAGGCGGGCGCCGCGAAGACGGCGCGTTGGATAGGGGTCGGGGTCAGCGGGATAGCGCGGGCATGGGCGAAGAGCCGGCTTGGCGATAGCGGCGCAGTCAGGTATGCATCGTCTTGCGCTACGGAGGCATGCCGGTCGCATTGATGCGCTGTGGATCTTGATCGGGGCGCTGGCGCCGTGGCAATCACCCGGCGCGACCGGTTGGCGACCGTGCGGTATGGGTGTTGCGGCAGGCCGGTGGATGGTGGTCACATACATACAGGACTCGGCTCGGCGCGGTGGGCAGTGACCCCTAGTGGACATGAGCAGCATCGAGCAGGTGACCGTTCAGGTGTCCTACGTCGCGCCCTTGGCTGGGTTGGCTAGCTTCTTGTTCAGCGACATCGAATCGAGCACTCGCCGTTGGGAGAACAATCCGGACTGTATGGCAGCGGACCTGGCCCTCCATGATCGGTTGCTTCGCCATGCGGTGGAGTCCGTGGGGGGCGAGGTGTTCAGTCACACGGGCGACGGGATGATCGCCGTCTTCGCCCGTGCGGGGACTGCGGTGGAGGCGGCGGTGGGCGGCCAACTGGCCCTGTCCGCGGCGGTTTGGTCGTGCGATTCACCGTTGCGGGTGCGGATGGCAGTTCATACCGGGCCGGCGCAGCATCGGGCCGGGAACTACTTCGGGCCGACGCTCAACCGGGCCGCCCGGCTCATGGCCATCGCGTGGGGTGGGCAGATCGTGTGTTCGTCGTCGGCGGCCAGCGCCGCCAACGACGACCTTTCCGATGCGATCACCTTGATCGAGCTCGGCGAGGTGGGTCTGGTCGATTTCACCGTATCGGAACGGGTCTTTCAGGTGGCCCATCCGGACATGCCAACAGAAAACCGACCGCCGAGAGTTCGGGCGTTGGCGTATCGGACGAACCTGCCGGTGGCGTTGACTACATTCGTCGGTCGCCCGTCTGAGGTCTCCGGGATTGAGGAGGCCTTGATCACGTCGCGATTGGTCAGCCTCGTGGGGCCGGGCGGTGCGGGAAAGACACGCCTGGCGCTCGAGGCGGCCGCGCGAGCGGTGGACAGGTTCCCGGACGGCGTTCACCTGGTCGACCTCACCCCACTGCGTGATCCATGTCTGGTTACGGACGTAGTGGCGAAGGCGTTGTCGATGGACACGAGCGCGTTGGTGGTTTCAGGCCGGCCGTTGGTCGATGCTTTATGCGACCACCTCCGGCACCGGCGTCTGCTCATGGTTCTGGACAACTGTGAGCACCTTGTTGAAGCGGTCGCAAAGCTTGTTCATGCCATCCTGGCCACCGGTGTGGGCGTTTCCGTACTCGCTACCAGCCGGGAGGTGCTGGCCGTCCCTGGGGAAGTGGCCGTCCGAGTTGGTGGCTTGTCTCTGCCCCGTGTGAAAGCCGACCGAGCCGCACAAGTCCGCGGATCGCAAGCTGTGGAGTTGTTCTGCGCGCGCGCTGCTGCGTCACGGGCGGGCTTCATGCTGTCAGACGCGAACGCGGGTGCTGTCGCGCGGATCTGCCGCCGGGTGGACGGATTGCCGCTGGCGATCGAACTCGCCGCGGCCCGTCTGCGGATTCTCGACGTTCGCCAGCTCGCCGAGCGGCTCGACGACCGGTTCCGCGACCTTGTCGGAGGGCCACGGACCGTAGACCCGCGTCACCGTACGCTTGAAGCGGCTATCGACTGGAGTTACAGCCTGCTCCCGGAGCCTGAGAAAGTTCTCCTCAGGCGACTGTCGGTGTTCTCCGGATCTTGGACGCTTGCTGCCGTTCGCGCCTTGTCGGTTCAGGTTGAGAACGATCTCGGGGACCTGGCTGGCGACGACTTTGTCGACCTGATGGCGTGCCTGGTGGACAAATCACTTGTGGTTCCGGTTCCACAGGAGACTGCCGAAGAACCGCGATTTAGGCTGCTCGAGACCGTGCGCCAGTTCGCTGCGATGAAGTTGGGCGCGGGCGGTGAGACCGAGGCCGTGCGCGAGCGTCATCGATCATTTTTGATCGCCGCCGCGGACGGTCGTTTGGCGGAACACTCGGATGGTCCGTGGCTTCGTTGGGTGCACGGCGAAATCGATAATTTTCGCGCCGCATTGGAATGGTCTGCGGCGCGAGGAGATGAGCAGGCGGTACGAGCGCTCGCAGTGCCTCTGTGGTTCTACTGGCTGCTCACCGGAGCCGTGGAGTCCGTCGTTTGGCTGGAGCGAGCAGCGGCTGCGCCGCTCGATGGCGCGGTCGCGCTAGCCGTCCATGCTCGCATCGGGCTGGCGAGCGTTCTGCGCAACGTCGGCGGGGACGCCGACCGCGCCGAACCTCTGCTGCGCGAAGCGATCGATCTTGGACTCGAAGCGGGCGACGACGAGAGCGCTGGGACCGCCATGCTCATTCTCGCCCTCCATGTGGGCGTTCAAGG
>Ga0164306_10000798_pt1 | contig 13300 bp, 14 predicted proteins | sample Whisoiple_242_MG_FD_110213 | JGI IMG/M metagenome (GOLD analysis project Ga0164306, IMG submission 110213) | Soil microbial communities amended with fresh organic matter from upstate New York, USA - Whitman soil sample_242_MG | ecosystem: Environmental > Terrestrial > Soil > Unclassified >... | reverse complement strand
AGCCTGGCGCGCACCCGCTCGCGCTCACGGTGTAGAGGTTCCATCTCGGCGCTGATCTTGCGGAGCTCGATCTTCGCGGTCGTTTCGGCGGTCTCAGCCCATGCACCTAGCGCGGTGGCATAGGGCTGAGCGACCGTCTCGATATCCGACCCGGCATGGACCAGCTCGCCGGTTAGGGCAGTTCGTTCTGCGAGCAGCTTCTTTCTGGCCGGTTCGGGTGGGTACGCCTTCAGTTCCTCGGCGATCTCGTCGGAGCGCTTGAGCGCTGCCTCGATCCGATCCTGCGTGCCGGCGAAGGGTCGCCATGCACTTTCCAGGGCAGTCAGATCCTCTCGGCGTCCATCACTGGCCCGGAGCAATTCCTCGGCTAGTGCGATGGCGCCGTCCTCGATGTCGGCAATCGTTGTTTTCGGTGTGGTGGTTGACACTGTGACCTCCTAGTGGTCCTTCGGTTGAGGTTGCGTTGGATCAGCGGCGGCCAGGATGTGAGCACTGGCCGCGCTGCAATCGCGGCAGCGACGGCCCGCCAGGACGAGGGCGCCCCACTGGCAGGGGCCGTCACCGGGGCCGGGGCAGCGGATAAGTCCGTTCTTCAAGGTTCGCTCCTATTGGTCTCCTCGCCATCGGGCCGACGACCGGCTGCGCGGCGAATCTGGTCATTGAAACTTTCCGGCGGGTGCGGAGTTGGCCGGATCTCGGCAAGGGTCTGGGCCAACGCTTTCGCGTCATCGGCGAGCTCGGCTGCGTCCGCGCCTCGCAGGCGGGCGGCGAGGGCGACTGGCAACCCCGCCTCGGTGGCGATCCTCTCGCGAAGTGCCGAGGCATCCCCAGCACGCTCAGCGGCGGCAATGGCTGCCGCTGCGATCTCGCGCGGATCGACGCGGCCAGCGGCGGCGCGGATATTGCGATTCACCTCATCGTTGTTCATGTGGACCCTCCACGGATAGGCAGCAGCTCAACGCTCTCCCTGGTCTTGCGCCGGCGGGAACGCACCGGCCTAGTCGAGGCTGATGGACTCTCCACCCGCTTCGACTTGGCGAGACGCTGCTCGACCTCTTGGACGTCAAAACGAAGCCTGGCCTTTGGACCGTCGCCGAGGCGGATCGCGCCGAGCTGGTCGGCGTTGCCGTAGACCCAATCGCGAGAGACCCCGAAGCGGCGAGCGGCCTCAGCTACGTCGACCAGTTCTCGGTCTGTGTCAACTGACTGAGAGCGAAGCATCTCGACTACGCGGCTGGCGACGGCCTCGATACTGGCCTCGTCAAGGTGCATGGGCACCGTCATTTCGCCACCGCCTCGGCAGCAGCGGCGCGACCGGGAGCGAGTTCCAGTTCCAGCCGTTTGATCGCCCGCTCGGTATGGACCCGCATCCTGCCCGTAGTGCCAGGGAGCTGGTCGATGAGATCGGCTAGAAGCTTGCGCCGCCCGTCCATCACTCCAACCGGGCTCACGACGATCCCTTTCGCTGTCGGTAGGCCCGTTGCCGACAGGCGTTGGAGCAGTAACAGGCACCGAACCTGAAGCCGACCAGGCAAGCGCCACAGCCCGGAGCCTCGCAATGACCGTGCGCGGCGACAGACCCGATCGGCCGAGAGCAGCTACCGCCGCCGTCGCGTGGGCCATCGACCCACACCCAACCCGCGCCAACGTTACGGTTGTGACCGCTGGACACATCCGTAACGGAGCGCCGAGTATCGGCGGCGGCAGTCACGCTGCGGCTCCCGTGGCGGTCTGTCGGCCTGATCTAGCGTGCCGAGTCAGGCCGCCAGGATCGTGAGGCAGACCGCCAAGCAGACCGCCACTACCTGTCGGAGTAACTATTAGCTCTATAAGTGACTTCGAGAGGCAGGCCGACAGACCGCCAACGGTGCTGTAAAAGGGGCGTTGAGCAGCCCGCCAACGGTTGGCGGCCTGCTTGGCGGTCTGCCTCATCGGTCCCCCTCCAGCGTCTCTTGGCCGGGTGGCAGCCAGTACCAACCATCCGGCGCCTGGACGGCCTTGATGCCGAGGTCTCGCTTCGCCCGCTCGGCGGTGCGCCAGTTGAAGGCGCCGTTCTGTTCGACCGCCATCTTCAACTCCTTGCTGCGGATGGGGCCGCCGGCCAGTTGGCTCGTCAGGAACTCGCGGGCATCGTCGCGCTCGGTCCTCTCCTCGCCCGTGGGGGAAGACAGGACATCGAGCGCCGTGTGGTCTGAGAGGCCCGTGACCCGGAGGCGGGGGACGGTCGCGGTGCCGTCCTCAGTCTCGACGGGGCAAGTCTCAATTTCCAGGCAAACGGACTGGGCTTTCTTGCCTACGTTGTTCTTCAGGTGGCCGACGATTCGGCGGTTGCCCGTCTCGCCGTCTGGGTCGGCCGGATCGAGCCCGAAGACGATGACTGAGCGGGCCGCGTTGCCGAAGGCTCCCGACCCTGAGATCCGATCAAGACCAGTGCCTCCCGTGGCCTTGTTGGGATGGGCAATGACCAGCACGGAAAGATCGAGTTCCATCGCCGCGTCTCCCAGTGGTCGCAGGGCAGAGCGCACGGAGGCATCCCGGTGGGAATCGATATCCGCATCGAGGTGGGCCGCAATGGGGTCGATCAAGATGAGCTTGGCGCCGAGGGTCTTGGCCCTTCTTGCCAGCGCCGAAACCTGAGACGGCAGCGAGAGACCCGAGACGAAATGGACGAGCGAAAGGTCGGCGTCGGCGGCGACCAGGCGCGGGGCCAGCACGGCCTCGGGATCGTCCTCCTCTGAGCTGATGAGAACCGGCGCCGCCCCATCGAGGCCCGCCAGGCGTCCCTTCGTCACCGCCGCACACTGGGCGAGCCCGTAGAGGGTCTTGCCAAGTCCGGCCTGGCCGAACAGGACGGTGTTGGAGCGAGTAGGCAGCATCCCCGAGGCATCGAGGAAGCGCGGCACGCGAAGGCGGACATCCGTGCCCTGAGTGGTAGCGATCGCCGTGCCGCCTGCCTTGACGATCTCCAGGCTGGCGCTCAGACCGTCAACCTCTCCGTTGAGCGTGCCTTCGTGTGCCGCCTCGGATGCCTTTTGGGCGGCTCTGATGACCTGCCGGAGACGGGCTTTCTCCTTGACGATTTCTGCGTGGTGCTTGGCGTTGCCGGGCGCCGATGTTGTCGCGGCTAGCTGCGCAAGGTAATCCTCTGTCTTTCCTCCTGGCGCCTCGATCAGTTCGCGCTGATGACCGGAGAGTGCAGCGTTGACACTTAGTGCGTCGACCGGCTTTGCGGCGGCGTGGAGGGAGGCGACACAAGCAAGGATCGCCTGGTGCCGATCTTCGTACATGTCGGCTGGCTCGAGACCGACCTCTTCGAGAACCGCTGTCACGGCACCGGCGGTGATGAGCATGGCGCCAAGTGCCGACTGCTCGGCTTTGGTGTCCTGCGGCGGGACGTGGGCTGTCGTGGTCACGACCGGCTGCCGCCCACATCCGGGAACAGCGCCTCGATCTCGACATTAAGAGCCCGAGCAAGCGCCAACGCAGTGAGCCGACTCGGACGCTGGCCTTTCTCGCAGCGGCCAATGGTCTTGCGACTGACCCCGCTGCGCTTGGCCAACTCTTCCTGGGTCAAGTCGGCTGCCACACGATGCACGCGGAGCCTGAGGGCCGTCCTCGACGCGCCATATCTTGCTGTCTCAGGTTGGGTCATTTGGACCATGCCGAGAACTATGAGATCCCCCGCGAGAACGAATAGGGCAGAAGTGCCCCCCCGTCGAGCCCATCGTCGATCGACCCCGTTCCGAGACCGCGAGACCGGCGATGCTGTCCATCTCTCAAGGAACGAGGTTGCGGTTCAAGCTCGGCTAGCGCCGGTCCTCGCACTCGTCCGCGTTCTTGCTGCCGACGAGGTCTTCCTGGCAGAGGTGGCCGGGCTCCACGAGCCTGACGACGAGAGCTGGACTGGGCTCGAACGATGGATCGAGCGCCTGCGGCGGATCGACGGCCTTGAGGACATGACCACGGGACAGGCGTTCCGCATCGATCGGCTCGCCCGCCGCTATGTCAGGAAGGAAGGTCGCCCGCTCCGGCTGGTCAGGCACATCATTCGACAGGCCGCAGAAAGCGATCTGCACCCGCCGCAAAATGTCTTGCTCATCGGCTCCACGGGGACGGTCGTAGGCGACGACAGCGCTGCCGAATGGACGCACGCCAAGCGACTGCCCGAGGTCGCAACGATGTTCGTGCGGCTGGGCGCAAGCCAATGCCTCGTCTGCGGAGGGCAACTACGAGACGGGGGAAGTGGGCGACGCTATTGCTCCGCCCACGAACAGTCGGCATCGCTTCGAGAGCGGGCCGACAGCGAAGCGATCAGCGCGCTGCTCGTTGCGGCCGCTGAGGCTCTTGGCGTGGCCTAGGCCCGCCCCCTCCCCCCTGAGCGTTAGATAAAGTTCGCGCCCATGCGACCCGGCTGGACCAATGAAGGGGAGGCCACCAAGGCGGTGAGGCAAGCCCTTGCTCCGCTGGGCAACCCCAAATTCCAAGAGTTCAAAGCACTCAAGAAGGTCGCACTCGATCTTGCGACGGAGCATGACGCTCTTGCTGAGCGTGTTGCCTCACTCGAAAAGCAGCTCCAGGACGCCGCGAACCTTTAGTGCGTAGGTCCGGATGGAACACCTCTGACCGTTCGTCAGGGGTTCGCCATCGCAAAAGGCACCAGTGCCCGAAACCGGCCGAAACGACCCGAACTGCGCCATATCCGAGGGCTGCCCGAACCCCAGTATTTCGGCTCTGCACCGCACTGTAGGCAGTCCTCAACGCTACTAACCGCAGTGCTTTGCAGGCCGCTGCGTAACCACTCCGCCAGGGCGCCGGGACGATGAAGGGTAGCGGCGCCGGGGGGCTAGGCGGCGCGCTGCTCGGGGCCGGCTTCGTCGTCGATGTCGAGGACGACGTTGTCGCCCGCAGTGCGGCGGACCCGGAAGTCGAGAGGAGAGCGCTGCTCGAGCTCGTGGAGAAGGTCGATCGGCTCGCTGAGGCGCATCGAGAGCGTCGCGCGACCCTCGGAGAAGCGCTCGACCGAGATCTCGGAGGTGGCGCCGATCTGGCCGGCGGCATCCTCGAACCCGACAAGCTGTGAGAAGTCGTCGAGCGGGCCGATCTCGACTTTGACCAGGCCCTCGAAGATGTCGCGCGCCGCGGGCTCAGCGTGGCCGTTGCCGTTTCCGTTCGAAGCGCCTTGCGGCGGCGCCCCGGCAGCCTGCGCCTCGCTCAGCTCCTGAGCCCGGCGACCGACCTCGACCGCCTCGCGCAGGGCCTTCATCCGGATCCTGGTCGCCTGGCCGCGCGCCTGGGCCTGAATGTCCTCCAGCCGGGCCGAGACGGACTCCAGCGAGGCGACGTTGCGATCGTGCCGTGCGTTGGCCTCGCCGAGGCGCTCGAGCAGGCCGCGGATCTCACGCTCGCGCTCGATCACCATCGCCGAGAGCGAGCCAAGCTCCTGCTCCGCGTCGGCGGCGGCCTCATCGGACTCGCGGCAGCGCGCGAGTGCCTCCTGCGCATCGCGCTCCAAAGCCCAATTCCGTGCGTCTTTGGAAGCGAGCACAGCATCCACTTCGGAGCGGCGATAGCCGAAGAACGACCGTTTGAACCTAGCCATGCGCGGCACCGTAGAGGTGCCCTCGGACGCCATCTTGTGACGCTTGAAACTCGAGCTTCGGCGCCTCGCGCCAGAGATCCTCGAGCTGGTATCGCTGCCGCTCCTCCTCGGTGAAGACGTGCAGGACGCAATCGAGGTAGTCGAGGACGATCCAGCCCGCCGCCTCGGCCGCCTCGGAGCCCGCGGGCAGGAGCTCCAGCTCCTGCTTCAGGCGCAGCTTCACCTCATCGGCGATAGCCCGCGCCTGGCGCTCGCTGCGCGCGGTACAAATCGTCAAGAAGTCGGTGTAGGAGACGAGTCCGCGCATGTCGAGGACGATGATCTCGGTCGCCGCTTTGGAGTCGGCGATCTCGGCGAACCGCTGCGCCAGCGTCTGCGAATAGTCAGCCGCACGCTCGGCGCTCATCTGTAGATCCCCTTCTCTTCGACGAAGCGAGCCACCGGCTCAGGCACGAGGTAGTGCAGCGGCCGCCCCGCCGCCGCTCGCTCGCGCACCGCCGAGGAGGAGACGCCGAACTGCGGCATCTCCAGCATCGTCGCCCGGCCCTCGGCGCCGAGGCTGCGCAGCACGGCGGCGACGTCGGCCTCGGAGATCCCGGCTCGCCGGGCCACCGCCAGCCGCGCCAGCTCGGTCACCCGCTCTGGCTCGCGCCAGCTCTCCAGGCCCACGGCCGCGTCCGCCCCCATTACGAACACCAGCTCCCTGTTGCCTCGGTCTTTTGCAAGCAGCTCCAAGGTCTCATATGTATAGGACGGCCCCTCACGCTCGACCTCCAGGGTCGAGACCGAGAAGCGCGAGTCGTCGGCCGCGGCCAGCCGCGTCATCGCCAGCCGCAGCTCGCGCCCGGGGTCGTCGGCAATCCGCTTGTGCGGAGCCTGGCCGGTCGGGACGAGGATCACCTCGTCGAGGTCGAGCTGCCAGAGCGCCTCCTGGGCCAACGCCAGATGGCCCAGGTGCGGCGGGTTGAAGGCCGAGCCGAGAACCCCGATGCCACCGGCGGGAGCGCTACTCACGTACTTGGCCGTCGCCCTGGACGACGTACTTGTAGGTCGTCCGCTCCCGCAGGCCGATCGGGCCGCGCGCGTGCAGCTTCTGGGTCGAGTTGCCGATCTCGGCACCCATGCCGAACTCGAAGCCATCGGTGAAGCGGGTCGAGGCGTTGGTGTAGACGACGGCGGCGTCAACCCCGGCGGTGAAGCGCTCCGAAGCGTCGGAGGAGCCGCTGACGATCGCCTCCGAGTGACCGGTGCCGTGCGCGTTGACGTGATCGACCGCCTCGTCGAGCGAGTCGACGACCGCAACCGCCAGCTTCAGGTCGAGGTACTCGTTGTCCCAATCATCCTCGGACGCGACGCCAACCTCGACGCCCGCGGCCAGCTCGCGCACCTGCTCGTCGCCGATCAACTCGACACCAGCCTCGCGAAGATCGGCAAGTGCCGCCGGCAGGAAGTCGGCGGCAACGGCAACATCGACCAACAGCGTCTCCGCCGCGTTGCAAACGCCGGGCCGCTGCGTCTTCGCGTTGACCACGATCCGCCGCGCCATCTCCAGGTCTGCCTCCGAGTGCACGTACACGTGGCAGTTGCCGGCAGCGGCGTAGATCACCGGCACCGTTGCGACGTCCTTCAAAGCTTTCTTCAGCCCTTCCCCGCCCCGTGGGATCAGCAAATCGACCACCCCGTCCTGCGTCGCCAGCTCCGCCAGGTCGCCATGCCCCTCGCCAACCGGCAGCAGCAACACGGCGTCCTCGGGCAGTCCAGCCTCAGCAAGGGCCTCGCGGGCAACACCTGCCAAAGCAGCATTCGACCGCTCGGCGTAATGGGACCCTCGAAGCACGATCGCGTTGCCGCTCTTGATCGTCAGCGCCGCACAGTCGATCGTCACGTTCGGCCGAGCCTCGTAGACGACTGCGACGACGCCAAGGGGCACCCGCAGCTTCCGTAGGCCCAGTCCGCTCTCCAGCGATTTCGCTTCAAGCTCCTCACCAATCGGGTCCTCAAGCGAAGCCACGGCCCGCACGCCATCGGCCATCGCAGCAACCCGGTCCTCGGTCAGCGTCAACCGATCCCGCAGCGCCTGGGTCAACCCCGACGCCCGCTCGTCAGCCAAGTCGGCCGCATTGGCCTCGAGTATCTCCGCACTCCGCTCGCCCAAAAGCCGAGCAGTCGCCTCCAACGCCGCATCCTTGGCAGCGGTAGATGCACCCGCAAGCTCCCGAGCAACCCGTCGAGAGGCCAAGCAAATCCCCGGCACCGTTCTAGTCGTGACAGCCATGCGGCTAAGGGTAGCTGGCGGGGTGGGGTGCCTCGCCAGGCGGCGGCGTCATCTTTTTCGCACAGACCACTCAACGAGAGCAGCGGCGCGACCGGCGAAAAAGCCAGCCGACTGGCGAGGCACCCCACCCCGCCCCCACCTTCCACATCTAAACCAGAACGAACCGATCCCGATGAATCACCTCATCGGCAGCATGCGGCAACCGCTCGCGCACCTCAGCGCTCTTAAGTCCAATCACCTCCGGCAACTCGCGCGACGAGTAATCCGCGATCCCCTTGCCGATCACCTCGCCGTCGACGGCGATCTCCACCGCGTCACCCGCGTCAAAGTCTCCATCGACACCGACGACGCCTACCGGCAGCAGGCTGGAGCCGCTCTCGCGCAGCACCCGGGCCGCACCGGCGTCGACCGTCAGCCGCCCTTGCGCCGGCTTGGCGTACTTGAGCCAAAGCTTGAAGCTCGACGCCTTCGAGCCCTGCGCCCGGAACCTTGTTCCGACCGGATCGCCGGCAGCCGCGGCCTTCAGTGTCCCAGCGCTGGTCCCGTTGCAGATCGTGGCGACGATGCCCGCCTCGCCTGCCATCTCGGCAGCCGCCACCTTGCTGCGCATGCCGCCAGAGCCGAATACCGAGGTGCGGTCCCCGATATCCATCTCCTCAAGTTCGGAGAAGTCGGCGATCTCCGGGATCCGCTTCGCCTCCCGATCGACCGCCGGGTCGGCGGTGAAGAGGCCATCGGTGTTGGTCAGCAGCACCAACAGCCGCGCGTCGAGCAGGATCGCGACCTGGGCGGCGAGGAAGTCGTTGTCGCCGAAGCTGATCTCGTCGGTCGCGGTGGTGTCGTTCTCGTTGACGACCGGAACGACGCCCCACTCGATCAGCCGCCGCAGCGTCTGGCGAGCGTTGAGGTAGTTGGTGCGGGCGGCGATATCGGCGGCGGTCAGCAGGACCTGGGCGGCGCGGGTGCCGTGCTCTGCGAGGCGGCTCTCGTAGGCGCGGAAGAGGTCGCCCTGGCCGACCGCGGAGGCCGCCTGCAGCTCGTCCATCGCCCGCGGGCGCGCGGCCAGGCCCATCAGCTTCATCCCGCGGGCGATCGCGCCCGAGGTGACCATCACGACGCGCTCGCCGCCGCGCTCGAGCGCGGCGACCTGCTCGCAAACCGAGTCGAGAACGTCGGTGCGCAGGTCGCCGTCATCGGCGGCAACGATCGAGGAGCCGAGCTTAACTACGAGGGTCATTGCCGCTCAAGTGTAGGAGCCACCACCGGCCGAAAGTTCACGGATAGAACTCAAACTCGTGCTTGCCAACCCGAACCTCGTTGCCGGGCTCGAAGCCGGCGGCGCGCAGGGCGGCGACGACGCCGATCTCGTTGAGGCGCTGCTCGAGGTAGGCGAGCGCTTCTTCGTTTTTGATGTCGTGGCGCTCAAAGAGCAGCTCGACGCCGCGACCGGTGACGCGATAGGCGCCATCGTCCTCGCGCTCAACCGAGTAGCCACCCTCGCCGGCCGGCCTGTAGACCCGGTGCTCGACCTCGAATTCGGCCGGCTGCCGCGGACCCTGCTCAGGCCGGGCCATGCCGGGCAGCTCCGGCAGGGCAGAAAGGATCCGTTCGCGCAGCTCATCGAGCCCTTCGCCGGTCGCCGAAGACGCGGAGAGCACGCCGAGGCCACTATCGCCAAGCCGCTCTCGCCACTCCGCCAGCGCCGACTCGACGTCATCCGGCGGGAGAAGGTCTCGCTTCGAGAGCAAAACCAGCTCCGGCAGCGAGTCGAGCCCAGCCCCGTAAGACAAGAGCTCCTCCCGCACCGCCTCGTAGTTCGCCACCGGCTCCCCTTCCAACGGCGCCAGCTCAACCAGGTGGACCAGCATCGCGCAGCGCTCGACATGGGCGAGAAACTCGTGCCCCAATCCAGCGCCATCAGCTGCCCCCTCGATCAGCCCGGGAATGTCGGCGACGATCGCCTGCCGGTCCTCGCCTTCGATCGTCCCCAACACCGGCGAGAGCGTCGTGAACGGATAGTCGGCCACCTTCGGCGCGGCCCGCGTCAACCGCCCAAGCAATGAGGACTTCCCCGCATTCGGCAACCCAATCAAGCCAACATCAGCAAGCAGCTTCAACCGCAGCTCAATCCACGCCTCCTCACCGCTGGTCCCGTTCTCAGCAAACCGAGGCGCCTGCCGCGTAGAAGTCGTGAACCGCTTGTTCCCATGTCCCCCACGCCCCCCATGAGCAACCACAGCCCGCTGCCCGACTTCAACCAGATCGACCTGGCTCCCATCGACAGCTTCAGCCTGAGTACCAGCAGGAACCAAGATCTCCCGCTCATCCCCCCGACCTCCCTGCCGATTGGACCCTTCCCCGTGCTTCCCCCGACCACCCCGAAAGTGCTTGCTCCCCTTCAGCGCCCCCAGATCCCGCTTTGAGGCATCGCAAACAAGCACGACGTCGCCGCCATGCCCGCCATCTCCGCCGTCCGGACCACCTCGCGGAACGTGCGCCTCGCGGCGGAAGCTGATGCAACCGTTCCCGCCGGCACCGCCCTCAACCCAGATCTTCGCCTTGTCGTACATCAGCTTTTGCAGGGTAGTGGCGCGTTAGTAGCGATATGCGCCACCAACGCGCCATTCGAAGGAGCTTGGAGCCGTGAAAGGGCGCCGGGTGCCTCTCTCGGCGCGCGGCGGTCTCTTTTTCGCACAGACCACTCAGCGAGAGAAGGGACGCGCCAGGCGAAAAAGGCAGCGCGCCGAGAGAGGCACCCGGCGCCCTACCCCGCTGATTCCTAGTCCTGAAGAACCGAGATGGTCCGGCCCTTGCGAGCCGATTTGAACTCAACGACCCCAGCCCGCTTGGCAAAGATCGTGTGATCCCTGCCGAGGCCCGTACCGTCACCAGGCCAGAAGCGGGTCCCCCGCTGGCGCACGATGATCTCGCCGCCGTAGACCTTCTCGCCCGCGAAAACCTTGACCCCGAGCATCTTGGGGTTGGATTCGCGTCCGTTGCGGCTTGAGCCGAGTCCCTTCTTATGAGCCATCGTCAGAATCCTTTTTAGCAGCCGGTTTGGCTTTTTTGGCTTTCGCTTTGGCCGCTGGTTTTTTCTCGGCGGCTTTTTTCGCAGCCGGTTTTTTAGCGGTCTCTTTTTTAGCGGCCGGTTTTTTAGCCTCAGCGGTTTTTTTCGCCGCTGCTTTTTTCTCAGCCGGTTTCGCCGCTTTCGGAGCCGCCTCTTTTTTCTCGGCCGGCTCCTCTTTCTTCGGCGCCGCAGCTTTGCGGCCCCCCAGGCTGATCTCGGTCACCTCGAGCTTGGTCAGCTCGGAGCGGTGGCCGGCGCGGCGGCGGTAGCCCTTCTTCGGCTTGTATTTGAAGACCTTGATCTTCTCGCCGCGCAGGTGCTCGGTCACGGTCGCCTCGACCTTGACCTTCTCCAGCTCTTTGGCGCCCGCGACGACCTCGGTGTCGCGGAACATCACCGGGCGCAGGGCGACTTTGTCGCCCTCTTTCGCGCTCAGGCGATCGACGAGCAGGGACGTGCCCTTCTCGACCTTGTACTGCTTTCCACCGCTCTCTATGACTGCGTACGTGTTCATTCGTCCTTGCTCTGGGTTGAGCTCGACCGACCCCGGCCGCCCCTGCGGCCACGACGGCTACTGCGCGAGGGCGAGGATTCTAGCTGGGAGCCGTTCTCCTCGCCGCCTGCGGCGCCGTTGGTCGCCTCGACCCCCGGCAGTGAAGCCACCGCGGCGGCCCGCTCGACCCGCTCAATCCGCACCAGCTTGCGCTCACCGACGAAGCGACCGCCGCCGGTGACGCTGACGATGTAGGAGTCGACGCGGGCGACTGCGTCGTCGGCGTTGTACATATGCGGCTCGTCGATTTTGACCAGAACCTCCTCGCCGACCTTGAAGGGCAGCGCCCGCTCCTCGATCTCGGCCCGGGTGCCGGCCTCGATCAAGTCGAAGGTCGCGATCGGCAGCGCGTCGCCGCCTTCGAAGTGGAACTGCTTGCCGGTCTCGGCCTCGAGCTCGGTCAAACCACTGTCGGGGTCGATCAGCTCCGCCGCGACCTTGGGGTGGACGCGAATCAGCAGCGCCTCGGCGTCTTTGGCCCCGGTGGCGATGTCGGGCAGGCGGCGCATCGCATCCAGCGCCACCGTCTCAGCGGAGAGGACGACGCCTTCGCCCTCGCAGGTGGGACAGGGAGCAGTGAGGATCTCGCGCACGCCGTCGGTGACGTTCTGACGCGTCATCTCGACCAGCCCAAGCGGCGAGACCTCGACCACGTAGCTCTTCGACTTGTCGGTGTCGAGCGCTTTGCGCAGTGTTTTCAGCACTTTGTCGCGATTGCGGGCGCGCGCCATGTCGATGAAGTCGATGACGATGATGCCGCCGATGTCACGCAGCCGCAGCTGCCGCACGGCCTCGTCGGCCGCCTCGGTGTTGACCCGGGTGATCGTCTCCTCGAGGCCGCCTTTGCCGCGGCCGGTGAAGCTGCCGCTGTTGACGTCGATCACGGTCAGCGCCTCGGTGTAGTCGATGATCAGGTAGCCGCCCGAGGAGAGGTCGACGCGGCGGCCCAGGGTCGACTGGATTTCCTTGTCGATCCCCCACTTCTCAAACAGCGGCTTCTTGTCCTCGTAGAGCTCGACCCCGCCGACCAGCTCCGGCGCCGTACGCTGGAAGAAACTGGTGACGCGTTCGAACTGCTTCGGCGAGTCGATGATCGCTTTCTCGAAATCGCTGAGGAAGACGTCGCGCAGGACCCGCACCGGCAGGTCGGCCTCCTGGAAGACGAGGTCGGGCGCCTTGGTCTGCTCGGTGCGGCGCTCCAGCACGTCGTTGAGCTTGTGTAGGTAGCCGATCTCGCGCACGAAGTCGGCCTTTTTCGCTCCGTGGGCGGCGGTGCGGACGATCAGCCCGCCTGGGCCTTTGTAGGTGCGGTCGACCATCTTGCGCAGGCGGTCGCGCTCGGAGTCCGAGAGCCGCCGGCTGACGCCGACGCCGCTGCCCTGCGCCGCGTAGACCAGGTAGCGGCCGGCGATCGAAGTGTTCATCGAGAGCCGCGCGCCCTTGGTCTTGAGCGGGTCCTTGACCACCTGGACCAGGATCTCCTGGCCGGGCTTGATCAGTTCGTCGATACGGCGGCCTTTGCCGGTTCCACGGCCGCGCTTCGGCGCCTGTTCGCCGTTGGGGAGGACGATCTCGTCGACGTGCAGGAAGCCGTTGCGCTCGAGGCCGATGTCGACGAAGGCGGCCTCCATGCCGGGCAGGACGTTGTCGACCTTGCCCTTGTAGATGTTGCCGACGATTGAGCGCCGGCCGCGTCGCTCTATGTAGAGCTCCGCCACGTCGCGATTGCCGCCTTTGGTCTTCGACTCGAGGACGGCCACGCGGGTCTCGCCACGATCGGCGGAGACCAGAATTGTCTTTTTCATT
>Ga0164306_10000797_pt1 | contig 13304 bp, 15 predicted proteins | sample Whisoiple_242_MG_FD_110213 | JGI IMG/M metagenome (GOLD analysis project Ga0164306, IMG submission 110213) | Soil microbial communities amended with fresh organic matter from upstate New York, USA - Whitman soil sample_242_MG | ecosystem: Environmental > Terrestrial > Soil > Unclassified >... | reverse complement strand
TCTACGATTTGTACTCGCAAGGCCTGGTCAGCTATGAAACCGCACTGGAGAACGCCAGCAATCCGGACGACTTCAAGCTCAAAGTGCAGGGCGTACATTCAACAGCCGACGCCGCGCGCGAGCAGATGGAGCAAGCCGGATTTAGCGCCGGAAGAGCGTAATCGCTCAACTTGTAAACAACCACCAACGATTTACCCAGGGAGACGTTGTTAAGAATGACGTCTCCTTACTTTTTTGATGGATTGTGGACCACAGGCGCCCTCGCCTGCGAAAGCAATTGCCAAAATCGCCGAGATTGCCAAAATTGGAAATTGAACAGCTGTTGTCCCGATCTGTGTCGTTCGCGTTGAAGCCGCGTTCAGATCGCCCCCTACCCCTGTCTTCCTGAGTGACCCCAAGGGAGCGCACGCGACTGAGGGGGAGTCGAAGGACCCCGACAATGTTTCTGCTGCGCTATGCCGCATCAGGGAATTCTCTCGAAGCTCTTCCATGCCCGTGTGGCACAGCCGCCCTCGGCTGTGCGCCTTTAATGATCGACGAAAGGCTTCCACGCGCTCCACTCCGTTGCGCGCCGGGCCTCCACCCCACCACGCGAAGCGCGCGTCGGGGACCCCGGGCCTGCGGCGCAAGGAAGAACCTTTCGAGTGGATTCTTACGGCACGACTTCCTTCACCCCACCGAGCCAAAAACGGGCTCGTCGGGGACCCCGACTTCGCAGCCCTTGATTCGCTGCGCTCATCTCGTGCTAAGCGCTCAAGTCGTGCCCTGACACTTGTGTCGCCGACCCGAAGCGCGTGAGGAACAGTGAATCGAATCTCATCCTTTCGCAAACAGCGCGAAAGGATAGTCCACCCGGCGTTACTTCTATCGCCCTCGCTCTTTCAAGCATTCACGACACCCGCGGTTGCCGGGTGCCCCTCGGTCAGGGCGAAGGGCACCCATGCAGTCTCTTTCTTGCTTTTGTTAGGGATGACGAGGCCAGTGCTGCCCTAGCAAGCTTAACGCGCCGATCAACAAAAGCAACATGAGAAACAGCCGAAAGAGAATATAATCAAGTACATCGAAGAACAGTTTGATTCGGCGCATATTACTGTCCTTTCCTGGGCTTGATAGACGCAGCCAGAACACGAGCCTCGGCGGTTTTATTCGATACCTCAGCTGCCAGTTTCGTGGCTTCCTCGACCAGCTTTTCCAAGAGCTTGGGGATACTTCCAATCGCTTTCATCCGAATCTCTCGGGGAGCATCGCGAAGAATCCACTCCGTGCGGCTATCGCCAGGGTATTCGTCGTCGCCCTCTGATGCGGCCATCAGACACCATTTACCTCCCGATTTTTGATAGCCAATGGAATAATGCGTTTCGATGACCCCCCGTACGTTACCGTCTTGATCGTAGTCTTCCTCGCATCGCGTGTACGCGTGTGCCCAAGCACTGACTCCTACGTTGTAAGAAGCGAGTGCCTCTTCGATGACTCTGATTTGTTCGTTAAATGAATCGGATGCTCTGTTGAGGGATTCCGAAGCGGTGGAGAGTTGTTTCAATAGCTCAGCAGTTACACTACTAGCCATAAATCACTACTTTCTTCCGGGGTTTCCACCCGGACTTGAATTAATGCAACTAGTCAGGTTGCGCGAACCAGATCAGGAAATGCGCTGCCCATACAGAGCTGCACAGCCAAAGATTAGCACCGGTTACACGTGAATTCAAACAATTTGTGGACGCTTGTCAAGAGCCGCCGGGTGTCTTTTCTACGATTCTTGTGGAATGAATGGGAATTGATACAGTGTCCTATCCATGTTTCGGCCCACGAGTCAAGTGTCAGGGCCTGACTTGAGTTGCGAAGTCGGGCCGTAAAGCATAGCCGTCGTCTGCGTATGAAAGAAATTGACTAGCTATTACCTATTTATCGCCACAACAGCACTTTTGATTGCGGCATGACCGCGCTGGAGGCGCTTTACCACGATGAGGAGGAGATGACCTTGACTTCGAAAGGACGTGGTCGCGAATTCCATTACAAATCGGAATATTGGAATCCGCCCCCAAATCTTTCATAACAAGTTCTTCCGTCTTGTGGATACAGTGTGTTGCAGCTGGTGGACTCTTAATATGAATCTGCGAGTTGGCTTGGACTTCCGACAAGAAGAAACGCTTTAGAGCCATCAGAAATAGCGCAAAGATAACAATACGAAGCAGATAGCGCTCAACTCTAGCCAAGAATTCATCGAATTTGTTGTGGTCGTCCATTCTCATCTCCTGTTAAGTCAGAACACGATAAACGGCAAAAGGTATGGGATCTTTACGCAGATTTTTTCACCGCCCGAAACCGTCTCTTTCTCGCTCGTCTCACTCAAAGTATGTGGTCGGATTATTAAATCTGCCTTAAATCTGATTAGAGTTTCTAATCCGTTGTTTCGGCCCACGAGACAAGTGTCAGGGTCTGACTTGAGCGGTCAGCCCGAAATGAGCGCAGCGAATCGAGGGCTGCGAAATCGGGCCGTCAAGCGGCCTCAAGAACAATCCTTCCTTGCGCCGCAGGCTCACGCCTTACCCATTCACGCCAAAAGCGTGTCCGAACGGGCTCTTGCATCTGCTCCCAGCGAGTACGGTTTTGGCTTTGCTGGGACGAAGAGCAGCGAAGCGCGCAAAAATTCCTGTGCCGCGCCTACGGCGCTCTGTTCCCTTCCAACGCCTACCCAGGGCTCACGCCCTGGGCTCAACAATTCCGCCCTGCGGGCTGCGACTACGGCGCCGGATCGGCAGCGATTGAGCTTCCTTTTTTCGGGGACCCAGTACATTGTTCTTTTTTCGTACTTGATTCGCTCTCAAGAATCGTCTAGAATCTGCCAGCGCCTCAGGGTGCGATGGAAATGATCTTTGAAAAATAGCTGCTAGCCACTAGCCGCTAGCAAAAACGGACCCCGCTGAACCCTACGCCAATTGAAGGGTGATCGCTGAAGTGCACGCCAATCTGGGATGACTTGGGATGACCCCGCTGAAACCTACGCCAATCTGGGATGACTTGGGATGACCCCGCTGAAACCTACGCCAATCTGGGATGCCCCGGGGAGGGGGAGGGGGTGGGTGCGCGCCAAGATCGGAAAACAGAACCTCACCACTGATGAACACTGATGACACGGATCAGGAATCGTCTGGGATGGTCTGGGATGAGGTCGCGTAACCTCTTTGTATTCCTAATTGAGGCATAGGGGGAGGGGGCTGCAAAAGTGGGCTTCGCCGATTTAGATCGTTCGACTCCCGGCAGTCGCCGGTCGCTCACGATGACAATTTGTGGCGCGGCGATTTTGCGCCGCGCGGCTTATGGAATCGCGCGCCATCGCCGACATCGCGCGTGATCGGAAAGGCAACCCCACACGGATGAACACTGATGACACGGATCAGGAAATCGGTGATCGGAGAAGCAAAACCCGACCACGGAGGCGGGGAGACACGGAGAACAGCCAAGATCGAAACGTCAGAACAGCTAAAGGGTGACAGCTCACACGACTGGAATGATCCGCGCTCGCTTAACGGCCATCAGGATGACGAAACTCAAAAAGGGCCTACGCTCATGCGAAAAGCGTTCTAATCACTCCGGCTTTTCTCCGGTGATGCCCCAGATCAACATCGCAAGCGGATCAGGATCGGCGATGCGGAAATCCACCCAGGTCATTCCTTCAAGAAATAGCGGCAGCTCCGGTTTTGTCGGCGCATCCATCAGCAACACGGGAATTACAGGGATCTTCCGCTTCGCGAAGCGGCGAAGGAAAGCTTCCAACTCCTGCTCCTGCCACGGACCAATGCCGGCTGCGCCGATGAACACCGCCGCGGATTTGATGGTATCGATTTGCCGTTCCAACAGCGGCTGCCAGGGCTGCCCCGGAGGAAGCTCCCAGACGTCCAACCAGGGAAAAACTCCGGCTTGCTTCAGTTGCAGCGCAATTCGCTTGACCGCTGGTTTGTCCGCCCAGTTATGGCAAAGGAAAACATCGAACTCTCCCTTGGTGCGCTGTGGCGCCAACTTCTCCGTCGGCAGGCTGCGCAAAATGGCGGCGGCCGGCTGCGGCGGCGTTGCCTTTATTTCAGCGCCCGCAGCCGCGCTGCTGCTTGAGCTTCCCAGCGTCAGGATCGGCCGCGCGGGATCGTTGACCGCAAAACGCAGCGCGCCAGGAGCAATTTGCTCATCGAACAAAGCTGCAACCAGCTCTTCCATCAGCGCGCTTGCGTTCAAATTGGCCAGCAAGCCGCTATAAAGTTTCGAAACAAAGATCCTGGCTGCATGCCCGGATAGCGGAGGAGCCGTTATCACGGCCAGACCTTTTTCGGCCATGGCATTGCTTGCAATCACGAACCGACTGCCGGCAGGACCAGCAGCCAGCAAAATAACCGCCCGGAGAGACGGGCTTCCGGCCAGCAGGCTGGCCAGGTAGGAGGCGGTAAGGTTTCGCGCCTTGCCATCGGAGGAGTGCAAAGCGATGGTGCCGTAATTTGCCGCTTCATTCTCCTGGCCATGGACGATCATGTGCAAGACGTGGCATCCGGTCTGGGCCAGGCCGCGCTTCAGTCCGCTCTCGGTCGGCTCCGGAACCCGTTCCAGCAAAACCGTTCCCTGTGCCACCATAGGCTGCAAGGCCTCGGCAATTTCCTGCCACGCGCGCTCGCTGTCAAACTGCGGCAAGTCGCTGGGATGAGATACCAGGCCAAGCACGCGAAGCGGCGGAGAAACAACTGGAGATGGAACCTGTGTAGACATGAAATCTGCTAGGGGTGCGCGGCTTCAAATTGCGCTTTGCGGTCGCCGCAGTTAGGACAAAATATCTCACTGCCCTTCAATGGTAAGCCGCACTTATTGCAAAAGCCGGAGACACCGGCGGGCATGCGAATGCGGACGCTCTGGGGAGCGCTCAGCACGCGCTGGTAATCCCCGCTCTGAATCCATTCGAGCATCTGTTGCGCCCGCATGACGGTATAAGGATGCGTGGCATCCATGCTGTTCAGCCACTTGGCCATCATCGACAGCTTGTCAGTGTCCATGGCTTGAAAGGCCTTGGCCTGCCGGATGAAATCCTCAGTATTGATGGCGGAAAAATATTTGCGTGGCAGACCGGCGAGCTTCATCATCGTGCGCAAAGCCACGTCGGTATCCTGGCAGGCCAGCAGGCCGGCGCGGTCGGCGGTAAATTCCGCCATCCGCTTCCAGTGCATCAGGGCAACCTGCATTCCCCGGAACACCAGATCGCCAAGGCCCAGGGTGGCTGATCCGATGATCTCGCCTATGATGGGAAAAAATTCAGCCGTCTGGTAATACAGCACGTGAGCGCTTTTGATGTGCCCAAGTTCGTGCGCCAGAACGAACAGCAGCTCTTCCGCGCTGAAGTGCTCCACCGCTCCCGAGTAGACCAGGATCAGCGGCCTCTCCACGCAGGCCGTAAATGCATTGACTCCGCTGCCCCCGATGTAAAGGTCCGGGCGCGCGGGCATGTCAAGACGGCGGCAGGCAAGGGTCAACAGCTCATCCAGGTCGGGAAAGCTGTCTGGCGTGACCTGAAGATAGCTGCCGGTCAATTCCACGCGCAGCAAACGGTCGAAGCTCCAGGCATTGAGTTTGCTGATGACTTCACCCAGCCCGGTGACGTGTTGCAAAGCGTTCAGGGCAGCGGCGTCGCTGGGATGTTCGTATGCTTGCGGCAGCAGCCCGGTAAGGTCGCGAGGAGGCATGGTCTACCCATTCAGTAGCTAGGAAAGCGGGGTTTTTCCGCTTGCTATGTTGTATGCATCGATCATCGACCAGACCCAGATTCCCAGCACACCAGCCACGCCAATGTACACAAACAGCAGAACGCAGGAAAGCAGGTAGCAGCCGAGCATAATCCCGCCTTTTTTGCTGTCGCCGGCATAAAACTGGCCGACACCTGGAATCAGAAAGGAAAGAAACACTGCCAACCCAGGACTCTTGCCCACAGCATAGGCCTTGCCGCCCGGCACCATGGCTCCGCGGACGCGCTGGTCCGCATACAACGGCTGGGAATAAGCCGGCTGGGGATATTGCGGCTGCTGGTAAGCCGGGCTGAGAGCAGGCGCCGTACCATACGCCGCTGGAGGGCCGCCGGGCGGCGGGGGCGGAGGCGCTGCCATAGCGCTAGCGGCGGCTGCCCCGACGGTGCGTCCGCACTTCTCGCAAAAACGCGCGGCATCGGAATTGAGTGTCCCACAGGTCGAGCAATACATCGCATCACCTTTCCGTTTCTTCCGGGAGAGTCCCCGCGGACCAGGAAATGAGGAACTGGCTCCGGGTTGACAAGCTCTTATACCCTAACATGTTGTATTTTGGAAGATTATTACAGCAAAATTTTGGCAGACGTTCATCGCGCAAGCGATGAATCCTTGATCAAACTGTACCACTACCAAAATTTTCAGGGCTGAGCGGAAACAAAAGCCGATAAGAAAGGGTGGTTCGAGAAATTATCCTTGCCATATATCGGCCCGCGAGGACACGTATTTCCGCCTGATATCCTAGAAGCGTTCTTTGATCGAAGATCCGCCATCCGGCACGCTGCGAAGGGACCCATGGCCGCACTGATCGATGCCATCGACATCAAGCGCAAAATGTTTTTCGAACTGGACGGCACGCCCTTCCACTGCCTTGACGTTGAGGTGAACACTCCAACCGCCCGCGGCGGGCAGACGCTGGTCCGCATCAAGATGCGTAACCTGCTTACCCGCGCCGTCTTTGACAAAACCTTCAAAGCCAGCGACAAGTTCAAGGAGCCCGACCTGGAAATGGTCCCCGCATCTTTCTTATATAGCGACGCGGACGGTTTTTATTTTATGGACCAGGAAAGCTTTGAGACGCTTACGCTGTCACAAGAAATGATTGGCGACGCGCAGGATTTTCTTGGCGAAGGCCTGATCATCCAGGTGCACAAGTTCAACGGCAATCCAATCGGCTTGCAACTGCCTCCACATGTGGAGTTGACGATTGCCCAGACGGAACCAGGTGTGCGCGGCGATTCCTCCGGCGGCAACGTGACCAAGCCGGCGACGCTGGAAACCGGCCTGGAAATCCGCGTGCCTCTCTTTATTAAAGAGGGTGAGAAGGTGAAGGTGTCCACGGAGACGCGGGAGTTTGTGGCCAGGGCGTGATGGAAAGCAAATAGCAATTGGCAGCTGGCAACTAGCCAAAGCAAGAGCCCTTAACCACAAAGGACACTTAAGGAACACAAAGGGCTCCAGCAGTCGAGAAAAAAGGCCCTGACCGGGCCTTTTTAGGTTAGTTGATTTTGGGTGCAGGGACTACTGGCCGAGGCAAGCCGGCGGGTTGTCACTGCAGTCTCCACTGATGACTCTGCAGGCTACGGGATCATAGTTGCAAGCTCCGGTACCGAGTCCGCTGCCAAAGAAAGATCTGGCGACTTTGAATCCGGCGGCGACCTGCTGAATTTCCTCATCACTCAGAGTGCGGGCGCCAGCCCGGCCTAGCACGCGATTATTTTCCATGGAACGCTCCTTTTTTGTCTTTCTAGCAGGCATTATAAGCGGGCGAGTAAGCCGGCACGCAACGAAAAACCGAGTGGAACAGAATCTGGTTCTGAATTGGGAAATGAGTCTGAATTGGAAAATAAATAATTGCAGAGCCAACCTATGAGCGGCCCCTATGCTCGGGATTTATCCGTGCCTCCGTGGTGAGATTTTGTTTCCGATTACGCGCGATTTCCGCCGATCTGCTCCGTTCCTCCGCCTCCTCCGCGTTTCAAGGTTTTTGGGGTTTTGGTCCGATCAATGTCATCGGTGCTGATCAGTGGTGAGCTTTTCTTCCCAATTCTGATCCGCGTTGATCCGCGTCGATCCGCGGTAAACCTGTTCTGATTTTCTCCATGTCTCCGTGTCTCCGTGGTGAGATTTGTTATTCTTCCCTTCGTGGCATTCAAGCGCGCAAAAGAAATCGTCGACGAAAACGCGCTCTACGATTATGCCGTCGGGGCGCTGGGACGGAGAATGCGGACGGTCGCCGAGCTGAAGCGGCTGATGCGGCAGCGCGTCCCCAAAGACGAGCGCGGCCATCTGTTGGTGGAGATGGTCATCCTGCGTCTGAAAGACCAGAAATACCTGAACGACACGAATTACGCCGCGGCGTATTCAAGCTTACGCCGCGACAATGAGAAGTTCGGCAAACGCCGCGTGATTACCGATCTGAAAGTGAAAGGCGTTCACGCAGACGTAATCGAAAAAGTGGTTGACGAAGCTTACGCCGCAGTGAACGAGGAAGAACTGGCGCGGGCGTTCCTGAAACGCAAGCGATTGAAGAAGCCTGGGAACGACAAGGAAACAGCGCGCATTTTTCGCGCCCTGATGCGCGCCGGCTTTGCCATGGGCGTTGCCATCAAGGTGCTTAAGAACTGGAACGTCGAGGATGAAATTTTGACTGCGTTGCAGGAAGAAGCGGAAGAACCGCCATCATAGCGGTTGACCGGATCAGTTGCTGAACGCAGCCACCACCCAGAAATTTGCGTAGCCATGCGCCTGATCGGGACGGAAACACACGCCAAAATTCATGCGATGAAATTCGGCGCTGGCGGCCCGGCTCAGCATTTGCTCAGGCAGGCTGTGCGGGTCAGAAGAGGTAAACACCACAACTGACCGGGCTCCGGCGACCCGGCCGGCCAGTTTGCTGGCGTCGCCATCCGTGGCGCAAGCCAGTTCATGGAGCAGCGCATCCGGCCGGACTTCCGCTTTTCGACCCTTGCTGACAAGGTTGAATGATTCGGCAAAAGCCGAGGCAAATAGCGCTTCTGAATATTCGGGGACCAGGAAAATAAAGTCCTGCGTTACGTAAATCTTGCCCTTGTCCTGAACCACGCCAATTCCGACGGCGTTATACCTGGGACTGAGCATGTTGGCGCGATGGCCGGAAGATCCCATCAGCGCCGGATGAACGTCCTCCAGCCATTCCGTGCGGGCCACGTTTTCCGCGGCCACGGTAAAGCGTGCGCCGCTTGCTCCCAGCCGCTCAGGAAGGCTGGCTTCGCCAGGAAATTGATGGGAGAGATTGGCATTTTCCGCCAGCAGACGCGCATGCGCGCGCGCCGCCGCGGCTGCCTGTTCGTTCCATGCCAGCAGGCCCAGGCCATTCCTGGCGCGTTCCTGATTGAGCTCTTCCAGAATACGGTTTTCCGCCGGCGACATTGCTTGCGCCGCGGCATAAAGGGCGGGCGCGGAGGCCAGCAAGAAGATAACAGCGCAATACCAAGCAAACTTCATCGCCGCCCCTCAGTGAAAAAACGCCGCGACCACCCAGAACTTTGAGAATCCCGTCTTGCCACCTGTTTGCAGGCACACGCCAATGCTCATGCGTTCCACCGCTTTGTCTTCCGTGAACTTTTTCAAGTCGTCGGGCAGCGCGCCGATTTCCGACTGTGAAAATACCAGAAGACCGGTGGCGCCAGGGGTATTCTGGATCAACGCGTGGGTGTTCATCTCCTGGGCGCAGGCCGCTTTTTTCAGGCGAGGATCGATCATGACATCCACCGGCCGCAGGCCGCGTGTGCGCCGGGCCTGGTTGAAACCGCTCACAATCGCGTCACGAAATTGTTTTTCAGTGTACGAAACCAGCGTATGCGCGAAGTCCTGCGTCACGTAGAGTTCGTGGTCGCGCTCCACAATGGAAATGCCGATGGCGTTGTAGTCCTGGTGAAGAATGTTGGCCCGATGCCCGGAAGATTTCATGAGGGCCGCGTGGGCGGTATTCACGTCCGGCGCTGCCGCAACGTTCTCCGCCACGGAATTGAAGCGCAGTCCGGTGGCGCCCACGCGCTCCTGCAAATTCGGCTCGCCGGAAAATTGATGCGAGAGATCGCGGTTCTCCGCCAGCAGTTTGGAGTGCGCCAGGGCGGCTTGCGCCAGCCGGTCACTCCACTCCAGCTTGCTCAGCCCCGCTTTTTCGCGCTCATGGTTGACCAGATCAAAGAGCTGCTGCTCGCGCTGGGACGGGCCAGCGTGGGCGGAAATCGCAACAAGAAAAGAAAGACAAGCAATGGCGACGATGGCCCGGTTCATGTGCAAAGCACATTGTACGCGAGAAGCTGCTACTTGCTGCATTGGCCAAGCTGGTCTTTTCAATCCAGGTTGCCGTGGCGTACCCAATACAACACAAGTGCTACTACGCCGCCTGTGGGGATCGCCAGAAACAGAAATTGCCGCGCGAAATTACTGCCTATCATCAGCACAATGGCCATTCCAACCATGGCGATAAGACCAATAAAACCGCCGCCTGCGGGTGTCTTGTATCGGGAGATGCGTTGTGGCCTGTCATTGTTCTTGGTGAGGTCCGCTTCTATAGCAGCAGGAATCGCGATCGCAGCCTTTGTGCCATGCCGCGAACAGTCTTCTGTTCGAGCGGGAATGTCCGCTCTCGTCACAGGTTGGACAGAAACACAGCCAGGGCCCAGAGAAAGCGACATTGGCTCCCGCCTGGGAGCCAGACGGCGCAGCAAGAAGAATCCCGTCGTCAGTCCCATGCCACAGACTACAAAGGAAACAATCAGAGCGTCAATTTCAGGCGTTACCAACAGATCAAAAACAAAGACCAGCAAAGAGATTGCGGCCACAATCAAGCCGATTAGAGCTGCGATTGCCGCAGGAATCTTGACCGGCGGTGCCGTTGCTCCCTGGCCTGGACTGCTCATAGCATCTCCATAACGCGTTTGATCCGCTATCGGCGTAAAAAATGGAGTATAGCTGCAACCGCACCGCTGGCCGCCACCGCTCCCACCAAAAAATAACTCAGCTCCGGCATGCCGACGAGAAAACCTGTCACGAAAACAACCAGACAGACGATTGCGGCAACGCTCACAATTCCGCGGGAATCGGAGCTTTGCTCACAGCGATCCCTGAATTCTGCTCCAAGCGATCCATGCCAGAAACCTCCTTAGAGAACGTGGCCAGCCAAATCTCCGCACTCCATTTTTCAGATCAAAACCGGCGCCAACTCAAATTGGAGCCGGCATTGAAGAACTTCCGCTTACGCCCGCTTCGATTTCAGCTCGCCCAGGATGCGGTTGATTTCATCTTCTTTTTCCATCTGGGCAAAGCGGTCTTCCACGCTGGCGGCTTCTGACGACAACAGTTCGGTCTTGGCTTGGCCAATCGCGTCCTGGCGCATCACTTTATGTTTCATGCGGTCAAAGGTGGCGCCATGGTCCGGGCCGGAGACTGCGGACTGCGCATCCGCGGCCTTGCTCAGCGTGCGGGCACGCCGAGACTGCGAGATCAGCAGCTCGCTGCGCGCGCGGGCCTCTTCCAGCTTCTGCGACAGCTTGTTGAGCGCGTTCTTCAGCGTCTCCACTTGCAGCGTCTGGTCGGCCACCTGCTGGCGGAAACTTTCTGACATCTGCTTGTAATGGAGGCTGCGTTCAATAGCGGCTCGCGCCAGGTCATCTTGTTTTTTGCCCACGGCCATCTCCGCTTTGCGGCCCCAGTCGGAAATTTTCTCTTCGTTCTCTTTCTGCTTTTTCTCCAGCAGATGCTGGTCGGCAATGGCGATGGCCACCTGCGTCTTCACCTGAAGCAGCTGGTTTTCCATGTCCAGGATCACCTGCTTGATCATGATCTCCGGGTGCTCGGCTTTGTCGATCAATTCATTTAAATTCGCCCGGATCAAAGTTGAAACTCTTTCTAGTAATGCCATAACTCCTCCAAATCGTTTTCCGCTGCTTTCACCTGCCTACTAAATTTCCTGCTTCCACGTTGCCGCTCTGGAGACGGCTGCGGCGCGCCCCGGCCGAGCCAATCACCACTCCCAGGGCAAGCCCTATGCCCAGCCAGAAAAGCCAGCCGCCGGCCATCAAGCCTGCAACAACTCCCAGCACCGCGCCCAGGACCAAGCCAACGATTGAAATCTTCTTCTTCATCGCTTTCTCCATCGTTCGTGCGTTGCTTTCAGGACTGCCGGCAAACTGGCTGCGCTACCAGCCTGCCGGCCACGATCGGCTGAGAGACTCCCCTCAGCCGGCTGTGTCACTTCGCTGCTCCGCGGGCCTTGCCGCCTGCTGGCTCGTCACCGCCCGGCAATTCCGGCGAGGGCTTCGGAGTCTTGTCACCGATCTGCTTCACCTTGGAGAAGAGTTCCGCCATGCTCATGCCGGAAAGCGCCTCAAACAGCGCCGGCACCTGCGCGGCGATCTCCGCCATGTCGCCGGTGATCTTGCTCATGCCGGACGAATGACCGTTCCCGGTGGAAACGATAGTGATCTTGTCCACGTTGGCCAGAGGAGATGCCATGGCGCGTACGACCTCGGGCAGTCCGGTGATCAACTTATCCACGACGGCTGCCTGGTTGTACTCCTGATAAGCTTCGGCCTTGATGTTCATGGCCTTGGCTTCGGCCTCGCCCTTCTTGAAGATGATGTCGGCTTCGGCTTCGCCCTGTAAGCGGATGGCATCCGCGCGGCCCTGGGCTTCGGCGATCAACCGCTGCTTTTCGCCTTCCGCGATGTTGAGCACGCGCTGCTTTTCGATTTCCGCCTGCTTCAGCACCGTGGCAATCAGCTCATTCTGGTGCCGCGCGATTTCCGCTTCCTGCACCTTGGTCTGCTGTTCCCTCTCGATCAGCTGCACCTTCACCTGTTCGGCGATTACCTGCTGCTGCTGAATGTTGGCCTGGATTTCATAGGCCTTGTCGGCCTGGGCCTGCTGCTTTTTCACCAGCTCCTGGTATGCGGCTTTTTTCACTTCCAGATCGCGCTGGGCTTCCGCCTGTTTGGCCTGGGAAAGTGTTTCCGCCAGCACGCGCTCCTGGTCGGCCTGGGCGCGGGCGATTGCGGCTGCGCGCTGCGCTTCCGCTTTCTTAATGGCGGTATCGCGCTCGGCTTCGGCGGCGGCGACGTCGGCATCGCGCTTGATGCGCGCAACATCGGGCCGGCCCATGTTGGCGATGTACTCGTTCTTGTCGCGAACTTCTTTAATCGTGAACGAGACGACTTCCAGCCCCATCTTGCTCATGTCGCCGGCGCAGGTGGCGCGCATGCGGTCGCCCACCATCTCCGGCTCTTTCACGATCTGCTCGACCGTGAGCTGGCCGATGATCCCGCGCAGGTGGCCTTCCATCACCAGCCGGATCAGCCCTTCGCGCTGTGGCGGCGTCTTGGTAAGAAACTGCTCGGCGCCGGTGCGAATGGAAATGTCATCTGACTTGACTTTGATCTGCGCGACCGCCTCAACGGTCACGGCAACGCCCTGATTGGTATAGAGGTCCTGCTGCGGCGCAACGTCAAACGACATGAGTTCGAGCGACAGAAGGCGGCAGTTTTCCAC
>Ga0164306_10000796_pt1 | contig 13306 bp, 15 predicted proteins | sample Whisoiple_242_MG_FD_110213 | JGI IMG/M metagenome (GOLD analysis project Ga0164306, IMG submission 110213) | Soil microbial communities amended with fresh organic matter from upstate New York, USA - Whitman soil sample_242_MG | ecosystem: Environmental > Terrestrial > Soil > Unclassified >... | reverse complement strand
TGCTCCGCGCGCGGGATGCCGGCGGCACGCGCGCCCTCCCAATTCGCCTCGAATTTGGAATCGACGACGTCACCTCCTTCGGTCGCCTTGATCCAAGCAAAGCGGACGCCGGAATCGCGCACCGCCTGCCAGTCGATGTTGCCCTGGTACTTCGAGACGTCGATGCCCTGGACCGGATGCTCGGCGTGGCGGGCGGCCGAGTATTTGGCGAGCTCCGTCTCCGGCACCATGAAGGCGAAGCGCCGGTCCTTATTGTTCGGCGCCACCGCGCGGCTGTCGATGGTCTGCCCGCAGCCGGCGAGGCCGAGGGCTAACAGAAGCGCGGAAACCGGAAGGAGACGCGTGAGGGGGGATGCGGCCATACTCGCCATGGGTGGAAATTAGCGAGGAGCCGGTAATGACCCGTTAATGGGGCCAAAAGCCGGCAGCCCTCAGGCGAGGCCGAACCAGAGCGTGGCAATCGACAGGAAAGACGCGTAGCCGACAACGTCGGTGACCGTGGTGACGAAAGCGCCGGAGGAGACCGCAGGGTCGATTTTCAGCCGGTCGAGGAGGAGGGGGATGAGGATGCCCCCGAGCGCGCCGGCGACAAGATTGGTCAGCATGGCGAGTGCGATGACGATGCCGATGCCCGGCGTGTGGAACCAGGTCGCGGAAATGATGCCGGTGATCAGCCCGAAGGCGGCGCCATTGATGGCGCCCACGGTCAGCTCGCGCCCGATGATCCAGAGCGCGTTGGCGCGCGACAGGTCTCGCGTTGCGAGAGCGCGGACCGCGACCGTCATCGTTTGCGTCGCCGCATTGCCGCCTTGGCTGGCGACGATCGGCGCCAGCACCGCCAGCGCCACCATCTTCTGCAGCTGGCCCTCGAACAGGCCGAGGACGGAGGAGGCGATGAAGGCGGTGGCGAGATTGACGAGCAGCCACAAGAACCGGCTGCGGGTGATCCACCAAACGGGGTCGGACAATTCCTCGCGCCGGCTGACGCCGCCGAGCGCGCGCAAATCTTCTTCGGCTTCTTCCTGGATGACATCGACGACGTCGTCGATGGTAATGACGCCGACGAGGCGCTCGGCCTCATCCACGACCGGCACGGAGACGAGGTTGTAGCGCTCGAAGAGCCGCGCCACCTCCTCCCGATCTTCCATCACGTTCACGCGGCGCCGGTCGGCCTGCATGATCGCCTCGAGCTGCACCGGCCGCTTCGAGCGGGCGAGCCGGTCGAGGAAGACCGTGCCGAGAAACCGGTGGCCGGGATCGACCACGAACACCTCAAAGAAAGATTCCGGCAGCGCCTCGGCATCGGCGTCGCGCATGTAGTCGATCGTGCGGCCGACATCCCAGAACGCCGGCACGGCGATGAGCCGCGTCTGCATGAGCCGGCCGGCGGAATTTTCGGGGTAGTCGAGCGAGCGCCTGAGCGCCGTGCGCTCGATCAGCGGCAGCGCCTCGAGAACCTCGGCGCGGTCTTCGGGATCGAGGTCTTCGAGGATCGCTACGGCATCGTCGCTGTCGAGCTCGCGGACGCCCTCGGCGATCTCCTCGTTGGGAATGTCCTCTAAAATTTCGTCGCGGACATTGTCGTCGACTTCGGTCAGCGCGCTGAAGTCGAAATCATCGCCGAGAAGCTCGATGAGCCGGGTGCGATCCTCGGCATCGAGCGCCTCGATGAGGGCGCCCATATCGGCTTCGTGCAGGTCGCCGGCGAGCGTGCGCACCCGCTCGGCATCGCCGGCCTGAATCGCGGCGGCGACGCGCTCGACGAATTCGTCGCGGAGCCGCCCCTCTTCGTCGCGGACCTGATTTTCCGGCGGCTTCTCGGCGACGGAATGTTCCGCGGTGTCCGTCATGATCTCGTCCGCTGGATTTACGTGAAGCGCGTGGCTGAGGGCTCGTTTAAGCAAGCGGGCAGGGGAAGGCAACGCGCGTTGCGGCGCGGCGTCGCCGCCGGTCAAGCGCTCATGCTTAAGCCGGGCTTAACGCGATTGACTCTATGCTCGTGAGAGGCACAGTCGCGGCCCTCGCGTTTCGTAGGAGTATCCGGTGGCACCCCCGCGTCCCTATTGGAAGGGCTACCTCAAGCTCTCGCTCGTCTCCTGCCCGATTGCGCTGCACTCAGCGACCTCGTCGTCCGAGCGCGTGTCGTTCCGGCAGATCAACAAGAAGACCGGCAACCGGCTACGCCAGCAGCTCGTCGACGACGTAACGCGCGAGCCGATCGAGGCCGGGGACAAGGCGCGCGGCTACGAGGTCGCCAAGAACCAGTATATCCTGATCGAGGACGACGAGCTCGACGCCGTCGCCGTCGAAAGCAACCACACGATCGAGATCGACCGCTTCGTGCCGCGCGCCGAGATGGACGAGCGCTATCTCGACAGCCCCTATTACCTCGTGCCGGATGATCGCGTCGGGCAGGAAGCGTTCGCGGTCATCCGCGAGGCGATGCGCGGCAAAGACATGGTAGCGCTCGGCCGTGTCGTTCTGGCAAAGCGCGAGCGCGTCATCATGCTGCAGCCCTGGGACAAGGGGCTCATGGGCACGACGCTGCGCTATGCCTACGAGGTGCGCGACACGTCGGACCTGTTTTCCGGCATTGCCGACATGAAGATCGCCAAGGACATGCTGGCTTTGGCCGAGCACATCCTTGAGACAAAAGCCGGCGAGTTCGAGCCGGAAAACTTCCACGACCGCTATGAGGATGCGGTGGTCGAAATGCTGCGGCGGAAGCAGGCGGGCATGCCGGCGGAGGTAGCGAAGCCCGCGGCACCGGCGACGAATGTCGTCAGCCTGATGGACGCGTTGAAGAAGAGTCTCGCGGCGGAGGACGCGAAAGCGCCGGCGGCTGCGGCGAGCAAAGCGAAGAAGCCGAAGAAGAAGGCCGAGGGTCAGCGCGAAATGCTGCTGCCGATCGCCGGCAAGGGCGCCGGCAAGGCCGAGGCCGCGAAGCCGGCCGTGAAAGCTGCGCCTGCGAAGGCGAGCGGAAGGCAGCGTAAGGCGGGGTAGCGTCGCTCGATTTATTCAGTCGCGCGAACCCGCAGTGTCTTACGCGACCTTCTTTTCCGGTGTTGTACTTATTGCAGGCGGGGCCAGCAGCTCGATCGCCTTCAACAAAACTTCCATCTCGAAGGGGAGGCCGATCTGCGGCACGTAAATCGTGCGAAGCTCTTGCGCGATCAGGCTCGTCGGAGAACGCACATGCTTGCTGGTCTTACGCATGAAAAATCGTTCTCCGCGGACGAGAGAATGGTCCGAGAGAATGGTTAATGGCGTGTTAACCTTGCGCGAAGCTTAGCAGGTTCACTCGCGCTCTTTCGGCGTCAGCTGCACCAACGTCACCGGCACATTGGTCGAGACGAACTGCCCGGGCGTCGCCAGCACTTTCACGCTGCCCGCCGCCGGCGCGCGCAGAAAACATTGCTCGAAAAGCGCCTTGGCTTCTTCGAGCAGCGCGGCGGCGGAATCGCGCTTCGCCGCGGCCTCGGAAACATCCTCGGCGCGGGTACCGGCGTGCAGGAGGTCGAGCCGCCGCTTCTGGTCCTCAAGCTGTGCCGCCGTGATCCGCGCATCGCGCCGCGCCTGCAACAGCGCGGCGCGTGAGATGCTGATCCCTTCGCGGAGTTCCTGCGCGCGGTCATAGGCCGCCTGCGCCTCTTCCGCCCGGGCCCGGGCGACGCCGACATTGGCCTCGCCGATGGCGATCTCGTCGAGACGCGGGCCATTGCGGGCGCGCTCGTATGCGGCCTCGGCCGCCGCGACATTGGCGCGGCGCACCCTGATCTCGGCCTGCAGCGGCCGGCAGTCGATCGTCACAAGCAGCTGGCCGGCGTCGACGTGATCGCCGTCGCGCACGAAGATTTTCTCGATGACGCCTGTCGCGGCGACGCCGAGCTGCATCGTGGTTTGCGCCGGTGTGGCGCGGGACGGTGTTTGTGCGAGCGCGAAGGCGGGCAACAAAGTAGCCGAAATCGAGACGCTCAGCACAACGAGCTTATCTATTACGTTGAACATGTTGAGAACGCCTAGCCGAGCTAGCAACTAACGCTCGGAATGCGCTCCATGCAAGCGCCCGCGGATTGTCCTGTGCGATGTAGTCGCCGATGGCTTCGAGATTGCGCGATGCCGAAATTGTCCAGCGCAGTTTCACGACTGAGGCGAAAATTTCTCTCGGATGCGCATCAACTCCTCGTCGCTGGCGAAATCGCCACGATCCGCAGCCGCAATTACTTGCTCGATCTTGTCGATTTGCCAAGCGTTGAGAGCGACGTAATCTTCTATCGCTTTGGCCACTAGCCAATCGCGCGGGCGGTCAGTCTTTTGTGCAAGCCGATCAAGGGCGCCGAGTGTGTTTGCGTCCAGTTTGACAGTAAGAGCGGACATATGCGTGCGGGTCCCGGCAAGTGATGTGGCGACGGTTCAGTTTACTCCGATCGGCCCACAAACGCATAGCGGCCGAAGCTTTGCAATAAATCTGTCCGCCCCTGGGCCGCGGGTGCGGTATTTCGAAAATCCTCCTTCACACGCCCCGCCGAGGGACTATTCTCCAAGCCAAGAGAGTCTCACCAAAACGATCGCCGCGGCTAAAGCGGCCGCTCCGGTCCGTGGCAGGAGCAAGCTCATGACAAACTTTCACGTCGTCGCCGGACCGAAAGGCGCTGTCGAACGTCCCACGATCCGCCGCATCGGCGTCGATGACCTTGTCATCGCGCTTCGGCAGGGCGTCGACGACTTCCTGACGAAGCCGTCGCACCTCGTTTTCATCGGCCTGATCTATCCCGTCGTCGGGCTGATCCTCGCCTTCTGGGCGTCGAACGCCGATTTGCTGCCGCTGCTGTATCCCTTGATGTCGGGCTTTGCGCTGATCGGCCCGCTTGCGGCGATCGGCCTTTATGAGATCAGCCGGCGGCGCGAAGCCGGGCTCGACACGTCCTGGACGCATGCTTTCGACGTGCTGCGCTCACCCTCGCTGCCGGCAATCGTCGTGCTCGGCATCTCGCTGCTGGTCATTTTCGTCGCATGGCTGATGACGGCGAACGCGCTCTATGATTGGCTGTTCGAGCCGCCGGGTCAGGTGACGCTGCAGCAATTCTTCGACAACATCCTGCACACCGATCGCGGCCACAAACTGATCCTGATCGGCAACGTGGTCGGCTTCATCTTTGCGGCGGTGGCGTTCTGTGTGAGCGCCGTGTCGTTCCCGCTGCTGCTCGATCGCGATGTCGGCGCCGGTGTGGCGGTTGCAACATCCGTTCGTGCGGTGCTCGAAAATTTCGTGCCGATGGTGATCTGGGGCCTGATCATCACGGCCGGGCTTGTCATTGGTTTCGCGACGCTGTTCGTCGGGCTCGCGGTGATCATGCCGATCCTCGGCCACGCGACTTGGCATCTCTATCGGCGGGTGGTGCAGCCAGCTGCGAGCCCGTGATACGCGCAGCTATCCCCGCTGATCACAGGGCCTGCCACTTTGGTTTCAGGAACCGATGTGGCGTCATACCGTTGTCACATCAGCAGGCGGCACTTCTTCTAAGCCTGCTTTTATGGTAGAGTGCGAAGGCTAGGAGGTCGTATGACTCCACCGGCGCAGACGGGCCGCGATAATCGCTGAGGCAATTGCCCCGGGCTTTAGGCGTAGCGGCAAAATTACGGGACGGCAGACCGGAGAGAGAACCCGTTTGCCCGCGCGTATCTCACGCGAGCGATAGCTATGGGCGCCTCATGGGCTCTCTCCGGTAAGCTTTCTTTTCGGCAGCTTGGTGCGGTCGAGAGGACTCGAACCTCCACTGGTTGCCCAACTAGCACCTCAAGCTAGCGCGTCTACCAATTCCGCCACGACCGCGTGCGGGCAGGGCTGGCCTGCCGGAGCGCGCCCGTCTAACAGGTCGATTCTGGCCTGACAAGCAAAACCCCGGCCACACCTCTTGTGAGCGCAGCGCCCGATGCGCAGATTGCGCATCATGCCGGCGTCCCTAAACAGCCGCGACAATCTCGCCTTCGATTTCCGCGCCGCGCCGGGCTCGCCGCCGGTCGAATGGCACATTGCAGATGGCCTGACGGAGTACGCACACGCGGTCGCAGAGATGGAGGCGCGCGCCGATGCGATTGCCGCGGGAGAGGCGCCCGAGCGCGTCTGGCTCGTCGAGCATCCGCCGCTCTACACGTCCGGGACATCGGGCCGTGCCGCCGATGTGCTAGCGACGCATTTTCCCGTGCACCGGACCGGGCGCGGGGGCCAGGCGACGTATCATGGGCCCGGCCAGCGCGTTGCCTACGTCATGCTTGACCTGAAGCGCCGGCGTCAGGATGTGCGCGCCTTCGTCGCGGCGCTCGAGGCTTGGATGATCGCAACGCTTGCCGGCTTCAATGTTCGCGGCGAGCGGCGCGAAGACCGCGTCGGCGTCTGGGTCGAGCGGCCGGACAAGCCGCGCGGGCTCTTAGGGCAGGGTGCCGAGGACAAGATCGCTGCGATCGGCATTCGCGTGCGGCGTTGGGTGACGTTCCACGGCATCGCGCTTAACGTCGAGCCGGATCTCTCGCATTTTGCCGGCATCGTGCCATGCGGCGTCAGCGCTGCGCATCTCGGCGTGACGTCGCTCGTCGATCTCGGCCTGCCGGTGAGGATGCCGGAAGTCGACGCAGCGCTGAGGCGCGAATTCGAGGCGATTTTCGGCCCGACGGAGCTCGTGTCCGCGATTACCGATGAGCGCGTTCCGGCGCTTGAGGCGGAGTAACAATTCCGCGCGTCAGGGTAACCGCGCCAACACCGCACGCCCAGCCCAAGAATGTGCCGGCGATCATGTCGCCGACGAAGTGGAAATCGGCGCCGGCAAGACCGATCGCCATGGCAAGAATGAGCGACGCCCAAAGCCAGCGCCAGACGCGCGGCGCAAGCATCCACAACACGGTGCATGGCGCGGCTATTGTTGCCATGTGACCGGACGGGAATGAGGTCCAGCCCTTGCCGCCATGCAGCGGCTCGAAGCGATAGATCCGGTCGTGAATCCATGATGGATTGTTGCCGACCCACGTCTCCGGCCAAGTGCGGCCGAACAGGTATTTCAGTTCGTCCTTGAAAATCGTCGCGATCAGCACCGCGATGCAGAGCGCAACGATCGTGCGTCCGACAGGGCCCGGGCGCCAGCCGAACACTGCCGCGATGGCCGCACCGAGGAGACCGATCGACGCCGCCGGCACGAAGGGATCGATGATGTGCGTCAGCCACACAAACGGTTCGGTTTGTCGTAATGTCGCGTGCGACCAGGACGACACCGCGCGGTCGACGAAGGCGATCGACAGAATCGTGAGCACCACGCAGGCGACGAATGCACCGACGTACAAACGCGCCCCGCGAATTTGCTCCGGCGTCATCTACATCGTCCGCAAGATGCGAAAACCGGATTGCCCGCCGAGATCGCTCTCGCTCGCCTCGCCGATGGCGACATTCTCGACGCGCGAGCCGCGCGGTCCGCGCCGGCAGACTTCGATCATTTCGTCGACGATTTCGCTCTCCCCCGCGATAACAGCCTCGACGCTGCCGTCGGTCCGGTTACGCACCCACCCGTCGAGCCCGCGAGTTTCGGCTTCGTCCGCAACAGAGGCGCGGAAGCCGACGCCTTGTACCCATCCCGAAATTCTCAGCCGGAGGATTTTGCGTGCCATCTATTCGACCGCGATATTGTCGATGAGCCGCGTCGCACCGAGCCGCGCCGCGGCAAGCAAGCGGATCGGGCCTTCATCGCGATTGGCGATGCGCGCCAAAGTCTCGGCATGCCGCGCTTCGATATAGTCAATTTCGAAACCGGCGCGCGCCACCGCTTCGTTCGCCGCTTTCATTACATCGGTAACGTCCTCGCCGGCTTTTATCCGCGCCGCCGCGTCGCACAGCGCCTGATAAAGCGCCGTGGCGCGGGTGCGTTCGTCGGGCGAGAGATAGACGTTGCGCGATGACATCGCCAACCCGTCGCCCTCGCGCAGAGTCGGCGCGCCGACGATCCGCGTCGGAATGTCGAGATCCGCTGCCATCCTTTTCACGACCAAGAGCTGCTGATAATCCTTCTCGCCGAACAATGCGACGTCGGCCTGCGCTTGGATCAGCAACTTGGCAACGATCGTCGCGACGCCGGCAAAATGCGTCGGACGGAAACGATCTTCGAGATCGGCCTTGGCGACGCCGTCGACGAGAACGGTCGTCGCGAAATTTTCCGGATACATTTCGCGTATATCCGGCGCGAAACAGAGATCGGTGGCAACTTCGCGCAGCTTCTGCAGATCGGCCTCGAACATGCGTGGATATTTTGAAAAATCCTCGCTCGGGGAGAATTGCGTCGGGTTGACGAAGATCGACACGACGACCTGATCGGCCTCCTGCCGCGCGCGGTCGATAAGCGAGATGTGCCCGGCATGCAGCGCGCCCATTGTCGGCACCAGCGCGACGCGTGCGCCTTCCCCGCGCCAGCGCGCCACTATCTTCCGCAGGCCGGCGACATCGCCGACCAGCGCGGGCCGATCCCCTTGGCTCAACTCCGTGCCCCTGTGACCCGCGCGGCTTAGCGCATGCGGTTTCCTGCCGCGAACAGGCCAAGAAAAGCAAGGTAGGCGTCGGGCAGCCCGGCCGCGCGGGCCGCGGCGATCACGCCTTCCATGTAGCCTGGGCGAGGCGCGCCGCCGCTCGCGCCGGCGCCGATATAGACGAGCGCCTGCACCGGCCCGCCGCCCGTGCGCAGGACCGGCTGCATCACTTTGCGATAAAGCCCGCGCGCGATGTCTTCGTAGCGGTCGAGCGCCGGCACGTCGGAAAGCGCCAGATCGTAGAGTATGCCGTGCACGCTCGCACGCGCATCGCGCACGACGGTCGCGTAGCCCGCCTCTAGGATGGCGAAGCGATGCCGCGCGAGCCGCGCCGGCCCGAGCGGACGCGAGGCCGGGCAGCGCCGTGCCATGGCCGCCGCATCCATGTTCGAGCCATAGGCGAAATAGAGTGGCACGGCTTTAAGCGGCCCGGCGCGCCGTCGCGAGGCCGAGACCGGCGGCGATGAGAACGCCGCCGGTCAGCCGGTGGCGAAGTTTTGCGTAACCCGCGACCACGCCGCGCAGACGGCCGGCAAGGATCGCCCAGCCGCTATCAAAGATGATGGCCAGGACGAGAAAGGTGCCGGTCAGCGCAAGCAGCTGCGGTGCGATCGGCCGATCCGCCTCGATGAACTGCGGAAAGAACGCGCCATAGAAGAACAACACTTTTGGATTGGTGAGCGAGATGGCCACACCCCGGAGATAGATCACCCGCATCGAGCGCGGCTGCGGTGCCACCGCAAAATCGTCGTGCTGCTGGCGCCAGGTGCGCAGGCCGAGGATGACGAGATAAGCGACGCCGAGCCACCGCAGATATTCGAAGGAGGACGCAAGCAGCGTGAACAGGGATGCCGTCGCGAAGAACGTCGCGACGAGGTGAAACGCAATCGCGGTGCTCGTGCCGGCGACGGTTAGGAGCCCGTAGCGCGTGCCATGTGCGAGCGAATTGGCGACGATCAGCGCCACGTTCGGGCCGGGCATGACCATCAAGAAGAGGCAGGTCGCGACGAAGCCAAAGTAGAGGGAGAGCGGCATGTGTTCGGCAAGAGAATGTGCCGTGACAATGCCTTGTCGGAAGCAAGAAGGAAAGCTAGCCGGCTATTCGACATCCTATGCGCTGCCTTCTAAGCGCTGGCGGACGCGGCGAACGCGCCGGCTTCGCCAATCCGCAGCGGACGAGGCCGATGCCGATTGCGACCGAGACGCGATTGGCGCTGACAAGGTTGCCTGCGAATCCCCGGCGCAAGCAATCGCCGGCACTTGGCGGCTTGCTCGCCTTTGCCGGCCGAAACGATGATTTGCGTGCGGGACCCGGACGGGTGCGGGTCGCAGGCGCACTCCCGGCCGCGATCGAAACGTCCACGCGATGAACGCCGCTTCCATGCCGCTCACCGTGAGACATAGGCCGGCGCATCAGTCGGCGCGCCGATCGAAACCCAGACATTCTCATTCGTCTGTGACTGGCGTTTGACAAAGCGGTAGCCGGTCTGCGTCCACGGCCGCACTTCGTCGCGCATATTGTCGAGAACGAAGTCACCCTTGCTCGTCGTTATCGTGAGGACGGCATGGCCGTCGTTGTTCAAGTCTTTGACCACTGTCATAAGCAGCGCTTGACGGGGCAGGCCTTCCTCCATGAGGAGCTTGCGCTTCAAAAGTGCATAATCCTCGCAATCGCCCTTGCCGTCGCTTGGATAATCCCACTGGTCGATCACGCCCCAATGTTCCTGATCCGACATCGGCGTGATGTTGGAATTCACCCATTGGTTGACGCGCTCGATTTCCTTCATGATCTTCGGCGTCAGATTGACGTCGGCGACCGGGAGCTCCGGTGCATCGCATTCGCCGCGATAGCGCTGGCAGAAATCGACCCAACCGTAAGGTACGCTGGTCGGGCCGCCGACCGGTGCAAAGCTCGACTGCATCGCCCCCGCCGCGCTCGGCGCGTGTCCGGCGATAAGTCCGCCGGTCAGAAGACCGGTTGCGACCAGCGCTTTTGTGAGAAACCTGAACATGAGCATCCCCGAACCCGTGAACGGAGGATGCCAAGGTCGTTTTGAAGTCGATCAAAGTATTATGCTCGTATTTTATCGGCTCTCGTTTAGATTTGTTGGAAGACGAGGTAAGTATAATCGAGTATCGCGGAATTCGATAAAATTGCGCATATCCCTCGCTGCCAGGCGGCACATGCGGCCGGCATTGCTGTCGTTTGCACCCGAAGAGGCGCCGAGATCGCTCGGCAAATCTTATCGAAAGGCGAGAAGGTTAACGCGGCGGCCCGAAACAGGTTAACGCCGCCGCTTCACGCCGCTTCGAGCGGCTGGCCCGTAGATGCCGCGGCTTCCTGAGCCGCTCCCAAGGTAAAACCTTCGTAAGCGCGCGCAGCAACCTCATCGCATTTCTGCCGGTAGATGCCGACGCCGCCGATATAGGGCATGAACACGCGCGGCTTGCCGGGAATGTTGGCGCCCATATACCAGGAATTCGCGCGCGGATAGAGCGTCATGTGCCCGATCTCGTTGACGTGTTCGACCCAGGCGTCCTCGGCCTCGGCGGTCGCTTCGATGCTGGCGCGGTTATGGTCTCGTAAATACGCCATGCAATCGGCAATCCAGTCGACATGCTGCTCGATGGAAACGATCATATTGCTGAGGACGGAGGGGCTACCTGGCCCGGTGATGAGGAACAGGTTCGGGAATCCCGCCACCGCGATGCCGAGGTAAGTTCGCGGACCCGCTTCCCATTTCTGCCGCAGCGTCTGATTCGCGCGTCCGCTTATGTCGATCTTTAGGAGAGCGCCGGTCATCGCGTCGAAGCCGGTGGCGAAGACGATGCTGTCGACGGCGTAATGCGCGTCCCGCGTCTGTACGCCGCTCCGCGTCAGCGCTTCGATCGGGTTTTTGCGGATATCGATCAGCGTGACGTTGTCGCGATTGAAGGTGGCGTAATAATCGGTGTCGACGCAGAGGCGCTTGGTGCCGATCGGATAATCTTTCGGGGTGAGCGCGTCGGCAATTGCCGGGTCACGGACGAGGCGCCGTATCTTGGCGCGGAAGAATTCCGCCGCCGTATCGTTGGCGTCTTCATCGGTGAGCAGGTCCGCATAGGTCGCCGCGAAGCCGAGACCGCCGCGATTCCAACGCTTCTCGTATTCGCGCTGCCGCTCTTCGGCGGGAACGGCAAGCGCCGACTGCTCGTTGCGTTCGACCATGAAGCCGAGACGCGATTCCCGCGCCTCTCTGCGGAACGCGGCATAGTTCGCCTTGACGCGCCGCTCATATTCCGGATCGAGGTGTTTATTATGCGCGGGAACGGCAAAATTCGGCGTGCGCTGAAAGACGAAGAGGTGCACCGCCTGCTCGGCAATGATGGGGATCGATTGGATTGCGGATGAGCCCGTTCCAATCACGGCGACGCGCTGGCCGGTAAAATCGACACCCTCATGCGGCCAATGACCCGTGTGATAGCGCTTACCTCGGAACGTCTCGAGGCCGGGAATTCGTGGAATCTGTGCCGCCGATAAGCAGCCCGTCGCCAAGATGCAGAATTGCGCGGCGACGCGCTCACCGCGATCGGTCGAAATCGTCCATCGTGCGGCGGCCTCGTCGTAATGAGCTTCGGTGATGCGGGTGTCGAGCTCTATGTCGCGCCGCAGATCGAACCTATCGGCGACATGATTGACGTAGGCGAGGATTTCCGGCTGCGCGGCGTAGCGCTCGCTCCACCGCCACTCCTGCTGCAGCTCGTCCGAGAACGAGTAGGAGTAATCCATGCTTTCCACGTCGCAGCGCGCGCCGGGATAACGATTCCAGTACCAGGTGCCGCCGACGCCGCTGCCCGCTTCATAAACGCGCGCCGAGAAGCCGAAACTGCGCAGACGATGGAACATGTAGATGCCGGCAAGCCCGGCGCCGACGATCACCGCATCGAACCTGCGATCCGGGTTGAGCTCCAGCCCCACGTGCGACCTCCCGCGCGCGTCGTTTACGCGATGGGCGCGAAAGCTAGCACGCGATTTGGCACTTGCCGAGGTCGCGAATGCAGCGGCGCGGCCCCTGCGGGTCGCGCCTGATCTGGTCAGCCGAAGCTGCAATCAGCCGACGATGCGGATGTCCGCAGGCCCCAAGGTCACGCCGCTCTGCACTTGCGCCAGCGCCGTTGCGGAGCCCGTCGTCCCGTCCGGGCTGAAGTACAACGTGCTGTTCGCGGTGTCGAAGTGGAAGAGGCTCGTCGTCGACTGGAACTGATCGTCGCCTGAGGTTTCGAAGATCGGTGTCACGTCCATTCCGGGGCTCAAGCCGCTGCCGAAGAAATTAGCGTCGATCCCAATCACGTCGTGCTGTGTGAGTCGTTGAAGTCGGTGATCGTGACCGGTCCATCGCTCGGCTGACGGAACCCGAAGATATCGTCGCCGCTACCACCGGTCAGGGTGGCACCGCCACGGCCGAGCAGGACGTCATTGCCGGCGCCGCCGTTGAGCGTCTCGCCACCGTGAACGCCGATAATGATGTCATCGCCGCTCGTGCCGGTGAGCGGACTTGTCGGGTTCGGGTTGTTGTCGACCGTCACCGTCGCCGGTGCGCACTACATGTTGGTTGTGTCCGTTCATTGGCATTAACCCAAAGCATTCTAGCCGGGAGCGGTCACCAGATGATATCCCGCGTCCATACGCACGATCTCTCCGGTCATGCTCAGGGATTTTGGCGTGGCAAGAAAACAGACGAGTTCGGCAATGTCCTCGCCGGTT
>Ga0164306_10000794_pt1 | contig 13311 bp, 9 predicted proteins | sample Whisoiple_242_MG_FD_110213 | JGI IMG/M metagenome (GOLD analysis project Ga0164306, IMG submission 110213) | Soil microbial communities amended with fresh organic matter from upstate New York, USA - Whitman soil sample_242_MG | ecosystem: Environmental > Terrestrial > Soil > Unclassified >... | reverse complement strand
GTCCTCGGCGGCGAGCTCGGCGACCAGCGCCGCGCCCGCGGTCAGCCCGGCCGCCGCGGCGACCTGCACCTGCGCCCGCAGGTCGGTGACGTTCCCGGCGACCCGCACGCCCGGCACGGTCGTCGACCCGTCCGGCGCCGCGGCGACCCGGGTGCCGATCACGCGGTCGCCCATCGCCGCCGGCTCGGTCGGCAGCCCCAGGCCCTCGAGCCCGTCGAGCCGCGCGCCGAGGGTGGTCGCGACGACCACCGCGTCGCAGGCCAGCACGGTCCCGGTGGCCAGCCGCACGCCGGTCAGCACGTCGTCCGCCACCTCCAGCCCCGCCACGGCCCCCTCGACCACCCGCACGCCCAGGGCGGCGAGCCGCTCCCAGTCGTCGTCGGACAGCCCGTCCCCGGCGGCCGGGTCGGCACCGCCGCCCAGGAACAGCGTCACGTCCGCGGTCCAGCCCCGCCACAGCTGCGCCTGGTGCACCGCGACCGGGCCGGTGCCGAGCACCGCGACCGCGCGGTCCCGGACCTCCCAGCCGTGGCAGAACGGGCAGTGCAGCACGTCGCGGCCCCAGCGGTCCGCGAGCCCGGGGACGGCCGGCAGCGCGTCGACCAGCCCCGTAGCCACCAGCACCTTCCGCGACCGGACGACCCGGCCGCCCGCGAGCGTCGCGCGGAACCCGTCGCCGTCGCGCCGGAGGTCGACCACCTGGTCCTCGACGACCTCGGCCCCGTAGCCCTCGACCTCGGCCCGGCCGCGCGCCAGCAGCTCCGCGGGCGGCAGCCCGTCCAGCCCGAGGTAGGCGTGCATGTGCGCCGCGGGCGCGTTCCGGGGCGCGCCGTCGTGCACCACCAGCACGCTCCGGCGGGCGCGGGCCAGGGTGAGCGCGCCGCCCAGCCCCGCCGCGCCGCCGCCGACCACCAGCACGTCGTGCTGCTCCGTCACCATGGGGTCCTCCGCCCTCTCGTCGATGGCTCCCACGGTGCGCGCGACGGTGCGCCCTTGACAAACATCGTTGCCAGGTCGGCAAATGGAGGCATGGCCGAGCCCCGCCGCCCCCGCACCGTCCCGCCGACGCCGGCGCCGCCGCCCGGCGACGACGCCCCCGCCGACCTCGAGCCCGTGCTCGAGGCCGTCGGGCCCCGGCTGCGCGACCTGCGCCAGCGGCGCGGCGCCACGCTGGCCGACCTGTCCCGCAGCACGGGCATCTCGGTCAGCACCCTCTCCCGGCTGGAGTCCGGGCAGCGGCGGCCGACGCTCGAGCTGCTGCTGCCCCTCGCCCGGGCGCACCAGGTCCCGCTGGACGAGCTGGTCGGCGCCCCCGAGACGGGCGACCCGCGCGTGCACCTGTCGCCCGTCGAGCGGCACGGGGTCACGTTCGTCCCGCTCAGCCGCCGGCAGGGCGGGCTGCAGGCCTACAAGCAGGTGTTCCCGGCCGGGCACAACCCCGGTCCCGTCGACCCGCGCACCCACGAGGGCTACGAGTGGATGTACGTGCTGTCGGGGCGGATGCGCCTGGTGCTCGGCGAGCACGACCTCATGATCGAGCCCGGGGAGGCGGTCGAGTTCGACACCCGGATCCCGCACTGGTTCACGAACCCCGGCCCCGGGGCCGCCGAGGTGCTCACGCTCTGGGGCCCGCAGGGCGAGCGCATGCACGTGCGCGCCCGCTCCACCCGGAGGCCCTGACCGCGCGGGTCAGGCCACGGCCGCGAGCGCCAGCACCGACGCGGCGACGCACAGCGGCGCGAGCCACAGCCCCTGCACCACGAACGCCCGCACCGGCACGTGCACCATCGCCTGCCGGCACCGCCGCCACCACAGCACGGTCGCGAGCGACGCCCACGGGGTGAGCAGCGGCCCCACCCCGGTCCCGATCAGCACCGCCGCGAGCCGGCGCACGTCCTCACCCGCGACCGGCTCGAGCAGCAGGTACGCGGGCAGGTTGTTGACCCCGTTCGCGACCGCCGCCGACAGCGCGGCGACGCCCAGCAGCGCCCCGGTGTCCGACCCCGCCGGAGCGGCGTCCAGCACCCAGTCCCCGAGCCCGCGCACGTGCAGGGTCTCGACGACGACGAACAGGGCGCCGACGACCACGATCATCCGCCAGGGCACCAGGTCGCGCGCCCGCCCGGGCACCGGCCGGCGCCGCACGGCGAACGCGGCCAGCAGCACCGCCGCCGCGCCCAGCGCCACGGCCCACACGGGCAGGCCCGCCACGAACCCGACGGCCATCACCGCGACGGTGGCCCCGGTGGCGACCAGCAGCGGCCGGTCGGGCGGGGCGTACCGCTCGCCCGGCTCGAACCGGCCGCGCAGGTCCCGGCGGCCGCGGACCGCCAGGACGGCCACGGTGACCACGACGGCCGCGAGCGCCGGCGCCCACATCACCCCGAGGTAGCCGACGTCCTGCTCGGCGAACCGGTGGTCGGCGAGCAGGTTGGTCAGGTTGGACACCGGCAGCAGCAGCGACGCGGTGTTCGCGAGCGCGACGACGGTGAGCACCAGCAGCAGCGGCGACGTCCGGGTGCGGCGGGCCAGCGTGATCGCCAGCGGGGTGAGCAGCACGGCCGTGGTGTCGAGCGAGAGCAGCACGGTCGACACCACCGCGATGCCCACCAGCAGCAGCCAGAGCAGCCACCGCCGCCCGCCCGAGGCGCGCGCGGCGGCGTCCGTGGCGACGTCGAACAGGCCGGCGGCGCCGCACAACTCGGCGACGACGGTGAGCGCCGCGACGAACAGCAGCACCGGCCCGACGCGCTCGGCGAGGGCCGCCGCGTCGGCCCGCGGCAGGGCGCCGGTGAGCACCGCGGCGGCGGCCGGCACCACGGCCACCGCCCACCACGGGACGGCACGCCGGAGCCTGGGCACGGCGGAACTCTAGGTCCCGCGCCGCGCCCCCGCGCGGCGGCGTCCGGCGGGTCGTCCGCGGCGGCGTCCGGCGGACGCCGCCGCGGACCGTCAGTCCAGCAGCCCCTGCGCCAGCGCGGGCGCCAGCACCGGCGCCAGCGGCAGCCGCGGGATCAGCGTCGCCTGCACCGCGTGGTAGAGGTCGGCCTTGCCCTCCCACACGGTGCGGGACACCCGGTTGTCGGTGCCGAGCTCGTGCCACCAGGACCCGCCCTCGTGGTCGAGCAGGTGCTCGGCGGCGTAGTCCCACCACGTGGCGTACCAGTCGTCGAACCGCTGCTCGCCCGTCGCGGCGTGCAGGGCGGCTGCGGCCGCGATGCCCTCGGCGGCGACCCAGTGCATCCGCTCGCGCACGACGGGCTGCCCGGACCAGTCCACCGTGTAGACGAACCCGGGGGCGCCGTCCACGGCCCAGCCCTCGCGGACCGACGCGTCGAACAGCGCGGTGGCGTCCTGGACCATCCACGCGGGCGCGACGTCCCCGGCCGCGGTGAGCGAGGCCCGGGCGTGCAGGGTGAGCCGGGCCCACTCCAGCCAGTGCCCGACGGTCGCGCCGTACGGCCGGAACGGGTGCGCCGGGGCGTCGACGTTGTACTCGAGGTCCGCGTTCCACCCGGCGTCGAAGTGCTCCGGGATCCGCCAGGCGTTGTCCCGCGCGAAGCCGTGCACGACCCGGGTGAGGATCCGGACCGCGCGGTCCAGCCACACCCGCTCGCCGGTGACGCCGTGCGCGGCGAGGTAGGCCTCGACCGTGTGCATGTTGGCGTTGACGCCGCGGTAGGCGTCGAGCTCGGTGAACGTGCGGTCCCAGGACTCGACGGCCATCCCGGCCTCCTCGTCCCAGAACCGCGTCTCCGAGACGGCCAGGGCCTCGCGCAGCAGCGCCTCGGCGCCCGGCCGGCCCGCGGCGACGGCGGAGGACGTGGCCAGGACGACGAACGCGTGCGGGTACGCGGCCTTGGCGTCGTCGCGCGGGGTGCCGTCGGCGTCCACCTCGGCGTACCAGCCGCCGTGCTCGGCGTCCCGGAACAGCCCGTCGAGCGCGGCCAGCCCGTGGTCGACCAGCGCGGCGGAGCCCGGCCGCCCGAGCAGGTGGGCCAGCGCGTACACGTGCGTCATCCGGCAGGTGATCCACAGCTCGGCGGGCCCCGGCAGCGGCCGGCCCACGTCGTCCAGGCGGAGGAACCCGCCGGACGGGGCGGCGGAGGCCTTCCCGAAGGCGAGCAGGCGGTCGGTCTCGGTCTCGAGCCAGCGGGCGTGCGCGGGCGTCGTCAGCCACGTCATGGGTGTCACCCTAGTCACACCCGGGGCCCCCGGCCCGCCCCGGCGGCGCCCTCGCGCGGCGGCCGCGGCGCCCCCGCGCCGACCCCGCCGCGACGCGTCCCCGCAGCGCACGCCGCCGCGACCGACCACCCGGTCGCGATGTGCACGAACGTGCAGGCCAGCCGTGACGCGGTCCGGTTCGTCCGAGTCGTCCTGGAGCTTTGACACCGCACCCCTGACGCGACCATGATCGAGGCGGATTTGACCGGTCAAAGCGGCTCCGTCGGTCCCGCACCACCCGCACCCGCACCCCCGCCCCGACGGACGCCACGAGGACCGCCGCATGCCCACCGCCGACGCCCCGCGCGCCGCCGACGCGCGCGCCCCCCGGGTGACCATCCGCGCGGTGGCCGAGCACGCGGGCGTCTCCCGGCAGACGGTGTCGAACGCGCTCAACGCGCCGCACCGGCTCTCGCCCGCCACGCTGGAGCGCGTGCGCCGCTCCGTGACCTCGCTCGGCTACCGCCCCGACCACGCCGCCCGCGCGCTGACCTCGCGCCGCTCCGGCCTGATCGGCATCCGCGTCGGGTCGACGGCGCACCGCACCGCGGCGCACCCGGACCGGCTGCTGCACGAGCTCGTCGCGGCGGCCCGGCCGCACGGCTACCGGTTCCTCGCGTTCGACGCCCCGTACGGGGACGACGCGGCGGAGATCGCCGCCTACGGCGAGCTGTTGGCCGCCGGCGACGTGGACGCCGTGGTCGTCGCGGACACCCACCCCGGCGACGCGCGCCCGGCCTGGCTCGCGGACCGCGGGGCGGCGTTCGTCGCGCACGGGCAGCCGTGGGGCGACCCGGACGCCGCGCACCCGTGGGTCGACGTCGACGGCGCGCTCGGCGTGCGGCTCGCGGTCGGGCACCTCCGCGCCCGCGGGCACCGCCGGATCGGGTTCGTCGGCTGGCCCGCGGACGGCGCCGGCGGCGACGCGCGGCGCGCGGCCTGGCTCGCGGCGACCGCCGGCGCCGACGGGACGCCTGCGGCCCGGGGGCCCGAGGCGACCGCCGCCGCGGACGACCCGGACGCGGCCGCCGCGGCCGTGGCCGCGCTGCTCGGGCGGTCCGCCGACGCCCCGACCGCCCTGGTCTGCGCGTCCGACGCCCTGGCCCTCGGCGCGCTCGCCGCCGTCGCGGACGCCGGCGGCACCCCCGGCCGGGACGTCGCGATCACGGGCTACGACGACTCCGACCTGGCCGCGTTCGCGCGTCCCGGGCTGACGAGCCTGCGGCAACCGATCAGACTGGTGGCGCAGACCCTCGTCGAGCAGGTGCTGGACCGGCTCGGCGTCGACCTCGGGCACCGGCCGGCCCCGGCCGGGCTGGTCCCGCCCGAGCTCGTCGTCCGGGCCTCCAGCGCCGGGCCCGCACCGCGCGCCGCCGCCCCCGGGCCGGCCGACGCCCGACCGGCACCCCGGACCACCGCCGCATGACGCACGACCCCGCACGACCCGCACCCGCACACCACGCCCCTGGGAGCTCCACCGTGGCAACCGCACCCGACCGCCCGACCGCGGTCCTCGACGGCCTCGACGCCGTCCTGTTCGACCTCGACGGGGTCCTCACCCCCACCGCCGTCGTGCACATGCACGCCTGGGCGCGGCTGTTCGCGCCGCTGCTCGACGCGCGCGGTGCGGCCCCGTACACCGACGCCGACTACTTCGCGCACATCGACGGCAAGCCCCGCTACGAGGGCGTGCGGTCCCTCCTGGCGTCGCGCGGCATCGAGCTCCCGTGGGGCGACCCGGCGGACTCCCCCGACACCGAGACGGTCTGCGGCCTCGGCAACCGGAAGAACGCCGTCTTCACCCAGGTGCTGGAGACCGAGGGCGTGACGCCCTACCCGGGCTCGGTGCGCCTGGTCGACGCGCTGCTCGCCCAGGGCCGGAAGGTCGCCGTGGTGTCGAGCAGCCGGAACGCGGTGCCCGTGCTGGCCGCCGCGGGCCTGACGGACCGGTTCCCGCTCGTGGTCGACGGCCTGGTCGCCGCGGCGCAGGGGCTGGCGGGCAAGCCGGACCCGGCGACGTACCTGTACGCCGCCGACCGGCTCGGCGTCCCGCGCGAGCGCGCGGTCGTCGTCGAGGACGCCGAGTCCGGCGTCGCCTCCGGCCGCGCCGGGGCGTTCGGGCTCGTGATCGGCGTGGACCGCGGCGCGGGTGCCGACGTGCTGCGCGAGCAGGGGGCAGACCTGGTGGTGGACGACCTCGCGGAGCTCGTCACCACGACCGACGGAACCGACGAGCACGAGAGCACCCTGCCGTGAACCCCACCTCCCTGTTCACCCCGGACCCCCTGGACCGCAACCGGTTCCCCAAGGACGAGTGGCGGCTGCGCGAGACGCAGCACGACGCGTCCGACCTGGGCCGGACCGAGACCCTGTTCGCCGTCGGCAACGGGTACCTCGGCATGCGCGGCAACGTCGAGGAGGGCCGGGACAGCCACAGCCACGGCACCTTCATCAACGGGTTCCACGAGACCTGGCCGATCCGGCACGCCGAGGAGGCCTACGGCTTCGCGCGCGTGGGCCAGACGATCGTCAACGTCCCGGACGCCAAGATCATGCGGCTGTACGTCGACGACGAGCCGCTGCTGCTGACGGTCGCGGACCTGCACTCCTACGAGCGGAGCCTCGACTTCCGCGACGGCGTGCTGTCCCGCGACCTGGTCTGGCAGACGCCGTCCGGCAAGCGCGTGCAGGTGCGCACCCGGCGCATGGTGTCGTTCGCCGAGCGGCACCTGGCCGTCATGACGTACGAGCTGACGATGCTCGACGCCGACGCCCCGGTGGTGCTGAGCAGCCAGATCCTCAACCGGCAGGACGGGCAGGACGAGTACCACGTCCGCTCCGCCGCGATGGGCGAGGGCTTCGACCCCCGCAAGTCGGAGACGCTGACCGCCCGCGTCCTCGAGCCGAAGACGCACTGGGGCGCCGAGGGCCGGTACGTGATGTCCTACCGGGCCGCCGCGTCCGGCATGACGCTGTCGGTGGCCGCGGACCACACGATCGAGACGGACAACGCCTACGAGGAGCTGTCGCTCGTCGAGGAGGACCTGGCCAAGCACGTCTACCGGATCGACGCCAAGCAGGGCCAGACGGTCCGCATCACCAAGGTCGTCACCTACCACTCGTCCCGCGGCGTGCCCGCGCGCGAGCTCGCCGACCGGTGCCGCCGCACCCTCGACCGGGCGCAGGCCGCCGGCGTCGAGCAGCTGTTCGCCGACCAGCGCGCCTGGCTCGACGACTTCTGGGCGCGCAGCGACGTCGAGGTGCCGGGGCAGCCCGACCTGCAGCAGGCCATCCGGTGGAACCTGTTCCAGCTCGCGCAGGCGACGGCCCGCGCCGAGGGCAACGGCATCGCCGCGAAGGGCCTCACCGGCTCCGGGTACAGCGGGCACTACTTCTGGGACACCGAGGTCTACGTCCTGCCGTTCCTGACGTACACGTCGCCCCGGATCGCGCGGAACGCGCTGCGGTTCCGGTACACGATGCTCGACGCCGCGCGCCGCCGGGCCGCCGAGCTCAACCAGAACGGCGCGCTGTTCCCGTGGCGCACGATCAACGGCGAGGAGGCGTCCGCCTACTACGCGGCCGGCACCGCGCAGTACCACATCGACGCCGACATCGCGCACGCCGTGCGGCAGTACGTCGCGGCCACCGGCGACGACGACTTCCTCGCCCGCGAGGCCGTCGACATCCTGGTGGAGACCGCGCGCATGTGGGCCGACCTGGGCTTCTGGCGCGGGACGAACGGCGACGCGTCGTTCCACATCCACGGCGTCACCGGCCCGGACGAGTACACGACCGTCGTGAACGACAACCTGTTCACCAACGTGATGGCCCGCGCCAACCTGCGCGGCGCCGTCGAGGCCGTGGACCGCCTGGCGCACGAGCACCCGGCGGAGCACGCCGCGCTCGTCGCCCGGCTGCACCTGACCCAGGACGAGCTGGACGAGTGGGCGCACGCCGCCGAGCGGATGCACATCCCGTACGACGAGCGGCTCGGCATCCACCCCCAGGACGCGAACTTCCTCGAGAAGGAGCTCTGGGACCTGGCCAACACCGACCCGGCCAAGCGCCCGCTGCTGCTCTACTACCACCCGCTGGTCATCTACCGGTTCCAGGTGCTCAAGCAGGCCGACGTCGTGCTGGCGCTGTTCCTCCAGGGCGACCAGTTCACCGCCGAGGAGAAGCTGGCCGACTTCGACTACTACGACCCGCTGACCACCGGCGACTCGACGCTGTCCGGCGTCGTGCAGTCGATCGTGGCCTCCGAGGTCGGGTACCAGGAGCTCGCGCTGCGCTACTTCACGTCGGCGCTCTACGTGGACCTGGCCGACCTGCACCACAACACCGCGGACGGCGTGCACGTCGCGTCGGCCGGCGGCGTGTGGAGCGCGCTGGCGTGCGGGTTCGGCGGCATGCGGGACCACGAGGGCGTCGTGTCCCTCGACCCGCGGCTCCCGGAGGTCTGGGACGGCCTGACGTTCCGGCTCACGCTGCGCGGCAGCCGGGTCCGGGTCGACGTCCGGCACACCGAGCTGCGGCTCACGGTGGAGGAGGGCGACGCCGCCGACCTGGTGGTGCGCGGCGAGCCGGTGAAGGTCACCGCGGGCGACCCCGTCGTGCTGCCGCTGGCGCCCGCGCCGCGGCTGATCGGCACGCCGACCGTCCGGGACATCGAGGGCACCCGCCGCGCCGACGGCACCCTGATGACCGCGAGCGTGCCGGACCACCCGACGGTGCTCACGCCGCCGCCGGTGTCGCACGACTGAGGCGCGCGCCGGGGGCGCCCGCGGGCTCAGCCCGTGAGCGCCTCCCGGAGCTGCCGGAGGACCTCGACGTCCTCCGGCTCGTAGCGGAAGTCGGTCACCCGGGGGGCCGGCGCCCGGCGCGGGAGCGCGGGGGCCGGCCCGTCGTCGTGCGCGGGGTCGGCGGGCGCGGCCGGGTCGGCGGGCGCGGGGTCGGCCGGCGAGGGCGGGTCGGCGGCGGTGCCGGGCTCCCCCGCGCCGCCCGGGGCGGCCGCGCGGCGCCCCGCCGACCGCCGGGGCTCCCCGTCCGCGAGGGCCGTCCGCACCAGCCGGCGCACCAGCGCCAGATTGAGGTCCGGGCCCGCCACGACGACGAGCGTCCCGTGCCCGCCGAGCCGGTGGGCGAGCAGCGTCCGGGCCGGGGACTCGACCAGCAGGCTGCTGCCGTCCCCGGCCAGGTCGCCGCCGTCGCGCGCGACCGCGTCCGCCAGCCCGGCGACGAGCGCCGCGACCCGCGGCTCGGGCGCCGCCACCCCGGGTGCGGCGGCGCCGTCCGGCGCGAGCCAGGACGCCTCCGCCCCGGGCGGCAGGGCCCGGACCAGGGTGTCGAGCACCTGCGGGACGTCCACACGCACCTCCTGGTGGTCGCCGGTTCGCCTCAGCGCTCGAGGTCGACGCCGGCCGCGGTGACGTCGCGCAGCCGGCGCCGGGCGAGCGCGAGGTTGCCCCGCGCCCGGTCGAGGACCAGGTACGAGAACAGCCCGGCGTACCGGGGGTCGTCGCTCAGCGTGATCAGGTGCAGCTCGTCGGACAGCGTGATGAGGATGTCGTCGATCACCTGCCCGCCGCCCAGCTGCTCGATGGACCGCATCTGCGCCCGCACGACCTCGGTGGCGACGGCTGCGGCGAGCTCGATGTCGATCGGCTTCACGACGGTCGACATGATCGTCATCCCGCTCGTCCAGTCGACGCCCGCGAGCGCGATCACCCCGTCCAGCGCCATCACCTGGGCCGTCGCTTCCTCCATGCTTGCCATGCGTCACTCCTCGTCGTCCGGTCGAACGCGAGCGACGCTGCCACCCGACGCGCACCACCCGATACCCGGGGCGCACCACCCCAATGGCCGGTTCGCGGGGCCGTGCCGGGGCGACGACGCGGGCGCGCCGCTACAGGTCCACCGACCCGCCCAGCGACCGCAGCGTCCGCCGCGCCAGCGCGAGGTTGCCCCGGCTCCGGTCCAGCGCGAGGTAGCCGAACACGCCCTGCAGCCGGGGGTGGTCGCAGACGAGCGTGAGGTGCAGCTCGTCGTGCAGCGTGACGAGGATGTCCTCGACCGCGCCCCCGCGGCCCATCTGCTCCACGGCGCGGAGCTTGGCCCGGACGAACTCGGTGGCGACGGCGGCGGCGAGCTCGATGTCGTACGGCACGGAGGTGGCCGACGCGAGCATGAGGCCGTTCGTGTGGTCGACGAACGCGAACGCCAGCGCGCCGTCGAGCTTCATCAGGTCCTGGGCGACGTCCTGCAGCGTGGGCACTCCGGCCTCCTGGGCGGCGGCCGGTGGGGCCCGGCCACGGGTCGGTGGTCGCGCGCGGCGGAGGGCCGGCGCGGCGCGCGACGGGCCCCGGTGCCGGGCCCCGTCGCGCGGTGGCCCGTACGCTATCGACATCGAGCGGGAATGTCAGCAGCGCTCTGACCAGGGCGACAAATGCTGCCAACTACCCGTAGACCGGCCCTCGGGTGCATTTTCGCGACATTTCTCCCGGGCGGCCGGCGCCCCGGCGGGCGGGACCGAGGTCCCCGGGACTCCGGTCCCAGACTTTGTGAAACTTTTCTCGATACTGTCGTGGACGTGAGGTCGACGGAGCCCTCCGCACCCCAACCCACCACCCTCGGGAGAGTCCCCGTGACCACCACGACGACGAGCACCGACACCGCCGCGGCCATCGACCAGCTGGTCGCCGGCGCGACCAAGGCGCTGGCCGAGTACGCCCGCTTCACCCAGGAGGACGTGGACCGCCTGGTCAAGAAGGCCGCCGTCGCGGCGCTCGACCAGCACGGGCAGCTCGCCGAGCTGGCCGTCGAGGAGACCGGTCGCGGCGTCTTCGAGGACAAGGCCGTCAAGAACATCTTCGCCTGCGAGCACGTCACCAACTCGATGGCGTCGCTCAAGACCGTCGGGGTCATCTCCCGCGACGAGATCAACGGCATCACCGAGATCGCGGAGCCGGTCGGCGTCATCTGCGCGATGACCCCGGTGACCAACCCGACGTCCACCGCGATCTTCAAGTCGCTCATCGCGCTGAAGACCCGCAACCCGATCATCTTCGCGTTCCACCCGAACGCCCAGAGGTCGTCCGTCGCCGCCGCCCGCGTGGTGCGCGACGCCGCGGTCGCCGCCGGCGCCCCCGAGCACTGCATCCAGTGGGTCGAGACCCCCTCGATGGAGGCCACCGGCCTGCTGATGAACCACCCCGGCGTCTCCACCATCCTCGCGACCGGCGGCAACGCGATGGTCCGGGCCGCGTACTCCTGCGGCAAGCCGGCCCTCGGCGTCGGCGCGGGCAACGTCCCGGCCTACATCGAGAAGACCGCCAAGCTCAAGCGGGCCGTCAACGACGTGGTGCTGTCCAAGTCGTTCGACAACGGCATGATCTGCGCCTCCGAGCAGGCCGTGATCCTGGACGACGAGATCTACGACGCCGCGCTGGCCGAGTTCGCCGTGCTGCACGCGTACCGCGCCACCAAGAAGGAGAAGGCGCTCCTCGAGAAGTTCATCTTCGGCGTCGAGGCCAAGGGCAAGAACTGCGGCGAGGCCAAGCTCAACCCCACCGTCGTCGGCAAGTCCCCGCAGTGGATCGCCGAGCAGGCCGGCTTCACGGTCCCCGCCGACACCTCGATCATCCTGGCCGAGGTCGGCTCCGTCGGCCCGAGCGAGCCGCTGACCCGCGAGAAGCTCTGCCCCGTCCTCGCCGTGCTGCGCGCCACCTCGACCGAGCAGGGCATCCAGCTCGCCGAGCAGATGGTCGAGTTCGACGGCCTGGGCCACTCCGCCGCGATCCACACCCAGGACGACGCGCTCACCGAGGAGTACGGCAACCGCGTCAAGGCGATCCGCGTCATCGCGAACGCGCCCTCCTCGCTCGGCGGCATCGGCGACATCTACAACGCCTTCATCCCGTCGCTGACCCTGGGCTGCGGCTCCTACGGCCACAACTCGGTGTCGAACAACGTCTCGGCGATCAACCTCGTCAACATCAAGCGCGTGGGCCGGAGGAACAACAACTTGCAGTGGTTCAAGGTCCCGGCCAAGACGTACTTCGAGCCGAACGCCATCCGCTACCTGTCCGACATGCCGGACGTCGAGCGGGTCACCATCGTCACCGACGCCACGATGACCACCCTCGGCTTCGTCGACCGCGTCCTGGACGTGCTCAACCGCCGCGGCAACCACGTGTCGGTGCAGATCATCGACCAGGTCGAGCCCGAGCCGAGCGTCAAGACCGTGCAGGCCGGCGCGGCGCAGATGCGGCACTTCCGCCCGGACACGATCATCGCCCTGGGCGGCGGGTCGCCGATGGACGCCGCGAAGGTCATGTGGCTGCTGTACGAGCACCCGGAGATCGTGTTCTCCGACCTCAAGCAGAAGTTCTTCGACGTCCGCAAGCGCGCGTTCAAGTTTCCGGTGCTCGGCGAGCTGGCCAAGCTGGTCTGCATCCCGACCACCTCGGGCACCGGCGCCGAGGTCACCCCGTTCGCGGTCATCTCCGACCCCGACGCGGGCAAGAAGTACCCGCTGGCGGACTACGCGCTGACCCCGACGGTCGCGATCATCGACCCGGTCCTCACCTCGAAGATGCCGCGCTCGCTGGCCGCCGACTCCGGCTTCGACGCCCTGACACACGCCACCGAGGCGTTCGTCGCGGTGTACGCCAACGACTTCACCGACGGCATGGCGCTCCAGGCGATCCGGCTGATCTTCGACAACCTGGCGCAGTCGGTGAACGGCGACCCGGCCGACCCGGCCACGAAGGACGCCCGGGAGAAGATGCACAACGCGGGCACCATCGCCGGCATGGCGTTCGGCAACGCGTTCCTCGGGATCGTGCACGCGATGGCGCACGTCATCGGCTCGACGTTCCACCTGGTGCACGGCCGGACGAACGCCACGCTGCTGCCGCACGTCATCCGGTACAACGGCCAGATCCCGACCAAGCTCACCAGCTGGCCGAAGTACGAGCACTACGTCGCCCCGGAGCGGTTCCAGCAGATCGCCCAGATGCTGGGCCTGCCGGCCGAGACCCCGGAGCAGGGCGTCGAGTCCTACGCCCTGGCGATCGAGGCGCT
>Ga0164306_10000793_pt1 | contig 13319 bp, 9 predicted proteins | sample Whisoiple_242_MG_FD_110213 | JGI IMG/M metagenome (GOLD analysis project Ga0164306, IMG submission 110213) | Soil microbial communities amended with fresh organic matter from upstate New York, USA - Whitman soil sample_242_MG | ecosystem: Environmental > Terrestrial > Soil > Unclassified >... | reverse complement strand
GGCCTCTCCGACGATGAACGCCACCACGATCTCGCCCCACTCCTCGTCCCTGGCGCCGACCACGCCGGCCTCGACGACGTCGGGGTGTTCCAGCAGCGCCTCTTCCACTTCGCGCGGGTAGATGTTGCTGCCACCGCTGATCACGACGTCTTTGGACCGGTCGCGCAGGGTGAGGAAGCCGCGCTCGTCGAACGAGCCCATGTCCCCTGTGTGCAGCCAGCCGTGCTGCAGGGTGGCGGCGGTGGCCTCGGGGTTTCTCCAGTAACCGGACATGACCACGTCGCCACGACAGACGATTTCGCCGATCTCACCGATGGCGGCCGCGCTGCCGTCGTTCCGCAGCACCGTGACGTCGACGCCGGAGCGGGCGTAGCCGACGGATCCGAGCGTCGCGTCGTCGGCACCCACGTGGTCGCTTCGGCGCAGTCCGGTGATCGTCATCGGTGCCTCGCCCTGGCCGTAGAGCTGCACGAAGACGGGTCCGAACGCGGCCATCGCCTTTTTCAGGCTGTCGACGTACATCGGGCCGCCGCCGTAAACGATCGTGCGCAGGTTGCGCGGACACGGCCTGCCCGTCTGCACTAGCCGCGCAACCATCGTCGGGGCGAGGAAGGCGCTGCAGCCCGGATGGCGATCGCAGAGATCGAGGAACTCCTCGGGCTCGAAGCCGGCCGAGGCCGGTATCACCTGCCGAGCTCCTCGCAACACGTAGGGCGGGATGTAGAGGCCCGATCCGTGCGACATCGGCGCGCCGTGCACCAGGCTGCAGTCCTCGTCCGGCGAATCGAAGTCCGCAAGGTGGGCGACCGTCATCGCCATCAGGTTGCGGTGGGACAGCATCGCGCCCTTGGACCGCCCGGTGGTTCCGCTGGTGTAGAAGAGCCACGCCAGTTCGGCGGGTTCGGTTGACGGCGGTTTGACCGGCTCGGCGGCCAGCCTCGCCTGGTAGGCCTGCGAGCCGATCACCTCGAGGGGTGTTTCGGTCGCCGGCGTCAGGTCGGTCGCGATCCTCGGTGACGCGAAAACCACTGCGGCGCCTGCGTCGTCGAGGATCTGCTGCATTTCCCGTGGATGCAGCTTGTAGTTGATGGGCAGATACACACATTCCGCCGCCCACACGGCGAACATCAACTCGACGATCTCGGGACTGTTCTCGCTGGCGACCGCGACGCGCGCGCCGGTGCCGAGTCCGCGCAGCGATCCGGCCAGTCGCAGTGCCCGGTCCCGCAGCTGCGCCCAGGTGAGCTGTTGGTGCTCGCCGCGATACACCGCGCCGCGGTCGCCGAATCGAGCAGCGGCCTGGTCGAGCAGGGCGAACAGGTTCACCGAGCCACCCAGTCCGCGTTCAGCGCGAAGTCCGACAGGTACTTCGTCGAACTCCAGCCGCCGTCGACGACGATGGTCTGGCCGTTGATGAAGCCGGCTCCGTCGGAGCACAGGAACGCCACCGTGCTCGCGATGTCGTCCACTTCGCCAAGCCGCGGGTACGGCGTCATCTCCGTGTTGATCTTCTTGAACCGGTCGTCCTCCAACCGCTGCGCGACCATCGGCGTCAGCGTCACGCCCGGCGCGACTGCGTTGCAACGGATTCCCTGCGGGCCGTACTGGCAGGCGATGTGCAGGGTCAGCGATGTCAGACCACCCTTCGCCGCCGAGTAGGCGCCGCCACGCAGACCGCCGACGACCGCGAAGGTCGAGGTGATGTTGATGATCGCCGACCCGGGCGCCATGTGCGGTATCACGTCGCGCGCCAGCCGGAACGGCGCACGCAACATCAAACCGAGGAAGTAGTCGAGGGAGTCGTCATCCGTCTCATGCAGCGGCTTGGGGCTGCCGACCCCCGCGTTGTTGACGAGGAAGTCGATGCGGCCCCAACGCTGCAGGGCAAGCTCCACGATGCGCGACGGCCCGTCGTCGGCGGTCAGGTCGACGGCGATGGTCGCCACCCGGTCGGGGTCGCCAATCGCCTTTTCCAGTTCGGCAAGCCTGTCTTCGTCGCGACCCGTGCCGACGACCGCCATGCCCATCTCCGCGAGCTTGGTCGCACAAGCGAAGCCGATGCCACTGCTCGCACCGGTCACGATCGCGACCGGCGCCTGACCCACCCGCCCAGATCCCGTCATATCACCCATCCACTTTCGTCAATGCCGCCCGGATCTGATGCTTGAGCACTTTTCCTGCGTCGTTCTTGGGCAGGCTGTCCCAGATGACCACCTGCTCGGGAGCTTTGAACGTCGCGACGCCGTGGTCGGCGAGGAATACGCGCAGGCTGTCGACGTCGGGGCCGGGCGAGGCCGTGGGCACGATGACGGCGCACGCGCGCTCTCCGGTGCGCGCGTCCGGGAGTCCGACGATGGAGATCTCGACGACGTCGGGGTGCCCGGCGAGGATGTCCTCGATCTCCTTCGGTGCGATGTTCTCTCCGCTTCGGATGATGATGTCCTTCGCGCGGCCGGTCACCACCAGGAAGTCGTCGTCGACCCACCGCGCGAGATCGCCGGTGCGGAAGAAACCTTCGTTGTCGAAAGCGTCGCGGTCATCCTCGGGATTTCGGTAGCCGATCAACATCTGCGGTCCGCGGGCGTAAATCTCGCCCGATCCCGGCGGGGCGGCGTCGTTGCCGATCAGCTTGACGGTCGCCATTGCCGGCCGACCGTCCGTGTCGGCCGCATGGTCCGGGTCGGTGGGGGAGCCGACCGTTGTGACGGGCACCTCCGTTGAGCCGTATACCCGGGTCACCACGGCACTCTCGAAATACGCTGCGGCGCGGCGAATCAGCGAAGGAGGCACCGAGGCGCCACCGCAGATGAACACCTTGAGGTCGGGCAAGCGGGTGTCGGCGCGTTCGGCCGCCGCCAGCAGCCCTTCGAGGAACGGCGTCGCACCCGCCATGTGCGTGCAGCGCTGCGAAGCCATGATCGCCACCGCGTCGTCTGGGTCCCACCGGTCCATCAGCACGGCGGTGGTGCCGAGGAGAAGCGGGCATTCGAACGCGTAGATGGATCCGCCGATGTGGGCGATCGGCGACGGCACCAGGAACTTGTCGCCGGGGTCGATGAGCCAGTGGTCGCGGAGCTGACAGATCAACGCGTGGATCGAGTCATGGCTGTGCAGAACGCCTTTCGGGCGACCGGTGGTGCCGGAGGTATACAGGATCATCCGCACCGCGGCCGAGTCCAGCGACGGCATCTCCGTCGCGTCCGGCGTGTGCTCGAGCAGCGCGTCGTAGGCGGTGTGCGCGCCGGGATGCCCGCGTAGCACGACGACTTCCGGCGCTGAATTCATCTCGGCCGTCACCCGGTCCACCATCGCGAGGTAGTCATACCGTCGGAACTCGCTCGGCACGAATATCATTGCGCTGTCGACGTCGTCGAGGATGAAGGACAGTTCGCGGTCCCGGAGTGAGGGCAGGATGGGATTGACCGCGATTCCCGCGATCGTCGCTGCCAGGTAGATGACTGCGGCTTCGTGCCAGTTCGGCAACATGAACGACACCACGCTGCCCGTCGGCATTCGTGACAGCAGAGCTCGGGCCAGCACACGGGCCTGCGCGTGCAGGGCTTCACAGGTGAGGTCGATATCGCCGTCGACCAGTACCACACGGTGCGGCGTGAGCCGTGCGGCTTCGGCTAGCGAATCGGCCAGGGTGGGCATGCCATCAGCCTCTGACCCGCCGCATGGTCATCGAGTGGCGGAACCGCGATGCGGGGTGTGTGTTGACCGTGACCTGCGCGACCTCGCCGTCGGACGTCTTGTAGGTTCGCTGCACCTCCAACGCGGGTGAGCCCGCTTCGGTCTTGAGACCGTCGGCGCGAGTCGGTGAGATCAACACGGCGGCGATCTCCTGCTCCACCTCGACGATGCTCACCCCGAACAGATCCTCGATCAGCGGGAAGATGGGGCCGGTGTGGCGTTGCAGTAACCTGCCCACGGCGGCGAACGCCCGGTTGATGTAGTACTCGGTGAGACAGAGCGGGAAGTCGGCGCCTTCGGACTGCCTGAATCCGCGGACGGCCAACCACTCTTCGCCGCTGCTGATTCCGGTACGGGCCGCCACGTCGTCGTCGAGCCGGACCATACTCATGGATTCGATCGCGAATCGCGCCTCGGTGGCGAAGGCCACCAGGTCATTGATCGACATGACGTCGTAGGCATCCGACGTCGACCGGGGCACGACGAGGGTCCCCGTACGGGGACGTGACGAAACCAGGTTGTCCTCACGGAGCCTGCGCAGCGCCTCCCGCACGGTATAGCGGCTGACCGAAAATCGTTCGCACAGTTCATGTTCGGTCGGTAGCTGTGACCCCACCGGGTACACGCCGTCGACGATATCCTTCCGCAAGGCGCGTGCCACCTGGATATATCGGTGGTCGGCAGGAGATGTCTGGGTCATCGTCTCCACCCGTCAGGCACTGCGTCGCAGCGCCACGACGCTGCCGTCGGCGTCGGCGGAGACATACAGTGAACCGTCGGATCCCATCGTGATGCCGGCGAACGGGCCCTGCGGCCCGGAGAACGGCGGCATGCCCTTGAGCGGCTTTGGCTCGACGCCGGGCGGAGGACCGACCGGCAGGCCGGAGGCGATCGTGCTGCGCGCCTTGCTGTTCAGGTCGAACGAGACGACCTCCTTGGCGCCCGCGTCGACGATGTAGAGCCGACCGTCGCGCACCAGGATGCCCTGCGGGCGCGCGAGGCCGTCCACCACGACCTCGGAGCCGGTGCCGGTCAGCCTCACGATGCGCCCGGCGCCTGACTCGGCGACCAACGCACTGCCGTCCTGGTCGAACGCGACGCCCACGGGGTCGTGCAGGCCCGACGCGAGCGTCTCGACATTGCCGGACTTCAGTGCATGAACCCGGCCGGTGCCCAGTTCGGCGAACACGATCACCCCGTCGGGCCCGATGGCGACACCGTAGAGCTGATCGAAATCGGTTGCCAGGTAGTCGGTTTGGTTCGCAGCGGGTCGGTACCGAGCGATCTGGCCGCCGGACGTGGTGACGACGAACTCGCCGTCACCGGCCGGCGCGAGGCCACGCAGGAAGCCCGGATAGCCCGGCGAGAACAGCATCCCCACCGTCTGCAGTGCGCCGTCGGGCGCAACCGCATAGAAGTAGGTGCCGTCGGCGACGTACACCCGGCCGTCGGTGCCGACCGTGATGTCCATCGGCCAGTTCAGCCCGCCGGACAGCACGGTCCTGGTTTCCCCGCCGCCGAGTACCTCGGTGATCTCGCCGGTGAAGTTCGAGACGAACAACCGGCCGTCGGCGATCGCCAGGTTGTCCAGACCCGGGTTCAGCTGAGCCAGCAGGGTCTGCTCGCCGCTGCGAGGGTCGATGCGAAGCACCTGGCCACTGGCGACCTGCGTGGACACGATGTAGCCGTCTGAATCGAACTTCACTGCGTCGGGCACACCAAGGTCACCGGCAACGCGTTGTGGCTCACCACCTTCGGGGTCGATGCGCCAAATCTCGTTGGCTGTCATCAACGGGTAGTACAGCAGCCCGTCGGGACCGACCTCCATGGCGTTCGGGGACGGCAGGTTGTCCAGTAGGATCCGCTGCGAGCCGTTGGCTCTGTCGAGTTCCATCAGCCGGCCGCCATCGCGGCATTCGTTGATGAACAGCCGCCCGTGATGCACGGTGATGCCGTTGGCGCAGGGAAGGTCGTCGCGGAGCACACGCGTGCTGCCGTCATTGCCGAGTGCGCTCACCCTGCCGTCCATCACCTCGGTGGCGTAGAGGGTGCCGTCCGGATCGAAGGCCACGTCGTCGGGCGCGATGATGTCGCCGCCCTTGGCGCTGATCGTCTCGAGCCTGCCGCTGCCCACATCCAATGCACTGATCTGGCTTCCGGTCACCTGCGCGATGTAGACGCGGCCGTCAGGTCCGGTGCGCAAGCCGTTCGCGCCGAACAGCCGGCTGGGTGGTGTCAGCCGTTCGAACCACCAGCCTTCGGCGACCCGAGGGGTGGGTGCGGTGTAGCGGGCGTCGATGTGCGACGTGGTCATGGCCTCGGACGTTATCAAGCCCGAATAGTCCAGACAATAGGCGGGAGAAGACCCGACCCGGCCTTGACGACCCGATAACTGCTGCGGAATAGTGTTCTTCAATATGCAGAGCACCGTATATTGTCCGGACAAATAGTCTCGTGACCGATCTCCTGAGGCTCGACGGCCGCATCGTGGTGGTGTCTGGTGCCGGCGGTGGCGGCATCGGCACGACGGTGGCCCGGATGGCCGCCGAAGCAGGCGCGATCGTCGTGGCGGTCAGCCGGTCGGCGGAGAACCTCGACGAGCACATCGCGCCCCTCAGCGCGCGCGGCCTTGACGTGCGTCCGGTGGCCGCCGACGCGGCCACCGACGATGGCATCGGCACCGTTGTCGACGCGGTGCGCGCCATCAAAGGCGATCTCTACGGTCTGGTGAACGTCGCTGGAGGCGCTGAGCCCGCGACCTGGATGCCGTCAACCCGGGTGAGCAGGACGGACTGGCGTGCCCTTTTCGCCGCGAACCTCGAGACGGCGTTCTTCATGAGTCAGGCGGTGGCCGCAGAGATCAGGCGCAATCGGAGTGCCGGGTCGATCGTCTCGATTTCGTCGATCAGCGGAATGAACACCGCGCCGTTCCACATCGCCTACGGCACCGCCAAGGCCGCGATCATCGCGATGACCAGGACTATGGCTGTCGAACTCGCGGCCGACAACATCCGCGTCAACGCGGTCGCGCCGGGCGTGACGGCGACGGCGGCGTCACTCACCTATACCGGCGAAGACCCCGATCGAGATCGCCAGGCGATTGCCATGGGACGACGCGGTACACCGGAAGAGCAGGCAGGCGCCATCCTGTTTCTGCTGTCGGACCTGTCGAGCTACATCACCGGCCAGACGCTGTTGGTCGACGGTGGGTTGAACCTGAAATGGACTCACCTCGGTGCGGACAACACCTCGCTGTTCCTCAAGGACGAAACGTTCCGCGAGGAGATAAGTCGGCCATGAAGGAGGAAGTATGACCGACACCGAAAAGGCGGTCGATACGGTTGCGGCCGAGGAGCTTTCCGAGCCGATGACGATCGGCGTGGAGGCCTACGTCTCGGAGGGCTATGCACGCGCCGAGCGGGACAAGCTGTGGCGCAAGGTATGGCAGCAGATCGGCAGGGTCGAAGAGATACCGGAAGTCGGCAGCTACCTCACCTACGACATCCTCGACGACTCCATCATCGTCGTCCGCACCGGACCAGACGAGTTCAAGGCCCATCACAACGTCTGCATGCACCGTGGGCGTCGGCTGGTCGACACCCCCGACGGTGCGAAGAACGCCCGCGGTCGCGCCAAGAAGTCGTTCGTGTGCGGATTCCATGGCTGGACATACGGTCTCGATGGCACCTGTACGCATATCCGGGAGCAGGACGACTGGGCGGGAAAGCTCACGGCGCGCAACACACACCTTGCGCCCGTCCAGGTCGACACCTGGGGCGGCTGGCTGTTCGTCAACATGGACCCCGACTGCGAGCCGCTCGCGGACTACCTTTTTCCGGCCGCCAAGATCCTCGACCCCTTCGGCTTGGAGAACATGCGCTACAAGTGGCGCAAGTGGCTGTATTTCGACTGCAACTGGAAAGTCGCGATGGAGGCCTTCAACGAGACCTACCACGTGTTCACCACCCATCCCGAGTTCAACAAGTTCGGTGAGTTCAAGGGCTGGGCCAAGGCTCAGGGCAGGCACAGCAACATCGGCTACGACGCGCCCAAAGGCATGGACGAGACCAAGTCCAAGATCCGGCTCGGCACCGGTGATCCGCGCATCTCGACCGCTGAGATGCAGGTCTACACAATGGAAGAGACCAACGCGACCACCACCCAGACGCTGGTGAACGCCGCCAAGCGCCTGGTCGACGAGCTGCCGGAGGGCACTCCGGCCGACGAGGTACTGCAGCACTGGCTGGCCTCGGCACGCCGCGATGACGAAGCCCGCGGGGTGGTCTGGCCGACGATCCCGTCCGACATCCTCGGACAGAGCGGGACAGCGTGGCAGATCTTCCCCAACTTCCAGGTCGGGCAGGGTCTGACGAGCGCGCTGTGCTATTCGGCGCGGCCCGATCCGGGCTACCACCCGGACAAGTGCATCTTCGAGGTCGCGGTGTTGGAGCTCTACCCGAAAGGGCAGGAGCCCGAGACGGAGTGGGTCTACACACCGAAGGACTCGCCGAACTGGCTCTCGGTGCTGCCGCAGGACTTCTCCAACATGGCTGCGGTGCAGCAGGGGATGAAATCGGCGGGCTTTCGGGGCACGCTGCCCAACCCGTACCGCGAACGCAGCACGGTCAACCTGCACACGCAGCTGGCGAAGTACATGGGTACCGGCGAACCACAGGAGCTGCGATGAGCGCTCGCGCGAAGAGCGAAGGGGCCTTGAGAACCAATGACGTTGTTTGAAACCTGCGGGCCGACCGAGACGCCCGATGACATCGACATCGATGCCTTGCGGCAGAAGTACGACCACGAGCGCACCAAGCGGTTGCGGACGGACGGGGCCGCGCAGTACCTGGAGCTCAAGGATGAGTTCGCGGAGTTCGCGGAGGTCGATCCGTATACACCGGTGACACCACGCACCCCCATCGACGCGGACGTCGAGGTTGTCGTCCTCGGCGGAGGCATCGCCGGCCTGTTGGCAGGCGCGTACCTCAAGAAGGCGGGCGTCGACGACGTACACGTCATCGAAATGGGGGGCGACTTCGGTGGAGTCTGGTACTGGAACCGGTTCCCAGGGATTCAGTGTGACAACGATGCGTATTGCTACATCCCGCTGTTGGAGGAGCTCGGCGTCGTTCCCTCGAAGAAGTTCGCCGACGGCGCAGAAATATTCGAGCACTGCAAGCGGATCGGCAAGCATTTCGGGCTCTACGACGGTGCGGTCTTCTCCACCCAGGTTGAGACGGTGCGGTGGGACGACGAGATCAGCCGGTGGCGGCTGACCACCAACCGCGGCGACGATATCCGTGCTCGCTTCGTGGTCATGACACAGGGCTCGTACAACCGGCCCAAACTGCCCGGCATCCCCGGGATCAAGGACTACAAGGGGCACGTCTTCCACTCGGCGCGGTGGGACTACGACTACACCGGCGGAGACGCCAACGGCGGACTGCACAAGCTGGCGGACAAGCGCGTAGCGCTCGTCGGTACCGGCGCGACCGGTGTACAGCTGGTCCCGCATCTCGGTCGAAATGCCAAGCAGCTGTTTGTGTTTCAGCGAACGCCGTCGTCGGTGGACATGCGCGGTAACGAGCCGACGGATCCACAGTGGGCGGCGTCATTGCAGCCGGGGTGGCAGGGGGAGCGCAAGCGCAACTTCCACCGCTGGTCACCGTTCGGCGACGGGGTGATCTTCGATGCAGAGGATCAGGTCTGCGACTTCTGGACCGAACTCGGCCGCAACCTGACCGCGCGGGTCGCCGCGTCCGAGGATCCGACTTCGCTCGGCCTCGAGCAGATCATGGCGATGCGCGAAGAAGAACAGTTCAAGGTCATGGAGCGGCTCCGGCGGCGCGTGGCGGCCATTGTCGAAGACCCGCAGACCGCGGAGGCGCTCAAGCCGTATTACCACTTCTTGTGCAAGCGTCCTTGCAGCAGTGACGAATACCTGCCGACGTTCAACCGCCCGAACGTCACGCTCGTCGACGTCGCGGAGTGCAAGGGCGTGGAGCGTCTCACCGAGAAGGGCATCGTCGCCAACGGCGTTGAGTACGAGGTCGATTGCGTGATCTTCGCCAGCGGCTTCGAGATCTCGACCGAGATCAGCCGGCGATACGCGATGGAGGCCGTCGAAGGTCGCGACGGACTGTCGCTCTTCGATCACTGGCGCGACGGCTACAAAACGCTGCACGGCATGACCAGCCACGGGTTCCCGAACCAATTCCACACCGGGTTCATCCAGGGCGGGGTCTCCGCCAACACCACTGCAATGTTCGAGCAGCAGGCCGAGCACATCGCCTACATCATCGCCGAGGCGGTGAAGCGGAAGGCGACGACCGTCGAGCCGAGCATCCAGGCTCAAGAAGCGTGGGGTGCCACCATCAAGGAAGTCGCGATGGACACTTCGGCGTTCGATCTCTCCTGCACCCCCGGGTACTACAACAACGAGGGCCGCGGTTTCGGCGAAGGTGTCCGGTCATTCCTCGGGGACTACTTCATGCCGGGGTTCTACGCGTTCGACGATCTGCTCAAGCAGTGGCGCGAAAACGGTGACCTGGATGGACTCGAGCTCGGAACGTAAATGCCTGACTTGAGATTCGACGACCGGGTCGCCGTCGTCACCGGCGGCGGCAGGGGACTGGGCCGCTCGTACGCGATGCTGCTCGCGTCACAGGGGGCGAAGGTCGTCGTCAACGACCCAGGCGGCAGCCTCACCGGCGACGGTACCGATGTCGGCCCGGCCGAGGAGGTGGTGCGTGAAATCGTCGCGGCGGGCGGCGACGCCGTCGCCAACACCGACTCGGTGGCAACGCCCAGCGGGGGTCAGGCGATCATCGACTCCGCGTTGGACCGCTACGGCGGTATCGACATCCTGGTCCACAACGCAGGCAACATTCGTCGGGCGTCCTTGAAAGCGATGTCCTACCAGGATTTCGAGGCCGTGCTGGATGTCCATTTGCGTGGTGCCTTTCACGTTGTACGGCAGGCATTTCCACTGATGTGCGACGCGGGATACGGGCGCATCGTGCTGACCTCGTCGATCGGCGGCCTCTACGGAAACCACGAAGTGGCCAATTACGCGATTGCCAAGGCGGGTGTGATCGGCCTGTCGAATGTCGCCGCGATGGAAGGCGCCGCCGAGGGGGTCAAGAGCAATGTCATCGTGCCCGCTGCAGTCACCAGAATGGCCGAGGGCATCGACACTTCGGCTTATCCACCGATGGGCCCAGAGCTTGTGGCGCCCGTTGTGGGCTGGCTCGCGCACGAAACCTGTTCCATCACAGGCGAGATCCTCCTAGCTCTGGCAGGCCGGGTGGCACGGGCAGTCGTCGCGGAGACGCCGGGGGTGTACCGCCCGTCGTGGTCGATGGCCGACGTCGGCGAACACATGGCCGCGATCCGCGACGCATCGGATCCCGTCGTCTTTCCCGTTGTACCCGACGGCCACGGTGACCACATCCGGTACAGCTTCGGCATGGCAACACAGGGGGCCGTCCGTGGCTAGCCAAGGGCCGCTGGCCGGCGTCCGCGTCGTCGACCTCACCGCCATGGTGATGGGTCCCTACTGCACCCAGATCATGGCCGACATGGGTGCCGACGTGATCAAGGTCGAGCCGCCCGCGGGCGACAACACCCGCTACATCTCGGTGGGACCCGCCCCGGGCATGAGCGGGGTGTACATCAACGTGAACCGCGGCAAGCGCGCCGTCGTGCTTGACCTGACGACGGACGCGGGCAGGACGGCGCTGCGGGCGCTCATCGCCACGGCCGACGTATTCATCCATTCCATGCGGTCCAAGGCGATCGCCAAACTCGGCTTCGGCTACGACGACGTCGCCGAGATCAATCCGTCGATCGTGTACACGAACTGCTACGGATACGGCAGGCGCGGGCCCTACCGCGACCTGCCCGCCTATGACGACACCATTCAGGCCGAGTGCGGGATACCGGCCGTACAGGAACAGTTGACAGGCGAGGCGAACTACGTCGGCACGATCATGGCCGACAAGGTCGCGGGCCTTACCGCGCTCTACGCCACCACGATGGCGTTGTTCCACCGCGAGCGGACCGGCGAGGGCCAAGAGGTCGAGGTCGCCATGTTCGAGACCATGGCGTCGTTCATGCTGGTCGAACACGCCAACGGCGCAATGTTCGACCCACCGCTCGGTCCGGCGGTGTACCCGCGCACGGTGGCGCCGAACAGACGACCGTACCCCACAAAGGACGGCCACATCGCGGTGCTGATCTATAACGACAAGCACTGGAGCGCGTTCGTCAACGCTGTCCAGCCGCCGTGGGCGACCGAGGTTTACGCCACCCTGGAAATGCGCGCGAACGACATCGACACCGTCTACGGGCTGGTTGCCGAGACGTTGTTGGAGCGCACGACAGACGAGTGGATGGCGCTGTTCCGGGAGCTTCAGATTCCCGCCGCTCCGATCAACACACCCGACGCGCTGTTCGACCATCCGCACCTGAACGCGGTGGGACTGTTCGAAACGGTGGATACGCAATACGGGCCGGTGCGGATGCCCGGTGTGCCGACCTGGTTCTCGCGGACACCGGGTCGGATCGCTGGCCCGACCCGCGAACTCGGCGCCGACACCGCAGAGGTGCTCGAAGAGCTCGGACTGGACAGGGACGCCTGTGGACTTTGACATGGGGCCCAAGGCCGCAGAGCTCCGACGGGAGATTCGTGAACTGGTGAAATCCGAGGTGCCCGAGGGCTTTCTGGGTGCATTCACCGACGACCCGGCCGACCTCGAGACGGCGCAACGGTTCTGCCGGACGCTGGCCGAACGCAACATGCTGTGCCTGTCGTGGCCGGAGGAGTTCGGCGGAGGCGGCGCCTCGGTGTGGGAACAGACCGTCGTGCGCGAGGAGATGTGGGCTCATCACGAGCCACGCGGTGCCCAGTACATGGGAGTCAACTGGGTCGGCCCGATCATCATGCGGCACGGCACCGAAGAGCAGCAGAACAAGCACCTGCCGCCGATCGCGCGCGGTGAAGTCATCTGGTGTCAAGGGTTTTCCGAGCCGGAGTCGGGCTCGGACCTCGCATCGCTTCGCACCACTGCGCGACCCGACGGAGACGGCTGGCTGATCAGCGGTCAGAAGATCTGGACGTCCTACGCCACGATGGCGCAGTGGTGTTTTCTGCTGGCACGGACCCACAAAGGGGAAAAGAAGCAACAGGGGCTGACGATCTTCCTTGTCCCGATGGATGATCCGGCGATTCAGGTCAGACCCATCCGCGCCATGTTGGGCCCGCACCACCTCAACGAGGTGTTCTTCGACGACCTCCGGGTCAGCCGGGCCGACGTGCTCGGCGAGGTCGACAACGGCTGGTCGATCGTCGGTGAGGTGACGTCCTTCGAACGCGTCGGTATCGCCCGTTATGCGCGATGTGAACGGCTGCTGGCCGCGGCGCCGTCGGTACTCGCCGATCGCTGGGAAGACCTGCCCGCGGAGTTGCGCGGTCGCTGGGTGCGCATGCTGACGCACTGCCGCAGGGCCCGCCTGCTCGCGTATCGCGTTGTGTCGCTGCAGAGTAGTGGTCGGATCCAACCCGGCGACGCCGCGGGATACCGCATCGCCGTGACCAAACTGGACCAGGACAGCGCCGAGGTGCT
>Ga0164306_10000792_pt1 | contig 13335 bp, 13 predicted proteins | sample Whisoiple_242_MG_FD_110213 | JGI IMG/M metagenome (GOLD analysis project Ga0164306, IMG submission 110213) | Soil microbial communities amended with fresh organic matter from upstate New York, USA - Whitman soil sample_242_MG | ecosystem: Environmental > Terrestrial > Soil > Unclassified >... | reverse complement strand
GGCAAGAGCCCGGTCATCGTCGCCGAGGACGCCGACATCGACGTGGCGGCCAAGCGGATCGCCTGGACCAAGCTGATCAACTCGGGACAGATCTGCATCGCCCCGGACTACGTGCTCGTCGACGCGAAGGTTCGCGACCAGCTCGTCGACAAGATCAAGGACGCCGTGACGATATTCGAGGCCGACAACCCGGGCGGCAAGCGGATCGTCAACCAGCGGCACTTCGACCGGCTGACCGCTGCGGTCGCCGCGACGAAGGGGACCATCGCGATCGGCGGTGGCTCCGACGCCGCGTCCATCTCCATCCAGCCGACGGTCGTCGTCGACCCCGACCCGGACGAGCCGTTGATGACCGACGAGATCTTCGGGCCGATCCTGCCGATCGTGACCGTCGAAAACCTGGACGGTGCAATCAATTTCGTCAACGCACGGCCCAAGCCGCTGGCGGCCTACCTCTTCACCAAGGCCAAGCGCGTCCGGGAACGCGTGATCAAGGAAGTCTCGGCAGGAGGCATGGTCGTCAACCATCTGCTCTTCCAGTTCGCCAGCAACAAGCTGCCGTTCGGCGGCGTCGGACCGTCGGGCATGGGGGCCTATCACGGCAAGTTCGGCTTCGAGGAGTTCAGCCACAAGAAGTCGGTGATGACCAAGCCGACCCGACCCGACGCGATGAGCTTCATGTATCCCCCGTATACAGAGACGGCGAAGAAGCTGGCGCGCAAGCTGATCTGACACCGCGCCCGCCCCTATCAGAGAGGAACACCAGTGCCAGGAGTTCAGGATCGCGTCATCGTCGTCACCGGAGCAGGCGGCGGACTGGGGCGCGAGTACGCGCTGACGCTCGCCAAGGAGGGCGCCAGCGTCGTCGTGAATGACCTCGGCGGTGCGCGCGACGGGACGGGCGCCGGCCACAACATGGCCGACGAAGTGGTCAACGAGATCAAGGCCGCGGGCGGCCGTGCGGTGGCCAACTACGACTCGGTTGCCGAGTCGGAGGGCGCCGAGAACATCATCAAGACCGCGATCGACGAGTTCGGCAAGGTCGACGGCGTGGTGAGCAACGCGGGCATCCTGCGGGACGGCACCTTCCACAAGATGGAGTTCGCGGCATGGGACTCTGTGCTGAAGGTGCATCTGTACGGCGGCTACAACGTGATCCGCGCCGCGTGGCCGCACTTCCGCGAGCAGAGCTACGGGCGGGTCGTCGTCGCCACGTCCACCAGCGGGCTGTTCGGCAACTTCGGACAGGCCAACTACGGTGCCGCCAAGCTCGGTCTGGTCGGCTTGATCAACACGCTGGCTCAAGAGGGCGCCAAGTACAACATCAAGACGAACGCTGTCGCGCCCATCGCGGCGACCAGGATGACGCAGGACATCCTGCCACCGGAGGTGTTCGAGAAGTTGACGCCGGAGTACGTCGCGCCGGTGGTGGCATACCTGATGAGTGAGGAAAACCCGGATTCGGCAGCGGTTTTCATCGTCGGCGGCGGCAAAGTACAAAGGGCAGCGCTCTTTCAGAACGAGGGCACCACATTCACGAGCGTGCCGTCGGTCGACGACGTCGCCGCCAAGTGGGGCGAGATCACCGACCTGTCGGCGGCGCAGCGGGCCACGTTCAGCCTCGGCTGATTGCCGTCGGATGAAAGCACTTGTCGCACGGGAGCTTTCCGGGCCGGCGGGGCTGGTGTACACCGACGTGGAAGACGCGGTCGGTGGCGGCGATCACGATTCGGTCGTCGTGGATGTCGGAGCGACCGGGGTCAGCTTTCCCGACCTGCTGCTGCTGCGCGGTGAATACCAGATGCGGCTCGAACCGCCGTTCATTCCCGGCATGGAAGTCGCCGGGGTGGTGCGGTCGGCGCCCTATGAATCCGAATTCAAGCCGGGGCAACGGGTTACGGCTCTGTCGATGCTCGGTGGCTGGGCGGAGCAGGTGGTCGTGTCGCCGAATAACTTGACGCCGACTCCGGATGACCTCGACGATGCCGAGGCGGTTGCGCTGCTCGGCAACTACCAGACCATGTATTTCGCCCTGGCCAAACGCGGCGCGCTTCGCTCGGGCGAGACCGTGCTGGTGCTCGGGTCGGCGGGCGGCGTCGGGACTGCGGCCGTACAGATCGCAAAGGCTCTGGGCGCCAAGGTGATCGCCATGGTGCACCGTCCTGCGGCCCGCGAGTTCGTCGAGTCGCTGGGCGCTGACGTCGTGCTGCCGCTGACCGACGGCTGGCTGCAGGCGGTGAAGGAGCACACCGACGGCCGCGGAGTCGACCTCGTGGTCGACCCGATCGGCGGAGAAGCCTTCGACGACGCCGTCCGTGCGCTGGACACGGAGGGTCGGCTGCTGGTGATCGGCTTTGCGGGAGGGGGCATCCCGACGGTCAAGGTGAACCGGCTGCTGTTGCGCAACGTCAGTGTCATCGGCGTCGGATACGGCGAATACGTCAACCGCAAGCCCGGTTCGCAGTCGGTGTTCGAGTTCGGTGTCAACCAGCTGGTGAAGGCCGGGCTGCGGCCACCGCCGCCGGTCAGGTATCCGCTCGCCGACGGGGCTGCGGCATTGCAGAGCCTCGCCGACGGCGGCGTGCTCGGGAAGATGGTGCTGGAGCCGTGACGAGCGCTTGCGCGAGGAACATCGGCCGATGATGCCAAAAGCGTTGGCGTTCGACGTGTTCGGCACCGTCGTCGACTGGCGTTCGAGCATCATCGCCGAGCTCGAGGAGTTCGGCCGCTCCCACGGCGTCGACGCGGACTGGCCCGCCATGGCCGACGGCTGGCGCTCCGGTTACGCCCCCGCGATGGACCGGGTGCGTCGCGGGGAACTGCCGTGGACACGCATCGACGACCTGCACAGGATGATCCTCGACGAGCTGCTCGCGGCGGCGGGCATCACCGCGATCGCCGAGGCAGACATCGAGCACCTCAACCGCGCCTGGCATCGGCTCGAGCCGTGGCCCGACAGCGTGGCCGGCCTGACTCGGCTCAAAGAACGCTTCGTCATCAGCACGCTGTCGAACGGAAACGTCTCGCTGCTCACGAACATGGCCAAACATGCAGGGCTGCCGTGGGACTGCGTGATCTCCGCCGAGCTGTTCGGCCACTACAAGCCCGATCCGGAGGCGTATCTCGGCTGCGCCGACCTGCTCGGCGTGCGCCCCGAGGAGCTGATGCTCGTCGCCGCCCACCCCAGTGATCTGCGCGCCGCGCGCGAGGTCGGCCTGAAGACCGCGTACGTCGTGCGGCCGCGCGAGTACGGGCCCAATCAGCGCGCGCACCGGTTCGACGACGGCGAATTCGAGTTCACGGCAACGGATTTTCCCGATCTCGCCGACCAATTGGGTGCCTGAGGATTCGGCGTAGCGTGGAGGAGTGACCGATCACGTGACCACCGGGCTGCCGACCGCGCTGAGCAGGGCAATCGATCTACTCGTCGATCCGCCCGCCAACCCGGACGCCAGCTTGGGCTACCTCGACCTGCTCCCCGACGCTCCCGCGACGGACGCCACCCCGAAGAACACCGGCGCCATCCAGGCGGCGTGGGCCTCCCGGCTCGGTTCGATGCTCTACGACAACGCGCAGGCCTTCGCACGCAAATACGTGGGCGCATGGCAGCTGAGCGTCGACTGGCTGGACATCCCAACCGGTGGCGTCGCACTCGATATCGGCAGCGGCCCCGGCAACGTCACCGCCTCGCTGGCCCGTGCGGCCGGCGCAGATGGGCTGGCGCTCGGCGTCGACATCTCCGAGCCGATGCTGACCCGCGCGGTCAATGCCCAAGCCGGTCCCAATGTGGGCTTCATCCGCGCCGACGCCCAACGGCTGCCCTTTCGCGACAAAACGTTCGACGCGGTGACCTCCCTGGCCGTGCTGCAGTTGATTCCCGACCCGCCGGCCACCCTTGCGGAGATCGCGCGGGTGCTCAAGCCCGGCGGCCGGGTCGCCATCATGGTGCCCACCGCCGGTCGCGGCCCAGACTTCCTCAAGTGGTTGCCCAAGGGTGGGGTCACCTTCTTCGCCGAGGACGAACTCGGCGACACCTTCGAGGGTCTCGGTCTGCTCGGCGTGCGCACCAAGACGATCGGCAACATCCAATGGGTGCGCGGCAGGCGGCCGTGAGCTCCGGCGGAATCGTCCTCGTCGCGTTGGTGATCGCCGTCGGCATCGTCGGCATCATCGTGCCGCTGCTGCCCGGCATCCTTCTGGTGTACGCGGCGATTGTGGTGTGGGCCGTCATCGAGCACGCCGTCGCGGCGTGGGTGACGCTCGGCGTCGTGACGGTGCTGATCGGCGCCACCACCCTGATCAAGTACATGTGGCCGATGAAACGGATGCGCTCCGCCGACGTCGGCACGATGACGCTGCTCGCGGGCGCGGTACTCGGCGTCATCGGCTTCTTCGTGATCCCGATCGTCGGCTTGGTGATCGGCTTCGTGCTCGGCGTGTACCTGGCCGAGCTGGCGAACCGCCATGACCAGCGGGTCGCGTGGACGTCGACCAAGCATGCGCTCAAGGGGGTGGCGCTGTCGGTCGGCGTCGAGTTGACCGGTGCGCTGCTCGCCACTGCGGCGTGGGCTTTCGGGGTCTACGTAACTCAGTAAAAAGCGGGCGCGATCTGGCTAGGTTCTACCCATGGCCAAGCTCCGCTTCGGGTATTTCATCGCACCGTTTCACCGTGCAGGCACCAACCCCACCCTCGCGCTGCAGCGCGACCTCGAGTTCGTCGAGCATCTCGACCGGGTCGGCTTCGACGAGGTGTGGATCGGTGAGCACCACTCGGCGGGCAGCGAGATCATCAGCTCACCGGAGGTGTTCATCGCCGCTGCGGCCCAACGGGCCAAGCGCATCCGGTTCGGCACCGGCGTCATCTCGCTGCCGTATCACAACCCACTGTGGGCAGCCGACCGGCTGATGCTGCTCGACCACCTCACCCACGGCCGGATCATCGGCGGCGTCGGACCGGGTTCGCTGCCCACCGACTCATCGATGATCGGCCTAACCCCCACCGACACGCGGGAGCTGCTGGAAACCAACCTCGACATCCTGGTCCGCCTGCTGGCAGGCGAGACCGTCACCGCCAAGACCGCGACGCACGAACTGCACGACGCCCAGCTGCAGCTCGCGCCGTACTCCGACGGCGGCATCCCGCTGTCGGTCGCGGCCGTGGCCTCGCCCACCGGCGCGCGGCTGGCGGGCAAGCACGGCATCGGGCTGCTGTCGATCGGCGCGACGCTGATCGTCGAGGGATTCGACGCGCTCGCCTTCCACTGGGGCATCGCCGAGGAACGCGCCGCCGCATTCGGCACCACTGTCGACCGCGGGAACTGGTCGCTGGTGTGTCCCATGCATATCGCCGAGACCGAGGAGCAGGCGCGCGAGGAGGTGCGCTTCGGTATCGCGCCGTGGTTCCGGTACTTCCAGAAGGTTGCGGCCTTCCCGCAGATGACGATGCCCGGCGACGAGGTCGACGAGATGATCGGCATCATCAACGACGCGGGTGCCGGCGTCATCGGTACGCCTGAATCGGCCGGGGCTCAGGTGCAGCGGCTGTGGGACCAGTCGGGTGGGTTCGGCGCCATGCTGCAGATGGGTCACGAGTGGGCCAACCCCGCTGCCACCAAACGCTCGGCGGAACTCTTTGCCGCAGAGGTCATTCCGCATTTTCAGGGTCAGGCGCAGCCGACGCTCGATGCGGCGGAGCGCGCCAGCGGTGCGCGGGAAGGCTTGGCGCAGAGCGCGATGGACGCGATCGAGCACATGACCAAGAAGTACGAGTCGGAAAAGGGCGGCTAGTCAGCCCCGTCGCCGCTGCGGCAGTTGCGGGATGCCTGCCAGCAGTCCCCGCTGAGGCACTCCCATCACGGGTTCGGCGGCCGCGCCGAGTTCGGCGAGAACGTCGTTGGCGGCGAGCACCCCCGACATCGCCGACCGTTCCATCAGCCCGGAGAGATACGGCAGTTCGACGAAGTCCCCGGCGAGCCGCAGGCCCCGCGCGTCGGTGCGCACCCCGGGACGGGTGCCTGCTGACCCCGGTGGGAAGGCCGGTGCGCTCGCCTCCATGCGGTCGTGTCGGTGCACGACGACGGCATCGGCGGTCTCGGGCCACAGCGTGGCCAGTTCGTCGCGCATGGCGCGCGCCGCAGCGTCGGCGGTGTCGAGATCGCAGGAATAGGAGTGCAATTCGATGACCGACCCGCCGGTCGAACCGGCCCACCGTGCGCTGGGCGCCTCGAGCCGTGAGTACACGGCGATCGAGTCGAGGTTGGGCTGGCCGGTTACCGCGCTGAAGGCGGCCCGGTCGGGCGCCACGTCGCGGTCGAGCCACAACCTGCTGACGGCAAACGGCGGTGCGACCGTGAGAGATTCGCAGTGACGCGCCAGCACAGGCGCGGTGGCCGCGGCCGCAGGTGAGTCCGCGAGCAGGGTGCGCAGGGCGCCGGGGTCCAAAGCCAGCACGACGTGCCTGCTACCGATGTCCCCGGTGTCGGTGCTGATGCGCCAGCCCTGCCCGTCGGGCGAGACACTGGTGACCCGTGTCCCGGTCTGCACGACGGCCTTCTGCTGAATAAGATACTCGCGCAACGGGTTCCAGATGGCTGTCGCGTAGTCGGTATCGGTGACATCGAAGCCGATGCCCTCCGGGTTGCCGAGGAAGTAGTAGTGGAACATCGCCACCAGCTCCGCGGCCGACAGCTCACCCTGGTTGCAGAAGAAGGACCGTGCGAAGGCTTCGAACAGCATGCTGCGGGTGCGCTCGGACATGCCCAGGCTGTCCAGAAACGCCGCGGCGTCGGTGTCGTCGAACTGGGCGGTGGTGGCGGCGCGGTCATAGGCGAGCAGCGCACGCCCCGCGTCGGGGTTCGCGCGGGTCAGTTCGCGGGCGGTCAGGCTCTTCGACCGCAGCGCAAGGGCCAGCAGGTTCAGCGGGGGGGCGGCGGGCAGGCCCGAAAGGTCTTCGGCCGGATATGTCGCCGAGATGACCGGATAGCTGGGCACGGGCGAGAGGAACGACAGCCGCGGGTCGACGCGTCGCAGGATCGACCGCCACGTGTAGTAATGCCGGAAGAACGCGTGAAAGCCGTGCTCGACGTATTGCTCGCTGCCGTCGGGCAAGCGCTCCGGCCACGCGCCCAACCGGCCGCCGAGGTGCTCGGCCGCCTCCAAAACCGTTACCGACACGCCTCTTTCGGCCAGCACCACCGCCGCGGACATTCCGGCGATGCCCCCGCCGACGACAGTCGCCTCGGCTGCAACCGGCACGCCGCGCGGCAGCAACGGGTCGGCGACGACCAGACGGCGGGGCCGCATCCGAAAGGGGGCGGCCCGGCTCGTCAGCTCACCGCTCATGCGGTCACCGTATGCCGGTCATGTCGGCGGCGACGCGCGAGCACGACGGCGAAGGGCACCGCAACCGCACCCATGATCACCGCGCCGGTGATCGCCGACCCGGGCAGATCGAAGAACACGGCGTGGCCCATCACCGACGAGAAGTACACCCACAGATACAGCGCCGCCGCAGGCGCCGACGGGAAGTGCTCACGCGGAAGCTTCCGGTCGAGGATCGCCATGATGACCACCGACACGAGTAACCAGCCGATGTAGTTGGTCAGTGGGATGCCCGGTATCAGCGGCAGGCCCGGCGCGGTGTCGAACCAGGTCCAGTGCCCGGCGGCCACCATCTGCGGGTCGAGGAACACATCCCACGCGGTGAGCGCCAGCGCGCCGACGGCGGCAACGGCCGGACCGCGCGCCACCAGCGTCCGCGCCACCACCAGCGCGGGCCAGGCCATCATCACCCAGGCCAGCGGCACCACGACCGGCACACCCAGCAGCTCGGGACCCAGCGTGCCGGTGTAGGCGTAGTGCCCGAACGGCAATCCCGTGGCCACGCCGACCGCCTCGGCGACAAGACCCCCGCCGCCTGCCACGCCGATGAGCACGGCGGCACCGGCGAGACCGTGCACCCGCGCGGCGTCGGCCACCGCCGCGACGAAGAAGACCACCACGCTGGCCACCGTGACCTCGGTGCGCCACGCCTGCGGCATCAACGGGTAAGCGATCTGGGTGAGAACGGCCGACGCGACAAGTGTCCAGACCACATAGGCGACGCGCACCCGCGCAACCGGCACGGCAATCGCCATGCGTGATACCTCCGGTGTCACAGAGACGGTGCCGACACCTGGCTTCGGCGCGCAGGTGCGACTTCGTAGAGTTTCCAAGATGCCCGATGAGCGCCTCAGGAAAACGCTGCGCGCGCTCGTCGTCACAGGATCGTCACTGGCGTGCCTCGGCACGGCTCATCAACTAGTCAATCAACGCCTGCTGCGGACACCGCCCACCGAGCCGCCCCAGGTATCGGCTGCGGTGTCGATCCTGGTGCCTGCCCGCGACGAAGCGCACCGCATCGCACCGACGATCCGCTCCCTGCTTGCCCAACAGGGATTGCTCGACCTCGAGATTCTCGTGCTCGACGACGGCTCGAGCGACGGCACGGCCGACGTTGTTGCGGCGACGGCCGAATCCGATCCGCGCGTGAGGCTGCTGACCGGAACCCCACCGCCGCAGGGCTTTCTGGGCAAGCCGCACGCCTGCGAGCAGTTGACCGCCGCGGCGCGCGGTGAGGTGCTGGTCTTCGTCGACGCCGACGTCGTCCTAGAACCGGACGCCGTGGCGGCGGCGATCGCCGTGTTGCGCGGGCCGCGGCCGCTGGACCTGCTGTCACCGTGGCCCCGTCAGATCGCCGCAGGATGGGCCGGCCGGCTGATTCAGCCGCTGCTGGCCTGGTCCTGGTTGACCACGCTGCCGTTGCGGCTGGCCGAGCGCTCCCGTCGGCCGTCCATGGCGGCGGCCAACGGGCAGTTTCTGCTCATCGAGGCCGACGCGCTGGCCCGGGCCGGGGGATGGCAGGCGGTGGCGGGCGCCGTGCTCGACGACATCGGCATGGCCCGCGTCATTCGGGCCGCAGGCGGCCGGACGGGCATTGCCGACGGATCGACTCTGGCCACATGCCGGATGTACGCCAGCGGGCCGGAACTGCGGGAGGGATACCGCAAGTCGCTGTGGGCGGCCTTCGGGTCGCCCGCGGGCGCGCTTGCCGTAGCGGCGGCCCTCGCGGTGGTCTACGTCCTGCCCGCAGCCGCCGCGGTGACCGGCTCACGGATCGGCGCGCTCGGCTATCTGGCCGCCGTGATCGGCCGCCTGTCGGCGACCCGGTGGGGTGGCAGGCGCGTCGACGCGATCGCCCATCCGGTTTCGGTTCTCGCCCTGCTGACGCTGCTGGCGTCGTCCTGGGCGGGCCGGGTGCGGGGCTCGTTGCAGTGGAAGGGCCGCCCGGTATGAGCCGGCTCGTCGTGATCGGCGCCGGCCTCGGCGGACTCGCCGCGGCCGCTCGCTTCGCCGCCGCGGGCCATCAGGTCAGCGTGTTCGACAGTGCGCCCACCGTCGGCGGCAAGCTCGGCACCCTGGAACGCGACGGTTTCACCTTCGACACCGGTCCATCACTGCTGACCCTCCCCGGCGAGCTGACCCGTCTGTTCGACGACACCGGTGGGCCTGCCGACCTGCCGTTGACGGCGGTGGACCCGGCGTGCGCGTACGTCTTCGCCGACGGCACCGAGATGACATTCCCGCATGATCCGGCGGCCGTGCCCGGCGCACTCGATTCGGTGCTCGGGGTCGGAACGGGAGAGTCCTGGCGCAGGCTGCACGACCGATCGCGACGACTGTGGAAGCTGGTCGGCGAGCCCGTGCTGCGGCGGCCCGTCACTCTGCCCGCGCTGGCCCGGATGAGCCTGCGGCCCAACGACCTGCGGGCGGTGGCCCCGTGGCGAACCCTCGACACGCTTGCCGGGCAGATGTTCGCCGACCCGCGAATGCGCATGTGGCTCAACCGTTATGCCACATATTCGGGATCCGATCCGCGCCGCATCCCCGCCGTGCTGTCGGTGACGTCGTTCGTCGAGCAGGAGTTCGGCGCGTGGTATGTGCCCGGTGGATTGCGCCGCATCGTCGAAGCCGTCGCGGCCCGCTGCCGCGAACTCGGCGTCGAGATCCACACCAACTCCGCCGTCGAGGCGGTTCTGGTGTCCGGCGGGCGCGCATCGGGAGTGCGCGTCGGTGGCCGGACCATTGCGGCCGACACCGTTGTCAGCAACGTCGACGCCGCCGTCCTCTATGACCGGCTGCTGCCCGCGGGCGCCGCGCGGACCGCCAGGCGCCGGGTACGCCGCAGCGCCCGATCGATGGCCGGCTTCGTCCTGTTGCTCGGGCTGGCGGGCCGCACGGCGGGTCCGGCGCATCGGGTCTATTTCCCGCGCGACTACGCCGCCGAGTTCGACGCGATCTTCGGCCGCCGACCGCAACCCGTCGCCGACCCCGCGGTCTACGTGCACGCCCCCGACGACCCGGCGCTGCGTCCCGGCGACGACGCCGAGGGCTGGTTCGTGATGGTCAACGCCCCGGCGCACGACCCCGCCCGCGGTGTCGACTGGGACGAACCCGGACTGCGCGAGCGCTACACCCGCCACGTTCTCGACGTGCTGGCCGAACGCGGCGCCGACGTCCGCGACCGGATCCGCTTCGTCGAGACGATCACTCCGGCCGATCTCGAGCGCCGCACCGGCTCACCGGGTGGCGCGATCTACGGCACCGCGTCACACGGAGCAAGGGCCGCACTGCGCAGACCGGCCAACCGCAGCCCGCTGCGCGGCCTCTACCTCGTCGGCGGCTCTGCCCATCCCGGCGGCGGCATCCCGCTGGTGCTGATGTCCGCCGACATCGTTGCCGGTCTCATCGGTCCGGCGGATAACTCGGCGGAATCGAACGCCGCACGCCGTGGGCGAGCTGTGCCAACCCGACCACCCCGACGACCGTCCAGATGATCGCCGTCATCGCCGCCCACCCCCAGCCGAGCATCGGCACGCCGGTGGGGAACACCGCCGAACCCGCCGCCGCCAGACCGACCAGGATCAGCCGCGTCGGCCGCTCCGCGATGGTCACGGCGCCGACCCCCGGCATACCAACCGACTGCGCGCGGGCGCGCAGGTACTCCAGCAGCATCAGCAGCGCCACCGCCCCCGCCACCCACGGCACGGGCGCGCCGAGCGCCAGCAGACACGCGGCGAGCAGCAGGTCGCCGATGCGGTCGGCGACCGAGTCGATCACGGCGCCCAACGGCCTGGCCCGTCCCGTCGTCAGCGCGACCACGCCGTCGAGCCCGTCGAGCACCCCGCCGAGGAGAATCAGCGGCACGCTCAGCGCCGGCCAACCCGGCAAGGCCACCGCGGCCCACGCCCCCGCCAGCGCAAGAACCCCGGCCGCGGACAGCACGTCGGGCGGGACGTGCGCCACCGGACCGGCGGCGAGCATCCGCATCAGCCGCAGCCATCCGCGCACCATGCGAGACGGCTGTATCCCGCTGTGCAGCGACGACCAGCCCGCGTCGTCGGCGTCGTCGCCGGGGGATCCGTCCGACGTCATGCCGCCAGCCTGCCAGTGCGGTCACGGGCGCGAGTGGGTAGTGCGGTGAGCATGCGTGACAAGTTGGCTGCGGGAGTCCGCAGGACGTTCCCGGGCACCGATCTGGCGTTGTGGGCGGCCGGTGCGACGTATTTCGGAGTGATCGGGCTGGTTCCGCTTGCGTTGAGTTCGTTGTGGGCGGTGGGCGCGCTCGCCGGCCACGACGCGGTGACGAACGCGATGACCGCGGCGATCGAGGGCCTGCCGAGCGGGCACGGAACGCCAGACGCTCTGCGAACGCTCACCTCGGTCGCGCTGTCGATGTCCTGGCTGCAGGCGCTCGTCGTGCTGATCCCCGCCAGCCTGTACGGCGAGGGCTTGCGTCGGGCCTTCGCCCAGATGTCGTCGGCTCGAGACACGTTGACCGGTTGGCGCGGCAGGGCCGGACTCCTCGGAGTTGCGGCCGTCGCGCCGTTTCTGGTGCTTGCGGTTCTCGCGACGGCGCCCTACGTCGGACCGCTGTACGCAGGCGGCGGCTGGTCGCTCGTCTGGGGTGTGGTGGTCGCCTTCCATGTCGTGTGGCTGGCCGTCTCCACTGCATTGCTCGGCGTGTTCGGCCTGATCGCGCCGGGCCGTATCGGTTGGAAAGCGTTGTGCACCGGCGCCTTTGGGACGGGTGCGATCGTTGCCGGCTTCCTGCAGGGTTTTGTGCTATTCCTCGCCATCCCGATTTCGTGGTCGGCGCCGTTCGGGGGGCTGCCCATCATTGGCGCGGTGTCGGCGCTGGCGCTGTGGCTCTACCTGATCCACATCCTGGTGCTGTGCGGCTTCCGTGTCACCGTGGTGCTCGACGAGGTACGGCGCGCGCGCTGACAGTCAACCCCGCAGCGCGACGCGCAGTTTCGCGATGTCGTCGGCCGTGACGCCGGATGCGTCGAGGTAGCCGTCGAACGAGCCGAAGTCCTCGACGATCGCGATGTGCGCCGCGTCCAGGTAAGCCTCCTGCACACCGAGCACCGCGTCCGTCAGTCGTGCCTCGGCCACCTCCGCGACGTCGGGGGTCGCAGACATCCTGGCCCTGATCGTCTCGACGATGTGGGCGCGCAACTGCGGAACGGCCGCATTGCTGGCCAGGTAGTCGGCCATGATGGCGTCGCGGTCGACGCCCGCCGCCTCGAGCACCACCGCGATCGTGAAACCGGTCCTGTCCTTGCCTGCGAAGCAGTGCGCCAGCACCCGGTCGTCGTCGCCGAGCATGGTGATCACCTTGTGCACGGCACGCTGCGCCAGGTTCGAGCGGGCGATCCGGCCGTACTCCTCCGTCATGTAGCGGCTGGCGGCGTGGCTGACCGACTCGTCGTCCGGCTTCTCGGTCAGCATCTTCTGGAATGCGCTTTCATGCGGCGCATCTCCGTCGGAGGCAAGGGTTTCCACGAACGGCAGATGATGGATCACCACGCCGTCGGGTACCTGGCCCTTCCCGTGCCGGTCGAGTTCCGGCGCCGACCGCAGATCGGCGACATCGGTGACGCCGAACCGGATCAGCGTTTCGCGGCCGTCATCGTCGAGGTTGCTCAGCTCGCCGGACCGGAAAAGCCTGGCCGGTTGGATCCCTGTGTTCTCGGCGACGTCGCGAAAGTTCCATGCCCCGGAAAGCGGCGGCACTAGCCCGTCACCGCCGCGGCGAAGGCCGAGGGCTCCTTGCCGAGTTCGCCGCGCGCAATGGTGCGCATGTGAACCTCGTCGGGCCCGTCGAACAGCCGCATGGCCCGGTGCCAGCCGTAGAGCCGGGCCAGCACGGTGTCATCGCTGACCCCGGCCGCGCCGTGCACCTGGATGGCGCGGTCGATGACATTGCACGCCATCTGCGGCGCAACCGCCTTG
>Ga0164306_10000790_pt1 | contig 13363 bp, 11 predicted proteins | sample Whisoiple_242_MG_FD_110213 | JGI IMG/M metagenome (GOLD analysis project Ga0164306, IMG submission 110213) | Soil microbial communities amended with fresh organic matter from upstate New York, USA - Whitman soil sample_242_MG | ecosystem: Environmental > Terrestrial > Soil > Unclassified >... | reverse complement strand
GATCAACCAGTGACGGTCGGTGCCGAGGACGGCGTCCTCGGGGCGGTCTCGATGGTCAACGATGACGAAGGCACTCCGGTCGCCGGCGAGCTGAGTCCTGACGGCTTGACCTGGCACACCACCGAGCCGCTCGGCTACAACACGCGCTACACGCTGCAGGCGCAGTCGCTCGGCCTCGGCGGTGCCGCGAACCAGCAGATGACCTTCCAAACCCATTCGCCCGAGAACCTGACCATGCCGTACCTGCTGCCGAACGACGGCGAGGTCGTCGGCATCGGTCAACCCGTCGCGGTCCGCTTCGACGAGAACATCCCGAACCGATTGGCGGCGCAGCGGGCGATCACCGTCACTACCAACCCGCCGGTCGAGGGTGCCTTCTACTGGCTCAGCAACCGCGAAGTGCGTTGGCGCCCAGCTCAATACTGGAAGCCGGGCACGACGGTGGACGTCGCCGTCAACACCTACGGCGTCGACCTCGGTGACGGCCTCTTCGGCCAGGAGAACACGACGACGCACTTCACCATCGGTGACGAGGTGATCGCGACCGCCGACGACAACACCAAGACGCTGACCATCAGGCGCAACGGCGAGGTCGAAAAGACGATGCCGATCTCGATGGGCAAGAACAGCTCGCCCACCAACAACGGCACCTTCATCGTCGGCGACCGGTTCGGTCACCTGGTGATGGACTCGTCGACCTACGGCGTGCCGTCGAACTCGCCCAACGGGTATCGCACCGAGGTGGACTACGCCACACAGATCTCCTACAGCGGCATCTACGTGCACGCCGCGCCGTGGTCGGTCGGCAGCCAGGGCTACAGCAATGTCAGCCACGGCTGTCTGAACGTCAGCACCAGCAATGCGCAGTGGTTCTACAACAACACCAAGCGTGGCGACATCGTCGAGATCTCCAACACCGTGGGGTCGATCCTGCCTGGCGAGGACGGCCTCGGCGACTGGAACATTCCGTGGGATCAGTGGCGGGCCGGTAACGCCAACATCGAGTGACGCCGGCGCGTCATTAACTACCTCGTCGTGGTCGGAGTGGGTGTCGGCGCGAGCGACAGGCCGGTGTAGATCTCGTCCAGCATGGTGGGCAAAAGAGCCTGTGCTGTGGTGTTGTCGTCGGCGGGGGAGATCGTCAGATTCGTCCAAATAACCAGTGAAACATCGTTGTCCGGGTCGTACCCCATGAAAGAGTTGAAACCGGGCATCTCGCCGCCGTGGTAGTACATCGAGGCGGTCGGGCTGAACCTTTGGTACGAGATTCCGTACCCGTACTTCTGCCCCTCGGGGTTCCCCGGGTCTTCGGCTTGCACACTGTCAAGCCACTGCTTCTGGTAATCGGCGTTGAAGACTCTCCCCGACACCAGGTCCCGAATCCAGGTCGCGATATTGTCGGCGGTGGAGATGACGCCGCCTGCCGCGTGGGCATAGGACGCGTTCTCGTTCGTGTAGTCGATGGGCTTCAACGTCCCGGCCTTCGCGGCGGTCTTGATGTCGGCAGGGTAGGGGTGGTCGACCATCGCGTAGGCCGATCCCCCGTACATGTATCCGTGCGAGTACGGAGCCGGGATAGACGCGTCATCGACGGCTGGAAGTGACGTCTGCTGCAAGCTCAGCGGCCCGAAGAGCCGGTCCCGCAGCTGATCTCGCAGTGGACGGCCGCCGGCTTTCTCCGCTATCAACCCCAGCAGCGCGTAGTTGGTGTTGTTGTACTCGTAGGCCGTGTTCGGTGGGGCGTTGGGGGGATGCGCGAATGCGATCGCCAGTACCTCCTGTGGGGTCCACGCTTTCGCGAGGTTGGCGTCCAGCTCGGCAGAGAACTCCGGCGCGTTCGTGTAGTTGTAGAGCCCGCTGCGCATCGTCAGGAGTTCGGCGACAGTGATGTTCGCGCCGTTGGGCACGTCGGGTACGTAGTTGGACACCGGGTCGGTGAACTTGAGCTTGCCGTCCTGGACCAGCAGTACGACGAGTGCGGCGGTCATGGTCTTGGAGTTCGACGCGATCCGGAAGTGCGTGTTCACATCGGGCGGTGTCTGCTTGCCAAGCTCGGTCGTGCCGACCGCAGCGGTGTAGCTGCCTTGCGGCGTGCGGATCGCAACGACCGCGCCGGGCACCAGCATTTCCTTGGTCGCTTTCTCCACCACTGCCTGAAGCGCCGCCTGATCGATCGGCTTGAGTGCAGGCGACGCCGACGGAGCGCCTGTAGTCGTCGTACGCGGATCCGTCGTCGTCGACGGCGTCGGGGAGCACGCGGCCAGCATCATGGCGGCGCACGTGGTCATCACAGCGGCCTTGGCAATGATCATGGGAATGCTCCTCGCCGGACCCCGATATTCACCGGAGCCTAGGTCGACAGACCTGGTGGGGAACCGCGAACGAAAAAAGTCGGAGGGCTGAATAGCCCTCCGACTTCTGCGGGGTGGCTGACGGGACTCGAACCCGCGACAGCCAGGATCACAACCTGGTGCTCTACCAACTGAACTACAGCCACCATCGCCGCCGACCCCACGGGTACCGCGGCGTGTCGATATTAGCCGCTCGGGCGCTCGGCAGCCGAATCGATTTGGTCCTCATCAGACGCCGACGGGCTCAGTTCGGCCGCTATCGCAGCAATATCGCTGGTGGACGGCCCGGGCGGGGTGACGAACGCCGTCCGCCGGTAGTACTGCAGCTCGCGGATCGACTCGTGAATATCGGCCAACGCGCGATGCGCCAGCCCCTTTTCCGGCTGGCCAAAATAGATGCGCGGGAACCAGCGCCTGCACAGCTCCTTGATGGAGCTGACGTCGATCATCCGGTAGTGCAGGAAGTCGTCGAGCGCAGGCATGTCGCGTGCGATGAAGCCGCGGTCGGTCGCGATCGAGTTGCCGGCAAGGGGGGCCGTCTTGGCCTGTTTGACGTGGCCGCGGATGTAGTCCAGCACCATCTGCTCCGCGGCAGGCACGTCGACCGTCGATGCCCGCACCTCCTCGGTGAGCCCCGATCGGTCGTGCATCTGGGTGACCACCTCGATCATGCCCGACAGTGCCTCGTCGGGCGCGTGGATGACGACGTCGAGTCCTTCGCCCAGGATGTTGAGGTCGGCATCGGTCACCAGGACCGCGATTTCAATCAGCCGGTCGGATTTCAGGTCCAGGCCGGTCATCTCACAGTCGATCCACACGAGTTCGTCACGCACAGCAATCAACACTAGGCCCACACCCATCGACTGGCCCACCACACCCACCGCGGTGGTATTCGCACAGTAATGTTCGACCCATGACGACCGAGTCGACAGCAACCCCCGCCCAGCAGATCGCCGCCGGATACGCAGTCGAGGGTCAGGCGCTTGAACTGGGCACTGTCGTCGTTGACGGCACCGTAGATCCGACTGCGCAAGTGCGCATTCCACTCGCCACGGTCAACCGCCACGGCCTCGTCGCGGGTGCGACCGGCACCGGCAAGACAAAAACGCTGCAGGTGCTCGCCGAGCAGCTCTCCGCCGCAGGCGTTCCGGTGATGATGGCCGACGTCAAGGGCGACCTCTCCGGGCTGTCCCGACAAGGCGAGACAAGCGACAAGACAACGCAGCGCGCCAAGGACACCGGCGACGATTGGGCGCCTACCGCTTTCCCCGTCGAATTCCTGTCGTTGGGAACATCGGGGGTCGGTGTGCCCGTCCGCGCCACCATCTCCAGCTTCGGGCCGATTTTGCTATCAAAGGTGTTGGACCTCAACGCTACTCAGGAGTCGACGCTAGGTCTGATCTTTCACTGGGCCGACCAGAAGGGGCTGTCGCTGCTGGACCTGAAGGACTTGCGTGCGGTCATCCAATTTCTCACCAGCGATGAGGGCAAGCCAGAGCTGAAGAACCTCGGAGCGGTGTCGCCCACGACGGCGGGCGTCATCCTGCGCGCACTGGTCAACCTCGAGGCTGAGGGCGCGGACACCTTCTTCGGCGAGCCCGAACTGGAGCCAAAGGACCTGCTGCGCCTCGACCCGCAGGGCCGTGGAATCATCAGCCTGCTCGAGCTCGGTGACCAGGCAGCCAGGCCGGTGATGTTCTCGACGTTCCTGATGTGGGTGCTTGCCGATCTCTTCACCACGCTGCCCGAGATCGGCGATGTCGACAAGCCGAAGCTGGTGTTCTTCTTCGACGAGGCGCATCTGCTGTTCACCGACGCGTCCAAGGCGTTCCTCGAGCAGGTGGAGCAGACTGTGAAGCTGATCCGGTCCAAGGGCGTGGGTGTCTTCTTCTGCACACAGCTGCCCACCGACGTGCCCAACAATGTGCTCAGTCAGCTCGGTGCCCGTATCCAGCACGCGCTGCGCGCGTTCACTCCCGACGACCAGAAGGCACTCTCCAAGACCGTCCGCACATACCCGAAAACCACTGTCTACGATCTCGAATCGGCATTGACATCGCTGGGTATCGGCGAGGCGATCGTGACGGTGCTTTCGGAAAAGGGTGCGCCGACGCCGGTAGCATGGACGCGGATGCGCGCACCGCGTTCGCTGATGGACACCATCGGTCCCGACGCGATCAAGGCTGCCGCACAGGTCAGCCCGCTGCAGGCCGAGTACGGCCAGACGATCGACGGCGACTCGGCCTACGAACGACTGAACGCGCGACTCGCACCGCCAGAGCAGCAGCCGCAGACAGCCAACGACCCGTCGCTGCCGCCGCCGGTCTATGTGCCGCCGCAACCGAGCGGTGAGGCCAGTGCCGAAGGCACGGTGACGGCCAGGAAGTCTGTCGAGCCCGGCATGTTCGACAAGATGATGAGTAGCCCGGCGTTCAAGAGCGCGATGCGTTCGGCGGGCACGGTCATCGGTCGCGAGATCACCCGCAGCATCTTCGGCACCGGCCGCCGCCGCCGCTAGTCAACACCAGCGAAACGACATTCCAGCAGAGAAATTGCGAGTGAACGTCTGCTGGAATGTCGTTTCGCGATGGAGAAGTTAGTCGCCGCCGAGCTTTTTGTAGACCGCGCCGACGATCGGGCTGACGATCGCGCGGGGAGCGTAGCCGCTTGCCACCGACATCGCCTTGGACGTGACGCCGGGCACGACGCGCATCTTGTTGCGCTCCAATGCATCCAGAGACAGCTTCGCGGTGTATTCGGTCGAGATCCACAGGAAGTCCGGAATCAGCTTCTCCACCAACGACTGCTCGTGCTCGACGGGCAAGGTCTCGCGGACCGGGCCGGGCGCCAAAACCGTCACATTCACGCCGGCACGCTTGAGTTCGCCGCGCAGCGACTCGCTGAATGTGTTGACGAACGCCTTGGTGGCCGCATACGTCGCGTTGTTCGGAATCGGCGAATTGCCCGCCGCCGAACCGGAAATGAGGATCCCCCCTGCTCCGCGTTCGACCATGCCGGGCAGAACGGCAAGAACGAGGTCGTGCACGCCGAGCACATTCAGTTGAACCTGCGCCTTCTCGTCGGCTGGGTCCAACTTGGCGACGGGCCCGAACGTCGCAGTTCCGGCGTTGGCGCACAGAATCGAGATGTCACGGCCGGCCACCTCCTCCGCAAGCTTGGTGCGCTCGGCCGGATCGGCGAGGTCGACGGGGCGCACCTCGACGACGACGCCGTACTTCTCGGTGATCCGATCGGCCAGCGTTCTCAGTACGTCCTCGCGTCTAGCGGTGATGACCAGGTGATGCCCTCGAGCGGCGAGTTCGATGGCCAGCGCCTCGCCGATGTTCTGCGAAGCACCTGTGACGACTGCGCGGGCATCCGGGCTGGGTGCGGGTACAGGCATGGGCCGGACTATATCGTGGGCGACCGTGATGCAAACGCGGCCGCCTGGGCAACCCGCACGGCGGTCGCAGGTCCTGGCTTGGGGACTGTGGGACGTCGGCGCGACGGGTGTGAACGCGATCGTCACCACCTTCGTCTTCTCGGTCTACCTGACGAGCACGGTCGGCGATGACCTTCCCGGAGGGACGACACCGCAGAGTTGGCTGTTTCGGGCATTGGCCGCCGCCGGTCTGGTGGTGGCGGTGCTGGCACCACTCACCGGCGTCTGGGTCGATGCGCCGTGGCGGCGCCGTGGTGTGCTCGCGTTGCTGAGCGCGGCCGTGATGGTGCTCACCGCATCGATGAGCTTGGTCCGCGACGACTACCACTATCTGTGGCTCGGCCTGATTCTGCTCGGCGGCACCGCCGCGTGCGCCGAGCTCTCGACAGTGCCCTACAACGCGATGATGCGCCAGCTCGCGACGCCTGAGACGTCGGGACGTATCTCCGGATTCGGTTCCGGCATGGGCTATTCCGGCAGTGTCATGCTGTTGCTGATCGTCTATGTCGGCGTCATTGCGGGCGACGGCGATGCCCGGGGACTGCTCGGCATCCCCGCCGCCGACGGCCAGAATGTGCGGGCGGCCATGCTGCTCGCCGCCGTGTGGTTCGCGTTGTTCGCGCTGCCCATCTTCGTCGCGGTGCCCGCGCCGCCGCGTGAGCCCGCCGACGCGGGGGAGGGCGTCGGCCTCGTCGGCGCCTACCGCAAGCTGTGGCGCGAGATCGTCGGCGAATGGCGCCGCGACCACAACATCGTCTACTACCTGTTCGCCAGCGCGGTGTTTCGCGACGGCCTGACCGGAGTGTTTTCGTTCGGCGCCGTCCTCGGCGTCAGCGCCTACGGGATATCGAGTGCGAACGTGCTGTTGTTCGGTGTGAGCGCGAGCGTCATCGCCGCCCTCGGTGCCTTTGTCGGCGGTCTCGTCGACGACCGGATCGGATCCAAGCCGGTGATCCTCGGGTCGTTGGCATCGATGATCGCGATCTCGCTGGTGCTCTGGTCGCTGTCGGGCCCGCTCGGCTTCTGGGTCTGCGGACTACTGCTGTGCCTGTTCGTCGGGCCGACACAGTCGTCGGCGCGAACCCTGATGCTGCGGATGTCGACCGAGGGAAAGGAAGGCGTCACGTTCGGTCTCTACACGACGACCGGGCGTGCGGTGTCTTTCCTCGCTCCGTTCCTGATCTCGGTGTGCATCGACTGGTTCGGCACGGTGCGGGCAGGGATCGGTGGTCTGGTGCTGGTACTGGCCGCGGGAATGGTGATGATGGCGCTGGTTCACGCGCCGCACCGGGTTCCGGCGCGCTAGCGGACGGCGGTGCAGATCGTCAGGCCGTTGCCGGTGTTCGACTGAACCTGGAGGCCGTTGACCGTCACCGAGCAGGACACCTGGCTGCCAGCGTTGATGATCGTCAGGCTCGCGGAATCCTCTGCAGGAGTTGGCAAGTCAGCTTGTCGACGCCACGGCAACAGGACGTTGAACTCCGTCTGCAGCACGCTGCCGGTGTCGACGTAGGTGATGTTGATGGCCCTGCCGGTTCCGGTGACTTCATACAGCACCGACTCGGTCGCGCCCGGGCTCGCCGACTCGCTGGGCGGGGTGGCGCTCGGCGTCGGAACCGGGACGACCGGGGGAAGCGGCCGCAGCGACGTCGTCGGCGAAGGCGTTCGAGAGGTCGAGGTCGAGGTCGAGGGCTCCGGCATCGGCGGCGGCGCAACGACCGTGTCCTGCTTCGAGCTGTTGGCGACGACGAGCGCGATCACCAGGCCGACGACGAGGAACACCGCGACCGCGGCCGCCACCCACAGCCACCGCGGCGACCTGGGCTTGTCCGGGCCCTCCGGCGGCTCGCCGGGAGGATACGGCTGGCCATACTGCCCGGTGCCGTATTGGCCCGTCGTGTACGGGGCGTAGCCGTACTGGCCGGTCGCGTACTGGCCGGTCGCGTACTGGTCGTAGCCGTATGGCGGCAGTTGCCGGGTGGGATCAGGCCCCTGCGGTGCCTGGTAGGCGGGTGGATACGGGGGCTGGCCTGAATACGCCGGATCGGGATATGCGGGATAGGTATAGCCCGACGGTTGTATCGGCTCGGGGCCTTCGCCTCGTGGTGTATTCGTCATACCCACCTCATGGCTGAAGGGTACCTGCGTGACGACCGGTGGCCCTCGGCCAGCGGATAAGCAGGTTGCTTAGAACCCGGCCCGTGGCAAGCTGATATCGATGACGCAGACGGTGCGCACGAACTACGGCGCGTCGCTGTCGCCGGACGCGACAGCGTTCGCGCACCTCGTCGACGAGGGCGGGTACCCGCGGGCGGTTCAACGTTTCCTTCGCGGCTGGCGCGCGAGTTCATCACGAGACGTCGAGTTGCCCGTGGAGGGCCCGGTCAACCGCGTCATCCACTCTGCCGACGGGCATTGGCTGGCTTGCGAAGTCGCTCCTGAGGGCGGCACCCGCAGCCAGATATGGGTCGTCACCACCGATCCTGATGACCGCGCCGCCAGGCGAATCGATATGTGGCTCCCAGGCTTGCCGGAGGGCACCGCCGAGCTCATCGGTTGGGACGGTACACAAGTCGCCGCGATTCTCACCGGCGAAGACGGCGTCGGTAGTTCCTGTCTGATCGACCCCGCCGACGGCACCACGACGATCCTCGATCGGCGGTCGGGCGGCCGGCTCGTCGACGCCTGGGCGGGAGCCGTACTGGTGCGCGTCGGCCCGCGCGGCTACCGAGATTTGATCATGCTGCGCGGGCTGACTGAAATCGCGCTGCTGCCATACGATCCGGGGTCGACGACCGACACCGGCGTCATCCTCGACGATAGACACCCGCGGCGTCTGCGGTCCGGCCTTGAGGGGGAGACGTTCGAGCTGTATCAGCCCGCTCACGTCTACGGGCCGAACACCACGCAAGGCTACGTGCGTGCCCTGATCCGTAGTGAGAACGGCGCGGACCACGCCCGCCTCCTCGAGGTGACGACGACCGCCGACGGGGTCTCCTACCAGGTCGTCGCCGAACGCCCCGGATATGAACTCGACGAATTCGTGGTCAGCGACGACCTGTCGACGGTGGCACTGCTATGGAACATCAACGGCGCCAGTGAGTTACAGATACTCGAATACGCCGACTACACCTTGCACGAGCCGATCCCGCTACCCGGCATGGTGGCCTCCGAACTGACCATCAGCGCAGGCGGCTCCATGGTGGCGATGACGGTCGAGAGCCCGGACAAGCCGCGCACCGTGGAACTCGTCGAGCCGCGTACCAGGGAGTGGGAGCGCATCGACCGCGAGCCGAGCAGCGGGCCGCTGTCAGCGCCGCCGACGCTCGAGACGATTACCGCCCGCGACGGGTTGACGTTCACCGGCTGGCTGTTCCGTCCGCCGGACGGGGTCGACCCGATCGGGGCGATGATGTTTCTGCACGGCGGGCCCGAGGGACAGGGCAGGCCCGGGTACAACGAGTTGTTCCCGCCGCTTCTGGAAGCGGGCATCACGGTCTTTCTGCCAAATGTCCGCGGATCAGGGGGATTCGGTCGGTCGTTCATGCATGCCGACGACCGGGAGCGGCGCTTCGCGGCCATCGACGACGTCGCCGACGCGGCATTGTTTCTGGCCCACCGCGGCCTGGCGCCCGCCGACCGCATAGCCTGCTGCGGCTGGTCCTACGGCGGATACCTGACCCAGGCGGCGCTGACATTTCATCCGCAGCTGTTCGCGGCAGGCATCAGCATCTGCGGGATGAGCGATCTGAACACGTGGTACCGCAACACCGAGCCGTGGATCGCAGCGGCAGCGTATTCCAAGTACGGCCACCCGGTGAGCGACCGGGAACTGCTCGACCAGCTGTCCCCTTTGCTCCGCGCGCACGCGTTGACCGCCCCGCTGCTGCTGGTGCACGGACTCAACGACACCAACGTCCCGCCGAGCGAGTCGCAACAGATGTACGACGCTTTGCGGATATTGGGCCGCACCGTCGAGCAACTGCTGTTCGACGACGACGGTCACGAGATCGACAAGCGCGAGAATCGAACCGTACTGGTCAAGGCGATGGGTGAGTGGCTCACCACGGCGTTTGCGTCGCGCCCGAACTCCTGAACGATTCAAGATCAAATTGACGCGTTTACTGGAATTGTCCCTTGGGTAAAACTCTCCTGCGCCAAAGCGGCGCTCAACAGGAGGAGGCCAGCATGCGTGGTGGCGGAATTCTCGGCGTAATTGTCTTGGTTTGGTTGCTGATCGGTGTAGTGGCGGCCTACCAGAGGGATTACTTCAAGACCGACGCAAACAATTGCGCTACGGCGGGAACCATCGCGTTAACGGTCGTAGCCGGGCCGTTGAACTACGCGGGCGCGAACCCAAAGGTGGCGGATTGCGACGTCAAACTGCCTGAGCCCAGCCAGTAGTCAACGGGCTGTTAATAAGTCATCTGATCGAATGGAGTGAGCGATGATCGTCCTTGGAGTGATCCTCCTGATATTGGGGATCCTTTTCGGTATCTCGGTGCTGACCTACATCGGCGTCGTGCTGATCGTTATCGGCGCCGTGTTCTGGATTCTCGGAGCCACCGGCCGCGCTGTTGGTGGTCGAAAAGTCTGGTATTAGCGCTGACTAGCGCCTAGACGCCGCTTCGGCCGGCCGAGGACAGGGCCGCGATCGTCATCTTTCTCAAGATCGCTCGCGACCCGGAAACTGTTCCTTGGCCGGCCGATTTGGCTGTCCCCGGCCGGACGCTGTGCGGCGTTGAGTTCAACAGGCCGAAGACGGCGTGCGCCATCAGTCGCGCGCCGACATCATCAGCGGCGCGGTTCAGTCGGAGGAGAACGTCCACCCACACCTCCACGTACTGCCTCTGGGCCTTGCGGACCTGACGCTTCGCACGCTCGGGCAGATATTCCAGATCGCGGTCCTGGATGCGGATCAAGTCGGACTCGCCGAGCGCGAAGTCGAGGTGGAAGTCGATCAGTCCGTCCAGCGCGGTCGCACCATCGGGGGCTTCGGCGACAACGGCATTCGCCCCTGCCAGCAGCCGGGTACTGATACCCACCAGCAGTTCGACCAGAAGCGCTTCCTTGTTGGGGAAGTGCCGGTAGATCGCGGGCCCGCTGACACCTGCGGCGGCACCGATGTCCTCGAGTCGCACAGCGAGAAAGCCTCGCTCGGCGACCAGCCGTTCCGCCGCCGCGATCAGCTTGTCGCGGCGGTCGGACTTCGCCTTGCTGCGGCTGGTTCGAGACGGCGCGGAAGCGGACCCGGAAGCAGGGAGGGACAAGGTCTTACCCCCATCGCGCTGGTGGACATTTCGGTTAATCGTCACTAACATCCTACGAGTTAGTCGTCATTAACTCAACCGAGACGGGCAGTGCCGATGACAGCGACGTTGCAGTCCAGCCGCGAGCAACATCTGCAGCTCGTCGCGCAATTGCGGGAGAAAATGGCCGCTGCCGCGCTCGGTGGGTCGGCCAAATCCCGCGAACGCCACGTCAGCCGCGGCAAGCTGCTGCCGAGGGATCGGGTGGACGGGCTTCTCGACCCCGGCAGCCCGCTGCTCGAAGTGTCGGCCCTTGCCGCCGACGGTATGTACGACGACGAGTGCCCCGGCGCAGGCATCATCGTCGGGATCGGCCGGGTGTCTGGGCGCGAGTGCATGATCGTCGCCAACGACGCGACCGTCAAAGGTGGCACCTACTACCCGATTACGGTCAAAAAGCATTTGCGCGCCCAGGAAATCGCCCGCCAGAACCGGCTGCCCTGCATCTATCTCGTCGACTCGGGCGGCGCGTTCCTGCCCCGACAGGATGAGGTTTTCCCCGACCGCGACCACTTCGGCCGCATCTTCTACAACCAGGCGACGATGAGCGCCGACGGCATCCCCCAGATCGCCGCGGTGCTTGGCTCGTGCACCGCGGGCGGCGCGTACGTACCCGCGATGAGCGACGAAGCGGTCATTGTTCGCAACCAGGGCACGATTTTCTTGGGTGGGCCGCCGCTGGTGAAGGCGGCGACCGGCGAAGTGGTGACAGCCGAAGACCTCGGCGGCGGTGACCTGCACTCGAAGACTTCCGGCGTGACCGACCATCTAGCCCATGACGACCGCGACGCGCTGAGGATCGTGCGACGTATCGTCTCGACGCTCGGGCCGCGACTCGATCCGCCGTGGAACCTCGCGCCGACCGTCGACGCGGTGGCCGACCAGAGTGAGCTCTACGACATCGTTCCCGCGGACGCGCGGGTGCCCTACGACGTACACGAGGTGATCACACGAGTCGTCGACGGCGGTGAATTCGCCGAGTTCAAGGCCGAATACGGGTCGACGCTGGTCACGGGGTTCGCTCGTATTCACGGCCATCCGGTCGGCATCATCGCCAACAACGGTGTGCTGTTCTCCGAATCAGCCTTGAAGGGTGCGCATTTCATCGAGTTGTGCGACAAACGGATGGTGCCGCTTCTGTTCCTGCAGAACATCTCGGGCTTCATGGTCGGCCGCGACTACGAGGCAGGCGGCATCGCCAAACACGGAGCCAAGATGGTGACCGCCGTTGCGTGTGCGCGGGTACCGAAGCTCACCGTCGTCATCGGCGGTTCCTACGGCGCGGGTAACTACTCGATGTGCGGGCGCGCGTATTCGCCCCGCTTCCTGTGGATGTGGCCGAATGCCAGGATCTCGGTGATGGGTGGTGAACAGGCTGCTTCGGTGCTGGCCACCGTCCGCGGCGAGATGACACCCGAGCAGGAGGAGGAGTTCAAGGCGCCGATCCGCGCGCAATACGAAAGCCAGGGCAACCCCTACTATTCCACCGCGCGCCTGTGGGACGACGGCGTCATTGACCCCGCTGACACCAGAACCGTTCTCGGGCTGGCACTTTCAGTGGTGGGCCAGGCGCCGGTCGAGCCGGTCTCCTATGGCGTTTTCCGGATGTGATGTGGTGACCTTCAACACTGTCTTGGTGGCCAACCGCGGCGAGATCGCCGTGCGGGTGATCCGCACGCTGCGCCAGATGGGCATCCGCTCGGTCGCCGTGTTCAGTGACGCGGACGCCGACGCCCGCCATGTCGCCGAGGCAGACGTCGCTGTCGGTATCGGGCCCGCTCCCGCGCGGCAGAGCTACCTCAACATCGACGCGGTCGTCGACGCTGCCCGCCGCACCGGCGCCCAGGCGGTCCATCCGGGTTACGGGTTCCTCTCGGAGAACGCCGAATTCGCGGCTGCGCTGGAGACGGCGGGAGTCGTGTTCATTGGACCGCCTGTCAAGGCGATTCAGACCATGGGCGACAAGATCGCCGCCAAGACGACGGTGTCGGCGTTCGGCGTACCGGTCGTGCCGGGCATCGCACGGCCCGGCCTCACCGACGAAGACCTGGTCGCGGCGGCGGGCGACATCGGCTATCCGGTGCTGGTGAAGCCGTCGGCCGGCGGCGGCGGCAAGGGCATGCGGGTCGTGCACGTGCGGTGGGAGCGGCCGACGCCTCTGGTCACTGCGCTAGCCGAGGCCGGCCCGGCATTCGGCGACGACACGCTGTGCCTCGAACGCGTCTGGTTTAGCCGCCGCCACATCGAGGTCCAGGTGCTCG
>Ga0164306_10000788_pt1 | contig 13382 bp, 3 predicted proteins | sample Whisoiple_242_MG_FD_110213 | JGI IMG/M metagenome (GOLD analysis project Ga0164306, IMG submission 110213) | Soil microbial communities amended with fresh organic matter from upstate New York, USA - Whitman soil sample_242_MG | ecosystem: Environmental > Terrestrial > Soil > Unclassified >... | reverse complement strand
GCTCTCCTTGGGCGGGCTGTTGAGCGAGCTCGTGAACGCCGCCGGGCTGTCGCCGGCGCTGAGGTACTGGTTCACGATGCCGCCACGGTCGCCGACGATGGCGTCGCGACCGCTGTCCCCCGTGATGCGGTCGTTGCCGAGCTCACCGTAGAGGTCGTCGTCGCCGGCGCCACCGGACACGGTGTCGTCGCCGTCCTGGCCCCAGATGCCGTCGTTGCCGTCGTCACCCCAGATGACGTCGGCACCGAAGGTCCCGACCACCTCGCACGTCGCCTGCGCCGTGGAGCAGAAACGGGTGCTCGGCCCGGGCAGCGCCGGGTCGTGCGTGCGCGACGCGGTCGCGTCGGCCGGGAGCGGACCGTCCGGGTAGCGGTCGGCATACGCCTTCTCGGAGCGAGTGCCCGCTGCGCCGACGAGCGTGCGCAGGAGCGAGCCGTTGTCGCCGAGGACGACGTCGTCGCCGCCGTTGCCCTCGATGACGTCGGCGCCGTCGCGGAAGCCGGGAGTCGGGGTGCCACCGACGATGTCGTCCTGACCCGCATCGGTGCTCGTGCCCCGGAGCAGCCCCACGGCGCTGGCCGACCCGGGCCAGGCGGCGCTCAGTGCCGTCGCCGCGGTGCCGTGCGCCGACGCCGTGCCGAACGGCAGGTCACCGAAGAGCGCGTCGGCTCCCCCGTTGCCCTGCACGTGGTCGGCGCCGGCGTCACCGGTGATGACGTCGTTCCCGTCCTGTCCCTCGAGCACGTCGACGCCGTCGCCGCCGGAGAGGCGGTCGAAACCGTAGAGCGTCGCGGACGGGGTCGTGAGGAAGCCCGAACCCACGGAGCGGTCGTACGGCTCGATGACACGGGACGTCATCGCCGCGCCCGGGGTGCTCCCGAGGCGGACCGTCACCGAGGTGGGTGCCTGGCCCGCGACCGGGCGCAGCACCTGACCGTTGTCGCCGAGGACGACGTCGTCGCCGGGACCACCGAAGACGGCGTCGTCGGTGTCCGGCTGGCCGGACGTCGTGTCGCCGGAGCCACCCTCAGGCGTCGAGCTGCCGCCGACGAGGTCGTCGTCGCCGAGGTCGCCCTCGACCCAGTCGATGTCGGGCCCACCCTCGACGTAGTCGTCGCCCGCGTCGCCCTTGAGTCGGTCGGTGCCACGCTGACCGAGCACGACGTCCGCGTCGTCACCGCCGAAGACCTGGTCGGCCCCCGAGTTGGCGAGGACCGGGCCGGCGCCGAGGTCGAGCAGCGTGATCCGGTGCGTGGTCGCGAAGCCGCGCATGCGCGTGATCGGCGTCGAGTCGGCCGCGCTGACCCCGGAGGTCACGACGGCGTTGTCACCGGCGACGATGTCGGGGCCGGCGTCGCCGAAGAGCACGTCACCGGAGTCCGGTCGCCCGACCCCGGCGGTCGCCTGCTGGAACGAGCCACCGACGACCTCGTCCTCGCCTCGGTCACCGTGGACGAGGTCGGAGCCGTTGTTGCCTTCGAGGTGGTCCGCGTCGTCGCCGCCGTTGACGCGGTCGTCGCCGAGCCCGCCGTATGCCGTGTCGTCGCCGGCGCCGCCGAAGAGCTGGTCGCCGCGACCGGCGTCGGGAGAGGTCCCGGCGAGGTCGAACGGGACGGCAGGCGCGTCTGCAGACGTCGACGGGTCGTCCACGGTGCCGTTGTCACCGATGAGGATGTCGCGGCCGGTGTCGCCCGAGAGCACGTCGCCGGCGTCGGCCGGGTCCGTGTCGGTGCGGCCCGCGGCCCGCGTGCCGCCGTAGACGAGGTCGTCGCCGTCGCCGCCGCTGGCCCAGTCGGCGCCGTCGTTGCCCTCGATGACGTCCGCGGCCTCCTGGCCGTAGAGGACGTCGGCCCCGGCGTTGCCGAAGAGCAGGTCGAGGCCCTGTCCGCCGTAGCCGCGGTCCTGGCCGGTGCCGCCCCAGGCGCGGTCGGCGCCGTCGCCGCCGAAGAGGACGTCGTCACCCTGCTGGCCGCAGACGAGGTCGTCGCCACCGCGGGCGTCGACCCGGTCGGCCGCACCCCCGGCGGAGATGGTGTCGACGCCGGCGCCACCGGTGATGAGGTCGGGACCGTCGTCGGTGCTCGGGTCGCCGCCACCCGACGTGCCTTCCGGCACCGGGTCGGACGCGACGGGCGAGCCTGCGCGACAGGTCTCGTCGGCGGCGGCTGCCACGGTCGCGGCGTCACGCAGGGTGTCGCCGAAGATCGTGGACGCCCCGTCGCCGCCGATGACGTGGTCGCTGCCCCGGCCCCCGACGAGCGTCTTGGGAGACGGCGCCGTGCCGGCCGGCGGGGCCTGGTGCTCGACGAGGCGGGTGTGCCCGAAGGTGACCCCCTCGATCGTCTCGGTGGCCCCGAGTCCACCGACGCGGCTGGGCTCGGCGACGACGTAGTCGTCGCCCGGTCCGCCGTAGATCGCGTCGGAGCCGTAGCCGCCGACGAGGGCGTCCTCGCCCCCGCCGCCGAGGATGCGCGCGTGCTCGGACGGCGCCGAGTGGCTCGTGACGACGTCCTGCTCGCGGCTGCCGTAGACGACGTCGTCGCCGGAGCCGGTCTCGACGATGTTCGGCACCGTCGGCTGGCCGCTCGGCGTCGTGAGTGTGTCGGCGGGGCCGGCTGCGTCGACGCCGAAGTTCTGCTCCGACGCCGTGTAGATGGTGTCGGGTCCGGTCCCGCCGGTGACCGAGTCGCTGCCGAGCCCGCCGACGAGGACGTTGCCCTTCGAGCGGATGGTGGATCCGGAGCCGTCCGGCCGGTCGGCCGCGACGCCCACCTTGTCGTCGCCGGGACCGGCGTCGACGCGGTTGCGGCCCAGGCCCACGCTGATGGTGTCGGCGCCGCCCGTGGCCTGGGCGCGGGTCGTCGGGTCCACGCTCAGCTGGGCCGGGTCGACGAGGTCGCCGAGAGTGATGGGCGTCTTGCCCGGCCAGTTGGCGTCGTCGACGCCGTTGAGCGTCGCCGAGAAGGACTTCGGGGGCGAGGGCAGGCTGCCGTCGCCGGTGACGAAGTCGTCGCCCTGTCCGGTCGTGATGGCGTCGGCGCCGACCCCGCCGGCGACGCGGGCCACCTGGCCCACGGCGTCGGCGGTGACGATGCGGTCGTCCCCGTCGCCGCCGTCGACCCAGGAGCTGCCCGTGCCGGTCTGGATCTGGTCGTTGCCGGGGGTGCCGAAGACGATGGCGTCCTTGTCGAAGGACCTCAGGTCTCCCGCGCCGCCCGCCGACGACGGGTCGGAGTCCTTCTTGCCGTCGCCCACGAAGCTGACGACGAGGGGCGTCGACGAGCCGCGGCCGTCGACGACGACGCGCTTCAGCGTCGGGTCGAGGTACTCACGGCGCTCACCGAGCATCTGGATCGCGAAGCCGTCGAAGCCCGCGTCGGTGCCGTCCGGGTCGGCGGCCGTCTGGGCGAAGTGCAGGGCCGTCACCTTGACGACGTCCGCCTCGGTCTCGCTCGTGTTGCCCCAGGGCTCACCGCGCTGGCTGTCGGTGCCGAAGCGTCCGGCGAAGACGGCGAGCGTGCCGTCCGAGGTGCCGCCGAGTCTGGGTGGTGGTGGGGTGCAGTTGGGTTGTGCCGTGAAGTCGAGCAGCGTGATGTCCGCGAGGTTGATCGAGAAGGACACGCTGAACGGCGAGAACCCGAGGGTCACGTAGAGGCGCAGGAAGAGGCTGAGCCGGCCCGTGGTCGTGAAGAGGCAGAGCGGGTTGTTGACCGCGGCGTGGAGGAACTCGCTGACCCGGAACTTCCCGTCGTTGTTCGGGTCGTTCCAGTGGAAGCCGATGGTCAGGTGCAGCCCACCCTCGATGCCGACGGTGATGATGACGGCCGTGACCGCGGCGCCGGCGGCGATCTCGCCGTCGAGCTGGACGACCGGCACCGGCCGCCCCTCGGAGTCCGTCGTCTTGAAGTAGAGGCCGTCGAGGAGCTTGACGGGGTTGACCGCGGCTCCCTGCTGGGCGGCCTCGACGGCATACCTGATGCCGGCGGTGTCGAGGCCGGCCATGAAGCGCAAGGTCACCGACGCGGACCCCGACAGCGTCACCATGACGGGCGGCGGGGCGTAGACCGGTCCGAACGACTGGCGCCAGGTGAAGCCGAGGGTCAGCGGGCCGCTGTCGAACTCGACGAGCGAGACGTCGCTGCCCATGAGCAGGCTGAAGACCGACGACGGGTTGTCGAGGATCGGGAAGGTGAAGCCGGACTTGCTGGCGCTGCCGGCGGCGCCGCCGGCACCGAAGACGTTGCCCTTGCCGCCCTTGGTGTTGAGGGCGGACTTCACGGTGTCCGGGCTGGCCGCGCTGGCCGTCTTGATGAGCGAACCCGCGGTGCCCGGCGCGAGGCTGCTCGTCGGGGACACGTCGGTGTCGAGGGCCTTGTCACCGCTCACGGTGAAGCTGCCGATCGGGATGAGGCACGACGGCCCCCCACCGCCGCAGTCGGGCAGGTTGTTGATGAGCGTGGTGAGTGCGGCGATCTTGTCGACGAAGTCGAGCTTCGGGCCGCCGGCCAGGGTGTTGAACGTCTTGGCCAGCGTCATGAGGCTGACGTCGCCGCCACCTGCCATCCGGCTGAGGTCGGACAGGACGGGGATCGGGGCGTAGAGCGTGTCGAGCACCGGCTGGAGCGGGCCCGTCACGGACTTGACCTTCTTGAGCACCGGCCCGAGCAGGTTGGACAGGAAGCCACCGGCGTCGATGGCGACGTCCTTGAACTCGATGGATGGTGCGCCGAGGTGCTTGAGGTCCTGGTTCGTGAACTCCCAGCCCATGACGAAGTTCGCCTGGACGCCGGGAAGCACCGAGTCGACCGACGCCTTGACGATCCAGTCGGCCTTGACCTTCGCCGTCAGCGAGATGCCGAAGAGCGACGACGCGTGGCCGTCGCCGATGTCGGCGACCGTCAGGACCGAGCCGTCGGACTCGGTCGTGTCGCGCGACGTGAGGTCGACGAGGAAGGCGCCGGCGAAGAGCGGCGCGGTGCCGTTCTTCGTGACGTCGATGTCGAGGAACGCGAGCTGGGCCTTCATCGACGCAGGCATGTCGAAGCGCGCGCCGAGGCCGAACTCGGGCGCAGCCGCCCCGTCCTGCCAGGCGTCGTGCGTGTAGATGACGAAGCCCTTGGTCGTGTTGACACCGGCCTTGAGGTGCAGCTGGAGGCCGACGCCGTAGGTGATGGCGTCGGTGTCGCCCGCCTTGAGGGCGAGGCCCGGGATGCCGATGTCGAGCGGCAGCTTCTTGCCGTCACCGAGACAGCCGGAGCCTGCGACGCAGCCCTGCTCGGGGGTGACCGTGCCCGCCTTGATGGTGAAGGCGAGGCTGATCCCGTTGATGCTCGTCGTCGGGCAGTCGGTGCGGTCGGGCTTGGTGCTCACGGGCGCGTATGCCGTGGCCGTGGCGGTGCCGTCGTCGGTGAAGGTCTGCGCGCTGCCGGACGCCGCGTCGACGACCTTGACGAGCTCGTAGGCGCCGCCGTCCTTGCTGCGCAGCACCTTGTACTTCGTGGCACCAGGGGCCGCCGACCACGACACCGTGATCGAGTTGCCGCCGCCGAGGGTCGTCCACGACGTCGTCGCCGCGGCGCTCGCGCCCGAGGGGACGGTGTCGCCGCCGGTGCCGGAGCCGCTGCCCTGGCTGGCGACGATCTCGTAGCGCCACGAGGTGGAGCCCGTCGTGGACGGCGTGGCAGCAAGGGTCGGTGCGCCGGTCGGCTCGAGCTTGAGCTTGCACTCGTAGTTGACCTCGAGCGTCGTCTTCTCCAGACCGGCTGCGGTGATCGCCTCGGCGAGCTTGTCGTTGACGTAGGTGCGGGCCTCGGCCGGGCTGGCCGGCACGCTGCCGAGCTTGGACTTGATCTCCGTCCGGAGCCGGCCGATGGAGTCGGCGCCCTGCTGGAGGTCCTTGCCGACGAACGGCAGCTTGCCGTCGAAGGTGGCCAGGCGCATGGCCTGCTCGATCTTCTCGAGGTAGCCGTCGAGGCCGGGCCCGATCTGGGTGAAGTCGGCGAAGGCGCTCGCGAACGCCGCGGACAGGTCGGGCACCTCGAAGCGCTGCTTGGCGGCGTCGGGGGCCGGGAGGTTGCCCGTCAGGGTGGCCAGGTCGGCGGGGTTCGTCGAGTCCGGGAGCCGTAGCGCGATGGAGCCCAGGGAGGCCGGCGGGCTGCCCGGCACGGTCGCGTAGAGCGGGACGGTGCCGCAGACCATGAGCGGGGTCGCGAGGCCCTCGCCGCAGTCGACGGGGGTGTTCGAGGCGTTGAAGCTGACGTCGAGGCCCGAGAGGAAGGTCGAGAAGCTCACCGGGGTGTCGGCGGTCGCGCTCGCGTCGGCCAGGTCGAGGCTGACGTCGGCCTTGAGGGACACCTGCTTGGCCGCATCGCCGCCGGGGTCGCCGGCCGAGACGGTCAGCGGTCCGATGGTGCCCGCGACGCGGCCGTTGAAGCTGGCCGCGGCCGCGACGCTGACCTTCGAGTCGGCGAGGACCTTGAGCGAGGAGGCGTCGCCCGGCCCCGTACCGGGCGCGAGCGGCACGACGAGGCCGACGTCCACGCCGCCCTTGACGTGCACGGAGCCCTGGCCCGTGGCGGCCGCCGAGACGAGCGACTGGTCGCCGCCGAGGTCGAGGCGCAGCGGCGCGTTCGTCTGGTAGTCGCGCTTCCAGTCGAGGTCGAGCACGACGCTCGGCGTCCCGCCGTCGTCGAGGTAGCGGAAGTGCAGCGCGCCGGTGCCGAGTCGCTCGTCGAGGAACGCGACGAGGTCCTGCATGTTCTGCGGCGGGTGCACCGACATGATGTCGATGGCGTCGTCGAGGGGCGAGCGGAAGGTGTATGCCGTGTCGTCGGCCGGCTTGGTCGTCCAGTTGTCGGTCAGGGTGACCGTGTCACCCGAGACCGACGCGGCGACCGCCACCTGGGTGCCGACGACGACGGTGCGTCCGACGAAGGACGCGTCGAACGTGCGGCCCACGTGCTGGAGGGTGTTCGTGCCGTAGTTGACGTCGCTGCCGACACCCGACGAGTCGCGCTGCATGAGGTCGCGCAGGGAGGTGCCGGTGCCGGGGATCTCGCGGCTGTAGACGCCCGACGCGCCGCCGGGCTGGGCGTCGGCGAGCTGGGCGGCGAGGGTCTGGAAGGTCTTGAGCACGATCGCGAAGAGCTCGGCCTGTGAGCCCGGCTTGATGTCGAGCGCGAAGATCCGGCTCAGCCGGCTGAGGTCAAGCTGGGGACCGTCGGTCCCGGTGAGCCGGGTCAGGTCGTTCCACGAGGCGGAGACGCCGATGTCGGTGCCGGCAGGCAGGAAGCCGTCCGCGTCGGGGATCGAAGCCTTGAGGTCTGCGGTGGCACGGACGTTGACGTCGACGTCGAGCAGGTCGCCGGCCTTGCTGGGCCCGGTCGGGCTCGCCGTGACGAGCTGGTCGAAGAGCTGGCGCAGGCGGATGTCGTGCTGGGCGTCCCCGGCCTGCTTGAGGCCGATCGAGAGCATGTGTCCCGTGCCAGGGGCCGAGCAGTCGGCGGGCGCGGCGCTGTTGCACACCGCGAGGTGCCCCTTGAGGCGCACCTGGAAGAAGCCGGCGTTGGCGGTGAAGTCGACCGCGGTGTCGATCGGGAAGTCGGCCGTGAGCAGCGGGCTGCCGGTGCGGATGAGCACGCGGTCGGCGCCCAGCGGGAGCGAGGTGACGTTGGTCTTGAACGCCCCGGTCGTCTGGAGGAACGGGCAGGCCTCGGTGTTGCCCTCGAAACCGATGCACGCCGCACCGGTGCGGGCGTCCTGCAGGTCGAGCACGAGCGTCAGGTCCGCCGCGAACGACGGCTTGACGGTGGCGAAGGTCTGGGCGGAGTTCGCCCGCAGGATGCCGCGGCGCGGTCCACCGGCGACGGGCTGGTCGGTCAGCCGGTCGCCGAAGGTCACGGCGCCGAGCTGGGCCTCGGGACCGACGATGACGAACGGCGTTCCGGCAGATGGCTGCCCACCGATCCAGGGTCCCGAGAGCGTCAGCGCGTTCTTCGTGTTCGAGGCGATCTCACCGGCGGACGTGCCGGCCATGACGCGCATGCCGGTCCACTGGTTCGCCTGCCACGGCTGGGAGCCGTCGTCGAGCGTGAGGCCCGTGGCGGCATACGTCGCCGAGGGCCGGGAGGTGCGGGCACTGCCGGCGTCCATGGCGACCCCGGTGCTCGGCGCGGTCTTGACCATGCGCATGCGGAAGACGAGCTTGCTCGTCGTCGGGTCCCACGCGAGGTCGTCGAGGCCGATGCCCGCCGCCTTGAGCTTGGCGATGAGGTCCTGCAGGGAGTCGAAGGTCGGGTTGCCGACCGTTGTCGCGTCGAAGCCGGACGGCGACGGCTGGTCGGGGTCCGGCTGCTGGACGACGTTGGCCTTGAGGAAGTCGACGAGGACCTGGTTGGCCTTGACGGCGTCGGACACGGTGCCGCGCAGGAAGGGCAGGTCGAGGTTGCCGGTCGTCGGGAGCGGTCCGGCGCCGTCGGGGTCGAACTTCGCCTGCTGGATCCCGGTCAGGGCGACCGCGACCTGGGCGAGGCCGTCGGCGAGGTCGCGCAGGCTCATGTTCTGGAACTTGCCGACGAGGGTGGCGAGGGTCGGCGCCGAGACGGTCGGCGTGCCGGTCGAGATGTTCGCCCACGTCAGCGTGACATCGGCGGCGACGTTGCTCGGGAAGCTGACGCCCGCGATGCCGCTCGTGTCCGCGGCGATCGACAGGGTGCCCGTGACCGAGCCCGGGGTCCCGGGGTCGGAGGCCGAGCCGGTGGGGTCGAGGTCAGCCGACACGAGGCCGGCCAGGGAACCGTCCGCGGCGAGCTCACCGTCGCCGACACCGGCTGCGTCGTAGGCGAGGACCCCGTCGTTGTTCGGGTCGTTGACGCGGGCGTATGCGTGCGCCTTCACGGTGAAGTCGGTGCTCTTCAGCGTGACGCCGAGGATGCCGACGGCGGCCTTGGCTGCGCCGGACAGCTGCGCCGTCACGTCGACGTCGAGCCGCGGCGCGTGAGCCGCGTCGCTGGCGAGGTAGACGCGGTTGGTCGTCGGTCCGGTCCAGACGACCCAGAGGGAGAGGGTGGCCTCGACGGTGGCCGTGACCCCCTTGGGTGAGGACAGCTCGACCTTGGGGCTCGTGGAGCTGACGGTGAGCGCCTGCTGGTTCGCGGTGCGGGTCACGACGAGGTTGACGTGCACGCGCTTGCCGTCGGCGAGGTCGTCGACGGAGACGTCGAGCGTCCCGGTGCGACCTCCCGGCAGGGCGACCGACTCGCCCGACGTCGCGAGGTCGGCCCACGTCGTCGTGCCGGCGAGCGTCGGGGACACGCCCTTGGCGATCAGGTCGTCGGCGCCGGCGAGGCCGCCGGGGCTCGCCGACACGAAGGGAATCGGCTTCCCGAGCGCGCCGATGCCGGCGAGCCCGGAGGTCCAGGCGGCGAGGTTCCGCGTGCCTCCGCTGCCGCCCAGGAGCGCGACGACGCGGTCGACCCCGGGATCGGGGTCGGCGGCATACGCAGGCGACTGGCCGGCCAGCGCTCCCACGACGACGAGGAGCGAGGTGAGACCGGCTCCGAGGGCACGACGAATCGACTTGCGCACCATGATTCTCCCCATGTGGGGGCGTGTCGTGTGCCCGTTCCCTGCGCGAGCCGTGTCCGCCACGCCATCCCTCGGCCCAAGGTATTGAGGAACACGTCACATGTCCGGAAAACCCCCGGAACTCATTCCGAATCGGTGATATCGGGGCGCATGTGACACATGGGACAAAAGGGTTGGCCGACCCCGGGGTGCGCCCTCCCGGTGGCTCGCGATGGCAGGATGCCGCCATGGCCGACAAGAGCTTCCACATCAGCCGCGAGACGACGATCGCCGCTCCCCCGGAGCGGATCCACGCTCTCGTCAACGACTTCCACGAGTGGCAGGCCTGGTCGCCCTGGGAGGGGCTCGACCCGGCGATGGAGCGCACGTACGCCGGCCCGACGTCCGGTGTCGGCGCCGTCTACGCCTGGCGCGGCAACAGCAAGGCCGGCGAGGGCCGCATGGAGATCCTCGAGTCGGAGCCGCAGCACCTCGCCGTGGACCTGCTCTTCGCCGCCCCGATGAAGGCGCACAACCGCGTCGACTTCACGCTGGCGCCCGCCGGCGAAGGCACCCGGGTCGAATGGGCCATGACCGGCCCGCAGAACCTCGTCATGCGCCTCATGAGCAAGGTGTGGTCGATGGAGAAGCTCATCGGACCCGACTTCGAGAAGGGCCTCGCGCAGCTCAAGCGCACCGCCGAGAGCGCCTGATGGGCCTGGAGATCCGGCCGGCGACCCGCGACGACGTGCCGGCGATCGTGGCCATGCTCGCCGACGACCCGCTCGGCGCCGCCCGTGAGGACCTCGGCGACCCGCAGACGTACGACGCGGCCTACGACCGGGTGGTGGCCGACGCCGGCCAGCACCTCGTCGTCGCCGAGCGTGACGGCTCGGTCGTGGGCACGCTCCAGCTCACCGTCATCCCCGGACTCTCCCGGCGCGGAGCCACGCGCTCGGTCATCGAGGGCGTGCGCGTCTCCCGCGACGAGCGCGGCACGGGTCTCGGGACCGAGCTCCTCACGTGGGCCGTCGAGGAGTCACGCCGCCTCGGGTGCACCCTCGTGCAGCTGACGAGCGACGCGAGCCGCACCGACGCCCGCCGCTTCTACGAACGGCTCGGCTTCGTCGCATCGCACGTCGGCTTCAAGCTCGCCCTCGACGACTGACCCCGCGGGCGCTGCCCACGGGGTCGGTCGTCACGCGACGGCGCCACTTGCACGGCCGCCGAGGGCGCTCGCTCAGAAGATGCGGACCCGCTCGGCCTCGTCGAGCCACAGGGCATCGCCGGGCTTGACCGCGAAGGCCTCGTGGAACTCGCTGAGGTTGCGCACGGCATTGCCGCGGACGTCCTGCGGGGAGTGCGGGTCGATGGCGAGCAGCCGGATGGCCTCGGCCTCGCGGGCCTTGCCCTTCCAGACCTGTGCCCAGCCGATGAAGAAGCGCTGGGGGCCGGTGAACCCGTCGAGCTCCGGCATGCCGGTGTCCTCGGTCGCGATGCGGTAGGCGGAGTAGCCGATCTGGAGGCCGCCGAGGTCGCCGATGTTCTCGCCGACGGTGAGACCGCCGTTGACCTTGTGGTCGTCGGACAGCCCGGCCGGGGTGTAGCCGCTGAACTGCTCGATGAGCCGGTGCGACAGCGCGTCGAACCGCTCCCGGTCGGCCTCGGTCCACCAGTCGCGCAGGGCTCCGGTGCCGTCATAGCGCGAGCCCTGGTCGTCGAAGCCGTGGCCCAGCTCGTGGCCGATGACGGCGCCGATGCCGCCGTAGTTGACGGCGTCGTCGGCCTCGAGGTCGAAGAAGGGCGGCTGGAGGATCGCGGCCGGGAAGACGATCTCGTTCATCGACGGCATGTAGTAGGCGTTGACGTGCTGCGGCAGCATGAACCACTCGGTGCGGTCGATCGGACCGCCGATCTTGGCGAGGTTGCGGTCGACCTCGAAGGCCGAGCTGCGGCGCACGTTGCCCACGAGGTCGGTCGGGTCGATCTCGATGGCGGTGTAGTCGCGCCACACGTCGGGGTAGCCGATCTTGGGCGTGAACGCGTCGAGCTTGTCGACGGCCTGCGCACGGGTGTCGGGACCCATCCACTCGAGCGAGGAGAAGGACCGGCGGAAGGCCTCGACGAGGTTGGCGACGAGCTGCTGCATGCGCTCCTTGGCCGCCGGGGGGAACCAGCGCTCGGCATACAGCTGGCCGACGGCCTCGCCGACACACGACTCGACGACGGAGACGCCGCGCTTCCACCGCTCCTTGTTCTCCGGCTGGCCCGAGAGCGTGCGGCCGTAGAAGTCGAAGTCCTCGTCGACGAACGACTGCGGGAGCACCGACGCGAACTCCGACAGGACGTGCCACGTCAGCCACGAGCGCCAGTCGGCGACATCGGTGGACTCGAGCGCGGCCCCGAGGCCGGTGACGAAGCTCGGCTGGCGCACGACGACCTTGTCGAACGAGCCCGCAGGCGCACCGAGGCCGGACAGCCATGCGTCCCAAGGGAACTGGGGCGCGAGTGCCTTGGCCTCGTCCAGCGAGTGCGCGTTGTAGGTCTTGATCGCATCGCGGTTGCTCACGGTGTCCCAGTGCGAGGCCGCGAGGAGGGTCTCGAGCGCCATGATGCTCGTGGCCTTGGCTCCGGCGTCTGGGATGCCGGCGAGACCGAGCAGCCTCTCGATGTGCGCGACGTAGGCCGTGCGGATGTCGGCGTACTTGTCCTCGCGGTAGTAGGACTCGTCCGGCAGACCGAGACCGGCCTGCTCGAGATAGACGACGTAGTCCTCGGGCGAGCGCTCGTCGGGCGACACGAAGTGCTGCAGGGCGCCGGCGACACCGTCACGGGCGACGCGGCCGAGGGCCGCTCCGAGGGAGTCGACGTCGTCGACCGCCGCGACCTCCGACAGCACGACCTGCAGGGGCGCGAGCCCGAGCTCCTCGATGCGGTCGGTGTCGGTGAAGCTGGCGTAGAGGTCGCCGACCTGGCGCTTCGGAGACCCGGGGGCGCCCGCCTCGGCGGCGGCCGCCTCCTCGATGAGGTCACGCACCCGCGCGGTGGACTCCTCGCGCAGGATGTCGAAGGTGCCGAAGCGGGCCCGGTCGCCCGGAATCTCCGTCGTGTCGAGCCAGGTGCCGTTGACGAACCGGAACAGGTCGTCCTGGGGCCGGGCGGACCGGTCGAATCCCTCGAGCGTGATGCCGGACTTCATGAGCACGTTCTCTCCCCACTGCGAGTGCCGGACCTGACCGGCGAGCGTGCTGCCGAGCCTAGTCACGACCGCCGACGCCACGTGCGCCGACCACCCCGGGAGGAGGTATGCCGTGTGCTGGCGTCGGCGGCCGGGCTCAGCGCCGCAGCCGGCCGGCGACGACGCCTGCGAGGCCGACGAGCAGGAGCATCCCGCCGAAGGCACCGATCATCGACGGGCCCACCATCCGGAAGCTGAGGTCGGCGTTCGTGAGGTTGGCGACGAGGATGTAGGCCGCGACGAGCATCGTCAGCAGGCCGAGCATGATCGACCCGGGACGCGGGCCCTTGCGGACCGTGACGAGAGCCGGGCGCGGGGCCGGCTGCGGCGCGGACGCGGGAACCGTCGGTGCCGGCCACGAGGGGTCGGGCGCCGAGGTCGTCGGCGGCGGCAGGTGCGGGAGGAGGGCCCCCTCTGCGACGGCGTCGTCGGGGACCGGCGTCGCGGGCTCGACGCGGAAGGGCGTCGCCGACGGCAGTGCCTGGGTCGACGTGGCCGGGATCGTCGTCGTCTCGGCCGGGTCGGGCATCGGGTCGGGCATCGGGTCGGGCGTCGAGGCGGGCATCGAGGCGGGCGTCGG
>Ga0164306_10000786_pt1 | contig 13401 bp, 11 predicted proteins | sample Whisoiple_242_MG_FD_110213 | JGI IMG/M metagenome (GOLD analysis project Ga0164306, IMG submission 110213) | Soil microbial communities amended with fresh organic matter from upstate New York, USA - Whitman soil sample_242_MG | ecosystem: Environmental > Terrestrial > Soil > Unclassified >... | reverse complement strand
GCCGCCAAATGGATTACCCCGGGCATCCGGTCGGGATCGGCGCCGTGCGGGCTGACCGGGTTGCCCTGCACCACCCCGATGAGGTCACCGGGAGCCGTCATCGAGAACCTCAGCACGTCCGGGTTTCGGTTGTGCCAGTCGGATGGATCGTCGACACCCACGCCTGCGCCCGCGGCTGCCAGGTACAGCGTGCGGTCGGCGGTCAGACCGAAGACCTCTGCGGTGCCGAGGATCGAACCGCCGTAGGAGTGGCCGACGTAGGTGACGGGGATGGTGCGGCCGGTGGCGTCGACCGTGCGGTCGACGTCCTCGCTGAAAGCCGCCAGGCGCGGCGCCATGTCGAGGGCGTAACGCGGGTCCGCCGCATCGACGACGCCGGTCGCCACGTTGGCGCCGTGAGGAAAGGCGCCGCCGAGGTAGGTGATGGTGGCGACCTCGCCGCGGGTGGCAGACACGAACCGCCTGGCTGTTTTCGTGTTGGCAGCCGAGTCTTCGATCGTCGTGTTCATGCCGGGGACCATCACTGCAAGGCTCCTTGCGGTGGCAAGGTTTCCGTTCAACTCGATCAGCGATGCCCTGCCCGGGTCGAAGGCGAGGATCTGGCGATCGACCCGGCGGCCGCTGCGCGCGGGGTCGTCGACCTCGGCGAGCAGATCTTGGTAGAACGCGACGCGGGCTTGCATTCCGGGACCTGCGCTACGTCGCTCGTCGGCGATCGCCTGCGCGATGTTCGCCCGGTTGGCCGCGATCCGCATGTCCCACGGGACACCGTCGGTGTTGCCCACCTGCTTGGGGAACTCGTCGATGAGGCGTTGGCGCTGTTCGGGCGTCATCGCGACGATCTGGTTCGCGATCCGGTCCTGGCCGATCGCCGACCAGCCCGCGACGACGTCGGCCAGCGGAACCGGCCACGCACCGGCGGGCGCAGTCGGTGCCTGCGGCGCGTGCGCCGGGTTCAGCGCCTCGGCGATGTCATGTGCGGCGTCTGCATCGGCGGCCCCCAACCGGTCCAGGGCGGCGACCAGCCGTGCGGTGAGCACATCGGTGGTCACCGCGGTGCTGCCGCCGACCAGAGAAACCAGTAGCGGCGACGCGCCACCGCCGGTGACGACACCGTCGTCGGCGACCGCGAATCCGGCGGCTCGTGCGGCGGCCAGCAGAGCCAGCACGTCGTCTTGCGCCGACCCGATCTGCGCGGCGCCGTCACGCGCGGCGACGGCTGCGGTGATCAGGCACCGCGTCGCGACGGCACCGCCCGCAGCGATGGTGTCGCCGTGACCGCGGGCCGCCTGCGCGGCGGACCCGGACCAGAAGTCGCGGCTGCCGGCGATCGTGTGCACGACCGCGTCGACGCGGCTCTGCAGATCAGCTGCCGCGGCGTCCCAGTCGTCGGCGGTCCTGCGCAGTGCGTCCGGGTCCCAGGCCTCCGCCTGCGCGACGGTCGGTCGATTCACCTGCGCGGGAAGCGGTCGGCGCTGCTCGTGTCGGCGCGCTCGAAGGCGTCGGCGGCCATGCGTGCCGCGACCGCCCACCCGCGCATGTTCGCGATGACGTCGGCGAGCTTCGCGGCGATCAGGTCGGGAGCGGGCACGGCGCCGGTCGACGACGCCGGCAGCTCATCGACCGGCGTTGCGGGCCAATGCAACTCGGCGATCGTGTCGGCGGCCTCGGTCACGTGGTCGGCGACTGCACGCAGAGCGTTCAAATCGACTTCGGTGTTTCCCCCCATGCCTCATGCTGGCAGATCATCGCGTTGCGGCGCTGAGGTTATCCACAGGCGCCTGCGCGGGCCGCGACCGGTTTAAGGCCCCGCAACGCCGCGGTTGATGCGCCGCCATTCCGAACCACCCCGTAAGCTCGATGAGGTGCAGCGGCGGATCATGGGCATCGAGACCGAATTCGGTGTGACCTGCACCTTTCATGGGCACCGACGGCTGAGCCCCGACGAAGTCGCACGGTATTTGTTTCGCCGGGTGGTGTCGTGGGGCCGCAGCTCCAACGTCTTCCTGCGCAACGGCGCACGGCTGTACCTCGACGTCGGCAGCCACCCGGAGTACGCGACCGCCGAATGCGACAGCCTCATCCAGCTCGTCACCCATGACCGTGCGGGCGAACGGGTGCTCGAGGACCTGCTGATCGACGCCGAACAGCGGCTGGCCGACGAGGGCATCGGCGGCGACATCTATCTGTTCAAGAACAACACCGACTCGGCGGGGAACTCCTACGGCTGCCACGAGAACTATCTGATCGTGCGGGCAGGCGAGTTCTCCCGGATCTCCGACGTGCTGCTGCCGTTCCTGGTCACCCGCCAACTCATCTGCGGGGCCGGCAAGGTGCTGCAGACTCCGAAGGCCGCCACGTTCTGCCTGAGCCAACGGGCCGAGCACATCTGGGAGGGCGTCTCGTCGGCGACCACCCGAAGCCGCCCGATCATCAATACGCGCGACGAACCGCATGCCGATGCGGAGAAGTACCGGCGCCTGCACGTCATAGTCGGCGACTCCAACATGAGCGAGACCACCACGATGCTGAAGGTGGGCACGGCCGCGCTGGTGTTGGAGATGATCGAATCCGGTGTGGCGTTCCGCGACTTCTCGTTGGACAACCCGATCCGGGCGATCCGCGAGGTCAGCCACGACCTCACCGGCAGGCGGCCGGTGCGGCTGGCCGGCGGCAGGCAGGCCAGCGCCCTGGACATCCAGCGCGAGTACCACTCGCGCGCCGTCGAACACCTGCAGACCCGTGAGCCCAACCCGCAGATCGAGCAGGTCGTCGACCTGTGGGGGCGTCAGCTCGATGCCGTCGAGAGCCAGGACTTCGCGAAGGTGGACACCGAGATCGACTGGGTGATCAAGCGCAAGCTGTTCCAGCGCTATCAGGACCGCTACAACATGGAGCTGTCCGACCCCAAGATCAGCCAGCTGGACCTGGCCTACCACGACATCAAGCGCGGCAGGGGCGTCTTCGACCTGCTGCAGCGCAAGGGGCTGGCCACGCGGCTCACCACCGACGAGGAGATCGAGGACGCGGTGAACACCCCGCCGCAGACCACGCGGGCCAAGCTGCGCGGCGAGTTCATCAGCGCCGCACAGGAGGCGGGCCGCGACTTCACCGTTGACTGGGTTCACCTCAAGCTCAACGACCAGGCCCAGCGCACCGTGCTGTGCAAGGACCCGTTCCGCTCCGTCGACGAGCGAGTGAAGCGGCTAATCGCGTCGATGTAGGGAGACGGCGTAGTCGTCTCCGAAGTACGGTTTCCTATCCCAGGTCGACCAGCGGTGCACCAATTCGAGGCCTGCCGCCGCGGCGCACTCGTCGTACCGTTCCAGCGTCAACCGCCCGGTGTTGAGCTGGAATCCGGAGACCAGCAGTCCGTCCGGCGCCAGGCGAGCCGCGAGTTGATCGACGACGCTGCGTTCTGATCCCGGCGCGAGGAAGATCATCACGTTGCCTGCCGCCACCACGACATCGAACTCGGTGTCCACATGGCTGTCCATCTCGACGAGATCGCCATGCACCCAATCCAATTCGGGTGCCTTCGCGCGAGCGCTGTGCAGCATAGCCGCGTCGGAATCGATCCCGACCACTGAGAAGCCGCGATGCGCCAGCTCGATGGCGACCCGACCGGTTCCGCACCCGGCGTCGAGCACGCGGGTGCCGCCGGACTGCCGCAGAAGGCGTTCAACCAGATCCGCTTCGCCGTGGATGCTCTTGCCGTCGGCTTCCAGCCTGCGCCAGCGCGCGTCGTACTCGTCGCCGCGGGGCTTGGAGGAGTCCTGCCAACGGGTGCTCACGCCGTCAACTTTAAGGTTGTATCTCGGATAGCGTTGACATCCAAATAACGGCACTCTCTAATCAGAGATGTGGCGAGGTTGAAGCGGGCCGAACAGGTCGCGCGAAATCGTGATCTGCTACTGGAGGCCGCACGGCGGGTGTTCCTTGCCCGCGGTTACGCGGGCGCCAGCTTGGACGCAATCGCGGACGAGGCGGGCTTCTCCGTCGGCGTGGTCTATTCGCAGTTCGGCAGCAAGGCGGACCTGTTCTTCGCGTTGCTCGAACGCCGCATCGAGACGCGCGCCCTGCAGAACGATCGCATCGCCAAGGAGTTCGGGGGCGCCGATGGATTGCGCGAACTGCTGCGAGCGGGGCGGGAGGACGCCGCAACCGCGCCGGGCTGGCAGCACCTTCTCGCGGAGTTTCGCGCCATCGCCCTGCGGGACGCTTCGCTGAGCCGGCGATACTCCAAGGCGCATGCACGGACTGTCGATGGCATCGCATCTGCGCTTGAAAAAATTTACGAGCCAATAGGTCTCACGCCGCCGGTGCCGATACGGTCGTTGGCGGAATTCCTCCAGGCGGGCACCGTCGGTGTCGCGCTCGAACGAGCGGCCAACCCGGACGCGCTTCCCGACCACGATGCAGAGCACTTGATGCTGCGGGCGCTCGGGCTGCTGGACACCGCAGCGACTGAGGAACGTCAATGATGACCGCATGGCACCGATTCCGCGCTGATGTTCAGGCCGCGCTGATCGCTGGGATGGCGGACGAATACGACCGTCGCACGTGGAGTGCCGACAGAATCGCCCGCGCGCAGCGGGCGGGCCTGCGCGTGCTTTTGCAGCACGCGATGGAGCGTTCGCCGTTTCACCGCGAGCGTCTGGCCGGGATCGATGTCGTTGACGTCGATCCTGCCGACATGTCGGAACTGCCGGTGATGACCAAGAGCCAGATGATGGACGGCCTTGACAGTGTCCTCGCCGACCGCCGCCTCGACCGCGGTGTCGTCGAGGCAGCGCTGGCGAACACCGGCGCGGAACCGGTCGTGATACTGGACGACTACATCGCGCTGGCCTCCGGCGGTTGCTCCGGACAGCGCGGGATATTCGTCCTCGACCGGGCAGCGGTCGCCGCATTCGTCGCCTGCAGCGCCCGCCAGCCCGGGCCCGTCGACGTGGTGCCCGGCGCGGCAGGCGGCCAAACCGTGATGGCGCTCGTCGCAGCGCCGTCAGCCGTGCACGCCACGGGGATGCTTGCCGCTCTGATGAGCGGTGGCACCACGCCCATCCGGTCCGCTCTGGTGCCAGCGACGCAACCGCTCGGTGAGATCGTGGAGCGGCTCAACGCAATGCAGCCTGCGGTCCTGACGGGATATGCCTCGATGCTGGTCCGGCTCGCCGCAGAGGCCGACGCCGGCCGACTGAACATCGCTCCTACCGCGGTGAGCTCGACAAGCGAGACCCTGCTCCCGGAGATGCGGTCCGTCATCCGGGACGCGTTCGGTGTGCCCGTTCTGGACGGCTTCGGCTCGACCGAGGGCCTCGTCGGCAAGACGTGTCCCGATGATCCGGTCTTCGTCTTCAACACCGACCGGTGCATCGTCGAGATGGTCGATGCCGAGAACAGGCCGGTGGCACCCGGTACGCCGTCGGCCAAAGTCCTTATCACGAACCTGTACAACCTGACCCAGCCGCTTATTCGCTACGAGCTCACCGACACTTTCGTCCGGCAGAGCGATGCCGCCGAGCACGGATACCTGCGCGCCGACGTACAGGGCCGTGCCGACGACGTATTGCGCTACGAGTCGGTCGATCTCCATCCAATTGTCATCCGGTCGGTCATGGTCAAAACCCCGGAGGTCATCGACTATCAGGTCCGTCAAACGCCCTGCGGAATCGACGTCGTCGCGGTCACCGCTGACGGGGCGCATCTCGACGGTCTGTCGGACCGGCTGCGTCGGGCGCTCGTCGACGGCGGGTTGAAACGCGCCGATGTACGTGTGCGACCCGTCGACCGGCTCGACCGCCACCCAGTGACCGGAAAGCTGCGCCGCTTCGTCCCGCTCACCGACGCATAGCCGTCTGCCGTGACGCCCTAAGCTATAAACCCGTGGGGATCTCCAAAGTCGAGCGGTTGATGAATCTCGTCATCGCACTGCTGTCGACCCACACCTTCATCAGTGCAGAGCGGATCCGGGAGACGGTCTACGGCTACTCCGACACCGCAAGCGATGAGGCTTTCTCGCGGATGTTCGAGCGCGACAAGAACGAACTGCGCGATCTGGGCATCCCGCTCGAAACCGGGCGCGCCTCGCAGTTCGACCCGACCGAGGGTTACCGGATCAACCGCGACGCCTACGCTTTGCCTGCCGTCGACCTGACCGCCGATGAAGCGGCCGCCGTCGCGGTGGCCACTCAACTGTGGCAGTCGCCCGAGCTGATCACCGCCACCCAGGGCGCGCTGCTCAAGCTGAGGGCGGCGGGCGTGGACGTCGACGCGGGAGACGCGGGCATCGCCATCACCTCGACGGCGGGCATGCCCGGCATCCGCGGAAGTGAGGAGGTGTTGGGAATCCTGTTGTCCGCCATCAACTCCGGTCAGGCAGTGCAGTTCCCGCACCGGCCCGCGCGCAGCGAGCCGTACACGACCCGTACCGTCGAACCGTGGGGTGTGGTCACCGACCGCGGACGCTGGTACCTCGTCGGCCACGACCGGGACCGGGACGCCACCCGAACCTTCCGGCTGTCGCGCATCGGCTCCGACGTGAAGCCCGTCGGCCCGGCCGGCGCGGTCGAGCCGCCGCAGGGAGTGGACCTGCGCGAGATCGTGCACAAGGTCATCGGCGAAACGCCGAGCGGAACACAGGCCAAGGTGTGGGTCGCCGACGGCAGGGCCACCGCGCTGCGCCGCAGCGCCCTCGTGGTCGGCCCGCGGGAGCTCGGCGGCCGCAGCGGCGAGGAGATCGTCGTCGACATCGGAATGTCCGACCGGTTGGCCCGAGAGATCGCGAGCTACGGCGCCGACGCCGTCGTGCTCGAGCCGCAGGCGCTGCGCGACGAGGTGCTCGACCGGCTGCGAGCCCATGCGGGAGGCCAGGCATGAGCGCAATATCTGAGCGGCTGGTCCGGCTGCTGAACATGGTGCCGTACTTCCAGGCCAACCCGAGGATCACCTACGCGGAGGCCGCCTCTGATCTCGGCGTGACCGAGAAGCAGTTGCGCGACGACCTCAACCAGCTGTGGATGTGCGGGCTGCCCGGGTACGGCCCCGGCGACCTGATCGACTTCGAATTCTCCGGCGACACCATCGAGGTCACGTTCTCCGCGGGCATCGACCACCCGCTGCGGCTCACCTCACCGGAGGCCACCGGGGTGCTGGTCGCGCTGCGGGCCCTCGTCGACGTGCCGGGAATGGTCGACCCCGAGGCCGCACGCAGCGCGATCGCCAAGATCGAGTCCGCGGCGGGCACGGTCAACCACGGCTCGGACGCCACCGCCGTGGACGAGCCCGCGCCGGTGGAGAGCCAGGCCGCGGCCGCGGTCCGCGAGGCGGTGCGGGGCGGCCGGGCCCTGTCCATCGAGTACTACTCCGCCTCTCACGACATGCTGACCAGCAGAATCGTCGACCCGATCCGCGTTGTGCTGATCGACGAGCACAGCTATCTCGAGGCGTGGTGCCGGTCCGCCGAAGGGGTGCGGCTGTTCCGCTTCGACCGCATCGTCGACGCGTCGGTGCTCGACGAGCCGTCCGCGCCGCCGGAGCCCGCCATGCAGGCACCACCCGATACCTCGCTGTTCGACGCGGATCCTTCGCTGCCGTCGGCGACGCTGCGCATCGACCGCTCGGCGTCCTGGATGTTCGACTACTACCCGCTGAAGGTGGTCCGCGAGCTGCCTGACGGGGCATGCGAGGCCGCGATGACCTATGCCTCCGATGATTGGATGGCCCGTTTCGTTCTCGGTTTCGGCTCAGGAGTTCAGGTGGTGTCGCCGGAAACGCTGGCCCAGCGGGTTCGCGAGTCGGCGGCGGCCGCACTGCGTGCGTATGACGTCGGCGTCGAGGCGGGCGGGTAGACTCGCCCCAGACGTCTGGAGGTAACCAAATTGGGCGGTTTACAACCCTGGCACTGGATCATCGTCATCGCAGTCTTCGTTCTGCTCTTCGGCGCCAAGAAGCTTCCCGACGCGGCCCGTTCGCTGGGCCAGTCGATGCGGATCTTCAAGTCCGAGGTCAAGGAAATGAAGACCGACCCGAAGCCGGACGCCGACAAGCCGGCGACTCCGATCGCATCGGAGCGTGTCGACACCCCAGAACCGCACGCCGAGCCCACCGACAAGCGCCCGGCCTGAGCCCTCGTCGACCGAGCACGGCAGCAGGCCGTGCCGGCTGTCCGTGTCCATAGATCTATAGGCGAGTTGCGTGCAAACCCCCGGATTCCTCAAGCGACTGGATCCGCGCCGACGTCGCGCGAAGGTCAATCCGGACGGCACCATGTCGCTCGTCGACCATCTCAGCGAGTTGCGAAACAGGCTGGTGGTGGCGGCGGCCGCGGTCGTGCTGACGACGATCATCGGGTTCTTCTGGTACACCAACGGTTTCTTCGGCTTTCACAGCCTCGGTGAATGGCTTCGCGGACCGTACTGTTCGCTGCCCGCCTCGGCGCGGGCCACCATCGCGCCCGACGGCCAGTGCCGGTTGTTGGCCACCGCGCCGTTCGACCAGTTCATGTTGCGACTCAAGGTCGCGCTGACAGCGGGCATCATCCTGGCGTGTCCGGTCTGGCTGCACGAGATATGGGCGTTCATCACCCCCGGCCTGTACCGCAAGGAACGTCGCTTTGCGATGGCGTTCGTCGGCGTCGGCGCGGTGCTCTTCGTGACGGGTGCCGTGCTGGCCTACATCGTGATGGCCAAGGCGCTGCACTTCCTGCTGACCGTCGGCAGCGACGTCCAGGTCACCGCGTTGTCGGGCGAGCAGTACTTCGGTTTCCTGCTCAACCTGCTGCTCGTGTTCGGCATCAGCTTCGAGTTTCCCTTGCTGATCGTCATGCTCAACCTGGTCGGCGTGCTGCCGTACGAACGCCTCAAGTCGTGGCGGCGTGGCCTGATATTCGGTCTGTTCGTGTTCGCCGCGTTCGCGACGCCCGGCTCGGATCCATTCTCGATGCTGGCGCTGGCGCTCGCGCTTTCGCTGTTGTTGGAGTTCGCGATTCAGATCGGTCGCATCCATGACAAACGCAAGGCGCGCCGCGAGGCGCTCGAGCAGATTCCAGATGACGAAGCCTCGAGGATCGGCGGCGTCGAACCGATCCAACCACCGGCCTCAGTGTCACCCTCGTCGCGGCCAGTAGTCGATGACGACGCCACTTAGCGGCGAACTCGCCGCGTTCACCAAGGCGCTGTCGTTCACGCTGGACGACTTCCAGCAGCGCGCGTGCCGGGCGCTCGAGGACGGACACGGTGTGCTGGTGTGCGCGCCGACCGGAGCGGGGAAGACGGTGGTGGGGGAGTTCGCCGTCCATCTGGCGCTGGCGGCGGGCCGAAAGTGTTTCTACACAACGCCGATCAAGGCGCTGAGCAACCAGAAACACGCCGACTTCGTGCGCCGGTACGGCGCGGAGCGCGTCGGCCTGCTCACCGGTGACCAGTCGATCAACGGGGATGCGCCGGTCGTGGTGATGACCACCGAAGTGCTTCGCAACATGCTGTACGCCAATTCAGATACGCTGCAAGGTCTTTCGCATGTCGTAATGGACGAGGTGCACTTCCTTGCCGACCGAATGCGCGGCGCGGTGTGGGAGGAGGTGATCCTGCATCTGTCCGAAGACGTGCGTCTGGTCAGCCTTTCGGCGACGGTCAGCAACGCCGAGGAGTTCGGCGGCTGGATTCAGACGGTCCGCGGAAACACCACCGTGGTGGTCGACGAACATCGGCCGGTGCCGCTCTGGCAGCATGTCTTGGTCGGGAAGCGGTTGTTCGACCTGTTCGACTACCGGTCCGGCGAACCGGGAAAGAACGGCCGCGAGCTGTTGGTGGACCCACAACTGTTGCGGCACATCGTCCATCGACGTGAAGCCGACAGACTGGCCGACTGGCAACCACGCGGGCGCGGCGGCCATCGGGGCCGGCCGAGCATTTTCCGCGGGCCGTCGCGACCAGACGTCATCGAGGCGCTGGACGCCGAAGGACTGCTGCCCGCCATCACCTTCATCTTCTCGCGAGTCGGCTGTGACGCCGCAGTCAAACAGTGTCTGCGAAGCTCGCTGCGGCTGACCACCGACGACGAACGCGCCCGCATCGCAGAGGTTGTCGATCGCCGCTGCGCCGACCTGTCCGAATCAGACCTCGTCGTGCTCGGGTACCACGAATGGCGCGAGGGACTGCTGCGCGGCCTGGCCGCACACCACGCCGGAATGCTGCCCGTCTTCCGGCATACCGTCGAAGAGCTTTTCACCCGAGGCTTGGTCAAGGCCGTATTCGCCACGGAGACATTGGCATTGGGTATCAACATGCCAGCCAGGACGGTCGTTCTGGAGCGGTTGGTGAAGTTCGACGGCGAGCAGCACGTTCAGTTGACGCCTGGCGAGTACACCCAGCTGACCGGCCGTGCGGGCCGCCGGGGCATCGACGTGGAAGGCCACGCCGTGGTGCTCTGGACGCCGGACGTGGACCCCGCCGAGGTGGCCGGTCTTGCGTCCACCAGAACCTTTCCGCTGCGCAGCTCGTTCGCACCGTCCTACAACATGACGATCAACCTGGTGAACCAGATGGGGCCGACGCAGGCGCACCAGCTCCTCGAACGATCGTTCGCGCAGTACCAGGCGGACCGCTCGGTGGTCGGCCTGGTGCGTGCCATCGAACGCGGCGAGCGGATGCTCGACGAGATTGCAGCCGACCTCGGCGGACGAGACACCCCTGTCCTCGAATATGCGCGGATGCGCGCGACGATCTCGCAACGAGAGAAGGCGCAGTCGCGGGCGTCGCGGGTGCAGCGAAGGCGCGCGGTCAACGATGCGCTGTCGTCACTGCGGCGCGGCGACATCGTCAACATCGCCAACGGGCGGCGCACCGGCCTCGCCGTCGTCCTCGAGGCCGCCCGTGACGAGGACGACCCCCGGCCGCTGGTGCTGACCGAGAACCGTTGGGCAGGGCGTATTTCGTCCGCCGACTACGCGGGCGCCTCGGCCAAGGTGGGCTCGATGACGCTGCCGAAGCGCGTCGAGCACCGTCAGCCGCGGGTGCGCCGCGATGTGGCGTCGGCACTACGGACGGCGACGGCCGGGATGGCGATTCCCAAGGGCAGGCGCAGCGGTCCACCGGGTGACCACGACGTCGACCCGGAGCTGGCCGGCCTTCGCGAGCAGCTGCAGCGTCACGCCGCACACCGCCTTTCCGATCGTGAGGAGAAGGTGCGGCTGGCCGAGCGGTATCTGCGCATCGAGCGCGACAACGAGCAGATCCAACAGAAGGTGGCCGCGGCCACCAACTCGCTGGCCCGCACGTTCGACCGCATCGTCGTCCTGCTCACCGAGCGTGGCTTCATCCGCGACGAGGACGGTGACCAGACCGTCACCGACGACGGCAGGCTGCTGGCCCGGATCTACAACGAAAGCGACCTTCTGGTGGCCGAGTGCCTGCGCGGCGGCGTGTGGGAGGGTCTGTCGCCCGCAGAGCTGGCCGGTGTGTTGTCCGCGGTGCTCTACGAGGCAAGGGGAGACTCGTCCGGAACACCGCAGGCCGCCGAGATCCCGACCGGCAAACTGCGTCGTGCACTGGCCGACACCCGCCGGTTCGCCGCCGAGCTACGGACCGACGAGCAGCGGCACCGGATCTCGCCGAGCCGCGAACCTGACGAGGGTTTTGTCGCCGCGATCTACCGGTGGGCCACCACCGGCGACCTGGCCGTCGCGCTGGAGGCATCCGACGTCGGCCGCACCGGTTCGCCGCTTTCGGCGGGCGATTTCGTTCGGTGGTGCCGTCAGGTTCTCGACCTGGCCGACCAGGTGCGCAACGCCGCCCCTTCGGCGGAACTCCGGGCCGTCGCGAAACGCACAATCGCCGACGTTCGACGCGGCGTCGTCGCTGTTGATGCAGGGTAGGGTGTCCGGCAGGATCAGCGTTCACTAGTTATCAGGAGAGACGATGAGCGGACCGCAAGGGCCTGACCAGACGCAACCGTGGCCGGGTCAGGACCAGCCGTCGAGCGACCCGTCCCACCAACCCGCGTGGCAGCAACCAGCCCCCGGCCAGGATCAGCCTGCGTGGCAGCAACAACCTCCGGCCTACTCGCCGCAGCAGTACCCGTCCTATCCGCAACCCGGACAACAGCCCTACGCGCCGCCGCAGCAGTACCCGCCGACCGAGCAGTTCGGCCAGGGTCAGGAATACGGCCAGCAGGCCTATCCGCAATACGGCCAGCAGCCAGGCCAGTACGGGCAGCAGCCCGGCCAATATGGTCAGCAGCCGGGCCAGTACGGCCAGTATCCGCAGTACGGCTCCACCGAGACCCCCGAGGGTTCCAAGCGGTCGCTGGCACTCGTCGGCGGCATCATCGGTCTGGTCGCCGCATTGGTGGTCGCCGTGGTAGCGGTGCTCGGCTTCTGGAAGCCCGGCTTCTTCGTCACCACCAAGCTTGACGTCAGCGCCGCGCAGTCCGGTGTGAAGCAGATCCTCACCGACGAGTCGAACGGCTACGGCGCCAAGAACGTCAAGGACGTCAAGTGCAACAACGGCGACAGCCCAACCGTCAAGAAGGGCGAGACGTTCGACTGTGAGGTCAGCATCGACGGCACCAAGCGTCAGGTAACGGTGACCTTCCAGGACAACAACGGGACCTACGAGGTCGGTCGCCCGAAGTAGCGCTCGGCTAGCGCTAAGCGTCGGGCAGCGCGTCAAGAGCCTTCTGCAGTCGGCCAATTGACGATGTGACGCCGTATTGCTCGGCGAGCTTGGCCACCTTGCGCGGATGCTCGGCCGCCAGAGGCAGCTCATCGGACTTGGTGGAGAAGTTCACGTCGGCATCGGTAGCGACCTTGACCACCGCCTCGGCGGCCTCGATGTAGTCGGTGGCGCCAAGGAGCTTTGTCCGATACGCCTTTGACATCTTCGACTTCGGGTCGTGGGCGGCGGCGAGGATGTTCTCGAGCGAGCCGTGTTGCGCGAGCAGGGTGGCCGCCGTCTTCTCACCGACACCGGGCACGCCGGGCAGGCCGTCGGACGGGTCGCCCCGCAGCAGCGCCAGTTCGGCGTAGGCCGGCCCGGCGCGGTCGAGGGGAACCCCGTAGGTCTCGGCGACCTCCTTCGGTCCCCACTTGGTCGCCTTGGCGAGGCCGCGGCCCAGATAGAGCACACGGACCTGCACAGGCTCGTCGCGAACCAGCTGAAGCAGGTCGCGGTCGCCGCTCACGACGACGACGGGGTCCCTGCGCTCGCGGCTTGCCAGCGTGCCGAGCACGTCGTCGGCCTCGCAGTCCGGCGCACCCGCGGTCGGAATGCCAAAGGCGTCAAGCATTTCGATGATCATGTCGACCTGGGGCGTCAGTTGGTCGGGAACCTCTTCGATATCGGGCTGGCCCGTCGGCTCCTCTTCCGCGACGCGGTGCGCCTTGTAGGAGGGGATGAGATC
>Ga0164306_10000784_pt1 | contig 13404 bp, 15 predicted proteins | sample Whisoiple_242_MG_FD_110213 | JGI IMG/M metagenome (GOLD analysis project Ga0164306, IMG submission 110213) | Soil microbial communities amended with fresh organic matter from upstate New York, USA - Whitman soil sample_242_MG | ecosystem: Environmental > Terrestrial > Soil > Unclassified >... | reverse complement strand
CGGGCTCGACCCGGCGCGCGCCCAGCAGTGGTACGTCGGCTGGACCGGCGCGGCCGCGGTCGGCGGCCACTCCGCGCTGCCGGACCCGCTGCCGGCGAGCATCGTCGCGTGGGACGCCGCGCGTGTCGTGCACCTGAGCCGCCTGCTGCTCGACGCGGGCCTGGTCACCCCCGACCGCGCGTGGGACGCGATGGGCGAGGCCGTCGGGCTCGCCCGTCCGGCGTACCGCGGCTGGGAGGAGTTCGGCCGGGCGTTCGTCGTCGGGCGGGCGTTCTGGACCGCGGGCACGAGCCGGAACCCGGTCGACGGCGACATCGCCGCGTTCAACGGGGCGGTCGACGACCTGCTGAAGGTCGAGGGCTCGCCCTGGCTGCGGCTGGCCTACTGACGAGGGGCGGGGACGGAGCGGTCATGAGGAGCCCCGCGCGCGGACGCCGCTGGGTCGTGCTCGGCGTGCTGGTCCTGGCCGGCATGGTCGTCGTCGCCCTCTGGGGCGACGACCTGCGGCCCGCGGTGCACGCGTTCCTGCAGAACGCCGCCCGCCGGCTGTGAGCGGGCTGAGACCGGGGCGCCGCCGGGAGAGAGGAACGCCCGGCGGCGCCTACGATCAGGTGTGAGCAGGCGGAACCCCGAACCGGCGCAGAGCATCACCAGCGCCCCCGAGCCCCTGGGCGCCGACCAGGCGCGCCGGGCCCGCCGCTACCTGATCCAGATGGGGATCCGGGTGGTGTGCTTCGTGCTGGCCGTGCTCACCTGGAGCCGCGTGCCGCTGTGGGTCAGCCTCGTGCTGATCGTCGGCGCCGTGGTCCTGCCGTACATCGCCGTGCTGTTCGCCAACGCCGGCCGCGAGCGTCGCGACGACGCTCCCCCCGGGTACGTCCCGCACCTGCTGGACGCGGCGCCGACCGCGCGGCCGGTCGCGCCGGCTCCCCCGGGGGCGGGCGACGCGCGGGACGACCGCGGGGCCGCGGGGCCCGCGCCCGGCGACGACGGCACCCCGGCGGGCGAGGGCCGGCCGGACGACGACACCCCCGGAGGCCCCCGATGACCGCGCCCACCCCCGACGCCGTCGGCGAGGACCTCGTGTGCAGCGCCCGCGGCTGCCGCGCGGACGCGTCCTGGGGCGTGCTCTGGAACAACCCCCGGCTGCACACCCCCGAGCGCCGCAAGGTGTGGCTCGCCTGCGACGAGCATCGGGAGCACCTCGAGCAGTACCTGCGGGTGCGCGCGTTCCACCAGGACACGGTGCCGGTCGCGGACCTCCCCCGGATCGAGCTCGGCGAGCGGCCGGGGCTGCCCGGGCTCGGCGGGCTGCCCGGCCTCCCGGGGGCGCGATGAGGCTGCTGCGCGGCAACCCCGCGGCCCGGCGCGCCGTCGGGCTGGTCCTGCTCGCGGTGGCCGTGTCGGTCGCGTGCGTGTTCCTCGGCCGCTGGCAGTGGCACCGGCACGTCGCCCGGGACGCCGCGATCCGGCTGGTCGAGCAGAACTACTCCGCCGACCCCGTCCCGCTCGACGCGCTGCTGCCGGAGCCCGGCGCGACGCTCGACCCGGGCGACGTGTGGCGGCAGGCGACCGTGACCGGCACCTACGACGCCGACGCGACCGTCCTGCTGCGCAACCGCCCGGTGAACAGCCAGCCCGGGTTCCACGTCGTCACCCCGCTGGTGCTCGAGGACGGGTCGGCGCTGGTCGTCGACCGCGGGTGGGTGGCCTGGGACGACGACGCCAGCGGCGAGCTCGACGTGCCCGCCCCGCCGGCCGGCGAGGTCGCCGTCACCGTGCACCTGCGCCCCGACGAGCCCGCCGACCCGCGGTCCGCGCCGGCCGGGCAGGTGCAGGCGATCAACGTCGGCCAGGTGCTCGCGGCCGGCGGCTCGGCCGCGGAGTCGTACGGCGGCTACGGCGGGCTCGTCGAGGAGACCCCCGCCCCCGCGACCGCGCTCGGCCGCCTCCCCGCGCCCAGCACCGACCCCGGCTCGCACCTGTCGTACGCGTTCCAGTGGTGGACGTTCTCGGTCGGGTCGCTGGCGGCGTTCGGCTGGCTGGCGCGGCGCGAGCTGCTGGAGGGCGCCGAGGCCGCGGGCGACGACGCCCCGGGCGGCGCCGGGGGCGACGGCACCCCGCGGCCGGCGCGCCCGGCACCCGCGCAGCAGTCGCGGCGCCGGCGCACCTCGGACGAGGAGGCCGAGGACGCCCTGATCGACTCGCAACTCGGCTGACGACCCGGGCCCGTCAGGCCAGGGTCACCAGGTCCAGGTAGGACGGGTTCCACAGGTCCTCGTCGCCGTCCGGCAGCAGCACGACCCGCTCCGGGTTCAGCGCCTCGACGGCCCCCTCGTCGTGGCTCACCAGCACGACCGCGCCGGTGTACCCGCGCAGCGCCGCCAGGATCTCCTCGCGGCTGGCCGGGTCGAGGTTGTTGGTCGGCTCGTCGAGCAGCAGCACGTTCGCCGACGACACCACCAGCGCCGCGAGCGCCAGCCGGGTCTTCTCGCCGCCGGACAGCACCTTGGCGGGCTTGTCGGCGTCGTCGCCCGAGAACAGGAACGAGCCCAGCACCGACCGCACCTGGGTGTCGGTCAGGTCGGGCGCCGACGAGCGCAGGTTCTCGACGACCGTGCGGTCCATGTCGAGCGTCTCGTGCTCCTGCGCGTAGTACCCGAGCTTGAGCCCGTGGCCCGGCTTCACCTCGCCGGTGTCCGACTCCTGCAGCCCGGCGAGCATCCGCAGCAGCGTGGTCTTGCCCGCGCCGTTGAGGCCGAGCACGACGACGCGCGAGCCGCGGTCGATCGCCAGGTCGACGCCGGCGAACACCTCCTGCGAGCCGTAGGACTTCGACAGGTCGGACGCCGTCAGCGGGGTGCGCCCGCACGCGGCGGGCTCGGGGAACCGCAGCCTGGCGACCTTGTCGGACGCGCGGACCTCGTCGAGGCCGGACAGCATCCGCTCGGCGCGGCGGGCCATGTTCTGCGCCGCGACCGCCTTGGTGGCCTTCGCGCGCATCTTGTCCGCCTGGGCCAGCAGCGCGCCGGCCTTCTTCTCGGCGTTCGCCCGCTCGCGGCGGCGGCGCTTCTCGTCCGTCTCGCGCTGCAGCACGTAGGCGTCCCAGCCGAGGTTGTACTGGTCGAGCTCGCCGCGGTTCGCGTCCAGGTGGAACACCTTGTTCACGGTGGCGCGCAGCAGGTCGACGTCGTGGCTGATGACCACGAAGCCGCCCGGGTACGTCTTGAGGTAGTCGCGCAGCCAGGCGATCGAGTCGGCGTCCAGGTGGTTGGTCGGCTCGTCGAGCAGCAGCGTGTCGTTGCCGGAGAACAGGATGCGCGCGAGCTCGACGCGGCGGCGCTGGCCGCCGGACAGGGTGCTGAGCGGCTGGCCGAGCACCCGGTCGTCCAGGCCGAGGTTGGCGGTGATCCGGTGCGCCTCGCTCTCGGCGGCGTACCCGCCGCCCGCGACGAACCGCGCCTCGAGCTTCGGGTACCGCTCCATGGCGGCCTCGCGCACCGCGTCGTCGGTGGACGCCATCAGGCCCTCGGTCTCGCGCATCTGCGCGATGATCCGGTCCAGGCCGCGCGCGGAGAGCACCCGGGACATCGCCAGGTCGGACAGCTCACCCGAGCGGGGGTCCTGCGGCAGGTAGCCGATGTCGCCGCTGCGGCTGATCTGCCCGCCGGTCGGCTGGGTCTCCCCCGCCAGCGTCCTGGTCAGCGTGGTCTTGCCGGCGCCGTTGCGGCCGACGAGGCCGATGCGGTCGCCCGCCGCGACGCGGAAGGTCGCCTCGGAGAGCAGCACGCGGGCACCCACGCGCAGCTCGACGCCCTGAACGGTGATCACTCGGTTGTCCCTGCTCCCTCTTGCCGTGCACGCTCGCGGGTCGATGCCGCGCGCCCCGTCGTCGCGGGCCGGCACAAACGCCGCCCATCCTACGAGTCCCAGCGCCACGACCCCGACGGGAATTCCGTGGCCTCCCCCACCTCCGCGGGTGTCCGCCCGGGCGCCGAGCTCGGCAGTCCGGTGCCGAGCTCGGCAGCTCGGGGCGCCGAACTCGGCCCGGAAGTGCCGAAGTCAGCGGGGGTGCACGGGTGCGGAAGTCGACAGGGGCGCGCCCGCAGCGTTGGGCGCACCCGCACGACCCCCCGGGGGCCCGCCGCACTAGCGTGGCGTCCGGCGACCGCGCCCCCGCGCCGCACGCCGCTCCCCCAGCCGCCCGCACCCCCGCGAGGTCCGATGTCCGAGCACCGCCCCGAGGCCGTCCCCGCGGCCGACGTCGCCGCCGCGCACGTCGCACCCGCCGCGTCCGGCGCGCCCGGCGCCCCCGCGACCGCCCCGGCCCCCGTGGCCCGCGCCTCGGTCGCCACCGACGTCGCGCTGGTCGCCACGTTCGCCGCCTTCGTCGCGGTGTGCGCCGTGCTGCCCGCGATCCCGACCGGCGGAGCGGTCCCGATCACGCTGCAGACCTTCGGCGTCGCGCTCACCGGCCTCGTCCTCGGCCCGCGCCGCGGCGCGCTCGCCCTGCTGCTCTACGTGGCCGTCGGCCTGGCCGGCGTCCCGGTGCTCTCGGGCGCGGTCGGCGGGCTGGGCGTGCTGGCCTCGCCGTCGGCCGGCTACCTGCTCGCGTTCCCCGCGGCCGCCGCGATCGCCGGCGGGCTCGGGCTGCTGGCCCGCCGTGCGCCGGGCCGGTGGCGGGTACCCGCGCTGTTCGGCGCCGCGACGGCGGGCTCGCTGCTGGTGATCCACCCGCTGGGCATCGCCGTGATGGGCTGGCGGCTGGGCCTGTCGGCGTCCGAGGCCGTCGCCGCCGGTGCCGTGTTCCTGCCCGGCGACCTGATCAAGAACGCGCTCGCCGCCGTGGTCGCCGCGGCCGCGCTGCGCGCCTTCCCGGATCTGCTGCGCGGCCGGTGATCGAGCTCGACGACGCGGTCGTCACCGCGTACGCGCCGGGCGAGGCCCGCCGCGGGTCCGAGCGCGTCGTGACGCTGCTCGGCCCGGTGACCGCGACGCTGGCCGAGCGCCGGGTCGCCGTCGTCGGCGCGAACGGCTCCGGGAAGTCGACGCTCGCCCGGCTGCTGAACGGCCTGACGCTGCCGTCCGCGGGCGCGGTCCGGGTCGACGGCCTGGACACCGCGCGGGACGGGGCCGCGGTGCGCCGCCGGGTCGGCTTCCTGTTCACCGACCCCGACGCCCAGGTCGTGATGCCCACCCCGGTCGAGGACGTCGCGCTGTCCCTGCGCCGGCTCGGCGTCCCGGCCCGCGAGCGCGACGCCCGGGCCCGGGAGGCGCTGGGCCGCGTCGGCCTGGCCTCCCGCGCCGACCTCCCCGTCCGGGCGCTGTCCGGCGGCCAGCGGCAGCTGCTCGCGCTCGCCGCGGTGCTCGCGACCGAGCCGGCCGTCCTGGTCTGCGACGAGCCCACCACCCTGCTCGACCTCCGGTGGCGCCGGGTGGTCGACGGGCTGCTGGCCGACCTCCCGCAGCAGGTGGTCCAGGTGACGCACGACCTCGACGCCGCCGCGCGCGCCGACCGGGTCCTGGTGGTCGACGGGGGCCGCGTGGTGCACGACGGCGCGCCCGGTCCCGCGCTCGACGCCTACCGGGCGCTGATGGCGGTCGAGCCCGCGTGACGCTGCTCGGCGCGCACCGCACCGCCCGCACCCCGCTGGACCGGGCCCCGGTCGGGGCGAAGCTCGCGGCGCTGGCGCTGCTCGGCGTCGCCGTCGTCGCGACCCGGGGCGTGCCGGCGGCGCTGGGGCTGCTCGGGCTGGCGGTCGCCGCCGCCGCCGTCGCCGCGCTCCCCCCGCGCGCCACGCTCCGGGGGCTGCTGCCGGTGCTCGTGACGGCGCTGCTCGCCGGCGCGTACCAGGCCTGGGCCCGCGGACCCGGCCCCGCCGTCGAGGTGGTCGCCGACCTGCTCACGCTCGTGCTCGGCGCCGCGGTGGTCACCGCCACCACACCCGCCGACCGGCTGCTCGACGCCCTCGCCGGTGCCGCCCGCCCGCTGCGCCGGGTCGGCGTCCCGCCGGACCTGGTCGCCCTGGCGGTCGCGCTGGTGCTGCGCACGGTCCCGGAGATCGCCCGCACGGTGCACGAGGTCCGGGACGCCGCCCGCGCCCGCGGCGCCGAGCGCGACCCGCGGGTGTGGCTGACCCCGGCGGTGCTCCGGGTGGTCGGGCGGGCGCGGGACCTGGGCGAGGCGCTGGCGGCGCGCGGCATCGTCGACTGACCCACGGACCCGCTAGCGTGCCCGGGGCGCGCCGACCGCACGGCGCCCCCGACGGGAGGACCCGCGTGCGCACCACCACGACGACGACCCGCGGCGAAGCCCGGGCCGCCCTCGCCACGCTCGCCGCCCTGACCCTGCTCGCCGTCGCCGCGTGCGGGCCGGTGAACCGCGGGAGCGACCTCGCCGACCAGGCCGAGGCCGCGCTCCGGGACGCCCCGGGCGTCGCCGAGGTGGTGGGCAGCGGCCAGAACCCGCTCCCCTGGACCGGGAGCGCGGCCGCCGACGTGCGGCTGGACCCGGGCGCGACGCGCGAGGACGCGCTCGCCGTCGTCGCGCGCGCCACCGGGCTCATGCGCGACGCGGGCGGCGACCTGGAGGTCAGGCTCGCGCAGGACGTCGACGGCACCGACGTGGTGCTGACCCTCGACCCGGACCGGGACCCCGCGGAGCAGCTGGACCGGCGCGACGCCGTGGCCGCGCTCGTCGCGGGCGGGTCCCTGACGATCCGCCCGGACGGGGTCCCCGTCGACACCGGCAGCAGCGCCTCGACCGCCGTGGGCACGACCGTCGCGGCGGACGTGGCCGACGCCGCGCAGGCCGCCGCCCTGGTGACGGGGCTGGGCGGCGCGGTCGCCGACTGGGCCGACGCCGACGTCACGGCCACCCTCCCGGACGGCCGGACGATCACGGCGCGGCCCGCGTCCAGCCCCGCGGCCGCGCTGCTCGGGGACCTGGCGCACGCCGGCGTGCCGGTCCGCTCGGGCAGCGTGAACCGCACCGCCGCGTGGCTCCGCGTCGACCCCGGCGCCCTGGACGCGGCCCGGGAGGTCGCCGACGCCCGGCCGGACCTCCGGGTCACGGTCGCGGCCGCGGACGCGCCGACGCCCGCGCCGAGCACCACGCCCTGACGACCCGCTCGCCGGGCGGACCGCCGCCCCCCGGGCTACCGTCCCCGGCATGACGTTCCAGGACGGCGGCCGGTTCGAGGGCGGTCGCGTGCAGTCCCGCAGCGGCGGCGGCCGCGGGCGGGGCATCGCGGTGGGCGGCGGCCTCGGCACGCTGGTGCTCGTGGTGGTCGTGACGCTGCTCGGCGGCAACCCGGCGCAGCTGCTGTCCGGCGGCGACGGCGGGACCGGCGCCGGCTCGCAGGAGCAGGTCGCGCAGATCGGCGAGTGCTCGGCCGAGCAGGCCAACGCCGAGCGGGAGTGCCGCCTGTCGGCGACGGTGCAGGCGCTCGACGAGTACTGGCAGCGGACGCTGCCGGAGCTGGCCCAGGACCCGGACGTCGAGCCCGCCGTGGTGTCGTTCCAGGACGCCACCGAGACCGGCTGCGGCAGCGCCTCGGCGGCGACGGGGCCGTTCTACTGCCCGCCGGACCGCACCATCTACCTGGACCTGTCGTTCTACGACCTGCTGTCCTCGCAGTACGGCGCGCAGGGCGGGCCGCTCGCCGAGGAGTACGTGGTCGCGCACGAGTACGGGCACCACATCCAGCAGCTCACGGGGATCTTCGACAGCGCCGACCGGTCCGGCACCGGCGACGACTCCGACTCCGTGCGCGTCGAGCTGCAGGCCGACTGCTACGCCGGCCTGTGGGCCGGGGACGCGGCGACGACGGTGAACCCGGCGACGGGCACCCCGTTCCTCGACCCGATCACCGACGCACAGCTCGCCGAGGCGCTGTCCGCGGCGGCGGCCGTCGGCGACGACCACATCCAGCAGCAGTCCGCGGGCGGCGTGAACCCGGACACCTGGACGCACGGGTCGAGCGAGCAGCGGCAGCGCTGGTTCATGACCGGCTACCGCGACGGCACGGTCGCCTCCTGCGACACCTTCGCGGCCGCCTCGCTCTGACGCGCCGACGCACTGACGCCGAGATAGGTCCGCCCACGCGAGGTAGGACCGTCCACGGTCCTCCCTCGGCGTGGAGGCCCTATCTCGGCGTCCGGGGCGCCACGCGCGCAGGGCTCAGATGTTGAAGCCGAGCGCCCGCATCATGGCGCGGCCGTCGTCGGTGATCTTCTCCGGGCCCCACGGCGGCATCCAGACCCAGTTGATCCGCACCGAGTCGACCAGGCCCTCGAGCGACGTGCCCGCCTGGTCCTCGATGACGTCCGTCAGCGGGCACGCCGCCGAGGTGAGCGTCATGTCGATGACCACGTTGCGGCCCTGCTCGATGGCGATGCCGTAGACCAGGCCGAGGTCGACGACGTTGACGCCGAGCTCGGGGTCGATGACGTCGCGCAGCGCCTCCTCGACGTCGGCGGCGTTCACGGGCGCCGGCGCGGCGCCGTCCTGCTCCGGGGACACCGTGGTGTCGCTCATCGCCCCTCCTCGGGGTTCGTGGTCGTCGCGGCGGCCTGCGCCACCGCGTCCTTCATGGCCGCCCAGCCGAGCAGGGCGCACTTGATGCGGGCGGGGTACCGGGCGACGCCGACGAACGCGACGGCGTCCTCCATCTCCTCGGCCAGCCCGTCGCCCTCGAACTTCTCGGGCAGCACGCCGCGGGAGTCCATCAGCTCGCGGAAGTCGTCGGACAGCGCGAGCGCGTGCTCGACGGACCCGCCGGCGACGGCCTGCGACATCACCGACGCGGAGGCCTGCGAGATCGAGCAGCCCTGGCCCGTCCAGGTGAGCTCGCCGATGACCGGCGCGCCCGACGCGTCGGCGTCCAGGCGCACGCGCAGCGTCACCTCGTCCCCGCAGGTGGGGTTCACGTGGTGGACCTCGACGTCGTACGCCTCCTGCGCCCCGCGGTGGGCGGGGTGCTTGGCGTGGTCGAGGATCAGCTGCTGGTACAGCTGCTCCATGCCGGTGCTCATGCGGTGCGGCTCTCGCTCTCTCGGTCTGCTGGTCTTGCCAGTATCAGGCAGTGCCCTCGTCCAGTCCGAAGAACGTCCGGACCCCCGCCAGTGCTTCCCGGAACACCGCGATCTCCTCGTCCGTCGTGTAGACGGCCGCGGACGCGCGGGCGGTCGCGGCCACGCCGAACCGGCGGTGCAGCGGCTGCGCGCAGTGGTGCCCGACCCGCACGGCCACGCCGGCGTCGTCGAGGACCTGCCCCACGTCGTGCGCGTGCACGCCGTCGACGACGAACGCCACGGTCGCGAGCCGGTCCACGTTGTCCGCGGGTCCGATCACCCGCACGCCCGGCACCGAGGCGACGGCGTCGAGCAGTAGGCCGGCGAGGCGCCGCTCGTGCGCGGCGACCGCGTCCATGCCGAGCTCGGCCAGGTACGTCGCGGCGGCGCCCATGCCGACGGCCTGGGACACCATCTGGGTCCCGGCCTCGAACCGGCGCGGCGGCGGCGCGTACGTCGTCTGCTCCATCGTGACGACCTCGACCATCGACCCGCCGGTGGTCACCGGCGGCATGGCCTCGAGCAGCTCGCGGCGGCCGTACAGCGCGCCCACGCCGGTCGGGCCGAGCATCTTGTGCCCGGAGAACGCGGCGAAGTCGACGCCGAGCGCGGCCAGGTCGACCGGCAGGTGCGGCACGCTCTGGCACGCGTCGAGCACCGTGAGCGCGCCGACCTCGCGGGCCCGGGCCACGAACGGCGCGACCGGCGTGACGGCCCCGGTGACGTTGGAGGCGTGCGTGAACGCGAGCACCTTGGTGCGCTCCGTGACGACCGTGTCGAGCTCGTCGACCCGGATGCGGCCGTCGTCGGCCACGCCCAGCCAGCGCAGCGTGGCGCCGGTGCGGGCCGCGAGCTCCTGCCACGGCACGAGGTTCGCGTGGTGCTCGGCCTCGGTCACGACGATCTCGTCGCCGGGGGCCAGCGCGAACCGGCGGGCGGCCTCGCCGCCGCGGCCCAGGGTCGCGTTGGACATCGCGTACGCCACGAGGTTCAGGCCCGCGGTGGCGTTCGACGTCCAGACCAGCTCGTCGTCGGCGACGCCCACGAACGAGGCGACCTCGTGCCGGGCCGTCTCGAACGCCTCGGTGGCCTCCTCGGCGAGCTGGTGCGCGCCGCGGTGCACGGCGGCGTTCCGCTGCGTGTAGAAGTCCTGCTCGGCGTCGAGGACGACCTCGGGCTTCTGCGAGGTCGCGCCCGAGTCCAGGTAGACCAGCGGCCGGCCGTCGCGGACGGTCCGCTGCAGCAGGGGGAAGTCCGCGCGCACGGCGGCCAGCTCGGCGGCGTCCAGCGTCCGCCCCTGCCCGTCCTGCGCGGCCCGGTCCAGCGTGTCGGTCATCTCGGTGTCCTCGTCGTCGTGCGTCGTGGCGTGGTGCCCGGTCGCCCTCCGGGGTGTGCGGGCCCCGGGGCCGCGGCGTCGTCGCGCCGCCGCCCCGGGGCCGCGGGTCAGACCGTCAGGCGGAGGCGCCCGAGGTCAGGAACCGGTCGTAGCCCTCGTTCTCGAGGCGCTCGGCGAGCTCGGGCCCGCCCTCCTCGGCGATCCGGCCGTCGACGAACACGTGCACGAAGTCCGGCTGGATGTACCGGAGGATGCGCGTGTAGTGCGTGATGAGCAGGACGCCCACGTCGGTCGACTCCTTGGCGCGGTTCACGCCCTCGGAGACGATGCGCAGCGCGTCGACGTCGAGGCCGGAGTCGGTCTCGTCGAGGATCGCGAACTGGGGCTTCAGGAGCTCCATCTGCAGGATCTCGTGGCGCTTCTTCTCGCCGCCGGAGAAGCCCTCGTTGACCGAGCGCTCGGCGAACGAGGAGTCCATGCGCAGGCGCTCCATGGCGCCGTCGACGTCCTTGATCCAGGTGCGGAGCGCGGGCGCCTCGCCGTCGATCGCGGTCTTGGCGGTGCGCAGGAAGTTCGACACCGAGACGCCGGGGACCTCGACCGGGTACTGCATGGCGAGGAACAGGCCGGCGCGGGCGCGCTCGTCGGCCGACATGGCGACGAGGTCCTCGCCGTCCAGCGTGACGGTGCCGGAGGTGATCTCGTACTTCGGGTGCCCGGCGAGCGAGTAGGCCAGCGTGGACTTGCCGGAGCCGTTGGGGCCCATGATGGCGTGCGTCTCGCCGCTGTTGATGGTCAGGTCGACGCCGCGGAGGATCGGCTTCGGACCCTCCTTCGTCTCGACGCTGACGTGCAGGTCGCGGATCTCCAGGGTGGGCATGGGGTTCTCCTCGGAAAGCTCAGGCAGCGCCGTCGACGTCGACGAGCACGCGCTCGCCGTCGACGGTCAGGGGGTAGACGGGGACGGGGCGGACGGCCGGGGGCCCCAGCGGCTCGCCGGTGCGCAGGTCGAACCGCGACCCGTGCAGCCAGCACTCCACGGTGCAGCCCTCGACCTCGCCGTCGGACAGCGACACCGCCCCGTGCGAGCAGATGTCGCTGATGGCGTGCAGCGCGCCGTCCTCGTCGCGGACGACCGCGACCTCGACGGGGCCCGACGGCCCCTCGAGCTCGACACGGAACGTGCCGGCCTCGGGGACGTCGGACGTCATGCACGCGAGCTGTGCGGTCATGCCGGCTCGTCCGCCGAGGCGACGGAGGCGGGCTCGGCGAGGATCGCGCGCTCGGCGTCGGTCTCCGGCGTGATGTCGGAGGCGAGGTCGCCGCCGGCGACGGCCGCGGCGCCCTGGAACTCCGTCATCGACTGCGCCAGCTCGGCCTCGATCGCGGCGATGAGCCGCTCCTCGACCTCGGGCACGCCGATCTGGTGGATCAGCTCGGCGAAGAAGCCGCGCACGACCAGGCGGCGGGCGTCCGTCTCCGGGATGCCGCGCGAGCGCAGGTAGAACAGCTGCTCGTCGTCGAACCGGCCGGTGGCGCTGGCGTGGCCCGCGCCCTCGATGAGGCCCGTCTCGATCTCCAGGTTCGGCACCGAGTCCGCGCGCGCCCCGTCCGTGAGGACCAGGTTGCGGTTGAGCTCGTAGGTGTCGGTGCCCTCGGCCTCCTTGCGGATCAGCACGTCGCCGACCCACACGGTGTGCGCGCCCTCGCCCTGCAGCGCGCCCTTGTAGGTGACGCGGGACTTGCAGTTCGGGACCGCGTGGTCGACGAACAGCCGCTGCTCCTGGTGCTGGCCGGCGTCGGCGAAGTACACGCCGAGCATCTCGACCGAGCCGCCCTCGCCGACGAACTCCGCGTCCGGGGTGAGCCGGACGACGTCGCCGCCGAGCGTGACCACGATGTGCTTCACGGTCGCGTCGCGGCCGAGCCGGACCCGGTGCGCCGCGTTGTGCACGGCGCCCTCGGACCAGTCCTGCACGGAGACGACGGTCAGGTGCGCGCCGTCCTCCGCCACGACCTCGACGGTCTCGGTGAGCAGCGCGGACCCGACGTGGTCGATGACGACCGTCGCCTGGGACATCGGCTTCGCATGCACGAGCAGGTGGCTGCCGGTCGGCTCCAGCTGGCCCTCGACGCCCTCGACGCGCACCGAGGTCACCGTCGACGCGACGGCCTCGGCCGGGATCGTCACGACCGTGGCGCGCGGGAACGAGGCCCACGCGACGGCCGCGGCACGGTCGCCGGGCTCGCCGGCGCGGCCCAGGCGGGCGTCGTCGCGGTCCACGATCTCGACCTCGACCTCGGGCGCGTTCACGACCGTGGTGAGGACGCCGTGGCCCGTGAGCCGGCCCGTCTCCGGGGCGAACAGCGGGGCGAGCCGGTCGACCGGCGAGAACCGCCACTCCTCCTCGCGCCCGTTCGGCACCGCGAAGTCCGCGACCTCGAACGAGGTGGCGCGGGCCGCGCGGGACGACTCGGGGACGGTGCCGACGCCGTGGCTGTGCGCCTCGTCGGCCGTCGCGCGGGAGTGGTCGGTGGAGAGACCGGGGGTCTCGGGTGTGGTGGTCGACATCAGCCGACGGCCCCTTCCATCTGCAGCTCGATCAGGCGGTTCAGCTCGAGGGCGTACTCCATGGGGAGCTCGCGCGCGATGGGCTCGACGAACCCGCGCACGATCATGGCCATGGCCTCGGTCTCGGTCATGCCGCGGGACATCAGGTAGAACAGCTGGTCCTCGCTGACGCGGGACACCGTCGCCTCGTGGCCCATCGACACGTCGTCCTCGCGGACGTCGACGTACGGGTAGGTGTCCGAGCGCGAGATCTGGTCGACCAGCAGGGCGTCGCAGAGGACGTTGCTGGCGGAGTGGCTCGCGCCCTCCAGCACCTGCACCAGGCCGCGGTACGAGGTCCGGCCGCCGCCGCGGGCCACCGACTTCGACACGATCGACGACGAGGTGTGCGGCGCGGCGTGCACCATCTTGCAGCCGGCGT
>Ga0164306_10000783_pt1 | contig 13410 bp, 10 predicted proteins | sample Whisoiple_242_MG_FD_110213 | JGI IMG/M metagenome (GOLD analysis project Ga0164306, IMG submission 110213) | Soil microbial communities amended with fresh organic matter from upstate New York, USA - Whitman soil sample_242_MG | ecosystem: Environmental > Terrestrial > Soil > Unclassified >... | reverse complement strand
CGACCAGAATGTTGCATTCAAATCTGCCTTGTTGCAACGAAATAACCACCTTAACCTGTGGTAGCGTCCATTCGTCGCAACAATTCCGTTGCTCGAACTTCGAATGCAACGTAGCGTTTCTCGTATCGGAAACACGACATCGAGGAGCGCACGATGCAGAACTTCGACACCCCCGCCCCGGTCTCCGCCATCGCCCGCATCCCGGCGGGACTCATCCGGCTCGTCGCCTCCGACCGGGCCGACACCACGGTCGAGGTACGGCCGGCGGATGCCTCGAAGAGCCGCGACTTGAAGGCGACGGAAGCCACCGAGGTCTCCTACGCGGACGGTGTCCTGCGGATCGAGGTCCAGGAAGCCACCAACCGGGTCCTCGGGAACTCCGGCTCCGTCGAGGTGACCGTCCACCTGCCCGCCGGCTCCCACGTCGACGCGAGAACGGCCGCCGCCGAGTTCCGGGGCGTCGGGCGACTCGGCGACGTCACCTTCGAGGGCGCGGCGGGCTCGGTCGAGCTGGACGAGACCGCGAGCGTCCGCCTCACCCTCCAGGCCGGCGACGTCTCGGTCGGCCGCCTGGGCGGCCCGGGTGAGATCAGCACCGAGAAGGGCGGCATCCGCGTCTCCGAGGCGGTCGGCGGCACCCTCACCCTGCGCACCGGCGCCGGAGACATCTCCGTCACCGCGGCCCGCGGAGTGTCCGCCGCCCTGGACGCCGGCACCGGCTACGGCCGGATCGACAACGCGCTCAGGAACACCGACGGCACGCCCGGCCTGCGCATCGAGGCGAGGACCTCCTACGGCGACATCACCGCCCGGAGCCTCTGACCACGGCTCCGGGGCCGGGCCACTCAGGCGGGGCCGCGGAGGAACGGCCCGGGGCCCAGGGCGCCCGGCCGGGTGACACCCGCCACACAGGCCCCAGGGCCGCATGACGAGCCGTATGCCGGGCACCCGGTCCCACAGGCCCTGCCGCGCTTCCCCCCCGACGCGGCAGGGTCTTTCGGCGTCCCGCGCCGGATTCGGGACCTGCCCCTCACGCATCCACACATGGGCGGCCGGTCGCGGCACGCCTCAGGACGACTCGCGCACCACCAGTTCCGTGGGCAGCACGATCCGCGGGCGCTCCCGTGCGGCGTCGCCCGAGGACCGGCTCGCGATCTCCTGCAGCAGGACGCGTGTCATCGTGCGGCCCATCTCCTCGATCGGCTGGCGCACGCTCGTCAGGGGCGGGTCCATGTGGCGGGCCACCGCGGAGTCGTCGAAGCCGATCAGCGCGACGTCGTCCGGGATGCGGCGGCCGGACTCGCGCAGGACGTGGCGGGCGCCCGCCGCCATCACGTCGGAGGCGGCGAAGACCGCGTCGACGTCGGGGCGGCGCTCCAGCAGCTCACGCATCGCGCGGGCCCCGCCCTCCTCGCTGAAGTCGGCGGGGGCGATGAGCCGTTCGTCGGGGTCGAGGCCGGCGGTGGCGATGGCCTTGCGGTAGCCGTCGAGGCGGCGCTGGGCACCGTAGACGTCCAGCCGGCCGGTGATCGTGGCGATGTTGCGGCGGCCTCGCGATATGAAGTGGTCGACGGCGGCGCGGGCACCCTCGAAGTTGTCGGAGTCCACGGAGGGCAGCGTCTCCGCCGCGTGCCTGCGTCCGCTGATCACGGAGGGCATGCCGAGCTGTTCGAGGAGGTCCGGCAGCGGGTCGTCCGCGTGCACGGAGACCAGGAGTACCCCGTCGACCCGGTGCGCGGTCAGGTACTGGGCGAGCCGGCGGCGCTCCCGGTCGTTGCCGGCGAGGGTCAGCAGCAGCTGCATCTCGGTGTCGGCGAGGGCCGCCCCCACTCCCCGGACGATGTCGGAGAAGTACGGCTCGGCGAAGAACCGGGTCTCGGACTCGGGCACGACGAGGGCGATCGCGTCCGTGCGGTTGCCGGCGAGCGCGCGGGCCGCACGGTTGGGCACGTACCCCAGCTCGGCGACGGCCGCCTCGACGGCCTCCCTGGTCTGGGCGCTGACCCGGGGCGAGCCGTTGATGACGCGAGAGGCCGTGCCCCGCCCCACTCCGGCCCGGGCCGCTACCTCTTCGAGCGTGGGCCGCCCGCCACTCCGTACTCGCGCTGCCGCCATGGCTGCCTCCCGTTCGCGGTCAATTTCTCACAGCGGGATGGCCAAACCAAGTCCCGCCGTCGGATCCCTTGACACTTGTCCGGACCCGGCGGTCTGAGCAGCGCCACAACTCTTGGGAGCGCTCCCAAGCCTACGGGGTGCGGATGACGAACACGTAAGGCGGGCCTGGGGACGGAGCGGTGCGGCGGCACGTACACCGGGTCGGTCCGGGGTCGCGGGGCACAGGAAAGCGGGACCCGGCGCAGTGCCGGGTCCCGCTGTCCCGTCCTGTCCCGGTCGGCCGGTGCCGACCTGGGTCAGACGGTGCCGACCGGGGGAAGCGCGTGGCGGCGGATCACGTCGGAGTACCAGTGGGCACTCGTCTTGGGGATCCGGCGCTGCGAGGCGTAGTCGACGTACACGGCGCCGAAACGCTTCGAATAGCCGTACGCCCACTCGAAGTTGTCCATCAGGGACCAGAGGAAGTAGCCGCGGACGTCGGCGCCGTCGGCGATGGCCCGCTGCACGGCGTCGAGGTGCCCGTGCAGGTAGGCGACGCGCTCGGGGTCCTCCACCTTGCCCTCGGGCGAGACGTAGTCGTCGAACGCCGCGCCGTTCTCGGTGACCATGAGCGGCAGGCCGGGGTGGTCCCGGTGGGTGTCCATGAGCAGGTTGTAGAGGCCCTCGGGGTCGATCGACCAGTCCATCGCGGTGCGCTCCTTCCCCTCGGGAAGGTGGAAGGCGACGTGCTCGGAGCCGGGCCACGGGGAGTGGTCGCTGGCACCGTGGGCGTCGCTGCGCGCGTAACTGGCGCCCTGCGTCGGGGTGGAGACCAGCGTCGGGGTGTAGTAGTTGATGCCGAGGGCGTCGACCGGACGGGAGATGGTGGCGAGGTCGCCGTCCTTGACCAGCTTCGACCAGTCCACCAGGTGCGAGGTGTCGGTGATCAGGTCCTCGGGGTACTCGCCCCGCAGCATCGGACCGGTGAAGACGCGGTTGCCGACCGCGTCGATGCGGCGGGCGGCGTCCGCGTCGGCCTCACTGCCGGTGAGCGGGCGGACCTGGTGGAGGTTGAGGGTGACCGAGGTCTGCGCAGCAGCGGGGAGTTGGGCGCGCAGAACCTCGATCGCCCGGCCATGGGCGAGGTTGAGGTGATGGGCCGCCTGCAGCGCCGCTGCGGGCTCGGTGCGTCCGGGGGCGTGCACGCCGGAGCCGTAACCGAGGTAGGCCGAGCACCACGGCTCGTTGAGGGTGGTCCACATGCCGACGCGGTCACCGAGTGCGCCGGAGACGATCGCGGCGTAGTCGGCGAAGCGGTCGGCGGTCACGCGCTCGGGCCAGCCGCCGGTGTCCTCGAGCTCCTGGGGCAGGTCCCAGTGGTAGAGGGTGGCGACCGGCATGATGCCGGCGTCGAGCAGCTCGTCGACGAGCTTGCGGTAGAAGTCCAGGCCGCGCTCAACGGCCGGGCCGCGGCCGGTGGGCTGGACCCGGGACCAGGAGACGGAGAACCGGTACGCCTTCAGCCCGAGCTGCTTCATCAGGGCGACGTCGTCGCGGTAGCGGTGGTAGTGGTCGGCGGCGATGTCACCGGTGTCGCCGTTGCGGACCTTGCCGGGCGTCCGGCTGAAGGTGTCCCAGATGGACGGCGTGCGGCCGTCCTCGGCGGCGGCGCCCTCGACCTGGTAGGAGGCGGTCGCCGCGCCCCAGATGAAGCCCGTGGGGAACTGCGCCTCGGGCGCCTGCTTCGGGGTGATGTCGGGTCGTACGGCAGTCATGCGGGAGCGCTCCCATGGGTGGAGGGACAGGGACAGGAAGTGCGGGGCCCCGGCCCCGTACGGCCTGCGGTCAGGTGCAGGCCGTACGGAACGGCGTGGGCCGGACCGGGGAAGGACGGCAGAGCCGGGGTGGAACGGCGGGGCCGGGATCGGACCGGAGGGCGGGCCGGGGTCAGCCCTTGACGGCGCCGGACATGATTCCCCCGACGATCTGCTTGCCGAAGATCACGAAGACGACGAGCAGGGGCAGGGTGCTGATCAGTGCGCCCGCCATGACGATGCTCTGGTCGGGCACGTAGGACGCGCTCAGCTGGCCGAGGGCCACCTGGAGCGTGGGGTTCTGCTGATTCAGCGCGAGGTACGGCCAGAAGAAGTCGTTCCATGCCTGGACGAACGTAAGCATACCGAGCACCATCATCGCCGGTCGGGCGACCGGGAGCACGATGCTCCACACGATGCGGAGGTTGTTGGCCCCGTCCATCCGGCCCGCCTCGATGAGTTCGTACGGCAGCGCCTCCAGGAGGTACTGGCGCATGAAGAACACGCCGAACGCGCTCACCAGGGTCGGGAAGATCACCGACTCCAGCTGACCGCCCCAGCCGATGTCCGACATCATCATGAACAGCGGCACGACGCTGAGTTGCGGGGGGATCGTCAGGGTGGCGATGACCGCCGTCATCAGCACGCCGCGGCCCTTGAAGCGCATCTTGGCGAAGGCGTAGCCGGCCAGGGTGCAGAAGAACAGGGTCGCCGCGGTGATGCTGGCGGAGACGATGACCGTGTTGACGATGGCCTTGCCGAGGTTGGCCTGCTCCCAGGCCGCCTCGAGGTTGTTGAAGAGGTTGCCGCCGGGGATGAGGGGCGGCGTGGTGTCCAGCACCTCGTCCTGGGTGCGGGACGCGGCGACGAGCGTCCAGTACAGCGGGAAGAGCGAACCGAGGCCGACGACGACGAGGGCGAAGTAGGCGAAGGGGCCGGCGTGGTGCTGGCGGCCGGCTCCGGGCTTGAAGCGGCGGCGGCTCGGAGGCTCCTGTTGGACGGCGGCCTTGGAGACGCGGCGGTGGTCCGGAGCGGTGATGGGGCTGGTGGTGGTCATGGATATCGCTCCCCGTCAGGCCGCGGTCTTGCGCATGAAGCGCCCGACGAGCCAGTTGATCGCGGCAATGAGCAGCAGCAGCACGAGCATGGCCCAGGCGACCGCGGCGGCCGGACCGAGGTGTCCGAGGTTCCAGCCGTAGTTGTAGAGGTAGATGCTGAGCGTCTCGTACTGGTGCTCCGTGCCGCCCTGCGCTCCGATCTGGCCGCCCTCGAGCAGGAGGGGCTCACCGAAGAGCTGCATCGATCCGATGGTCGAGATGACGATCGTGAAGAGGATCGTCGGGCGCAGCGAGGGGATCGTCACGTTGCGGAACTGCTGCCAGCGCGACGCCCCGTCGAGCGATGCCGCCTCGTAGAGGTCGGACGGGACGGCCTGCATCGCGGCCAGGTAGATCAGCGTGTTGTAGCCCGTCCAGCGCCAGATGACGATGACGGCGATGGCGATGTTGGACGACCAGTGCCCGTTGGCCCAGTTCGTCTCACCGGCGCCGAAGAAGCCGAGGACCCAGTTCAGCAGGCCTCCGTCGGCCCGGAACACCAGGGCGAAGACCAGGGCCGCGGACGCCACCGAGGTGGCGTACGGCGTGAGGATCACGGTGCGCCAGAAGGTGCTGGCACGCAGCTTGTAGTTCAGCAGATGGGCGAGGCCCAGCGCGATCATGAGCTGCGGGACGGTCGAGATGACGCCGATGACGAAGGTGTTGGTGACCGCGGTCCAGAACTCGGAGTCCTGGAGGATGTTGCTGAAGTTCTCCCAGCCGACCCACTCCATCTGGTCGAGGCTGGTCATCTCCACCCGGTGGAGGGCGATCCAGCCGGTGTAGATGAGCGGGTAGAGCCCGAAGGCCCCGAAGACGAGGAAGAAGGGCGCGATGTAGGCGTACGGCGACGCCTTGTCGTCGAAGCGCCACAGCCGGCTGCGCCATGCCTGGCGGCTCGGCGTCATGGGCTTCGGGGCGCGACGGCCGGGCCGGGAGCCGTGTGCGCCCCTGGTGGGGGTGGTGGTTGCCACAGGTGGGAGTCCTTCCCTGGGGTGTGCCGACACCGCAGGGGCAGGCCGGACCTCTGTCTTCAGGTCCGGCGGAGGTGTCGGAGAAGGTGCGCGGTGCCGGTGGGAGAACCGGCACCGGTGCGGGCCGGCCGGGACGCGTGGATGTCGTCCCGGCCGCCCGCACCGGTGAGGATCAGCCGATCACCTTGTCGATCGCCTCGGTCGCCGCCTTCCAGGCGTCGTCCGGCTTGGTGCCCCGCTGCTCCATGTTGTTGATCTGGGTGGAGATGGTGTCCTTGATGACGCCGTCCTTCGGGCCGAGCACGGCCGCGGGGATCGCCTGCGCCTCTTCGGCGTAGATCTCACCGATGGGGGCGTTGTTGAAGTACTCCAGCTTGGCGGTCTTCACGTCGGGGAGCTCGTAGGCGCCCTTGTTCGACGGGAAGAGACCGGCGGCCTTGAAGACGGCTGCCTGCTGCTCGGGGGCGGTCAGCCACTTGACGAGCTCACCGGCCTCCTTGACGTGCTTGCCCTTGGCGGGCACGGAGAGGAAGGAGCCGCCCCAGTTGGCCGCGGTGTCACCCGGGGTCCGGGCGATGTCCCACTTGCCCTTGAAGTCGTCACCGGCGTACGTGGAGATCTGCGCGGCCATCCACGCGGGGCAGGCCACGGTGGCGATGCTGCCCTTGCGCAGGGCCGCCTGCCACGGCGGGCTGAACTGGGCCAGGCCCTGGGTCAGCTTCTTGTCGACCGCCTCGGAGGCGAGCTTCCAGCCCGCCTTGACGCCGGCGCTCTCCTTGTAGATCGCCTCGCCGTCCTTGGAGTAGTACTGCTCCGAGTCGGAGCTGACCACGCCGTTGTACATGGCGCTGGCGGAGTCCATGAAGAAGGTGCCCTTGGGGGCCTTCTTCTTGAACTCCTCACCGAGCGCGAGGTAGTCCTCCCAGCCGCCGGCGAGCTTCGCGGCGACCTCGGTGCGGTCGGCGGGCAGCCCCGCCTGCTCGAAGAGGTCACGGCGGTAACAGATCGACATGGGACCGATGTCGGTACCGGCACCGATGACCTTGCCCTCGTCGGTGCTCGCCTGCAGCGCCTTCCAGTTCACCCACTGGTCGGGGTCGACCACCTTGGAGAGGTCGGCGAAGGCGTCCGCCTTGGTGTCGACGAGCTCCTTCACGCGGCCGACCTCGATGCCCTGCACATCGGCCAGACCGCTGCCCGTGTTGAGCTGCTGGAGGAACTTGGGGTAGTAGACCTTCTCGTCGGCCGTGACGTTTTCCTTGACCGTGATGTTCGGGTGGAGCTCGTGGTACTTCTCGAAGAGCCCCGCCTCCTTGTAGCCGAACTGTCCGAAGTCGGCCACGGTCAGGGTGATGTTGCCGTTCGCGTCGGCCTCGTCGGAGTCCGACCCCGAGTCACTGCAGCCGGTCAGCATCAGGGCGGCGGCCGTGAGGCCCGTGGTGGCCACGACGGCGGTTCTGCGGCTTCGACCTGCGACGGTGCGGGTGATGCGCATTCCACTACTCCTTGTTCCAGGGTGGGACTGGCGTTCGATCTGCTCGGCATACGCGCTGGTGCCGCGGGTGCCGGTGGTACGGAGAGGACATGGGCGGTGCCGTCCCCGTACGAGCGAAAAACCTCGTTCGATATGGGAGCGCTCCCATGCGCTGAGGCCGGAAGGTTGCTGCCTCAAGGGGGTGGGTGTCAAGAGTTGAAGACGCTTCCGTTGCCCGAGCGTGTCCTGCAAGTCACGGGAACGTGTCCGACCCAAGGCTTGCGCTTGCTCTCGCGCCCTGCATGCAGGGCGCGTTGCCGTTCGGATCACCGCAGGTCAGACGGGTTCGGGGGCGAAAATCCACCGCTTGCGGCCCGGAAAGGGCCATCGCGTCGCGCCGATCCCCGCGCATCGCGCCGAAGGGTGCCCAAGGCCTCAACAACTCGCGGATGCCCGCCGGAAGATGAACGAGGCGAGGGTGCTGTGAGGGCACACAGGGGGTCACGAGAGGTTTCCGCGTTCTTTCCCCGAACTCCACCACGGGGCAGCGAGGTTCCACTTCCCTCCGGACAAGCCCGCGGAAGGGGGACACGCCGGACGCGCCGGACAGCCCGGGCGGGCGGTACGGGGATCGCCCCTCCGAGCGCCAGGGGGGCGGACGCGCAGGGGCGCGCGCCCCGGCCGGATGTGGGGGGTGTGGGGGCCGGCCGAGGCGCGCGGGAGGAGGTGGGTCGAGGGGTGCGCCGAGGCGCACGGAGGGGGTGGTCCGGGATCGCGCCGGACTACCGGAAGGCGCCGAACGCCTTGGTGAAGGCCAGCGGCTCCTGGAGGATCGAGCTGCACGTGGCGTCCGCCGTCGGCTTCGCGCCGCCTGCGCACTGCACGTCCCGGGTGCCCGACCACATCGCCAGCCTGCCGATTCCCTTCTCCCGTGCGAACGCCACCAGCTGCGTGGCGTCCTCGACGGTGAAGATCTCGGTGGCCACGTCGTTCACGCCGATCATGGGGGTCACCGCGACCGCCTTCCAGGCCGCCGCGTCCGAGAGGCCGAGCACACCCTTGAGCTGCGCCTGCGTGGCGGTGGCGGCCTGGGCGGCGTAGTCGCCCATGTCCCCGCTGTACGAGGCCCCGTAGTCCATCGCCATGATGTTGACCGCGCCGATCGCCACGCCGTTCTTCTTCGCGTCCGCGATCAGGTCCACGCCCGGCTGGGTCAGCCCTTCCGGCATCACGGGCAGCGTGAAGGACACGTCCAGTCCGGGGTGCGACTTCTGGAGCTGCGCGACGGCCGCCGAACGGCGGGAGTTGGCGGCGGAATCGGGCAGCGCCCCGCCTTCGATGTCGAAGTCGACCTTGGTCAGCCCGTAGGCGTCGATCACCTTGCCGTACGCCGTGGCGAGTGCGGACGCGGAGGAGCAGTGCAGTGCCAGTTCGGCACCCGCGGCTCCGCCGAAGGAGACCCGCACGTCACCGCCCTCGGCCCGCAGAGCGGCGATCTGGGCGGCCACCTTGTCGTCGCCGAGCCCCGTGACCCCGCCCCACAGGGGGGCGCAGCTGCCGCCCGAGGTGATGAACGCCAGGTTGAACTCCTTGACGCCCGTCTTCGACGCGGTGTCCAGCAGGTCGTAGGAGGGGTAGAGGGAGGTGTCGACGTACGGGGCGAATCCGGCGCCGTCGGCGGTGCCGCCGGGCGGGCCGGACGGCTCGGCGGGCGTGGTCTCCGTCGGCTCGGCGGTCGCGGTGTCCGTGGGTGTGGGGCTCGGCGCGGCCGTCGGGGTCCCGGTCGGGCGTCCGCTCGGCTCGGGCGCCGTGCCGCCGTCCGCGGAACAGGCGGCGTCGTTGATGAGGCAGCCCTGCGGATCGGCGGCGGTCCCGCCGGAGGCGGCGACGAAGCCGACCGTCACGGATCCGCCCGGGGCGATGTCCTTGTTCCAGCTCGCGGGCTTCACGGTCACGTGGTTGCCGCTGACGGTGTGCTCGCCGTTCCAGAGGGAGTCGATCTTCGTGCCGGCGGGCAGATCGAATTCGAGCGTCCACCCGGACTGCACGGTCCCGGTGTCGTTCGAGACGACGTACTGCCCGGTGTAGCCACCGGTCCAGCCGCTGGCCCTCGTGTACGTGGCGCCGACGGCGGCCGCCTGCGCCGTGCCGGTGAGTGCGAAGACCGTGCCGCCCACGACCGCTGCGGCGACGAGCGCGCCGACCGCCTTCGTGCGGGTACTCGCCGTACGGCGGTGCGTGCTGGTGCCCATCGCGTGCCTGCCTTCGTGCTGCCGGGGGGTGATTGCGTCTGCACGCTAGCCGCCGCGAACCGGGCAAAAGGCACTCATGGGAACCGGGCCGGTGTTCTTAGGGTTTGCTTAAGGAGGAGATCGGTACGGGTTAAGCCCGACCGGCGAAAGGCGACGTGGCCTCAGCTTCGTGACCGTGGGTCCGGTCCGGCTCCCGGAGCGCCGCGGAGCTCCGCGTTCCGCCCTCTCCCTCCTCGCGGGCCCCGTCTTCCGCTTCGCCGCCCGACCCGGTGCCCGCGGCGCGCACGCTCTGCCGGTCCGCCGTCGAGCCCTATCCAGATGCGCACCTCCGTGCCACCGAGCACGGACCGCCCGATCCGCAGGTCACCACCGGTGGATTCGGCGACCCGGCGGACGATGTCGAGCCCCAGACCGGTCGATCCCACCCCGCCCCGCGCTCCGTCCCGTCCACTGGCACCGCGGGCGAGGGCGGAGTCCGGATCGGGTATGCCGGGGCCGGCGTCCGAGACGAGCACCAGTACCGCGTCACCGCTGTGGTGGACGTCGACGGCGAAGGCGGTCCCCTCCGGGGTGTGCCGGAAGACGTTGCCGAGCAAGGCGTCCAGTGCCGCCGCGAGTTCGGGTCCGGCCACCGGGATCCGCACCGTGCGGTCCACTCCCGCCAGCCGCACCGTGCGTCCCTCGTCCTCGGCGAGCGCCGACCAGAACCCCATGCGCTCCCGGATGACCTCGGACGCGTCGCACCCCGCGCCCGGCTGCCCGCCCTGGGTCTGCGGGCGCTGCTCCCGCGCCGTGCGGATGATCGTGTCGACCTCGTGCTCCAGCTGTTCGACCGCCGCCCTGGTCTGTTCCGCGGCGGGGCTCTCGCCCAGCGAGGCGGCGTTGAGGCGGAGCACGGTCAGCGGGGTGCGGAGCCGGTGCGAGAGATCGGCGGCCAGCTCGCGCTCGTTGGCGAGGAGCTGGACCACCTGGTCGGCCATGGAGTTGAACGCGACGGCCGCGGAGCGCAGTTCGGTGGGCCCCTCCTCGGGGACCCTGGTGCCCAGCCGCCCCTCCCCCAGGTCCTGGGCGGCGCCGGCCAGACTCCGGGCGGGCTGCACCATGCGTACGCCGAGCCGGTCGGCCACGGCCACCGAGCCGACGATCAGAGCGATGCCGACACCGGCGAGCACCAGCCAGGCCGTGCCGACGCCGTGGGAGACGTCGGCGTCGGCCACGAAGACCTCCACGACGGCGATGCCCCCCGATCCCAGCGCGGTGGGCTGCAGCAGTACGGAGCCGCCCGGTACGTCCGCGATGGAGGCGCGTCCGGACGCGCCGACGGTCTCCAGGTCCTCGCGGGTGGCTCGGCGGGTGCCGATCTCCAGTACGGATCCGTCCGTTCCGGCAGCGGGGACATGGACCGCGAGGCGCCCCCGGCCGCCGGGCTCGGTGGACAGCACGGCGCGGGTCAGCTCCTCACGGTCGGTGGTGATGGTGAGGGTGGGGCCGATGGTGGCGGCCTGCCGCTCGGCGTCGGAGAAGGCTCGGTCCCGGGCCATCTCCTTGATGACGAGTCCGAGCGGCACGGCGAACGCGATCACGACCATGGCGGTGACGGCCAGACAGACCTTGACCAGGGCCCATCTCATGCGACGGGCCCCGCAGCCGGTGGTTCGAGTTTGACGCCGACGCCGCGCAGCGTGTGCAGATAGCGCGGCCGGGCGGCCGTCTCGCCCAGCTTCCGGCGCAGCCAGGAGAGGTGGACGTCGATGGTCTGGTCGTCCCCGTAGGACTGCTTCCAGACCTCGGCCAGCAGCTCGCGTCGCGGTACGACGACGCCGGGCCGGCCGGCGAGGAAGGCCAGCAGGTCGAACTCGCGGCGGGTCAGATCCAGTGCGGTGCCGTCCAGTTCGGCCTGGCGGCGCAGCGGGTCGATGGAGAGTCCGCCGACCTGGAGGACGCGCGGGGGCGGTGCCTGCGCGCCGGCGCCGCGGGTGCGGCGCAGGACGGCCGCCATGCGGGCGGAGAGGTGCTCGACCGAGAAGGGTTTGGTCAGGTAGTCGTCCGCGCCGTCGTTGAGGAGCCTGACTATCTCCGCCTCGTCGTCCCGCGCGGTCGCGATGATCACGGGTACGTCGGTGATGGAACGCAGCATCTTCAGCGCCTCGGCGCCGTCGAGGTCGGGCAGTCCGAGGTCGAGGACGACGACGTCGAAGCGGAAGTGCGCGACCTCGCGGAGCGCTTCGAGGGCGGTGCCGACGCTGCGCACCGTGTGCGAGGCCTCGGTCAGGTGCCGGATGAGGGCGGAACGTACGAACTGGTCGTCCTCGACCACGAGCACACTAGGCATGCGCCGCACCGTAGCCCATCCGGAGTAACGGGGTCCCCTCCAGGACAGGCCCGGTACGGGTGGTGCAGGATGTGCCCGATGCAACGAGGATTCGTACACGCGATCGCGTGGTCGCTCGCCACGGGTGCGGCGGTCACCCTGTCGTGGTGGGGCGTGCACACGGTCATGTCGGGCACCGTGTACGACCCGCCCCGAGCCGTCCCGATCTCGGTGGGGGCCGGGAGCGGGCAGGCGTCGGACGCGCCGGTGTCGTCCTCGACGCACCGCGCGCCGCCGTCGGCCTCCGTCTCACCTAGCGCGACGGCGTCCGGTCCCACGCCCTCGGCCACACCCTCCCGGCGGCCGTCCACCCGTCCACCGGACAGGAGTCCGAGCCCCGCGACGTCCTCGCCGCCGCCGGCGGACACGGGACAGGTGAAGAGCTACCCGACGCGCGGCGGCAGGGTCGTCCTGGAACTGGCGGAGCACTCGGCGAAGCTCGTCTCGGCGACCCCCGAGCCGGGGTGGTCGATGCAGGTGTGGACGACCCCGGAGTGGATCCGGGTGGACTTCAGCGACGGGGCGGACGCGACGCTGTCCGTCTTCTGCACCTGGAACGGCCATCCGCCCACGGTCGAGGTCGTCGACCAGTGAGGGCGCGCGGGCGCACGGTGCCGCCCGCCTCCTGCCTCGCTCGTACGGCCGTCGCGGATCGGCCGGTCCGCGCACGAGCACCGGATCCGGACGCGTCGGGCGGGGCCGCTCAGTCGAAGGCGTCCGGCGGCGGGGCGGGGGACGGCTTGGCGCCCTCGTCGGTGACCACCGCCGCGCCGCCCGTGAAGTCGGCCAGCGCGCGGCCCTGTTCGACGCGGCCGGGATGCGGGTCGCTCGCGACCCGCCTGGTCAGTTCGGCGACCGCGATCGGCAGGTCGGAGGCGACCAGGACCGCGTTGCCGAAGCGGCGGCCGCGCCAGACGGTCGGATCGGCGGCCAGGGCCAGTTCGGGGAAGAGTGAAGCGGCGGTGGCGACCTGTCCGCGCAGATGGGTGAGCGGCGGACCGTCGGCGAGGTTGGCGGCGTACTGGCCGCCGGGCTTCAGCACCCTGCGTACCTCGGCGAGGAATTCGACGGAGGTGAGGTGCGCGGGCGTACGGGCGCCGCCGAACACGTCGGCGATGACGAGGTCCGCCCAGCCGTCCTGGATCCTGCCGAGCCCGGCGCGGGCGTCCGCCGAGCGGACCCGTATCCGGGCCTGCGGGTCCAGCGGGAGCTCCCTGCGCACCAGTTGGACGAGCGGCGCGTCGATCTCCACGATCTGCTGGGTCGAGCGGGGGCGGCTCGCGGCGATGTACCGGGCGAGCGTGAAGGCTCCGCCGCCGAGGTGGACCGCCTGG
>Ga0164306_10000782_pt1 | contig 13420 bp, 8 predicted proteins | sample Whisoiple_242_MG_FD_110213 | JGI IMG/M metagenome (GOLD analysis project Ga0164306, IMG submission 110213) | Soil microbial communities amended with fresh organic matter from upstate New York, USA - Whitman soil sample_242_MG | ecosystem: Environmental > Terrestrial > Soil > Unclassified >... | reverse complement strand
CGACCTTGTTCTATTGGATTTTCATTTGCCCCTGGTGAATGGTCTTGAGGCGATGGCACAGATTCGTTGCCGGTTTCCGGCGACACGCGTTGTGATTCTGACAGGCTATGACGAGCCGGAACTCCGGAAAGCTTCCCTGGAAGGCGGAGCTTTTGCTTTTATCCCGAAGGCGGGCGTAAGCCGGGAGCTGCCCTGCCTGATCGCAAGAATCAAATCTGCTTAGCTGCGCCTGAATCGCCGGAAAAATCGGCAACGTCGCAACGGTTAGCGACCGGTTGCGGAATTGGACGGGTTGCCGGCCGGCGATGTATTCAGGAGATTGGTCGACCTGTTCCGGCAAGTGAAGCGACGGGCAGTCCAAAAGAGAAAACCGAGCCGTTGCCCAATTGGCTGCTAACCTCGATGCGTCCTCCGTGGGCCTCAACGATGGCCTTCACGATCGCCAGCCCCATGCCCGTCCCCTGGACTCTGTAACGCTGGCTTTGACCGCGGTAGAACTTGTCGAAAATCATCGATCGCTCCAGGTCATCAATGCCCATTCCACGATCGGCAACGCTGGTGATGAGCCGTCCGTTACGGACCTCAGCGCTGATGAAGATGGGCTGGCCCTTCGCCGAATACTTGGCTGCATTCTCAATGAGGTGTTGCAGGACTTTTTTTATCCAGTCCACATCCATCATGGCCGGCGGAAGACTATCGGGCACGCGAACTTCCACCGGGTGGTCAGCAATCACATTTCTCGATTCTTCGAGCGCGCTCTCAATTGCTTGTTGAATCCGGTGCGGTCCCAACGCCAGCTTTACTTCGTTGGCATCAAGCCGGGCCATCTCGACGGCCTCGCCGATCAGTCGATTGAGGCGGTCGCTCTCCTCATCGATGATCTCAACAAAGTCGCGGCGCTGTTCTTCGTTCATCGCCGCCTCAGACTTCAAGCTGGTTACTGAGGCCTTAATTGAAGTCAGCGGTGTGCGGAATTCGTGCGTAATCGAATCCAGCAGGGCAGACCTGAGCCGTTCACTCTCGCGCGAAGCTTCGTTGCGCATGAGCGTATCAACCGCGCCGGCCCGCTCAATGGCGATCGCAATCAATCCGCTCATCGCTTCCAGGGTTTCGCGAGAAAGCATGCCCCCCGCAATCCCCAGACTTCCCATCCGCCTCAGTCCCATGCTGATGGGGACCAAGGCACGTTTGTGTTCACTGTCAAAAGTTGGCTCGCCCGTCGTGGAGACATTTTTAAGCTCTGTGCTCGACAGTTGCTCGATCTCAGATCCGGATCGGTAAATCTTGTCTCTATCGGCAAGGTAGATCGCGGAATTCTCAACGCCAAACGTTTCCACAACGTGCACAGGAATCACTTTTAGAAGCTCGACAATGTTGTCGGTAAGCAGCAGTCCCTTGCTGAACCGGTAGAGTCTCTCAACTTCCTTGCGGCGGCGTGCTGATTCCCGGGCCTCGTCCCGCACCCGTTCTGATAGGTGACTGGCAATCAGTGAAGTCAATAGAAAAGCAACAAGCGCCGCCCAGTTCTGAGGATCGGCAATTGTAAGAGTTCCAACCGGGGGAAGAAAGAAAAAGTTAAAACAGAGGGTCGAAAGGATCGACATCGGAATTGCATATCTGAGGCCCCATGCCGCCGAAACGAGCAGGATCGCAACCAGCAAAGTAAGGGCAACGGTCGTAGGATTAACATGTACGTACTTGAAATAAAGTACGACAATGCAAAAGACTATGAGCGCGGCTATTACGGACCTTGCTATCGCGATCACGGGGACTTTCATAGTCGTGATTTTAGCTGAGTCTGTCGGCGACCCGATGAGAGGATTTCCAAGTGCCTAAAACACCCGAACAGTGGCTGGAACAGGCCGCGCCGGAGAAGAAGGCAGGCATCTTCAAGCTGTTTCTCGGTTACGCTCCAGGCGTGGGCAAGACTTATAACATGCTGAGTGAGGCGATCCGCCGGCAGCGCCGTGGCGAGGAAGTGGTGATCGGTGTCATTGAGACTCACGGTCGCGCCGGAGTTGCCGAGTTGGCGGCCCAACTGGAGCAGATTCCGCGGCGCAGGCTTGAGTACAAGGGCACAACCTTCGACGAAATGGACGTTGACGCGATCATTGCTCGCAGGCCCGCGGTGGTCTTGATCGATGAACTTGCGCATACCAATATAGATGGCAGCAAAAACAAGAAGCGATATGAGGACGTGTTCGAGGTGTTGCAGGCCAGGATTGACGTTCTTTCGACCATGAACATACAGCATCTGGAGAGTGCGGGCCCCACGGTCCACAGCATCACCGGAATCCAGGTGCGTGAAACGGTGCCTGACTGGGTGCTGGAACGCGCCGATGAGATCGTTCTGGCGGACCTGACGCCGGAAGCCCTGCAGACGCGAATGCGCCGCGGAGACATTTATCCGGTTGTCCGCGCGGAAAAGGCGCTCACAAACTTTTTCCGCCAGGGCAATTTAATGGCGTTGCGCGAGCTTGCCTTGCGGCAAGTTACGCATTCGGTCGATCGCGGCCTTGAAACCTATCTTAAGAAAAAGAACATCGACCAGAACTGGGGTGTATGCGAGCGAATTGCAGTTTGCATCAGCGCAAACGAGGCCTCACAAAACCTTATTGCCAGGGGTGCGAGGCTCGCACAGGGAGTGGATGCCGCGGAGTTTTATGTTGTCCACGTAGATACCGGGGCCGAGATGGACGACGAGGACCGCCGCTCCCTTTCGGCCAATATGCGGTTCGCGGAAAACCTGAAGGCAAAAGTCATCACGCTGGAAGGCAAGGACATCGCCAAGACGGTCGCTCGCTTCGCCCGGGAATACAAGATCACTCAAATCATTTTTGGGCGCTCGGCCGTGCACGGCTGGCAGCAATATCTTTACCTGACCGCGATCCAGCGATTTCTGCGCGCCGCGCCCGCTATCGATGTACACATTGTCAATCAAGAGCCGCGTTAGACTCTGCCCGGCTTTGCAAGCTCTTACCAACATTTAATGACTTCTTTAGTCTTTCTTTAGGCGGTGTGCTTGTTCAATGGAATTGGCGGCCATTGAGTCGCAGCTCAGCACAGAAAGCGCGATTATGCAGGACAAGCCCCGAATCCTGATAGTAGACGATGAGCCTCAGATTATCCGCGTACTCAAAACGAGCCTCGGCATGCATGGCTATGAGATACGGACCGCAAATGACGGCGGGGCAGGGTTGGACGCTTTTGATGAGTGGAAGCCGGACCTGGTCATCACAGATTTATCGATGCCGAAAATGACCGGGATTGAATTGTGTGAAAACATTCGCAACCACTCGCAGGTCCCGATCATAGTGCTTTCGGTCAGAGGGGAAGACAACAGCAAGATCGACGCGCTCGATAAAGGAGCGGACGACTACGTTACCAAGCCCTTCAGCATTCATGAGTTGCTGGCGCGAATTCGGGCGAACCTGCGCCGTGCAAGCGCGGGTAAGGAAGAAGAACCGGGCGAGCCGATCGATATCGGCGATTTTCATATAGATCTACAGACCAGAAGTGTGGCGATCGGCGCAAGACAAGTCCATCTCACTCCCAAAGAGTTTGATCTTCTGGTCCACATGGCGCGTCATCCCGGCAAAGTCATTAGTCGTCGTGCATTGCTCAACGCTGTTTGGGGAGGACAAAGCGTTCAGTCAGCCGAATATCTATGGGTCTTCATGAACCAACTTAGAAAAAAGATCGAGCCCACGGAAACCCCGCGTTACATTCTGACCGAGCCACGGATAGGATATAGGTTTCAACCGGACTAGGCCTGATTTGCCAACGCTCTTGCCAACAGCCGAAAAAATCACCAGTTCTTTAGGAAAATTTGAGGACTTCCTTAGGCCATCTTTAGGCCGAATAGTGTCCACTGGCAGTGTTCATGGTTACGAGAGTGCGGCGGAACCCAGCAGGCGATTATGGCTGGAGACTCAGAAAACGATGTTTGTCGAGCTTTTCGAAATGGGAGTGCGCGGCACCTGGCCCAATCAAGCAACCAGACGTTGAACCACAAGCCCAAGCCGGGCTGTGGTCGCGGCTGGAATGTGCGGGAAATAGGGATGAAAGGCTGGATTTGATAAATGAAAAGATCATTCTCGGCGAAACTTATCTTAACTGTTGCGGCTTTGAGCATCTGTTTGAGCTGCGTTCAAATCCAGGCTTTTGCCCAGGTTAATCAGCCGGAGCAAAAGCTGACCGCCGGTCCGTCCGAGGCTAAAGGCGCGAATAACGCCTTAGATGCCGGCAATGCGACTGGCGCCGGCGTCACGAACGCTGAGGTCCTCAAAGAGCTTCAACAGATGCGTGCGCGCATTGCTGCGTTGGAAGCACAGCTAAAAGCGCAACAAGACGGAGCTCCGGCTCGGGCAAATGCGACGATAACGAACGTGCAACCGGCGACTGCCGTAAGCAGCTCCTTGTCCAAGCCGGCGCCGATACCAGCAAGCAGCACCGAACAGGAAACCAAGCCGGCGCAAAAACCGGAGCCTGCCGCGCCTTTCGCTTATGCCGACTGGACCTGGCTCAACGGCACTCCCCGCAACAAGGACGCGGTGTGGGACTCGAAGTTCTTCACTCCGGAAATACGCTTTGACGCGAATTACATCAGCAGCTTCAATCATCCCCAGGACGACAGCCTTGGTGGGTCGACCGAGACTTTTCGCTCCAACGAAGTCCAGATCGAGCAGATCAGCTTCGGCGGCGATTTCCACTGGCAGGATGTGCATGCAAGAATCCTGACCATGGGAGGAATGTTTGGCGTCACCACGCCACGCAACGATGCCAGCGCCGGGCGCGGGCAGTGGGACCTCCGTGGCGCGTACAAGTATTTTTCTGAAGCCAACGGCGGTTATCACTTCAACGTGAACCACGGGCTCAACTTTGACGCAGGAATCTTCGTTTCCTACATCGGCCTTTTCAGCTACTACAACTTTGATAACTGGGCTTACCAGCCGTCGTACGTTTCGTCCAACACACCCTGGTTCTTCAACGGCGTGCGAATCCAATGGTTCCCCACGGACAAGTTGAAGATCGAACCCTGGATCATCAATGGCTGGCAATCCTACGGCAGGCTGGGCAGCAAGCCGGGCCTGGGAGGACAGATTTTGTGGCGCCCGAAGGCATGGCTCTCCCTGGTCTTCAACAATTACGGCATGGGTGAAGATACGCTGGGCAACGGCAACGGCCAATTCGGCCGCTCCCGCATCCACACCGACGACAGTATTGAAGTCAAATACTACGACCGGCCGGAAAATTTTCTCGACAAGATGGCCTTCTCGTTTACCGGAGACCTGGGATGCGAATATGGCGGCAAAGGAACAGCCGTTGGCCCTCAGGGACAGACCATCATTCTGAACACAAATTGTTTTCACGATACCCCCACCAGCCGCAAGCAGACCTTCACCGGGTGGATGGTATACAACCGCTTCTGGTTCAAGAAAGACCTGTATGCCGTAACAGTGGGAGGAGGCGCAATGGATAACCCCGGACGCTATCTCACCCTGTTGCCGCCAATCAATGGCGCCGATGCCATCTCTGGCTCGCCTTATTTCACCCAGAACCCCGGCGATCCGTTCAAGGCCTGGGATACTTCACTCACTTTCGACTGGATGCCCAGAGAGTACATCACGTTCCGCAGTGAATACGGCTATCGCCACGCGAATGTCCCGTACTGGTCGGGGCGCGGCGGGATCACTCCAGGCGTGAATGGATTTACAAGCGTAATTCCCAATCCGAATGCAGGCTCTATCGTTCCCGGTACGTTGTTCGTGCCAGGTCCGTTCCGTTCAGCGACGCCGGGCTTTACCTGTGTCGCGGCAACAGGTTTCTGCCCTGACCTGAGGAACGATGAAGCTGCCCTGAGACTTGCGGTGATGGTGAAGTTCTAGCGAGGTGCTTTCATGCTCGATCTCCTGATGATTAGTTTTACGTTTCTATTCTTTATCGTCGCAATTGCCTACACGATCGCGTGCGACAAACTGAAATGAGGAGCGAGCGATGAATCTCGAAAACATTTTCATGCTGATCGTCAGCGTGCTTCTCATGGCCTATCTGATCTACGCGTTACTGCGTCCGGAGAAATTCTGATATGACGCCCAACGGCTGGTTGCAAATTCTTTTGTATTTCGCCGTCATCCTGCTGGCGACCAAACCCGCAGGTGTCTTCATGGCGAAGGTTTTCTCAGGCGAGCGCACATTCATCGATCCAGTCATGCGTCCGGTGGAGAAGCTTCTCTACAAGCTGGCCCGTGTGGACGAGAAGCGCGAGATGCGGTGGACGGAATACTCCATCGCCATGCTGCTGTTCAGCGCCGTCTCCATGCTTGTTTTGTACCTGCTGGAGCGCGCGCAACAGGCCCTGCCGCTCAACCCGCAGAAACTTGCAGCGGTGCCGGCTGATCTGGCATGGAACACAGCCGCTTCATTTACCACCAACACCAACTGGCAGTTTTACACCGGCGAGCAGACCATGAGCTATCTCACGCAGATGGCTGGGCTGGCGTTTCATAACTTCGCTTCGGCGGCGGTAGGAATGGCGCTGGCTGTGGCTTTCATACGCGGCATTGCGCGGCGCGAGAAAGACACCATCGGCAACTTCTGGGTGGACACCACGCGCTCAACGCTTTGGGTCCTGCTTCCGGCCTGCATCGTGTACTCGCTTGTGCTCGTCTCACAGGGGGTAATCCAGAACTTCAAGCCTTACGACACGGTGAAGATCGTCGAACCGCAGCAGATACAGAAAGCAGGGCAGGATGGAAAGCCTGTGGTCGATGCCAATGGCAAGCCTGCGATGGAAATGTTGACCGATCAGATCATTGCGCAGGGGCCGGTTGCGTCGCAGGAAGCCATCAAGATGCTAGGGACCAACGGTGGCGGCTTCATGAACGCCAACAGCGCCCATCCGTTTGAGAATCCTACGCCGTTCAGTAATTTCCTGGAGATGCTCTCGATTTTTGTGATACCTGCGGGATTGACGTACACCCTGGGGCGAATGACGGGATCACAGCGGCATGGCTGGGCCGTCTTTGCCGCGATGTCAGTGCTCTTCTTTGCCGGCGTCACAGTCGCATACCGTGCGGAATCGCGCGGAAATCCTCTGCTCAATGGAACGGACCAACGAGCATCGACGCTTCAATCGGGCGGCAACATGGAGGGCAAAGAGGTGCGTTTTGGCATCGCCAATTCCGCGCTCTTCGCTACCGTCACTACCGACGCAAGCTGCGGCGCAGTGAACAGCATGCATGATTCTTACACGCCGCTCGGCGGCCTCGTCCCCCTGGTCAACATCATGCTGGGAGAAATCGTGTTCGGAGGTGTGGGGGCTGGAATGTACGGGATCCTGATCTTTGTGGTGCTGTCGGTATTTATCGCCGGTCTTATGGTGGGGCGGACTCCGGAATATCTGGGCAAGAAGATCGAAGCCTATGACGTGAAGATGGCGATGCTATACGTGCTCATCTTTCCGCTGATGATCCTGGTGCTGGCTGCTGCGTCTTCGCTCCTTCCTCAGGGCCTGGCGACTCTGACGAACAGCGGGCCACACGGCCTCTCGGAAATTCTTTACGCGTTTACTTCCGGAACCGGCAACAACGGTTCCGCGTTTGCCGGCCTTGGCGGGAACCGCTGGTACAACCTGGCCATGGGATTCACCATGTTGATTGGGCGTTTCCTCATGATCATTCCCATGTTAGCGGTGGCCGGAAGCCTGGCCCGCAAAAAGGCCGTTCCGCCCTCGCCAGGCACATTCCCGGTGACCACACCGTTATTCACCGCGCTCCTGGTGAGCGTGATCATCATTGTTGGCGCTCTGACATTTTTCCCGGCGTTGAGCCTGGGACCGATTCTTGAACACCTGCTCATGAACGCAGGAAAGACTTTCTAAGAGGAAACCCATGGCAGCAACATCAGGCAAGTCAAAGTCATTGTGGGACGCGAAGATCGTGCGCCAGGCGCTGATCGGTTCGGCGCGGAAGCTGAATCCCAGGACCATGATGCGCAATCCGGTCATGTTCGTGGTGGAGGTGGGCAGCGTAATTACAACCGTGCTGCTATTTAAAGATATTGCCCGCCACAGTCAGGGCTTCGGTTTCGATCTCCAGATAACGCTTTGGCTTTGGTTTACCGTTCTGTTTGCGAATTTTGCCGAGGCCATGGCCGAGGGGCGAGGCAAAGCACAGGCAGAAACGCTCCGCCGTGCGAAATCGGAAACACAGGCCAACCGGGTCCTTCCGGACGGTCGGACCGAAACCGTATCCGGCGCCAAGCTGCGCTCGGGGGATGTTGTGATTGTCTCAGCGGGAGAGACAATACCGGGCGATGGCGACATCATTGAAGGTGTTGCGTCAGTGGACGAATCCGCTATCACGGGCGAATCGGCCCCGGTCATACGAGAATCCGGCGGAGATCGTTCCGCGGTAACAGGTGGGACGCGCGTTTTATCAGATCACATCAAAGTAAAGATAACGTCCAATCCAGGCGAGACGTTTCTTGATCGCATGATCGCCCTGGTGGAGGGTGCGGAACGGCAAAAAACACCCAATGAGATCGCGCTGAACATTCTGCTGGCCGGGCTCACCGTCATCTTTTTATTGGCCGTTGTTACTTTGCAGCCATTTGCTATCTATTCAGGATCGCCGCAGACGATCTTCGTGCTTGTCTCGCTGTTGGTGTGCCTGATTCCAACCACCATCGGCGGATTGCTTTCCGCCATCGGCATTGCCGGCATGGACCGTTTGGTGCAACACAACGTTCTGGCCATGTCAGGACGAGCCGTGGAGGCAGCCGGCGATGTAGATACGTTGCTGCTGGACAAAACCGGAACCATCACGTTGGGAAACCGGCAGGCAACGGAGTTCGTTGCCGCCCCAGGGGTCAGCAATGATCAACTGGCGGATGCCGCCCAACTTTCTTCGCTTCCGGACGAGACTCCCGAGGGCCGATCGATCGTGGTTCTGGCCAAGGAACAGTACAGCCTGCGAGGCCGTGAACTGGCGGACCATCAACCGCAATTCGTGCCTTTCAGCGCGCAGACCCGTATGTCAGGCGTTGACCTGGACGGGCGCATGATCCGGAAGGGCGCGGCGGACGCAATTGAAAAATTTCTGCAGCAGAACGGCGGCAACCTTCCTAAAGAAGTTCGGGCGACCGTGGAAAGTATTGCCCGTTCAGGTGGGACGCCACTGGTGGTGGCTGAGAACAGCCGGGCCTTAGGTGTGATTCACCTGAAAGACATTGTGAAGGGCGGGATGCGTGACCGCTTCGCCCAACTGCGTGCCATGGGAATTAAGACCGTGATGATAACCGGCGACAATCCGTTAACCGCCGCAGCGATTGCGCGCGAAGCCGGCGTCGACGATTTTCTGGCCCAGGCTACGCCCAAAGACAAGATGGACCTGATCCGCAAAGAACAAGGGAACGGCAAGCTGGTAGCCATGACCGGCGATGGCACCAATGACGCCCCGGCGTTGGCGCAGGCCGACGTTGGGGTGGCCATGAATACCGGCACACAGGCCGCGAAAGAAGCCGGCAACATGGTAGATCTTGATTCCAATCCGACCAAGCTGCTGGAGATTGTTGAGATCGGCAAGCAGTTGCTTATGACGCGCGGATCGCTGACGACATTTTCAATAGCCAATGACGTGGCGAAATATTTTGCCATCATTCCGGCGATGTTTGCCGCCACTTTTCCCGTACTAAACACTCTCAACATCATGCGCCTGGCGACGCCGCAGTCCGCTGTGCTGTCGGCGGTAATCTTTAACGCACTGATTATTATTGCCTTGATTCCGCTGGCACTACGTGGCGTTCAATACAAAGCCATGAGCGCGGAGTCGCTCCTGCGACGGAATCTCCTTGTCTATGGCGCGGGCGGCGTGATTGTTCCATTTATTGGCATCAAGATTATCGATCTAGTCGTCAGGGCAGTGGGCCTGGCGTAAGTTAGAGGAGTTTGAAATGCTGAAGAAAAACCTGGTCACGGCAGTTCTTTTTACGGTGGTTACCACCGTGCTGCTCGGTCTGGTCTATCCACTGGTAATAACCGGTCTCGCGCGTTTTTGGCCGGATAAAGCCAATGGTCAATTGGTAACGCGGAATGGCGTAACAGTTGGCTCTCGAATTCTGGCCCAGCCGTTTACCGGACCAACTTACTTCCATCCCAGACCTTCTGCTGCCGGGACCAACGGATACGCCGCTGACAATTCCTCTGGAAGCAACCTTGGTCCCACCAACCAGAAGTTGATCGACCGGACAAAAACCGATGTCGCGACTCTCCAAACAGAGAACCCAGGTAAGCCGGTCCCGATTGATCTGGTTACCACTTCCGGCTCGGGGCTCGATCCCCACATCACGCCGGCCGGAGCAGAGTTCCAGGTTCCACGCGTGGCTAAAGCGCGCGGGATTGCCGAAGATGCATTACTGAAGTTTGTCCAGGTGCATACAGAAGGACGGCAATTCGGTTTCCTCGGCGAACCCCGTGTGAATGTGCTTGAGTTAAATCTGGCATTGGATGAACAGTTTCCCGTAAAGAGTTCTTTTTCAAAATAGACTGTCTCGGCGTCCAGACCTTAAGCGCAAAAGGAAGCATAGCTTCGCCTATCGCCGGCCGTCGCAAAGTTCAGCCAAATTTGGAAATCAACCTTGGATGAAGAAGGCAGTCACCATCCGGTGATAAACCGCCGCCGCGGCCTACGCCAATTTGGGCGATATCACATTTGCAATGTGCGCTGGGAGAGCGACTACCAACTTTATATCTAAGTAAAAATATTTTCATAAAAGACAGCTTTCTCCCTTGAACTCTCACAAGGATGAGTGTTAAAAAGCAATCAACTTTTTCAGAGTTCCTGCTTTCTGTTAGAGAAGTGTCGCCCAGGCACTTCATGGAGAAGGGTATTCCCCCAAATTGAGTTGACTTGGTTTTATGGAAAGGATTTTTTCCATCATGCAATCCTATGCTCCGGCTTCAACGCGCAAATCCGCTGGCTATTTTCATCGCAATGGTCTTCTCTCGCAGTTGATAAGTGTGCTTCTGGCCTGGACGATGGTCATGAGCTCACTGCCGGTCTATGCGACGGACCAGCCTCGCGCAGCATGGGTGCATTCAGGCGGTTTCGATGGCGCATTAACGGCAACTCGGCCGCAGAAGACTCCCTCCAGCGCGAACCAAACGAACCACGAGCCTGGCGCGGCGAACTTGTCTGCGCCCAGGCACCGCAAAGAGCGGGCCGGAACTGGAAGGATTCAGCTAGCTAGCTTGAAAACACCAGCCGGATTGGGCAACATCCACCCGTTTTTTCAAAGTACTGTGCCTGGCGAAAGTTCCATCGTTTCCAACTTCAACGGAACGGCCATTCCGGGTGGTAGCTTCCTCTGGTTCAGCAGCGTTTTCAAGGCAAGCGGGCTGGGATCGCAACCCGTACGCTTGTTCTTGCGCGCCGCTTCAGTGCAATTTACGGCGGGAGGTGCAACTTATAACCTTCCCGTTCCTGATGCGAATATCACCTTTTCTCCTACCGCCACATCGGCGACGACATCTTTTGATCCCAACAAGAATGCATGGATCACCACTTTGCCCTCCACGGGGCTGGCCGGGAACAGCTTTTTATCAGGCATGACTTTTCCTGTGCCCGCCAGCGGGCTTCCAGGTGGAATTAATCCGGTCACGTGGTCGGGTACTTTCTACAGCGATACCAACGGCGTTTCCATCAACTGGCAGTGGGCGGCGGCCGTTTACACCTCCTTCAGCAGCGACTACCGTGCGTTGAATATCAAACCCGTTGACGACAATTCTGCCAGCGTCTTCCATAATTCCGATCACGCCGGGACACCGGAAGCATATAAAACATTCGTTACAGGAGGAGCCCGCGGAGGTGGCGGATCCAATTACACCGGCTCCTACAGCGCGACGGCCAGTGTTCTCCCTATCGTTCAGGTCCCCAACTATCCGCCCGTAGCCAACGCCGGACCGGCCCAGACGGTTTTCGTAGCCACCACCGTCCAACTGGATGGCAGCGGCTCTACCGACCAGGATGGAAACCCTCTCACCTATCGCTGGTCTTTTGTCAGCATTCCCAGCGGCAGCAGGGCCACCCTGAATGGCGCCAATACCGTCAAGCCGACCTTTGTGCCGGATGTGCCGGGCAGCTACACCGTGCAGCTGATCGTGAATGACGGGACCGTTGACAGCTCGCCTTCCACCGTAATCATCAGCACCAAGAATTCGCCCCCAGTCGCCAATGCCGGCCCGGACCAGACCATCACCACCGGCGCAACCGTACAACTGGACGGCAGCCGCTCCACCGATGTGGATGGAGATGCGCTTACCTACTCATGGTCCTTCGTCAGTGTGCCCGCGGGCAGCACCGCCACGCTCTCCAATAGAGCGATCGTCAATCCCACCTTTGTTGCCGATAAAAAGGGAACGTACACGGTTCAACTGGTCGTCAATGATGGCGCCTTCGACAGCAAGCCCTCGCAGGTCAGCATCAGCGATGTCAACTCTCCTCCGGTCGCCAACGCCGGGCCGGCGCAGACCGTTGTCAGCCATAAGCTGGTAACTCTGGACGGCAGCCGCTCTACCGATGTGGACGGCGATACCCTCACCTATACATGGTCCATCCTGAGCGCTCCTGCGGGTAGTACGGCAACCTTGTCTGACGTTCACGCCATCAAGCCCACATTCACCGTAGATCTTCTGGGTGACTACGTTCTCCAGTTGATCGTCAATGACGGCACCGTGAACAGCCAGCCGTCGACGGTTACCATCACCACCGAAAACTCGCCGCCCGTGGCCAATGCCGGACCGGCCCAGACGGTTCCGCTCGGCAGCGTGGTGACGCTCGACGGCACCGGCTCCTCGGATGTTGATGGCCAGTCGCTCACCTACGACTGGTCCATTCTTAGCGCGCCCGCCAACAGCACCGCAACTTTGAGCGTGCACACCAGCGCTACACCGTCCTTCACGGCCGACAAAGCCGGCAATTACGTCATCCAGCTGATTGTGAACGATGGGTTGGTGAACAGCCAGCCGGCGACGGTGATGATTTCCACCATTAATTCGATTCCGGTTGCCAATCCTGGTACAGCGCAGAGCGTGGAGAGCGGCAGCCTGGTAGCGCTGGATGGAAGCGGTTCCAGCGACGCCGATGGTGACCCGCTGACATTCACGTGGGCCATTCTCTCGCAACCGGCCGGCGGGACAGCCGTGTTGTCCGACGCCCATGCCGTCAAGCCGACTTTTGTTGCGAACGTGGCAGGTTTCTATGTTGTGCAGCTCATCGTCAATGATGGCAAGGTCGACAGCCCGCCGATGACGGTAACCATTACCGTCGAATCGCCGCTGTTGAAGTTGAGCGCGCCAGCAGATCTTTCGGCGCTGCCCGGGCAGGCCGTTTCGCTCCAGTTCACGGTCTCGAATCCAGGG
>Ga0164306_10000779_pt1 | contig 13432 bp, 9 predicted proteins | sample Whisoiple_242_MG_FD_110213 | JGI IMG/M metagenome (GOLD analysis project Ga0164306, IMG submission 110213) | Soil microbial communities amended with fresh organic matter from upstate New York, USA - Whitman soil sample_242_MG | ecosystem: Environmental > Terrestrial > Soil > Unclassified >... | reverse complement strand
TCCTGAACCCGCAAAGTTCGCCTTCATCTGGCTCGCCGCCACCGGTACAGGCTGTTTCCTGGCGGCGATCCTCGGCGGCCTGATCCGCGGCGTGAACCCGGTAAAGTTGTTAACGATTTTCGGGCATACCTTGTTCCGCATGCGGTGGGCGGTGATAGCCATCTCCGCCATGCTGGGGCTGGGATTTGTTACGCGATACTCGGGGAGTGATGCCGTCTTGGGACTGGCATTCACTCATACCGGATGGTTCTATCCATTCTTCGGGACCTTCCTGGGGTGGCTGGGCGTCGCGCTGACGGGCAGTGACACCTCGTCCAACGCGTTATTCGGCAGCTTGCAGAAGATCACGGCACAGCAACTTGGCCTGGATCCTGTCCTGATGACGGCGGCCAACAGCGCCGGCGGCGTCATGGGCAAGATGGTGGATGCGCAGTCCATTTGCGTGGCCACGGCTGCTACCAACCAGGTGGGCAATGAAGGCTTCATCTTCCGCTTCGTAGTCTGGCATTCCATCGCGCTGGGAGCGATTGTGGGCGTGATTGTGATGTTCTATGCCTACGTGGCGCCGCACCTGGTGCCGCACGGCGTGAAGCTGCTCTCGCAGTAATCGAAAGGGAACACGCTATAGGAAGAACACCGCCGGAAACGGCGGTGTTTCTTTTGGCTTTATACTCAAGGAAACGAATGTGATGCGTAGCTATTGCAGATAGAGTATGATCCGATGGCCCCCAACCCTGGCGAAGTAAACCTCCATTGTCGAGAAGCAAATGATCGAGTTCATTATCGGCTTTATTGACGGCCTCTTGGCGAATCTCGTCACTCCCAGAATCCAGCGGTTCTTGCAAACGTCGTTGCCGTTTCACAAAAAAAACACTGATGAGAACACCCTGGCCTACGTCGATTCATTCCTGGCATCTACGCGCGCACCGCGGTGGGATGAACATTTAATGGATAGCGGATTTGTCAAACATGCGTTGATTCGGGTTAGCGAATCTGGCGATGGGATTGCCCGGCGGTCCGACGTGCCTCAAAAAATGCTGGTCTCCGTATTTCTCGATCAGTTATTGCTGAAGAGTTCTTTCTACCGGTTTACAGGAAAGTACGGTGAGCATGTAAAGGTGTTTTTCGTGCTTGGAGAAGCCGGGTCCGGCAAGTCTACGCTAGCATTACATCTCGCGGAAGAGTTGGCATATCGTGCCAAGGTCTCGAAGGATATCCCGCTGCCTATTTATGTGAATCTGCGCTATTTTGGCGGCCCGTTCCAACCCAACACGCTCGGGTTGAACGATCTCATTCATACGAGCGTGGTTCGCCATTGTCCAGCAGTAATGGATAAATCGCTGGATTCCCGTGAAGCTGACTCAAAAGCTGCTCTCGTCTTGCCCCCCCGCCCGGTATTCGCATCTGCTATGTCTTGGATAGCGCCGACGAAATGCCTGTCTCAGGCAACAGCGAGCAGGAGAGAGACGAGCGCCTGGCGGCGATCGCGCGCTTTATCGATACGCACCGGGAGCATATGTTCCTCATCACATGCCGGGAAGATGAGTACGGTATTCTTCGCGACCAGCAGGCCACTTTCAAATTGCTTCAATTTAAGCTCTGGCCATGGACGCAAAAGATGTTCGACGATTATTTGAAAATTCGCCTTCAGGAAACGGCTTCCTTGAGCCGGATTCGTCGTACCCTATCCCAGGCCGATCAATCTCCCGAGTGGCAACAGTTTAGCCGGTCTGCACTATATGCCTCGTTGCTGCTCGATACATACACCGGTGCGGGTTCCCAGACTGGTGGCGAGCTATGGGACCGCTTTTTTCAAAAGCATTTGAAGCCCCACTTGGCCGACGAGCTCGAGTATGACCAAGTAATGGCGGATTTGAGTAGCCTTGCATTTTACGCAACGAAATATCCGGATAGGACACCGCCAGTGTCTTCCCATACAAGCCGCATAGGCTCGGCTGCTGGCCTGCTCGATCAAGAAGGATCTCAATTTAGAATCAGGCCTTTTCAACAGTACTTTACAGCTCGCTATCTTTGGCACAAGATCAAGACCGATCCAAACACAGAGCTGCTCGAGCTCGAGCATCCGAGTGTCCATCTTACATTTGCTTTTCTTGCCGAGCTTGCAGGATCCGATCCGGCATTTGCGTCTTATGAAAAAAAATACATCGTGCAGATGCTGCTTAACCAACTGGCCGCGGCGGGCTATTCCTATAACGTCGTCTACCACGTGCGCGACATCATCAAGGCGGCACTCGCAGAAGCCCTTCGACCAAGAAGTCCTCGAACGCAACGTTGCGCGCAAGACGGTAATCCCGGAGATCGAGGAGCGAGACAAACCGATCTTGCCGGTGGAGTGGTATGCCAAACTGCTGGCTGGCCTCGAAACCTCACGCGACCGCGCCATCTTTCTGATCACTTCGTTTTGCGCGCTGCGTCCCAGCGAAATCTTTGGCCTGACCTGGGGCTCCTACCAAGGCTTGATATTTAAGGTCATGAACACGGCGTGGCGCGGCCAGTTTCAGGCAAAGAAGATCAAACGCAAGAACCGCTTTGGTGGAACTAACTACCGCCTGGTTGCTATCCCTGAGGCCGTCCGCTTCTGCCTTGAACAATGGCGCCGCGAGTGCGGAAACACGGAGGAGAGTACGTTGATGTTTCCCGCCATCGGGGCTCGCGGGCGCAAGCCACTCGACAAACCCATGCACCCGGACAACTGGCTTCGACTCAGACTGTATCCCGTCGCTAAAGCATTGGGTCTGTCATTTCACCCCACCTTTCAGGTGCTGAGGCGCAGCTTTTCCACCCACGGCAAGCAGGAAGCACATCCGACCGAGATGCAGGCGCAACTCGGGCACAGCGATATCCGGACCACGCTCAACATCTACACCCAAACTCTCGATGCTGAGGTGCTTCATATGGCGAATGAGGTGACCAATCGCTTGCTTCAACTCGGAAGGGAAGCTGAGTCAGGCTCAATTCAGTGACATCCAGACAGGAAGGCGGTGAAAAGGAGCTTTCTTGGTAAAATGAAGATGGAAATTCACGGCGCGGAGAGATGGCCGAGTGGCTGAAGGCGCGCGCCTCGAAAGCGTGTATACCTTAACGGGTATCGGGGGTTCGAATCCCTCTCTCTCCGCCAGCTAGTCTGCCGATCAGAGAACCGTTCTCATGAGCATTCCACCCTGAATCGCCGCGAGCAATGCAAGCCTCTTGGGCAGCGAGCGTACTGCGTAAAGGATCGCGGTTGCAACAGCAGACGCACCAATAGCCAGCGCAAGCCAGGATGCCATCGTGCGTGGCACCCAGGATGGCAATGAGAAGTGCGGACCGCAGACCCGCGAGTACAGCTCAAACAGCACGGCCCACAGCAGCACGCAACTAGCGGCTACTGCGATGGTGTAGGCGAGGAAATAGAGCGATCCCGGCAGAACCATCAGAATCGGGGTCTTGATTGCCGCAAAGCAGGCGAAGGCACTGAAAGCCTGATAGCGGCGGCGGAATTCGGCACGGAAGACTACGAACGCGACGATAATTTGCCAGAAAGCCGTGGCCAGCCACAAGTAGGCCGCTACTTGAGAAATGTGCGTTAGAGCCATTGGGCTGAACCTCTCTTTTAGATATGAGATTAACTCATACGGTTCAGCCCTAGTCTACTACCGCAGTCAAGTAATCTATTGACTCCCGCAAGGATTCCCCGGTAGACAGGGGAATGGGTCGCTGGGCGCGAGAGGCCCAGGAACTGGGAGAGGCGGTTTTGGAGTTGGGGCTGGGGTCGGCGCTGCAGTCGGGGATTGTGGTTTTGAGCTTGCGGCAGCAAAAACCGTTAAGGACTGATTAGCGCCCGCGGCAAACCCTATCGTTAACAGAGCCACAAAACATAGTCTTTTCATGATGCGTAATCTCCATGCAATATGTAACTTGCCATTGTGATTTGTGAAGGTTCACTGGCCTGGGCACTTCGGCAGGCACGGAAACGGGTCTGCTGTTATTGGTCCCATCGTTCGCGTTGGTGTCGGTATCGGCGTTCGGAGTGGGCTTTGGGCCCGACTGGGAGCAGCATAGACCTTTATATTAGCTCCAAGGCCAAAGCTCGTAATGAAGAGGGCTGCGAGGAAAGCAGAGGAAAGAACTTTTTTTAGCATGGTGTTCTCCAGTTGGCTCTTGCCACTAGTGGATGTGTGGAGGGGCGATTATATTGCAAGTTTCAGCCGTCCAAACGGTCGCTGATTTTGCAAAAACTATTCAACTGTTATAGTTATTGTCGTCAACAATAATGGGACTGAATGATTCAGACGTTGCGCAGCAATGGCATCGAAATCACGGGTGCACAACCATATGCTCGATGCACACCCAAGGTCTTTCATCATGCACTTCTGGGGCCACGACGATTCGGGAAAGCTGGCGAAGCACTCGAGAGCGGCCCCTCGATAAACCAAGTCCAAAGGGCAGGTAACTTTTTTTCTGAGCGGCATTAAAGCAGCTAGAGAGGCACGGCTCACTTTCAATCTTGTTTTGCTGCAGCCTTCTGCATGGACAATGGCAGATACTTTTCAACGGGTTTCTTCCATGAGCGAAAGAATTCCAGCGGGTCCTGAGTGCCGACAAATTCGCGAGCGAGTGCAAGGCGCTTCAGCACTTCCTGTCGCTGCTCTTCGGGTAGATCTTGGGCACGACTCTGGACTCCGGAGAAGAACTGCTCCAGGCTCACAGCTTTTGCCCAGCCTTCAATCGCCTTAGCAAGCTCTTCACGGCTCTCCTTGATAGACTCAGCCACGCGACGGCGGTCTTCCTCCTGACGCCACTGTTCCTGTCGTGCCTCCCATTCCTGGCGCCGAAGCTCTGCCTGATGTTCTTCTTCTTTTACCTTCGCCACCAGTACTTCAGTAGAACTCTTGATCGACCTCACTATCTTCGGGATGTCCGCCGTCAGCATTCGGTCTTTGCTTTCCTGGAACGATATCGACCAGGAGACGCCACGATATGGCGCGTAGACGACCAGTCGGAGGCGGCCACAAGGAATGTCCTTCGTCGTCGTCCAACTATGATCAACATATCGAGTTGATGATTTTGGAGGCTTGTAATCCGATTCGCGGATGTACTTTCCATTTACATATCGAAGGACAACCGACTCTGACATTTCGATGACGGCAAGCCCAAACGCGACCGAACCGACATAAACGACGGTGGGCCGCTGTGGCGACCATAGGCGGTTGTAGTCATACGAGTGCTCGTTGCGCGGCACTTTGGGCAATTGCTCGTGATCGTGGATATGAAGACGCGTGAAATCTTCGGCTCGCGAAGAGATAAGAACACGGTAGCCGGCGGACTCCAATGCATTGAATAAATCGTTTGCAAAGCCGAGCGCCTTATCGAGTGCGGCCAACGATGCAGTGACATCGACCAGCAGCCTTTTGTAAGGCCTGAGGTGCTGACGTTCATCCACCTTATAACCCGCATCATAATGTCCCTTTGCGTTACGAATAAGTCCGTGAACGCCTGCGACCGGGCGCAGCAAATTCTTGCGCGGAGGACTGGGTCGTGGTGGCGCTATAAGCCGGCGCCGAGGTGACGATTGAGCTTCTCCATCTTGGCACCAACTGATTTGGTCACCGGGTTGCAATTCTGGTAACGAAGGCTTATCGGGTGCTTTTCCAACAGCGAGCTTAGCCCAATAGCCTCGCTCCGGTCGTGGAACGTTCAGGTTTACGCAAACCCGAGCCATGTAGCTGCCCGAAACCTTGAACCTCTCCCCCACTTTAACCATTGGCGTGGACCACACCAACTCGTACAACTCCTCTCTTGAAACCACGTCTGCCTCCGTCGACGCACCTTGCATTAAGACGAAAATAGTCGCGAGTGAACAGCGCAAGGTGCTTCTTCTGAACTTACACAATGCGAATTTATCAAAATTTAGGGGCGTTGGGGCTTGCTCTTGTCGTGGTTCTCACTAACTCCGCCGATCCGACAGACATAAAATCAGCGTATGAGGCCGGTGCGAACTTCCTATGTGCTCAAACCAGCGGACCGCAAAGAGATATGGCGGGTTGTGGAACTCACACAGAATTACTGGTTGGCACACAATGTCACACCTACGCTCGTGCTATGTGCCACCAATTTGTAGAAATCTTTCAATATTTTGCGTTCATTGGTCGCATTTTTCAAGAATCGCTCCGGAACTGAACGGCAAAGCCTTTTCTTCGTCGACGCAGCGCACGAGAAGAACAAACGCGCCACAGGCAGGATGCCTATGCCACATTTGTTCAGTGCAGGCTTACGTTCTATTGCACGGTAAATCTCACGTGGTTGGTGTAGACCTTGTCATTCGGGTCCCAGGCGTTCACTGTCAAGGTATGTTTACCCGGTTTGGCTGCGACGGAGGCGTCCAGGGTGTTCATGTCTGACTCGGCCACGCGCTTACCGTCAAGGTAGGCCTTCATGGCGACGATGGGCAGCACGCCGCCGCTCGAGGACGTATGGATTTTTACGGTGCGGGAAGTATCATCCGCATCGTTGTCTCCGTCCGGGGAGCAGATGCGCACTCCAGCCTGGCTGGGATAGGCGCAGGTGGCAGAGGTGGTGGTATTGCGAAAGACCACGAGGTTGTCGCTATTGGTGGCGGCGGCAAAATCGGGGCGGCCGTCGCCATTGAAATCTCCATTGATCACGGCCTGCGCCGTTCCAACCGGATTGTCAAAATAAATCGGCTTGCCCCAGTTTGTGCCCTGGGCCGGGAAGAAGGCAAAAACGGGATGGCCAGCTTCAAAATCAGGGGCGAGCGAGACGACGATCCCACGCAGTCCAGGTTGCTTTCCCACTGGATGGATGGCCGCGGCCTTGCGTCCGGCGAAGGTATAAAAAGGATCGGCGGTGAGAATAGTTGTGCGGAAGTTTCCACCGCCAAGATTGGTAAACGCGATCACACCGGCGCGATTATCAAGTCCCTGCAAAAAAGGAACGAGCAGGTCGCCCCGGCCATCGCCATTGAAATCCACAGTGTTAGCGGCCTGCAGGGTAGAAGGACGGCTGAAGAGGGTGACCGGCGCGCGGAAAGTGCCATCCGGTTTGCCATAAAAGATCACAACGTTGTCTGTCGCCCCTCCGGGGTCGGTAAGGATGGCAGCAATGTCTTGAATGTGATCACCGTTGTAATCTCCAGCGGAGACGCCGGAGATACGCGTGAAGGTAGGGGTAAAAATATTCTTTTGCTGCACGAAGGCGCCGTGTCCATCATTCTTGAGGACTACAACCTGGTTAAACTCTGCAGAGACAATAAGGCTGGGAAGCTTGCTGCCAGGAAGAGTGATCAGGCCCAGAGAATCTCCGCAACTAAAGCCGATGCCGCTGAGCGAGGGGAAATAGGCCCGGTTGAAGGTAAAGGTCCCATCGCCGTTGCCGAAGAGCACGGTGACAGCAGGGCCATTGGAGCAGGCCAGAGTGGCTACGTCGATGTTCCCATCGCCGTTGAAGTCGGCAGCAGCCATGCGGTCCACGACAACACCTGCGACGATGAAGGACAGCGAGTCACCATTGGTAAACGTGCCATTTCCATGGTTTAGAAAAACTGTAAAAGCGTTGCTGACGGATTGAGTAGTGAGCAGGTCAGGCTTGCCGTCATGATTTAGATCGGATGTGAAGATGTCTGATGGACCATTGGGACTATCATAGATGGTGCGCTGAAATGATTGTCCGAAAATGGAAGACGAAAACAGAAGAAACAAAGCCAGAGCTGAGGTAGGAAGAGGCTGCAACGTGAACTTCATGGGGCCCCCCGGGTTGGAACATTCTGCCGATTGAGAACCAGGAGCACAGGATGAAGGTTGCATGTTAGCAGGCGCATTAATAGCCCATACTACGAACTAAGTAGGTTATGTTGCTTAGAATTTACTTATGTTTGTTCTAAATTCGTCGAAGAGTTTTTAAGTTGGAATCCGGTTTTAAAATCCTGCATTCCTGCCAGATTTACTGTTTGAATAATTCATAGATGGCAGCTTTGACCTGCTATATAATTTTCGCTCTTTATCAAATCTGCATTCAAATTGGGGGAGGGTGATTGCCGAGTCGATTACGCTCAAGATTAGTCTGGGATGATGCCGCCGGCAATGTAGCTGTGAAGGCTTTAGTCATGGCCCCTCGCGGCCCCGCAATGCCCGAAACGCCGGGATTTGATCTTCAACTCACGCCCCGTGAACAAGCGATCGGCCTGCTCCGCATCGGCGCGGAGGTCGAACATGCATTGATGGTGCAGTATCTTTACGCGGCTTACTCGCTGAATGAAGAGCAGAAAGATCCCACCCGCCGCATGCTGGTGCAAAAATGGAAGTCCACTATTCTGGAGATCGCCCGCGAGGAGATGGGGCATCTGGCAACGGTCGAGAACCTGCTTACTGTTATAGGCGGCCCGCTTTCCTTTGACCGCGACGATTATCCCATTCACGATCCTGAACTGTGGCCCTTTCCTTTTCAACTGGAGCCGCTGACGAAGTATTCGTTGGGAAGATATGTGCTTGCCGAAATGCCCTCTGAAAAAGTCCTGGAACAGTTGGGACTAAAAGATGAAATTGACGCCATCAAGAAAAAGGTAAAGGCCGAAGGTGACCTCAAGGTGCATCGCGTAGGATTGATCTATGATGCTATAAGCAAGCTTTTCGATACAGGCCCTATCATTGAAGGTCCACCCGCGCCGCCCTTTACCAACCCTCATCCTTTTATTGCATCTGTCGATATCCAGGCAGACAGTCTGCGGTACCAAGTCACTGCGAGCGCCTGGGGATTGGGTTACCAAAAAATTCTCATTGAGACGGCGCACGATCGTACAAGCGCCATGAACGCCATCAAACTCATTGCTGATCAGGGGGAGGGGACCAATGTTCCGAGCGACCTTTCCGCTTCTCATTTTGGGAGATTCCTGTTGATTTATCGCGACTTCCCGGATGAAGGCGAATGGCCTCCTTCGCGGCATGTTGCCGTCAACCCTACCACGAATTCGAAGACCACGGATCCTTCGCGGCGAATCGAAGGAGATGCGCGGCTGTGGGCGGAGATGTGCAATATGCGCTATCGCATGCTTCTGATGTATCTGCAGCACTCTTTTGCCATAGAAGCACCCGCTGGTTCTAAGTCGCGACCATCCCGGGGATCGCTCATTTCGTGGACCTTCGGCGAGATGTATAACATCCGCTCTTTGTCGGAGATCCTGATGGAGATGCCGTTGCAGCCAGGCGCCGCAGTCATGGCCGGCCCTCCGTTTGAAATGCCGGACTCGCTCGTTTTGCCGGCCCGGAGCACTGATATTTGGCGGCTACACCGTGACCTCCTGCTCTCTGCCATTGCGCTGGCCAACAGGCTTGTGGATGCATGCCCAGCGAAGCGGCAATACCTTCAGACATTGCTCGCCGCTGACCAGGCCGCGCTGGAACAGACGGTTGCCCTTATCGGAGTGTAAGCATGGGAATCAAAAATATCGGCATTTTCCCGCCTTTGGCCGTGGCCCGGCTCGGATCTTCACCCATACCGCTTGAGAACTACGATCTGAATATCGTGGACGCGATTTCACCGCGCCAGATTGTACCGGCGACAACGCTTCTCCTCGATAAGGATGGAAATATCTCAGAAAAGAAATCTTCCGGCCCGGTAAGCTTCCGCGATGAAAATCGATTGATCCACCCCGTTGCCCCTTTTTTTGAAGTTTGGGCCCAAACCGATGAAGAGAAGGAATGGCAGCCGCTGACCAAAAATCTTCTTAAACAGCACAACCTCCTTCCGGACGCGGTACGCTGGAAAGTACACGTAGGCAACCACAAGATTTTTCGCCGAACCAACGATCCCAATGACCGGATTGAGGCCGTATTCGGCCCATTCAGCGACCATCTCCAGCATGAACTCCTGGGTGAATGTACAAATTTCCTCGATAACGAGAAACTTCATCTCGGCTTTGTGCAATATGCACGGCCAGACGACAAATATCCCGAAATCCGCCTGCGTTTCACTCCCGCGCACGGCAAGGTGTACGGTTCTAATACCGGCAAGCCAGACCCTTATGTGGTCAAGCCGCTTTATGATCCACGCAAAGGAAAGTGGTGCGGCTACAGAGAACCGGACAATCCCAAAAATGACTTCCAGGGACGGCTGCTGACCAATCCGGCTGAAATTTTCGCCGGTTACGACGATCCCAAAGACTCCACCCATGTCAGCTACGGGTATGTGGACGACGAGTGCGATGGCATCATCGAGGCTTCTCTGGATACGCCCGAAGGCACACTGACCGGCTTCGCGCGGGTGGCCGCCGGCCCGCCGACGTTCGCTCCTGACAGCAAGCCGGTTCGCACGGTGGCAGACGAACTGGAACAGGCCATGTTTGGTCCGGCAGCAACGGCTTCGCCAGAGGAGATTGAAGAGGTGAAAGACATTGTGCGCCGCGCCCTGGAAACAGTCCGCCTGATGAACACGGGGCAGATGAACAAGGCGGGCATTACCCGTGGAGTCGGCATGGCGCGCATGGATATTCTGGATTATAGCCGCAAATCGGAGCCAATCTTTGATCCTGAGGTGACGGACTCACTGGCCATCCGCACCCGCCATGAGCGGGTCCTGCTCGGGCTTGAGAGCGGCTCTCTTGCCTGGTTTGCCCGGATACTCCGAGCGTATGACGAGGTGGGCAATCTCACCGATGCCGGCCGCCGCAAAATGCCGGGCATGATGCGCAATGCCGATGGACGCCATCTTGCGCTAACGCGACGCCAGGTTGCCAAAGTAAAAGCCGTAGCTGAATATATTGTCGCCAGAGGCGCGCGCCCCGTGCAAACTGCGCCAGCAGCGGCTTCTAGCATTAAGCCGGTCAATCTCGCGGCGCAACTCGACTATCGCGCTAAGGGCAGCCCGCCCAGCACCAAGCCGGATACCGCCATCTCAAATGCTTATCCCGGTCTGGAGATGGATTTCCGCAACGTCTGGCGCAGGATCCTGGAAGGCGTCGTGCTTCATGAGTCGCTGAATTTCGTTGTGGAGGTGGAGCGAGAAGATTTGCAGGAACTCAAAGGAATGCTGGTGCTGCGCATTGCGGGAGTCGATCTGACGGCGACGGTCACCGGACCTGACGACTCTGGCACAGTGGGACCTCTGAAGGACGCTTTCGGCAGCGATCACATGGCACTGGAGTGGTCGAATGCGCTGGCCACCGTGATACGCGATCATACGGGCGGAGAAGTCGAATGCGAGTTTCAATCCCTTGACGGGAAGCAGCAGCACACACAAAAACTTAAAGTGCGCCGCTTTTTTGAAGCCGACACCGCCGTGATCGCGCGAGAGATTGCCGAGCCGGGCGCGCTGACGCAAAGCCTGTGCGCGCCCTGGCAGAACGATTATCGTGAGTGCGCCTGCTTTTACTGGGCGGCCACTCGCCCGGACTTCGTCAACGTGGAAGTCCGTCCCGACGGCACCGCCACCGGCAACAATTGGATGCAGAAGGACCGCACCGCTGCGACCGCCAAGGTCTATATCAGCGACGACTGGCTAGACGACCGACTGCTCTCCCACACCGAGTTGATTAGCGACTGGGAAAAGGTTTTGCGATTTGTTATAGGCAACCAGGACGAGCCACCGGTGAATTCCTGATGCTGATCCAGATCACAGATGCCCAGACGCCTCCCGCTGCAGTGCGCGATTGTCACGTCTTTGAAACGGTCCACGGCCAGTTTGCTTTCGTGGTCGAAGGCAGCCGGATTTACTCGGTCGACTCCGTGACTGCCGAGTTGCTCCGATCAGGGAACAGTTCGGAGACTCTCAAGCGTCTGGAACTGGCGGAGGCCCGGGGGAGCATGCTTCCGCCGCCGCGGGAAATCCCCGTGCGCTCACTTTCCCTTGCTGTGGCACAGAAATGCAATTTGGGCTGCTCTTATTGCTATGCGCACCAAGGCGACTTCGGCGGCAAGCCCGCACGCATGGAGAAAGAGGTGGCTCTGGCGGCGGTGGCCTTGCTTTTCAGGAATATTGGCCAGGGCGAAAACGTGCATCTCGCCTTTCTCGGGGGCGAGCCTTTGCTGAACCGCTCGCTGCTCCGTGAGAGCGTGCACGCCGCACTGGAACTCGCCGAACCATTGGGTGTACGCGTAAATTTTTCCATTACAACCAATGGAACTTTGCTGACGACCGATGACGGCGAATTCTTTGAGCGCCACGGATTCGCTGTAACGGTGAGCCTGGATGGCACTGGCGAAACACACGACAGACTCCGCCCTTTTCGCGGCGGCCAAGGCAGCTATTCGCACATTATTGAAAATGTGCTTCCACTGCTGGCTGCTCAGAGGCGGATGCAGGTCTCCGCCCGCGTTACCGTCACTCCGAGGAACCTGGGCCTCAAGAATACATTGGACGAATTGTTGAATCTGGGTTTCCACAGTGTGGGATTTTCCCCCCTGCTGCATGCACCTTCCGGGCAGGACGAGATGATGAAGGACGATTTGCGTGAAATGTTGCGGCAGATGGTGGAATGCGGCCAGGAATTCGAGCGCCGCACCGCGCAAGGCGACCGCTATGCATTTTCGAATATCGCCACCGCGATCAGGGAAATTCATAAAGGCACACACCGGCCTTATCCCTGCGGAGCCGGAGGAGGATATTTTGGAGTTTCTGCTACAGGCAGCCTTTATGCCTGCCATCGATTTGTGCAGGACGAGAATGCCCTCTTCGGTAACGTCTGGCAAGGCGTTGATCCGGCAGCCCAAGCCAACTGGCTGCAGGAGCGCCATGTGGACCTGCAATCGCCCTGCTCCGGCTGTTGGGCGCGTTACCTGTGCGGCGGCGGTTGTCATCATGAAGTCATCTACCGGGGACGCCCGGCCTGTGACTATATTCGCGGATGGCTCGATTACTGCCTGAAGGCTTATGTACGGCTCCGCGCCACCGCTCCAGGATATTTCGCATAAATGTTTGACGTTTGTGTAATTGGTGGAGGTCCTGCCGGGGCGGCGCTCGCCTTGCGCTTGGCCCGGTTTGGCAAGAAGGTGGCGCTGATCGAAAAAGATCTCTTTCCCCGGCCGCATGTCGGGGAGTCTCTGACCGGGGGGATCGTTCCCTTACTTCAGACTCTCGATCTGCGGCAATCAATAGAAGATGCAGGGTTCATTCCTGCGCCGGAAGCCGCCGTATGGTGGCGTGAGCGCCTGGAATATAAAGATACACGCGGCGGCTACCAGGTTGACCGCAGTGTCTTTGATGAAATCTTCTTGTGCGCTGCTCGCAATGCGGGCGTTACCGTCCGGCAACCGGCTCGCGCTCTGGAGATGACCTTCTGCCGGCACTGGCGTCTGAAGCTGGATTCGGGCGAGATCTTCGATGCCAGGTTTGTCGCTGACGCGGCCGGGCGAGCGCGAATCCTGCCCGGCAGGAAAAGGGCCGCAGGCGCTCGCACTCTCGCGCTGTATGCCTACTGGTCAGG
>Ga0164306_10000777_pt1 | contig 13441 bp, 14 predicted proteins | sample Whisoiple_242_MG_FD_110213 | JGI IMG/M metagenome (GOLD analysis project Ga0164306, IMG submission 110213) | Soil microbial communities amended with fresh organic matter from upstate New York, USA - Whitman soil sample_242_MG | ecosystem: Environmental > Terrestrial > Soil > Unclassified >... | reverse complement strand
TGACCGCGTAGACCTGCGCGCACCAGCGAAGACAGAGCATCTCGAGATCATCCTCGTCGAGTACGCGCCGATTCCAATGGATCCTTTCCGCGAACCGCTAGGAGCTCAGGCAGCGCCGAAAGCCGAAGGCCGGACCAAGCCGCCTCTCTAAGCTTTCTTTCAATCGTTGTATTTTGCAAATTGTCGTCGGAGCTGGATTGTTCTTCTCCTTGGGTGGAGCAGCAGTGGCAGATTTTTCTGTCACTGTTTCAGGTAACGGAGCGCAACGCATCCTGATTTAAAAATCTTTGACTCAACCAGCTTTAGTTGCAATTTCTCCGGCAGGCTCACCCCTTCCAGCAACCGTCTGCCTTCTCCGGCAATGACTGGGCCAATGACAATACGAAATTCATCAACCAGCCCAAGCTCGATCAGTTGTGAAGGGAGACTTACACCACCGACTAAAATATTTTTGCCTTGTTCCTGTTTCAATTTAAGTATTTCGTCGCGCAGGTCCGTACGAACAATTCTCGTATTTTTATCTTCAGCGCTGTCCAGCGTCCGTGAAAAAACAACTCTGTTGATGGAATCAAACACTCGCGCAAATTCATTCAATGCTTTTGTCGCCGACTGCGTTTTTGCCACGTCAGGCCAGAAAGGAACCATCAATTCGTAGGTCTTGCGCCCATAGACGAGCAGGCCAGCTTCTCGCAGGACTCCTGTCCAATATTCATGGGTTTCTTCATCCGCGAACTGATTCGTGTGGTCGCAACAGCCGTCCAGCGTAATGTTGATTCCGAAGACTACATTTCTCATTTCCTTTTAAGTTAACTCCGGATGGGAGCCAGTGGAAGAGCCACGAATGGAACGAACTTCATTCTGAAATGAACTCAGTGTGCGGCACGAGACAAAGCCAAGAGCTAATGGCCAGGAGCTAAAAGCTGATTTTGCCGCAAAAATCAAAATGGGCCGGTGACCAAGAAGCGGTGACGGTTTCCTTGGCCACAAGCCCATTCGATCCTGAATCGGATCGGAGGTGATAAATACCATTTTAGGCCACTCCAAGGCGAAGTCAAGCGGTCCGCCAAGTCTTTTTTTACTTACTTAATCAACTTGATGACCGTGAGCAGCTGCTGCCCGGGTTCCTTGAAAACGCCCCTTGAAAACGCCCCTTGAAAACGCCCCTTGAAAATCACGGAAACCGGGACTAAGGCCCGACCCAAAGGCCCTTCAGCTCACGTTTTCATCGTGATAGTAGTAACCGGATGCCAATGATTACCAGCAAAGTTCCAAATATCCTGCGCAGGGCCAGTTCGGGGATCTGCTGGGCCCAGAGTCCGCCAAAGTAGCCGCCCACCAGGAACCCCAGCGCGATCAGCAGGCCGGCTTTCAGGTCCACATTGCCCGCCCGGTAGTACTCCCAGAACGCCAGGGCGCCCACGGGCGCCAGCAGCGCGGCCAGCGATGTCCCCTGGGCCTTGTGCTGGCTCATGTGAAAGAAATAAAACAGCGCGGGAACGATGAGAATCCCGCCGCCGATGCCGACGATTCCGGAGAGAACACCCACCAGCAATCCGAGCAGTAAGTAGAGAAAAATCATGATGGCAACCATAACAAAAATCAGTTTTTTCTTATCAAAAAAATCCTGCTGGAGCGCAGGCGCCCTCGCCTGCGTCTTGCCTTGGATCTCTTGGAACTTAAGCGTGGAATCGATGAACGCAGCTAAAACACAAAAGCTGATTGCCAACGGCCAATTGCTAAGTGCTCGCGTTGGTTTTTGTGTTTGGGTTTTTGTGTTTGGGTTTTTGTGTTAAAGACCGGCACGTCCGATGGCAGGAGGTTCCGGGATGTGTCAGAATAATGCTATGCAAACGCAGATCAATCGCGTTAGCGGTCGAATCATATTTGTTCTGTCTTTCACAGCGTTGCTGGCCGTGCTGAGCGGGTACACCCACCCGCCGCAAGCGGACGAAGGTACGGCCGCGCATATTTTTCAGCTGTCAATCGTGGCGCTGATACCGATGTTCGTACTTTTTCTCACCACTGCGGATTGGAGGCAGCCTTTGCGAAGCGCACGATTCCTGGCGCTTCCAGGCACCGCTTTACTTCTCGCGTTCGGGGGCTTGTATTACCTCGAGCATTATCGATAAACGCAGCCGCAATCGGGGACCAAAGTGAACGTATGGTGCGGCCTGTCGCGCGGCCGCCCTGCGTTGACACTGCTGCGAATCGAATGTTACTTTAAAGAGTTTGGTGGTAGCCCCCGGCCGCATTCTTGTTCACCACAACTTAAAGATTATTTTGCATGGACGCGATACTCAGGCAAATAGGCGAATTACTGGTTAATTCCATCCCCACGATCATCTCAGTGCTGATCTTGTGGACGGCGTACCGTTTTATTGTCCATGGCAAGCTGCGGCAGGTGTTGCAAGAGAGGCACGCCCTGACGGAAGGCGCGATTGAACGCGCGCGGCAGGAGATCGCCGTAGCGGAAAAGCGCACCGCCGAGTACGAACAGCGCGTGCGTGACGCCCGGTCGCAGATCTACAAAACGCAGCAGGCCAACCGCCAGCGGGTGATGGAAGAACGCAACGCCGCGCTCGCCGAATCCCGCCGGCGCGCCGGGGAGATGGTGAAGAAAGCGCGCGCCGTTCTTGAAGCCGAGACCAAGGACGCCAAGGGCGCCTTGGAGCAGCAGGCCGGTGTGCTGGCCGACCAGGTGATCGCCACCATATTGAAACCGGCTGCGGCAGCGGGGGGCCGGTAGACATGGGCAAATCCAGACAGAGGCCGTGGGTTGAGGCGGCGCTGGCGCTGGCGCTTCTCGTCGGAATGTCGCCCGCCGGGATTTTGCGCGCCCAGGAAAGCGCGAAACCACCGAGCGCTGCGGCAACCCCGGGCCAGGCACAGCCCGAGCATCCTTCACCGAAGCACGAAGGCGAAGAACAGCTGGAGCAAGGCGGGGAAGCGGACGCAATTCGTCATTCGCCTTCGATCAAATGGATCGCCCGCCATACCGGCCTCACTGACAACCAGGCATACTGGCTGTGCTTGGTGCTGAACTTTGCCGTGATCTTCTTTGCTATGGCCGCGCTGATGCGCAAAAAACTGCCAGGGTACTTCAGCGGACGCACAGCCGCCATCCAGAAAGGGATTGAAGAAGCGCGCAAGATGAGTGAAGACGCGCGCCGCCGCCTGGCTGACGTGGAAGGCCGGCTTGCGCGCCTCGACACTGACATCGCGGAGATGCGGCGCGAAGCTGACGAGAATGCCAAAGCCGAGGAGCAGCGTCTGCTGGCAGCGGGAGAAGAAGAGCGCAAACGCATTGTGGCTTCCGCCGAGCAGGAAATTGCAATGGCCGCAAACACCGCGCGCCGCGAACTGAAATCGTATGTCGCGGAGCTGGCCATAGAACTGGCGGAAAAGAAGGTCCGCGTGAATAAAGATACTGACGAGGCCCTGGTGCGTGCGTTCACCGCCCAGTTGGGAAAGGACGGCAACTAGATGGCGGCAGTCCTGGGCCGGTACGCGCGCGCTTACGCGGAAGTGGTTGTCAAGAACAAGCTGAATCCGGAAAAGACCGTGGCTGAATTTCAGCAGATGGCAGATGTGGTGAACAGCAGCCGCGAACTGCGGAATGTGCTGCAAAACCCCGCGGTCAGCCGGGAGCAGAAACTCAAGCTGCTGGATTCCATTATCCAGCACATTGGCGCGACAAAAATGCTGCGGAACTTTCTCGCTGTGCTGATCGATAACCGGCGCATCGGCAATGTCGGTGATCTGCTGGAGCAATTCAAGCAGGAATTGGACCGCCGAATGGGAATTGCCCACGCAAAGGTAACTTCAGTCCGCGAGCTGTCGTCCGCGGAAAGGAAGTCGCTGGAAAAGGAATTGGCGGAAATCACCGGCAAGACGGTGCGGGCAACGTATTCTGAAGATGCCAGACTGCTGGGCGGCGTGCTGGTGCGCGTCGGCAGCACCGTTTACGACGGATCGGTGCTGGGCCGCCTGCAGCGCATGCGGGCGGAGATCGCCGCGGGCTAAGACGCAGAGGTCGGATTTGTAATTGAGTAAGTTGAATTTGGTAATTGAGTAATTTGAATTTGGTAATTGAGTAATTTGGTAATTGGGTAATTGAAAACCGTTGCGTCCACCGCTCTTGAATTACCAAATTACTAAATTACCCGATTACCAATTAGCGAAGCAGATTGGGACTACGACAAGGTTTATATGGCTCAGATAAAAGCAGACGAAATAACCAAGCTCATCCGCGATCAGATTGAAAATTACGAGTCCAAGGTTTCCGTGGACGAGGTGGGCACCATCATCTCACTGGGCGACGGAATCGCCCGTGTTCACGGGCTGGATAAAGTCATGGCCGGCGAACTGCTCCAGTTCGGGCATGGCGTTTCCGGCCTGGCCATGAACCTGGAAGAAGACCAGGTAGGCGCGGTGCTGCTGGGCGAATTCACCGAAATCAAAGAAGGCGACGAGGTGAAGCGCACCGGGACGATCATGTCAGTCCCCGTGGGCGAGGGCATGATTGGCCGCGTGGTGAATGCGCTGGGCCAGCCGATTGACGGCAAAGGCCCCATTGCTTCCAACAAACAGATTGCGATTGAGCGTATTGCGCCGGGCGTAATTGACCGCCAGCCTGTGCGTGAGCCGATGGCAACCGGCATCAAGGCCATCGACTCCATGATTCCCATTGGCCGCGGCCAGCGCGAGTTGATCATTGGCGACCGCCAGACCGGCAAGACCGCCGTGGCGCTGGATACCATCATCAACAGCAAAGGCAACAACCTGATTTGCATTTACTGCGCCGTCGGGCAGAAGCGCTCGTCGATTGCGCAGGTGGTAAAGGTGCTGGAAGATTACGGCGCCATGGAGTACACGATCGTGGTGGCGGCTTCCGCTTCAGAGCCTGCGCCGATGCTTTACCTTGCGCCCTACGCGGCCTGCGCCATGGGCGAATACTTCCGCGATACCGGCAAGCATGCGCTGGTGATCTATGACGATCTTTCCAAGCATGCCGCGGCCTACCGCGAAATTTCTTTGCTGCTGCGCCGTCCGCCGGGACGCGAAGCCTATCCCGGAGACGTGTTCTACCTGCACTCGCGCCTGCTGGAGCGCGCGGCAAAAATGTCAGACAAGATGGGCGGCGGTTCGCTCACGGCGCTGCCGGTCATCGAAACGCAGGCCGGCGACGTCTCGGCCTACATCCCGACCAACGTTATTTCCATTACTGACGGGCAGATCTTTCTTGAGACCGACCTGTTCAACTCCGGCGTGCGTCCGGCGGTAAACGTCGGCATCTCGGTAAGCCGCGTCGGCGGTTCCGCGCAGATCAAGGCCATGCGGCAGGTGGCCGGAACGCTCAAGCTGGAACTGGCGCAGTATCGCGAGCTGGCGGCCTTCGCCCAGTTCGGCTCCGACCTGGACAAAGCCACGCAGGCGCAGCTCAGCCGCGGCAAACGCCTGGTGGAGATCCTGAAGCAGGACCAGTACCAGCCGCTTTCCTTCGGCAAGCAGATCATGATCATCTATGCCGGGACCAACGGCTACCTGGACGACCTGGAAGTCGAGCAGGTGCGCGGCTTTTCTGAAGAGCTGAACAAATATGTTGAGTCGATGAATCCCAAGCTGCTGGATACGATCATGCAGAAGAAGACGATCGACGACGCGATCAAGGCAGAGGTTGAAAAGACGCTGAAAGAATTCAAGCAGCGCTTTGTCAGCGAACGGCAGGCGGCGGTTGCAAAGTAAAGCAGGAACATGGCGAACCTCTTAGACATCCGGCGGCGAATCCGCAGCGTGCGCAACACGCGGCAGATCACCAAGGCCATGCAGATGGTCTCGGCGGCCAAGCTGCGCCGCGCACAGGAACGCGCGCTGCAGACTCGTCCCTTCGGCCAGATGATCACCAACGTCCTGAAATCGCTGGTCGCGCGCGCGGATGTCTACGATCAGGCGACGGGCGAAGCGCTGCATCCGCTGCTGGTGCGCCGCGAAGAAAAAACCACGCTGCTGATCGTGGTGTCCGGCGAGAAAGGGCTGGCTGGGGCATTCAATTCCAACATCCTGAAAGCCGCAGCCAGGTTCATTGACCTTAAGAAGGACAAGAACGTCGATATTCTGGCGCTGGGAAGAAAGTCGCGTGATTATTTCCGCCGCCGTTATCCCGTCGCGCTTGAGGCGGGCACGGAACGCAAGGGGCCGATCCAGGTCGTCGCAGAATACGTGGGCCTGATGAACCGCGCGCAGTTGCAGAGCGCGCGTGAGATTGCGGACAAGGTAATCCGGCTTTACACGGAAGGCAAGGTCGATTCCGTTTACATCGCCTACAACGAATTCAAGTCAGTCATTGCGCAGCGGCTGGTGGTGGATGACGTGCTGCCGATTCGCGCGATTGGCGAAACCGTGCATGAGCTGACCGAGGAGACAACCGAAGAGCAGCTCAAGCAGCGTCTGGAAGCGGCGAAGCATGCCGGAATGTCTATCCGCGGCGCCGATACTACGGAAATGGATAAAAGGGCCGCGGAATTCGGCACAGCGACGGTGGACTACATTTATGAGCAGCCGCCGGAAGAGCTGTTCCGCGATCTGCTGCCCCGCTATGTTTATACGCAGCTGTTTCGTGCCATGCTGGAGTCGGAGGCCGCCGAGCACGCGGCGCGCATGACGGCCATGGATTCGGCCACCAGCAATGCATCTGACATGATTGATTCGCTCACGCTGGCCATGAATCGCGCCCGCCAGGCGAAAATTACCAAGGAAATTATTGAGATTGTAAGCGGCGCAGCGGCGGCACAGTGAGGAAGATCGGGTGATCCGGTGATCGGGTCATCTGGAGATCTGGTCATCGGGAAATCGGGTCATCGGGAAATCGGAAGACCGGTTTACCGCAAAGGTCGCGAAGGGCGCAAAGGATTTAGGTTTGGCTAGCTGCTAATTGCTAGCTGCTAATTGCTGATTGCTGGGAGATTATGGCTACTCAAAATATAGGCAAGGTAATACAGATCGCGGGGCCCGCGGTTGACGTGGAGTTCACAGCAGGTAACCTGCCGCCGATCTACCAGGCGCTGCGCGTAACCAGCGAAGGTTTCAAAGTCCCCGAACCGATCGACGTGGTGCTGGAAGTGCAACAGCACCTGGGCGAAAGCCGCGTGCGTACTGTCGCCATGCAGGCCACCGACGGCATGGTGCGCGGCATGAACGCGCTCGATCTTGGCGGGCCTATCTCTGTGCCCGTGGGCAAGGAAACACTGGGCCGCGTGATGAACGTGATCGGCGAGCCGGTGGACCAGCTGGGCCCGATCAAGGCGGCCAAGAGGCTGCCCATTCATCGCCCTGCGCCGGCGTTTGATGAGCAGGCCACCAAAGCGGAGATGTTTGAAACCGGCGTAAAAGTCATCGACCTGATCCAGCCCTTCCTGAAAGGCGGAAAGATTGGACTGTTCGGCGGCGCCGGAGTCGGCAAGACCGTTGTGATCATGGAACTGATCAACAACGTGGCCAAGCAGCACGGCGGCTACTCCGTATTTGCCGGAGTGGGCGAGCGCACGCGTGAAGGCAACGATCTCTGGCTGGAAATGACCGAATCTGGCGTGATCAAGCCGGGAACCGCGTCAGAGTCGAAAGCGTCACTGATTTACGGCCAGATGACCGAGCCGCCCGGAGCGCGCCTGCGCGTGGCCCTGACCGGATTGACCGTGGCGGAATATTTCCGCGATGAAGAAGGCGCGGACACGCTGCTCTTCATCGACAACATTTTCCGCTTCACCCAGGCCGGATCAGAAGTCTCGGCGCTGCTGGGGCGCATGCCTTCCGCCGTGGGTTATCAGCCGAACCTTGCCACTGAAATGGGCGAGCTGCAGGAGCGCATCACCTCCACCAAGCGCGGATCGATCACCTCAGTGCAGGCGATTTACGTGCCCGCCGACGACCTTACCGATCCCGCGCCGGCCACTACCTTTGCCCACCTGGACGCAACGACCGTGCTCTCGCGTCCGTTGACGGCCATCGGAATTTATCCGGCAGTCGACCCCCTGGCTTCCACTTCGCGCATTCTCGATCCGCACATCGTGGGCCAGGAACATTACGACGTGGCCCAGGGCGTGAAGAGGATCCTGCAACGCTATACCGACTTGCAGGACATTATCGCCATTCTGGGAATCGAAGAATTGAGCGAAGAGGACAAGCTCACGGTTTCACGCGCGCGCAAGGTGCAGAAGTTCCTCTCGCAACCGTTCTTTGTGGCGCAGCAGTTTACCGGCATGGCGGGCCGTTATGTAAAGATCGCGGACACGGTGCGCAGCTTCAAGGAGATCATCGAAGGCAAGCACGATGAAATTCCGGAGCAGGCGTTCTACATGAAGGGCGCGATCGAAGAAGTTCTGGAAGCGGCGGAAAAGATGAAGTCAGGAGCGGCAGCGTAAAAAATGGCGGATACCATCCAACTGGAAATCGTGACGCCGGAGCGGCTGGTGGTGAGTGAGGCAGCCGACTACATTGAGATCCCGGGCAAGACCGGATATCTCGGCGTGTTTCCGGGCCACGCTCCGCTCATCAGCGAATTGGCCGCTGGCGAGCTGACATATCGCATTGGCAACCAGACCAAACGGCTGGCGGTGAGCTGGGGCTTTGCTGAAGTTCTGCAAACCAAAGTCACGATCCTGGCAGAGGCCGCGGAGAAAGCAGAAGAGATAGATACCGCGCGCGCCGAAGCGGCAAAGAAGAAGGCCGAGACAGAATTACAGAAGGCCGGGCCGGAAGGCAATGCGGAAGCGCAAGCTGCATTGCAGCGGGCGGCCGCAAGGCTGGACGTGGCAGGCAAGGGTAAGAGCTAGGTTGTTTTCGGACTTAGTCCTGGCAGAATGTGGCACAGACACTCCTGTCTGTGCTTGCATCCCTCAGATTCCAGTCGGCCATAGGCAGGGTCCCATTCTCGCGCCGCTTTTGCGCGTGAATGGGTAGAAGAGTGCCTGCGCCACAGAAATCAACATCTGCTCCGGCGGATGATAAAGTTGCGCTAAAGCAGTTTCTTCGGCAGCAGATAAGTAAATCCCATAAAAAACTCCCACCGCGTGCTGGTCGAGGTAAGGCCGCGATTGAAGCCGACGTCAAAAACCAGGTTCGGCCGCGGCGTGTACGTTGGCCCAAACAGGAAGCCTGCGGCATGGCCATTCTGAAATGGCTGGGTGAAGTGCCAGAGTTCGCCGCCTAACCCGAACTTATTCGGCAGGGCATGAGAAATTGAGAGCGTCTGGCCGAACTGCGCGCGATGCCGCGCGTCCTGGATCTGCTCATTGAACATCGCGTTGGTATCGATGTGAAATTTCAGGATGTCCGTTGAGAGCAGAAGCAGCGCGGATTGGCGGTTGGAGCCGATGTCGAGGTCCGGAGCGGTGCCGCCAAAGACGCGACGGAAATAACTGGCAGAAATCGTTGGCCGCTTCTTTGCGCCGGGAATAATGACCACCTGCGCTCCCACGGAGACGTCGCCCGGATCATTGGACCTTGCGGGTCCAAGGTCAGAGTGAGCGAACGGCTGCGTTTGCAGAAGCAGCTCCACGCGCTCATTCACCGAGAACTTCATTACCTCATTGAAGCTGGTTTGGTTGGGGAGATCGGGGGAATGTTCCGCGCCCAGTACCCCGGTTTCAAATTGCAGATAGCCGGCGGGCGTTAGAGTGGCCGGCGTAGAAACCGTGGGGCGGCCGGGATTGGCCTCCTGCGCCCATGCGGCTGCCGCCAGATTGAAATAGAGTATGACGGCAAGCGTCTTCCGCAAAAAAGTCCCCCGGCAAAAAATTTTGTTCGCAACAAATTTAGCTGAATAACTGCGCGGCGAGGAATTTATTCCACTTTTAAATTGGGCTTCCTTCCCAGGCGGCTTTTTGGCTTTTTTACGGACGTGAAGTTTTACGCGGCTGGACGTTTCTCTTCGCTTGCCCGGCCATAGACCATCTTCTTCAAGTCCAGCGCATTCTGCGCGGCGTAACCCGCCTGATCGTTATCAAAATAGATGTAAATGGCCTTCAACTTTGCCGACCATTGCTCGATGCGGCGCGCCCATTCGCGTAGCTGCGCCCGGCTGTAACTGCCTTGATATTTCCCTGCCTCAGGGCCATGAAGCCGGACATAGGCGAAGTCGGCGGTGACGTCGAACGGCGAATGATAACCCGCAAGCTGGTAAATGCAGAAAGCCGCATTGTAGCGCTCCAGCAGTCGGTTGACTTCCGGGGTCATCCAGCTCAACTCGCGAAACTCAAAGGCGTAGCGATGCCCGCGAGGCAGAATTTCCAGCAGGCCTTCCAGCCGTTCAAGATTCAACTTCCACATGGGCGGCAATTGAAAGAGTACGGGCCCGAGCTTCTTTCTCAGCTGCTCAGCGCGGGGAAGAATATTGTCGAGAGCATTCTCAGGGTCTTTAAGTTTTTTGTTGTGTGTGATGAAGCGGCTGGCCTTCACGGCGAAAACAAAATTTCTGGGAGTGGCGTCGCGCCATGACTCGAATGCTTCAATCGTCGGCAGGCGATAAAAGCTGTTGTTGAGTTCAAGGGTGTCAAAGTGACGGACATAGTAGTTGAGCATCGCGGATGCGGGCGTCTTTGCCGGGTAAAACGTGCCCACCCAGTGCTTGTAGTGATAGCCGGACGTGCCGATGCGGATGTCGCAACTCATGCTGCTTAATGCGATGAAACTACCTTGCGGAATGTTGCAGGAAAGCACTCAGCACTCAGCAATCAGCCAGGAAACTCAACCGCAACGGACGCAAAGCACGCAAAGGAAATTGAAATCTGGAATTACCTTGCTACTTTGCGTCCTTCGCGTTCTTTGCGGTAAATCGGTTTGGCTGAATGCTGAGTGCTGATTGCTGACTGCTGAGTGCTGCTGAGCGCCGGAGCACCTTAACCCTTCTTCAGGACGATCCTTCGGGTCGCCACAAAAGTGGAACCGGACTTCCCAAATAGATGCTGGAGCGTGCCCGGCGAGCAGCAGCTCTCCTCTGATTTGGATTGGCATGAGAGTTGCTGTTGGTTCTGTTACCCCTGGCTCAAAAATTGAATGGAGAACGTATTGTATGAAGAAAGCCGCTTTCTGTCTGGCAAGTCTCTCTCTTTTAACATTCTCTTTATCACTCAGGGCCGATTCGGTCCTGACCACAATTTCACTCGGAGTCGGGGGCGGAGGCGACGCGGTTGCGGCCAACCCTCTGACGAACAAAGTTTACGTCGCAGTGGACAACAACACAGGACAAGTTGTGGTCATCAACGGCAAGACACAGCAGGTCACCGGAACCATCGATATTGGACGCGATCCGCATTCGATTGCCGTAAACGTAAAGACCAACCGCATTTACGCCACTGTATGCAGCTTCAATACGGCGTCATGCGATATCGCGGTCATCGACGGCAGCACCGACAGCCTGATCACCACGATTCCCATCGCCAGCGGCAGCAGCATCGGACTGCAAGGTCTGGCCGTGAATCCGGTAACCAACCTGATTTATGCCTCGGACGCCGATAATGGCCAATACATCGTGATCGATGGAAAGACCAACACCATCGTTACGATGGTTCCGGTATTCACCCAGCCGGCTGGCATTGCCGTAAATGCCAAGACCAACCGCCTCTATGTTGTTGGCGGCGGCTTTCCTGGAGAAGTCCTGGTCTTCGATGGCGGCACCAACGCTCTGCTTGCGACTATTCCGGAAGATTTCGGCGTTGAAAACGTCGCAACGAATTTCCGGCTGAACACCGTCTACGTCAACCAGACCTCAGGCTCGCTGATCGTGATCAATGGCGCTACGAACCAGAACACCGCGCAGGTCCCAGCCGGACAGTTTCCTGACAACGTGGATGTAAACCTGCTCAACAACAAGGTCTATGTGACTAACGGGCAGAGCCAGAGCGTGACCATCATCGACGGGAATACCAATCAGGTGCTGCAGACACTGCCCGTCCTCTTAAGTTTCCCAAGCGCAGTAGCGGTGAACCTGGCCACCGGACTAACTTACGTCACCGACTTCGGCTCAGACAAGGTGGTGGTGCTACAGCCAAAGTAAGCTTCAATTCGATCCATGAAGGAGCAGATCATACTGCTCCTTCAGCAATTAGCATTCAGCAGTCAGCCAAAACTTTTTCACCGCAAAGGACGCGAAGGACGCAAAGGGTAAGAATTTCACGCGGAGAACGCAGAGATCGCAGAGAGAAATGGATCCCCAATTTGGAATCAGCAGGTGAGATCGTAAAAAAATGGATTCCGAACTCTGAATTAGCCAGGGCTATCTTTCCTCTGCGTCCTCCGCGATCTCTGCGGTAATTTTTATCCTTTGCGTCCTTCGCGTCCTTTGCGGTGAAAAGATTTTTGGCTGACTGCTTATTGAATCCGCACTACCCACGCGAAGAGTAGTGCGGGTGCGCGCCGATGGTCTCTAGTTGAAGTCGGCGCTCCCGACGCGGAGCACGGTCCGTGTTTTTTTGCCGCGTTCTGTTTTCGCTTCTTCCGATGTCTGGTGCGCCCATGCGCCATAGACCTTGTTGCCAAATGCGGTGATGGCCAGGTAATCACCCAGGAAGTCGCCTTCGGCGGCGAAAGTCTCGGGGTCCCAGGTGTAATTCTGAAAAGTCTTGCCGCCATCGGTGGAGCGGGCCAGGGTCACCGAGGTTTGAACGTTGTCGGTGCGGCGATCATAGAAGATGAGGTTCACGGCGCCGCTTTGCGGATCGACGGCCATCCACTGGAAGAACTGGTCTTTGCCGTTATGGATGGGATCGCTGTTGACTCGGACAGGCGCGCTCCAGGTTTTGCCGTCGTCGGCCGACGATGAAACGAAAATATCGACATCGCCATTGCTGTAATCGCTCCATGCGACATAGAGATTGCCGGGATGCTTGCCCTGTGGACCGCTATTGCCGCGCTCTGTCCGAGGGCCATTTTTATCTTCCGTCCCACGCGGACCGAGTCCGATCTGGGGAAAGCCATTCGAGCGGGAGACGCCCGTAATGCCAAAGTATCCCGGGCCCGCGGGAATGATCCGGCGATCTTTGCTGAAGGTGGCGCCGCCATCATGAGACGTAGCCATCATGATGCCGTCGCGGTCGTCCCAGATCGTGTAGAGCGTGCCATCGGGTCCCACGACGCCATGAAAACCTTCCAGCGCGCCATTGTCATCGCGCGGCAAGCCGGAAACGCTGTTCAGCTTAATAGGATGCGACCATGTCTTGCCGCCATCGCTTGAGCGTGAGAACAAGAGATCGCTGGCCGCCAGCGTGAATTGCGTCCAGCCGATGTAAAGATTGCCGGCGTGCGGTCCGCCGGTGTCGGCGACGATCCAGGGCTTGTCTTCAAACGGAATTTCCGGTGTGGATTCATGCGAGATGACCGTCACGGCGTCAGGCTCCCAGGTCTGTCCGCCATCGAGCGAGCGGCGGATGAAGACGCCGTTGCGCGTGGC
>Ga0164306_10000776_pt1 | contig 13460 bp, 10 predicted proteins | sample Whisoiple_242_MG_FD_110213 | JGI IMG/M metagenome (GOLD analysis project Ga0164306, IMG submission 110213) | Soil microbial communities amended with fresh organic matter from upstate New York, USA - Whitman soil sample_242_MG | ecosystem: Environmental > Terrestrial > Soil > Unclassified >... | reverse complement strand
TGCGCCAAGTACCGCGTGTCCGGCCTGCCGGTCGTGGACGACGACCGCCGCCTGCTGGGCATCATCACCAACCGCGACCTGCGGTTCGTGCCGCCGGCCGAGTTCTCCACCCGCCGGGTGCGCGACACCATGACGTCGATGCCGCTGGTCACCGGGCCGGTCGGCATCTCGAACGACGACGCCGCCGCGCTGCTCGGCAAGCACAAGGTCGAGAAGCTGCCGCTGGTCGACGCGGACGGCCGCCTGCAGGGCCTCATCACCGTCAAGGACTTCGTGAAGTCCGAGCAGTACCCGATGGCCACGAAGGACGCGAGCGGCCGCCTGGTCGTCGCCGCGGCCGTCGGGTTCTTCGGCGACGCCTGGGACCGCGTGACCGCGCTGGTCGAGGCCGGGGTGGACGCGCTCGTCGTCGACACCGCCAACGGCCACGCGCGGCTCATGCTCGACATGGTCCGCCGCATCAAGTCCGACCCGGCCACGAAGCACGTCCAGGTGATCGGCGGCAACATCGCGACCCGCGCCGGCGCGCAGGCGCTGGTCGACGCGGGCGTGGACGCCGTCAAGGTCGGCGTCGGCCCGGGCTCGATCTGCACCACCCGCGTGGTCGCCGGCGTCGGCGTCCCCCAGGTCACCGCCGTGTACGAGGCGTCGCTCGCCGCGAAGCCGGCCGGCGTGCCGGTCATCGCGGACGGCGGTCTGCAGTACTCCGGCGACATCGCCAAGGCGCTCGTGGCCGGCGCGGACAGCGTCATGGTCGGCGGCCTCATCGCCGGCTGCGACGAGTCGCCCGGTGACCTGGTGTTCGTCAACGGCAAGCAGTTCAAGCGCTACCGCGGCATGGCGTCGCTCGGCGCGATGCAGAGCCGCGGCGACCGCCGGTCGTACTCGAAGGACCGGTACTTCCAGGGCGACCTGTCCGACGACGAGATCATCACCGAGGGCATCGAGGGCCAGGTGCCCTACCGCGGGCCGCTGTCGGCGGTCGCGCACCAGCTGGTCGGCGGCCTGCACCAGTCGATGTTCTACGTCGGCGCGCACACGGTGCCCGAGCTGCAGGCCCGCGGGAAGTTCGTCCGGATCACGCCGGCGGGGCTCAAGGAGTCGCACCCGCACGACGTGCAGATGATCTCGGAGTCGCCGAACTACACGGTGCGCTGAGGTCGGACGCGCGAGAAGGGGCCGGGTGCGGATCGCACCCGGCCCCTTCCGCGTCCGGGTCAGTCCCGGAACGTCTCGATCTGCGCGCCCAGCTCGACGAGCCGCTCCTGCAGCCCCTCGTAGCCGCGGGCGATGATGTCGACGTTGCGCAGCACGCTCTCGCCCTTCGCCGCCATCATGGCCAGCAGGATGACGACCGCGGGGCGCAGCGCCGGCGGGCAGGACACCTCGGCGCCCGACCAGCGGGTGGGGCCGGAGACCTGGAGCCGGTGGGCGTCGAGCAGCCGCACGTCGGCGCCGAGCCGGGTGAGGTCGGTCAGGTGGATCGCCCGGCCCTCGTAGACCCAGTCGTGCACCAGCGTCGAGCCGGTCGCGCACGCGGCGATCACCGCGAAGAACGGCAGGTTGTCGATGTTGAGGCCGGGGAACGGCATCGGGTGGATCTTGTCCAGCGGCGCGCGCAGGTCGCTCGGGTGCACCGTGATGTCGACCAGCCGGGTGCGGCCGTTGTGCGCGGTGTACTCCTCGGACAGCGTGTAGCGCTGGCCCATCTCGGACAGGGTCGCGAGCTCGATCTCCATGAACTCGATCGGCACCCGGCCGACGGTGATCTCGGAGCCGGTGACGATGCCCGCGGTGAGCAGGCTCATCGCCTCGACCGGGTCCTCGGACACCGCGTACTCCACGTCGGCGTCGATGTCGGCCCTGCCGTGCACCCGCAGCGTCGTCGTGCCGATGCCCTCGACGCGGACGCCCAGCAGCTCCAGGTAGAAGCACAGGTCCTGGACCATGTAGTTCGGGCTGGCGTTCCGGATGGTCGTGACGCCCGGGCGGCGGGCCGCGGCCATCAGCGCGTTCTCGGTCACGGTGTCGCCTCGCTCGGTGAGCACGATCGACAGGTTCTCGGTGCCCGGGGCGGTCACGCGGGCCAGGTAGCGGCCGCCGCTGGCGGTGACGGACAGGCCGAACGGCCGCAGCGCGATCATGTGCGGCTCGACGGTGCGGGAGCCGAGGTCACAGCCGCCGGCGTACGGCAGCCGGAACTCGTCCTGCTGGCCCAGCAGCGGGCCGAAGAACATGATGATCGACCGGGTGCGGCGGGCGGCGTCGACGTCGATGGCCTCCAGGTCGAGGTCCCGGGGGACGACGATCTCCAGGTCCCGGCCGTCGGCGGACCAGGTGGCGCGCACGCCGACGGAGCGCAGCACGTCGACGATCCGGTCGACCTCGACGATCCGCGCCACGTTCCGCAGCCGCGTGGTGCCGCGGTTGAGCAGCGAGGCGCACAGCAGGGCGACCGCGCCGTTCTTCGAGGTGTTCACGTCGATCCGGCCGGACAGCCGCGCGCCGCCGCGGACCCGGAGGTGGGTGTGCTGCGGTCCGCCGAGCGTGACGATCGGGGAGTCGAGCGCGGCGCCGATCCGGGTCAGCATGTCGAGGCTGACGTTCTGCGCGCCCTGCTCGATGCGGTGCACGGCGGACTGGCTGGTGCCGAGGAGCTCGGCGAGCTGGGTCTGCGTCAGGCCGCGGTGGCGGCGCGCGGACCGGACCAGCGAGCCCACGTGGGCCAGCTGCTCGGGGAGGGTGGGGGTGACGACGGGGATGGACGAGGTCACCGTGGGAACGGCTCCGGTCGCCGGGTTGGTCAGGGTCACGACGACGACGTTAACTCATGGATGAGATATCGGCACGGGTTCGGGTGCGGAGATCGTGTGTGCGCGGGCCGTTGTCGTGGATCCCGACCTCATGACCGGCGTTGCGGGCGCGGTGGAGGCCCTGGTCAGGCGATCAGCGTGTCCTGGATCGGGCGGCCGGCGAACCGGCGGTCCCGGGCGGGGTCGTGCCGGATGGCGACCGGCTCGGGGGTGACCCGGACGGGCAGCGCGGGCTGGGTGGCGATCCGGCCGGTGACCCGGGCGGCGAGGTTCGGCGCGGACGCGGCGGCGGGCGCGGCGACGGCGGGTGGCGCGGCGGAGGCGGGGGCGGACGCCGCCGCCGGCTCCGGCGCGCGCAGCGGCTCCAGCGGCGCGCCCGTCCCCGGTGCGCCCGCCGCGGCCGCCGCCCGCGACGCCGCGCGGCTCGGCCAGGTCGACTCCGCCCCCGGGCCGGTGTGCCCGCGCTCCGCGCGCCAGGCGTTGAACGCCTCGGCCCACGCCCGGTGCGCGGTCACCTGGTAGTCGTGCAGCGAGACCAGGTCGAGGTCGCCCAGGTGCGGGAACCGCCCGACGATCCGCTCCAGCACGTCGAGGGTGGCCACCACGTCGACGTCGGCGGTGTGCAGGCTGCCGGTGTCGACCACCTGGTAGACGCCGCACAGGTCGACGAGCTTGCGCTTGCCCGACCGGTACCGGTCCTCGGCGCGGTCGAGCACGAGCGGGTCGATGACCGGGCGCAGCTCCCCGCCGAGGCGGTCCTCGACGGTGGGCAGGCCGTGCCGGCGGAGCTCGGACTCGAGCAGGCAGAGGTCGAACGACGCGTTGTACGCCACGACCGGGACGCCCTCGCGGACCGCCTCGGCGATGGCGGCCGCGATCTCGTCCAGCGCGCCGCGCGGCTCGACGCCGTGCTCGCGCGCGTGCTCGGTGCTGATGCCGTGGATCGCGCTGGCGCCCTCGGGGATCTCGACGCCGGGGTCGACCAGCCAGGTGCGCACGTGGGTGCCGTCGCGGTCCCGCCGGACGAGCGCGGCCGTCACGATGCGGTCGTGGTCGGTGTCCACGCCGGTGGTCTCGGTGTCGAACCCCAGCAGCGGCCCGTCGGTCCAGGTCATGCGTCTCCCTCTCCTTCCTGCGCCGCCAGCATCGCACCGGGCACCGACGCTCCCCGGGACCCCGCGCGGCGTGTGGCGGGGCCCGGGTGCGCGCGGCGGCCGTCCGGGTGAGGGTGGGGGGAGCCCCGCCGACCGCGGGGGACCCCCTACGGAAGGAGTCGTCATGGCTCGCCTGACCGGTCGTACCGTCGCGTTCCTCACCAGCTCGAAGGGCATCGAGGAGCCGGAGCTCACCACGCCCTGGAAGGCCGTCGCCGACGAGGGCGGCACCCCCGTCCTCGTGTCGGCCGAGGCCGGCACCGTCCGCGCCGTGAACAACGACCTCGACCCGGGCGGCGAGTACCCGGTCGACCGCACGCTGGACCAGGTGTCCGCGGACGAGATCGACGCGCTCGTCATCCCCGGCGGCACCGTCAACGCCGACACGCTCCGCACCCAGGAGGGCGCGCAGGCGCTCGTCAAGGCCGTGCTCGGCGCGGGCAAGCCCGTCGCCGCGATCTGCCACGGGCCGTGGACGCTGATCGAGGCCGGCGTCGTCGAGGGCGTGACGCTCACGTCCTACCCGAGCCTCGCCACCGACCTGCGCAACGCGGGCGCCACCTGGGTCGACCAGGAGGTCGTCGTGTCGCAGGCCGCCGGCGCCACGCTCATCACCTCCCGCAACCCCGACGACCTGCCGGCGTTCAGCGCCGCGGTCGTGGACGCGGTCGCGGGCTGACCCGCCGGCGCCGCGACCGCCGCGGCGCCACCCACCCGGGCCCCGTCGCGCCACGCGGCGGGGCCCGCGTCGTCCGCCCGCGCCGGTAGCCTGTCCCGGTGAGCAACGAGATCGAGATCGGCCGCGGCAAGCGGGGACGGCGCGCATTCTCCTTCGACGACGTCGCCGTGGTGCCCTCGCGCCGCACCCGCGACCCCGAGGAGGTGTCCGTCGGCTGGCAGATCGACGCGTACCACTTCGACCTGCCGGTGCTGGCGGCGCCGATGGACTCCGTGGTGAGCCCCGCGACCGCGGTGGCGCTGGGCCGCGCGGGCGGCCTGGGCGTGCTCGACCTCGAGGGCCTGTGGACCCGCTACGAGGACCCGGAGCCCCTGCTGGCGCAGATCGCCGAGCTGCCGGCCGCCGAGGCGACCGCCCGGATGCAGGAGATCTACGCCGCCCCGATCCAGCCCGAGCTGATCCGCCGCCGGGTCGGCGAGGTCCGCGACGCGGGCGTGACGGTCGCGGGCGCCCTGTCGCCGCAGCGGACGCAGGAGTTCTGGAAGGACGTCGTCGACGCGGGCGTCGACCTGTTCGTCATCCGCGGCACCACCGTGTCGGCCGAGCACGTGTCCGGCCGCGCCGAGCCGCTCAACCTCAAGCGGTTCATCTACGAGCTCGACGTGCCGGTGATCGTCGGCGGCGCGTCCACCTACACCGCGGCGCTGCACCTCATGCGCACGGGCGCGGCGGGCGTGCTGGTCGGCTTCGGCGGCGGCGCGGCGCACACCACCCGGGTGTCGCTGGGCATCCACGCCCCGATGGCGACCGCCGTCGCGGACGTCGCGGCCGCGCGCCGGGACTACCTCGACGAGTCGGGCGGCCGGTACGTGCACGTCATCGCCGACGGCGGCGTGGGCCGGTCCGGCGACCTGGTCAAGGCGATCGCCTGCGGCGCGGACGCGGTCATGCTCGGCGCCGCGCTGGCGCGCGCGACGGACGCCCCGGGCGGCGGCTGGCACTGGGGCCCCGAGGCGCACCACCCGCACCTGCCGCGCGGCGAGCGGGTGCAGGTCGGCCAGGCGGGCACGCTGGACCAGGTGCTGTTCGGCCCGGGCCACACGGCGGACGGCTCGCTCAACCTGATCGGCGCGCTGCGCCGGGCGATGGCGACCACCGGGTACTCGGACCTCAAGGAGTTCCAGCGGGTGGAGATCGTGGTCTCCCCGTACCAGCCGCGCTGACGCCGGCACCCGCGCGCCGAGGGCCGCGGCTCCCCGACCGGGGGAGCCGCGGCCCTCGCGCGTGCTGGGCATGCGGTCGGCCGCTCCGGTGCCCCGCGCCCGGTACGCGCGACCCGCTGCCCGCGACGGTGGAAGGTTGTGACGGACACGCCGACGGCGTGTCCGTCACGACGTTCCACTGTCGGACAGGCGCACTGGCCCCGACGTCGAGGCCGGGCGAAGCGGGCGTGGGCGGATGCCCGTTTGGTTCGTGTTTGAGTCCGAGTCGGTTTGATTGCTTGCGTTTCGGTGTCCGGTTGGGGCATGCTGGATCGCGCAGCAGCCCAGCGCCGGGCCTCCCTCGGCGCCCCGGGCCACCCTGCGCAGACGACCCGGAACCGACGGAGGCGACGTGTACGCAACGGAGCGCCAGCAGCAGATCCTGGCGGCCGCCCGACGGGACGGGCGCGTGGACGTCGCCTCGCTCGCGACCACCCTGGACGTCACGCCGGAGACGGTCCGCCGCGACCTCACGGTGCTGGAGCGGCACGGCCTGGTCCGCCGGGTGCACGGCGGCGCGATCCCGGTCGAGCAGCTCGGCTTCGAGCCCGGCCTCGCGCAGCGCGAGGGCCTGCTGTCGGGGGAGAAGGACCGGATCGCCAAGGCCGCGCTGGAGGAGCTGCCGGCCGGCGGCGCGATCATCCTGGACGCGGGCACCACGACCGTGCGCCTGGCGGAGCTGCTGCCGACGGACCGCGAGCTGACCGTCGTCACGCACGCGCTGCCCGTCGCCACGGTGCTCGCCACCCGCCCCGGCATCACGCTGCACCTGGTGGGCGGCACGGTCCGCGGCCGGACGCTCGCGGCCGTGGGCACGTGGGCGCTGCGCGAGCTCGCCGACATCCACGTCGACACGGCGTTCCTCGGCACCAACGGCCTCAGCGTCGAGCACGGCCTGACCACCCCCGACCTCGCGGAGGCGGCGGTGAAGCGCGCGCTGGTGACGGCGGCCCGGCGCACGGTGGTGCTCGCCGACCACACCAAGCTCGGGCGCGCGGACTTCGCGCACGTGGCGCCGCTCGACCAGGTGGACACGCTGGTCACCGACTCCGGGGTGCTGACCGAGCTCGCGGACGAGGTCGAGGCCGCCGGCCCGCGGGTGGTGCGCGCGTGACCGCCGCCGGGGCGCCGCGCGTCGTCACGCTGACGCCGAACCCGAGCCTGGACCGGGCGCTGCACCTGGACCGGCTCGCGGTCGGCGAGGTGAACCGCGCCGCGGCCACCCACCTGCACCCGGGCGGCAAGGGCATCAACGTGTCCCGGGCGCTCGCGGCGCACGGCGTGGCGTCCCGCGCGGTCATGCCGTCGGGCGGCCCGGACGGCGCGCAGGTCGTCGCGCTGCTCGCGGCGCAGGGCGTGGACGCGCGGCCGGTGCCGGTCGCCGGCGACACCCGGTCCAACATCACGCTGACCGAGTCGAGCGGGGCGACGACGAAGATCAACGCCCCCGGCGCCGCGCTGACCCCGGACGAGGTCGCGGCCCTGCTCGCCGCGGTCGAGTCCGAGCTCGCCGGGGCGACCGCCGTGGTCGCCGCGGGCAGCCTGCCGGCAGGCCTCGGCGACGACTTCTTCACCGCGGTGGCCGACCTGGGCGCGCGGCACGGCGTCCCGGTCGTGCTGGACACGTCCGGCGCGCCGTTCGCCGCCGCGGTCCGGCACGGCGGCCTCGCGCTGGTGAAGCCGAACGACGAGGAGCTCGCCGAGCTCGCGGGCCACGAGCTCGTGACCGTCGGCGACGTCCTCGCCGCCGCCCGCGCGGTCCAGGCGCTCGGCACGGCCGCCGTCCTGGTCAGCCTCGGGGCGCACGGCGCGCTGCTGGTCGCCGAGGGCGGGTCCTGGTGGGCCGGCGGCCCCGGCCTGGTGCCCGTGTCCACGGTCGGTGCGGGGGACTCGACCCTGGCCGGCTACCTCGCGGCCGACGGCCCGCCCCCGGACCGGCTGCGCCGCGCGGTCGCCTGGGGCCGCGCCGCCGTCCTGCTCCCGGGCAGCGCCGTCCCGCGCCCGTCCGACGTCCGACCCGACGAGGTGGCCCTGGTGGCCGACCCCGATCCCGCCCTCGCCCTGAAGGAGCTCTGACATGAGCCTGCCCCTCACCTCCGCCGACCTGGTCGGCGTCGACCTCGCGGCGGCCGACCGCGACGACGCGACCCGCCAGCTCATCGCCCTGCTCGCCGCGGCGGGCCGGGTGACCGACGCCGAGGGCTTCCACGCCGACGTCCGCGCCCGCGAGGCGCAGATGGCCACCGGCATGCCCGGCGGCGTCGGCCTGCCGCACGCCCGCTCCGAGCACGTCACCGCGCCGAGCCTCGCGGTCGGCAAGCTGCGCGAGCCCGTCGACTGGGGCGCCCCGGACGGGCCCGCCCGCCTGGTGTTCCTCATCGCCGCCCCCGCGGGCGGGGACGCGGACCACCTGCAGATCCTGGCGGCGCTCGCCCGCCGGCTGGTGCACGAGTCGTTCCGGCAGTCGCTGCTCGACGCGCCCGACGCGGCGACGGTGGCGGAGATCGTCCAGCGAGAGGTGGTGCCGTCATGAAGTTCGTCGCCGTGTCCTCGTGCCCCACGGGGATCGCCCACACGTACATGGCCGCCGAGGCGCTCGAGCAGGCCGGCAAGGCCGCCGGCCACGAGGTGCACGTCGAGACGCAGGGCGCCGCGGGCTCCACCCCGCTCGACCCGGCGATCATCGCCGCCGCGGACGGCGTCATCTACGCCGCGGACCTGGAGGTCCAGGCCAAGGACCGGTTCGCCGGCAAGCCGTTCGTCGACGTCGGCGTGAAGAAGGCGGTGCACGACCCGACCGGGGTGCTGGCCCAGGCGGTCGCGGCCGTCGAGGCGGGCGTGCCCGCGGCCGACGCCGCCGCGGCCGGCGCCACGCCCACGGCCGGCGGGGCCCCGCGCCCCGCGGTCAAGGTCGACCCGAACGCGGGCGTCGGCACCCGGATCCGGCAGTGGCTGATGACGGGCGTGTCGTACATGATCCCGTTCGTCGCCGCCGGCGGGATCCTCATCGCCCTGGGCTTCATGATCGCCCAGGCGGCCTGGCCCGGGAACGAGGGGCCGGTCGCGGTGACCGCGGTCCCCGTCCAGGACCTCATCACGTCGTTCAGCATCACCTCCGGGCAGGACTGGGCGGTGCTGCTGTACCAGACCGGTGCGGCCGCGTTCGGCTTCCTCGTCGCGGTGCTGTCCGGGTTCATCGCGTACGCCATCGCCGACCGGCCCGGCCTGGTGCCCGGCTTCGTCGGCGGCGCGATCTCCGTGGTGATCGGCGCGGGCTTCCTCGGCGGCCTGGTCACCGGGTTCGTCGGCGGGTTCCTCGCCCTGTGGATCAGCCGGTGGCGGGTGCCCAAGGGGGTGCGCGGCGTGATGCCCGTCGTGGTGACGCCGCTGCTGTCCTCGCTGGTCACCGGGTTCCTCATGTTCGTGGTCATCGGCCGGCCCATCGCTGACGTCATGGACGGCCTGACGAACTGGCTCAACGGCCTGTCCGGCTCCAACCTGGTGCTGATGGGCGCGCTGCTCGGCGCGATGATGGGCTTCGACCTCGGCGGCCCGATCAACAAGGTCGCGTACACCTTCGCGGTGACCGGCCTGGCGACCGAGGGGCTGACGGGCGACGCCGTGCAGTACCGGATCATGGCGGCCGTGATGGCGGCCGGCATGGTGGCGCCGCTGGCGATGGCCCTGGCGACGGTGGTCCGCAAGGGCCTGTTCACGCACGCCGAGCGCGAGAACGGCAAGGCCGCCTGGCTGCTCGGGCTGTCGTTCATCTCCGAGGGCGCGATCCCGTTCGCCGCGGCCGACCCCTGGCGGGTCATCGTGTCGTCGGTCGTCGGGTCCAGCGCCACCGGCGCGATCACGATGGCGGTCGGCTCGGGGCTCCGCGCGCCGCACGGCGGCATCTGGGTGCTGCCGCTGATCTCGAACCCGCTCGGGTTCCTGCTGGCGGTCGCGGTCGGCACCGTGGTCACCGCGGGCGTCGTGGTCGTGCTCAAGGGGCTGCGCCCGAGCCCGCTGGTCGAGGCCGAGCGCGAGGCCGACGCCGCGGCCGCCGCGACCGCGCCCGCCACCGCCCAGCCCGCCGTCGCCTGACGGCACCCCGCGTCCCCGGGCCGCGCGGCCCGGGGACGCCCGGGGCGGGACCTCCGCCCTTTCCCAGACCGATCTCGACGGGGAGACGCTCACGCCATGACCGACACGCGAACCGAGACCACCGCAACGCCCGCCGCCGGGACCGTGCTCCAGGGGGTGGGCGTCGGCCGCCGCGTCGCCGTCGGCCCGGTGGTGCGGGTGCGCCCCGCCCCGGCGGTGCCGGGCGACGCCCCCGTGCTCCGGGACGGGGCGCCGGTGCCCGCCGACGAGCTGCCCGACGCCGTGACCGCCGCGTTCGCCGCCGTGGGCGACGGCCTGCGCGAGCAGGCCGGCCGCGCGACGGGCACGGTCGCCGAGGTGCTGGGCGCGACGGCGATGATGGCCGACGACCCCGCGCTGCGGGACCAGGTGCTCGGCCGGGTCCGCGGCGGCGAGCCGCCGGTCGCGGCGATCGACGCCGTGGTCGGCACGTTCGCCGCCATGTTCGAGCAGGCCGGCGGCTACCTGGCCGAGCGGGTCACCGACCTGCGCAGCGTCCGGGACCGCGTCGTCTCGCGGCTGGCCGGGCTGCCCGCGCCCGGGGTGCCCGAGCTGCGCGAGCCGTCCGTGGTGGTCGCCGTCGACCTCGCGCCCGCCGACACCGCCGCGCTCGACCTGGAGCGCGTGCTCGCCCTGGTCACCGAGGAGGGCGGCCCGACCGGCCACACCGCGATCATCGCAGGGCAGAACGGCATCCCGTGCGTCGTCCGCACCACGGGCGCCTCGGCGCTCGCGGACGGCGTCGTGGTCGGCGTCGACGCGGCGGGCGGGACCGTCCTGGTCGAGCCGTCCGCCGACGACCGCGCCGCGCTGGAGGCCCGGGCCGCCGCGGAGCGCGCGCTCGAGTCCGACACGGACCCGGGCGGCACCGCCGACGGGCACCGGGTGCAGCTGCTCGCCAACATCGGCACGGCCGAGGACGCCGAGAAGCTCGTCAGCGCCGCGGTCGAGGGCGTCGGGCTGTTCCGCACCGAGGTGCTGTTCCTCGGCCGGCAGCAGGCGCCGACGGTCGACGAGCAGGCCGCCGCGTACGCCCGGGTGCTGCGCGCGCTCGGCCCCGACCGCAAGGTCGTCGTGCGGACGCTCGACGCGGGCGCCGACAAGCCGCTCGCGTTCGCCAACCTGCACGCGGAGGAGAACCCCGCGCTCGGCGTGCGCGGCTACCGGCTGGTGCGGTCCGCGCCCGGGCTGCTGACCGACCAGCTCACCGCGCTGGCCCGCGCGGGCGAGGAGACCGGCACCCAGCCGTGGGTGATGGCGCCGATGATCGCCACCCCGGCCGAGTCCCGGGCGTTCGCCGAGGCCGTGCACGCCGCCGGTCTGCGCACCGCGGGCGTCATGGTCGAGGTGCCGGCCGCGGCGCTGCGCGCGACCGCGGTGCTCGACGAGGTCGACTTCGTCTCGCTCGGCACCAACGACCTCGCGCAGTACACGATGGCCGCCGACCGGCTGCGCGGGGAGCTCGTCGACCTGCTCGACGCGTGGCAGCCGGCCGTCCTGGAGCTCGTGGCGGCGACCGCGCGGGCCGGGGCCGCGAAGGACCGCCCGGTCGGGGTGTGCGGCGAGTCGGCGTCCGACCCGCTGATGGCGCTCGTGCTCGTCGGGCTCGGGGTGACCAGCCTGTCGATGTCGCCCGCCGCGCTGCCCGCGGTGCGGTTCGCGCTGCGCCGGCACCCGCTGGACGCGTGCCGCGCGATGGCGGACGCGGCGCTGGCGGCGGCCGACCCGGCCGCGGGGCGCGCGGCGGTGGCGGGGCTGCTCGACCCGGAGGCGCGGGCGACGCTGGGGGTGTGAGGCGGGGCGCCGGGCGCCGGGCGCGCGCCCGGGCGGCCGCGGGGCGTGCGCGCGGGCGGCCGCGGGCGTGCGCGGGCCGGTGTGTCGCCGGGGCCCGCTGCCGACGGCGTGCCGCCGTGCCCGGGCCTGGGTCCCGCCGACCGCGGGCCGGGGGCCGGTGCGCCCTGAGGCCCGCGGCCGGAGCCCGCAGGATCGCGCGGCGGGACCCGGAGACCCGGGCGGCGCCCGCCTGCGCCGGCGGGCGCTCGGGGACGCTGGAGGCGCCGCCCGCCGGAAGGCCCGGCCGGGCCGCCCCGGAGGACCGCCGTGCCCGCCCACCTCAGCCGCCCCCGCACTCGCCCCCGCCTCGCCCTCGCCGCCGCGCTCGCGGTCGGGGCGCTCGTCGCCGTCCCGTCCGCCGCGCAGGCGCTCGGCGGTGCGCCGCCGGCCGACGCGGGGCCGCCGGTCGTCGCCGTCGTCGAGCCCGGGGTGGCGCCCGAGGCCGACGTGGCGCCCGAACCCGACGGGGCGCCCGGGCCGGAGGCGGTGCCGGAGCAGGATGCGGCGCCCGGACCGGATGCGGCCCCTGGGCCGGACGGGGTTCCCGGGCCCGAGGCGGCGCCCGCCGCGGGCCCGCCGGGGGTCGCCCCCGGCCCCGCCGGCGCAGCGCCCGCGGCCGACGCCCGCGCCGACGACGGCCCGCCGGTCGTCGTGGCGCACCCCGCTGACGCGACGGTCCGGGCCGGCGAGCGCGCGGAGTTCGAGGTGGCCGCCACCGGCGTCGAGCCCCTGATCGTGTCGTGGCAGTGGCGGTACCCGGACGAGACGTACTGGTGGGACACGACCGAGGAGTCGAGCAGCGCGTGGCGGTTCGTGACCCCGGTGCGCGAGCTGTCCTTCGACGGCTTCCGCTACCGCGCGCTCGTGACGGACGCCCTCGGCCGGACGACCCCGTCCGCGAGCGCGGCCGTGCACGTGATCCCGCTGGCCCCCGCCTTCGCCGAGCACCCGCGGTCGGTCGAGGCCCTCGTGGGCGAGCCGGTGACGCTCGGCGCCACGCTCCTCGAGCCGGCGCGCCTCGGGCCGGTCACGGTGCGGTGGGGGACGCTGGCGGCGGACCGGACCTGGCACGAGGTCGAGGGGGCGACCGGGCTCACCCTGGACCTGACCGCGACCGCCGCGACGGACGGCGCCGTCTACGTCCTGCACGTGCAGAACGATCAGGGCGAGGCGTGGAGCGACCCCGCGACGGTGTCGGTGCGGGTCCAGCCGCCCGTGCGCGTCCACGTGGCGGCGCGGGTCGTGCTCGCCGGGCAGCTGCCGGGCTGGGCGTGAGGCGCCGGCCGGGTCCCGGGCGCCCGCCCGCGGTCCGGCCCGCTCAGGCGGCCGCCGGGGCGTGCCGCCGGGTCCGGGCCGGGGTCTCGCCGACCACGGCCCGGTACCGGCGCGTGAAGTGCGCCTGGTCGGTGTACCCGAGGTCCGCCGCGAGGCCGGCCAGGTCGGTCGAGGGGTCGGCGAACAGCGTCGTCGCCGCGGCCTGCAGCCGCCGGCACTCGATCAGCCACTTCGGCGTCAGCCCGGTGTGCTGCCGGACGACCCGGCTGAGCGTGCGCGTCGTCGTCCCGAGCAGGTCGGCCAGGTCGGCGAC
>Ga0164306_10000774_pt1 | contig 13487 bp, 14 predicted proteins | sample Whisoiple_242_MG_FD_110213 | JGI IMG/M metagenome (GOLD analysis project Ga0164306, IMG submission 110213) | Soil microbial communities amended with fresh organic matter from upstate New York, USA - Whitman soil sample_242_MG | ecosystem: Environmental > Terrestrial > Soil > Unclassified >... | reverse complement strand
GCTCGAGCAGGTGCAAGCTGAGGAAGCTGCTGCCGGCGAGGGCAATAAGCCCGAAGAGAAGATGGAAAACGCGGCAATCGAGCAGCTGCACGCTGCGCACGGCGAAGAGGGTGGCGCTCAGCCGCCGCCGCCGCCCGCGGCAGAAGCAGGTCCTCCAGGTCCTCCTGGCGCCGGCGGAGCTCCGACGGCAAAGAAGGAACCGCCGAAACCGCCTGCGAAGAAAGAGCCTCCGAAGGAAGGCGTTCCGCCGGCGGAAGACGTGAAGCAGGCCTCGCTCAAAGTGGCAGCTGCTGCCGCGGCTGGCCGCTTGCTCGCAAAGGTCGCTGAGCCAGCACCGCCTAAGGGCATGTCGCCAAGGGAGTGGGACAAGGTGCTGCAAAAGAAGGCCGCTTCAAATCCGGAAGGCCACTATTTGCGCCGTGCCCTCTTGGGTAATGCTGAATCCGCTGCGATTGAGGCCAAGCCCGAGCACGCGTTCCAAGCAAAGAACCAAGCGGAGAGTTACATCAAACAACAAGGGTGGAAAGGCTTCACTGGCGGTGGCCTTGCGGGTGGCGCACTTGGCGCCGCCGGTGGGGCACTAGCTGGCCTCAGCAGTGGGGCCTCACCTGTTCACGCAGGGCTCTTGGGGGGAGCGGTAGGCGCACTTGGCGGCTCAATACTCGGCGGTGCGGCAGGCAGCGTAAAAGGAAACCTCGACTCGACTGCAAGCAAACTTCATGGCCAGCACAGCCAGCACAGGCCAGAAGCCGCGAAGACCGCCGGTATCAATGTCGGTGGTCTGGTCGGCGCAGCCAAAGCGGCGGTGCCACAAATCGCTGGCGCAGCTAAGGCCGGCGGCAACATGCTTGGAACTGCAATGAAGGCGGGCGGCCTACCGCAGGTGGCCAAGTCCGTGGGCAACGTCGCAGCCGGCTTTGCCAAGGCCAATCCGCTTGCGGCCGCAGGAGCTGCTGGGGCTGCAGGCCTTGCCGCTGGGCGTTTGTCCAAAGGCAACACGCAGCAACCGCGGGGCTAAAGAAAAGGCTTTTTGCCTTTTCAAGTGAGAGCTCAAGCAGCTCGGTCGCGTAGTACCGACAGGGCTTGCTTGTACTCAATGATGTCGCTGGTGATCTTGATGTTGTGTTTAAGCCTAGTGATGAAGATGGCGAGGCGCATTTGTCGATTACGCGAGTTTGCTGTCTTTGCGTGCTCTGCCTCAAAGTAGCTGAGCATGCTTTTCAATAGCTCGAGTACCTTCTCGTCTTTTCCCCAGATGTCTTCAGCAGGCACGTCGATTTTGGCTTCGTACTCATCGAATGTGCTTTTGTCGATAAGATGGCCGATGGTCAGGTTGTACAAAGTGGCGAACAAAGTCATGTGTTTCTCCTCCATTATTCTTATCCCCGATTTATCGGTAGAATTACGGTAGATGCCCGTCCCCTTCGAGCTCGAACACCTTCGGGTCACCTCACTGGATGTTGATTTCCATGAAGTGACTTGGCGGCTTTCACCTGCGAACGTGGACATCTTGGACTACACGTTCACGGTGCTGCGCTCGGAGTCTCCGGAGGGGCCGTGGGATGACTTGTCTGGCAAATTCGAAGACCGCTATTCGTTTGTCGACAACATCATGCAGATCACCAACCGTTGGCGGCAGTATCAGTACCTGATACGCGTAACGGAGAAGCTCACTGGTGACCAAAAAGACTTTGGGCCTGTTGCGCATGAGCCAGAGCCCGACATCATCGCGATGGAGCTACGTCGGCACATCCTGATTTTGATGCAGGGATTTGCTGGTCGGCGCTGTGTGGTGCTTCCTGTGCGCACGTTTGGCCAGCGCTGCCCGAACTGCTGGAACAACGCGCTGAAGAAGCAGATGAAGAGCGGTTGCCTGCTTTGCTACGACACCACGTTTGTTCGTGGGTATATGCATCCCATCGAAGCATACATGCAGATCGACCCGAGCTCGAAGGCCACGCAGCGCACTAATGTGGGTAAGACGCAGCAGGACAACACGACTATGCGCATGGGGTATTACCCCATCTTGAAGCCCGACGACATAATCGTTGAGGCAGAGAACACACGTTGGCGCGTAGTCGCACAGACGCAGACTGAGCATTCACGAGCGGCAGTTCATCAAGAGGTTCAGATTCATCGCATCCCAGAGAAGGACATGGAGTACGCGATACCTGTGCACTTCGATCAGCCGTTGAAGGATATGTACTTCACGCCGGTGCGTAACTTCACCATGCCGCAGAACTTTTCGAATTTCGAGAAAGAAAGAATGCCAGACATCTTTGAGATGTATGGGAGGAAGCGGCCATGAGACTTCCGATTGCCGAAGCGCTATTCAAGATGGCGAGTAACAACTTGCCAGATCCACCGCCAGATTCTGGCGAGCCTCCCCCGCCTGAGATGCAGGGCATCACCACCCCCGAGAGGCCTTGGCTGCGTGCGGCAAAAGCCGTAGGTGGCGGCGCACTCGGTTTCGGCATTGGCACTGCCGCTGGCAGCGGTGCTGCCATTGGAATTACCAAGCTGTTGGGCAAGCATAATTTGACAGTGCCGCGCCTTCTAAAAGCAGGACCTATCCTGGGCGGGGCCATGGGGCTGGCTTACAATCAGTACAAGTCCCGAGAAACAGAGGAATTACGCAATGCCCTCAAGAGTCACCAGGAACAGCGCACGGGGAGCACACCAGCTCGCTAGCTTGCGTGATACGCCCCTGACGCATGTCAGGATGCTGTACAACACGTTTGTGAAGGTGCTCTTTGCACGTCGCCCTATGGGTGACATGCATTGGACGGACGACGAGAACTCTGAGGTATACATCTCGGACGAGACACCTGTTGACGGCAACATCGTGGGCATGCGCCCATGCATCAGTTTCACTAGAAGCGCCGTTCAGTTTTACTCACTCGGGATGGACGACATGATGTCGTACGATTTCGAGACCGGGCAGAAGAGGAAAGGCGTACTTGTGCCTGGCATGATGAGCATCAATTGTTGCTCGCGCGCACAGCTCGAGAGTGAGAACATTGCCTTCTGGGTGGCCGAGCACTTGTGGATTCTGCGCGAGGAGTTGATGGGCACTGCTGCCTTCTTCGAAATCGGCAGGCAGGCACAAGTGTCCGCTCCGTCGTCTGCTGAGGGCATCATTACCGGCGACAACGGCAAAGAGTATTACTGCACAACAGTGACTTCACCCTTTCAGCTCCCGAGAACTTCACAGTTCACTCCGCTCAATCGTGAGATTGTCAACGAGATCGCATTGAGGATTCAAGCGCACACGTTGCCACTTCAATGCAGGGGGCAAGGGTTGGGTCCAGCGGCTAGTCCAAATGGCGATATACCGGTTAGCTTTCGAATGGACCAACCGAATTCTTTTTACCCAGAGGCGAGTGACGCGCGCGGTGCTACGCCTAATTTTACCGGTGATCTTCCGCCTACACCGGCGTTGCAGCCTCACCCACTTAATCCCGCACTACAAGTACGCGTACGTGCAGCGAGGCCGTTTCGCGCCGCTGTACGCCAGCCCACAATGGGGGGTCGGTCTATTCCCATAGCAGAACACGACTGCGTAGAATCCGAGACGTCACCACCTTTCCGTACGAAGGTTTGAAGAAGGAGCCCGTTCATGGCCGCTGAGTTGCCCAAACCAGGCGTTGAAGTTGTTCAAGTCATTCGTACGGTCACGCCGTCCGTTATCACTCCCACGTTGGTTCCATGCGTTGTTGGTGTCGCAAAGCAAGTAGTTGAGCTGCTCGAGACCAATGGGTCCGGGGCGTCTCAACTCAATGGCGACGCGCTCATCGCATTGCCCGCGAACTTTGTGGCGCTTGCTGCATCAGGCTCGCCGGCCGCGTACACCGGGTTGAACGGCCTGAACCTGGTGCTCTCTATCAACAATGCGCCAAACACCTCGATTGCGCTGGCAGACCCGACCGCGTCTGGTTTGACGCCGGCGAGTGTGGTGTCGCAGGTGAACAAGGCCCTGGCGTTGGCAGGCATTTCAAGCGCCATCGCCGAAGTCATTGGTACTACGCAATGGCGTTTGCGTACGCTTGCTACTGGTGAGTTTCAGACGATTTACGTCGATGCGACCACGAGCGCTACCGTACTTACGGCGTTCGGCCTTGGCGCTGGCAAGACCTACCAAGGCGTTGGCGGCTACAACCAGTTCGAGACTGTTGTGCCGGCGGTCAGCTACCCGGACCCGCGTGACAATCTTGCGGAGCTTGCAATTGAGCCCGCTAGCGTTCGTGTGTTCTTGGCGATCTCCTCGACAAACTTCATCGAGGCACAGCGGCATGAAGCCTTCTTGCGTTTGGGCCGTGTTGCTGTTTCTGGCAACGTCGTTGGCACCGTACTGCTGTCTTCGCTCACGTACAGCGCCAGCGTCGTCGGCAAGGTTCTGAACATCACGGTGGACGGCGGTACTCCGTTGGTTGTTACGGTCACCTCGGGAGCCACCACCAAGACGCTGTTCCTTGCGGACCTCAATGCTCAACTGGTTGGGGCTACTGCAAGCGATGATGGCTCTGACCATCTGAAGATCTCGTCCAACAGCTTTGGACCGAACTCCACCATCGTACTCGGCTCCGGCAATCTCAATTCCGTTGTTGGTTTCACCAACGGCGCCTCGAGCACTGGCGTAGCCATCGCCGTTGTGGATGACGGCAACGGGGATAACTTCTCGCCGCTCATCAACTTCCAAGGCTACGATTTCACGGCAACGGCACTTGCCGCCGTCGTGACCGGTACCGTCAGCTTGGCTTCGCTCAACTACCCGGCCGATTTGGCGGGCAAGACGCTGTCGGTCAGTGACGGGCAAGCCATTCAAACGGTGACGTTCTCGAATTCAGTCGCGAACCAAGCTGCTGTATTGACCGCCATCAACGCGGTACTTGGCACCGCGGTAGGCGGCCGTATTACCGTGTCTGCCACCGGCGGTAACCTCCTGCAGCTCACTCACTCGCTGCTCGGCACCGATGGCATGCTTGACATCGTTGGTGGAACTGCGGTGACCACCCTCGGTCTTACGGTTGGCATCACACACGGCACACGCGGTGTCGTATTCGCTGGCGATGAGTTGTTCATTGACGGCGTATCTGCTGGGTTGATTACCGCTGTAGCGCCCGGCGCGGTTACCTCGGTATTGAAGGTCGATAACCAGAAACCGATCTCTACGAACATCGGCAGCTACTGGTACATCGTGGCCAAGAACCTGACTGGTTCTGGGTCTCGACCTACGCCGCAGTTGGTGGTTGACTCCAACGGCGCGGCCAAGATCAAGCACGGCATCCTGCGCGACACGAACGGCAGCATGGTGAATCCGACGCAGGCGCGGGCTCCCATCTATTTGTCGTACACGGCTGTGCGTAAGGATCTTTCGCCGTCGGCACGCCATGCAGGTCTCGTTCGTATCGACAGCCAAACGATGCTCGAAAGCATCATGTCGCCAATCGACACGACGAACCCGTTGGCGCTTGGCCTGTTCTTTGCGCTGGTCAATGCCCCCGGCGTGCAGATCACCGGTCTTGGTGTTGACGCAGTGTCGGCAGACGCCCCGTTTGGTACGCCTGAAGCGTTCAATCGCGCTGCTGAATTCTTGGAGGCCTTCGAGGTCTACGCAATTGCGCCGTTGACTCACGACAGCACTGTCGCGCAGATTTTCAACACGCACGTCAATTTCATGAGCGAGCCTGGTCAAAAAGGCGAGCGCATTGTGTTGCACAATTCGATGCAGCCGACGCATGAAATCGACGACCTAGTGGCCTCTGGTGCTGACGGCAATACTGTCGGTAGTGGCGGTACTCAGTTCGACACGGGTATCCCGAACTTGTCGGCGTTGGTGTTGAACAAGGACGTCAATCCGGTAGGCACCATCCCTGTGGATGCCGGCGTATTCTTGGACATCGCCAGTGATGCGAAGAACTACTCGATCTCGGCCATCTCGGGGTCGGTAATCACGATCCGCACGTCGTTCAATGCGGGTACCAATGATGACAGCTTTTACTCGACGACTGCTCTGAACGTAGCGCCGTTGCCGAGCCAGCTCATTCAAGAGGCGTTCGCTGTGCGCATCCGAGGCGAGGCCTTGACCAATGCCGATGGTACGCCGGACAAGCAAGCCATCGCCGAGACCTATGCGGCTGTTAGCCAGTCGTATTTGAACCGCCGTTTCTGGCATACGGCGCCTGATAGCGCTGCCGCCACGATTGGCGGCATCGAGCAGATCATCAACGGCTTCTACATGAACGCGGGCATCGCGGGCATGATTGGTCAGCAACCGCCGCAGCAGTCGTTCACGAACTTCCCAATGTCTGGGTACTCCCGTGTCATCGGTTCGACGAACTTCTTCTCCGAACGCCAGATGAACATCATGGCGGCTGGCGGTACGTACATCATCGTACAAGACGCCCCGTCTGCTCCGCTCATCGCGCGTATGGCGCTCACTACTGACCTGACGTCGGTAGAGACCCGTACGGACTCCATCACCAAAGTGGTGGATTTCACCGCGAAGTTCTTGCGTCGCTCGTTGAAGAACTTCATCGGCCGTTTCAACATCACCCAGGCTTTCCTGGACCAACTCGGCACGGTCATCAGTGGCGTCGGTGGCTACCTGGTTGAAGCAGGCATCCTCATCGGCTTCAACCTGAACAACATCGTCCAGGATGAAGACGCGCCCGACACCGTGCTGGTGGACGTGCTGCTGGATGTGCCCTACCCGGCGAATTACATCCGTATCACCCTTGTCATTTGAGCGAATTCTAGCCCGCGGACCAACCTGTTAGACTGATAGAAAGAGGATAGTACATTGGCTGGTAATTTTTCCGATTGGGCTCCGTATTCGAACTACGTCCAAGCCGGGCTCGTTGACGGCGCATACGCCAACGCCGGCTTCACCATGCTGGCCGCCGGACCGCCACGCATCGCCAACATCGGCGGTGCGGCGGCGTTTTCGCAGGCCATTAGCGGCGTTGGGCAGGCAGCCAACCAGATTGTTCTGCCTATCGGCATCGTGCAGAACTTCCAGCTGTCGCACACGCGTCAGTTCAACCGCATCTTCGAAATTGGCTCGGAGCGCAGCTACTTCATCACTGGCCGCACGGTAGGCCAGCTTGGGTTGGGGCGCATCTACTACCACGGCGCTTCGCTGCTGCGTCTGTTGTACTCGTACTACCAAGACCTGCTGCCGCCTACGGTAGTGCCGGCGATGTTCCTCAATGCAGGATCGGCCAGCGTGGCCAACCCCCACAACGTGGTCATCCCGCCTGGCTACGAGAACATCTACCTCAACCTGGCGTCCGACCTTTTCACGCAGCCCATCGGCATCTTGATGTACATCCGGGACATCAACCAAGATGCCCTCGGCGCGGTGTACTTCGAAGCCTGCTACCTGCCGAACCACACCTGGGCTACAGACGCGCAGGGTGTGCTCATTCAAGAGTCGGTGTCGGTACAGTTCGAACGCGCAGTGCCTGTGGCCATCTCTGCCCTTTCGCTGATCTCGAGCTCGACGAACTCGAACGCCGGTGGCTCCAATGTGAGCCCGACCTTCTTGGGTATCGCAGGTTCCTGAGCACTGACATGGCCGCCGCTATTGCGTTCAGCCTGACAGGGCAACTTCAGTCTCCCCCCGACGAGGGCGCTCCACCTGCTGCTATTGCCTTTGGCCTTACAGGGCAGGCGCAGTCCGAGGAGGGTGGGCGGCTGACGCTGACCGGCTCTGGGACGAAGACGATTGCCTTTGGCACTGTCGGCAGCCCTGGGGCCAAGGCGGTGCTCATCGAGCACTTGCCGAGCACTGCGGGTGACCCTATCACCGTCAGGTTCAACGGCGGTACAGACGAGTTGGAGATTTCTCCCGGCGGTTTCTTTGTGCTAGGTAATCCCGCACCAGTAGACGGGATTACTGCGCTGGCAATTGCTTACATCAGCGATTGCCAGGTGCGCGTGAAGCTGCTGGGGTGATATCGTGTATAGGTGGCGCCGCCTAACCCTATACTTCAAAAGCCAGAGACTCGGCCCGTTGTAACGCGCGCAGGCCCCAAGCGTAAGAGCAGCGACGACCTGTCCTCCATGCTTGCGATGGACGCCGCAGAGTCGCGTGCTCGAGCGGCAATGCAGCTGCTTGAGGAAGAGCAGAGCGCGCGTGAGGAAGAGGCAAAGCGGCGGGAGGCCTTGGAGGGCTATAACCGTGAGCTCGAGAAGCAACTGAAGCTGCTAGCTGCTGCGCCGGTGAAAGTGGAGGACGCCAAATCCATGCGCCCTGGGCAGCTAAGGCTGTCTGGTAAAGACTGGAAGATTGCTATCCCATTCACGCTTTTAATCGCCGCCGCACCTTATGCTTGGACGGTTATTCAGCACATCATCGTGGTGGAACAGCAGCTCAAGGATTTGAACCTTGCGGTCGCCAGTTTCCAGAAAACAGAGGATGCGCAGGACAAGAAGATCTCAGACTTGGCCGCTGAAAACGTATTGTTGAAAAATACCGTTGCGCGCCAAGCTGGCTATCTAGCCGGAGCGCTCCCCATGGCAGGTGTGTCTGTACCTGGCGCGGAAAACGGCGCTATCCAGGTGGACATTGTGCGTGACCCTGACCCTGCCGGCACGCTGCGCAGACCTAAGGTGGTGACGCACACGCGTATCCCTGCGCCCGCGCCGGATAATTGAGCAACTCTGCCCTTTCAGGGGTCTAGTTGGTACACTCTTTGGCGATGGGCAGTATTCCCCAGATCGCTGAAGTATTCGGCAACGAAGCCTTCATCAAAGCCGCCACTAAGGGCTGGAGCCCTAGTAAAGGCGGACTGCCGCTTGCCGCTGCTCTAGGCGGCATGTTCTTGCTACATCAACTCGGTAAGAACAACCGAGAAGCCAAGGTCACCGGGGAAGTGCGCGCGGACATGAAACGCCTGGCTGACTCGCGTCGCAATTTTGGGGATCAGCAAAGTTTGATGGGCGGTGGGCAGCTGTCTTATCCGGCTGCCAGTACCTACCGTAGTGAACTTGCCGATAGCAATGTTGCGAACTTCTCGGACTTCGACAAGAGCGCGGCTAGTGCGCGCCGCGTTGGGCAGCTGATGGCCAAGTCGGCCGGCATCGGAGGCATGGCGTTACAGGCCTTGGGTGCGCTGAACAAAGCCCCGAATGCCCTGTTACGTGGCGCACAGGCAGTGGCAAAGCCATTGGCCGGCGCCGCCCCTTCACTCGGTTGGAAGGGTAAAGCTCTGGCTCTTGGCGGCACTGTAGGCGCTGGAGTACTTGCCAGTAAGGCTAGCAAAAAGGCTTTAGAGTTCGGCATGGAGCCGGCTCAAGAGAGACGGCTGGGGGCTCCAAGCCCGGGACTCCCCCGATACGTGAATGAGTACGGTGTACCGGAATGATGTCCCGGGTTGTTTCAATTAGGAGGAAGTCATGACTGTAGGAAGTGGTCTCGCGTCGAAAATTCGTGCTCTCAAGCCCCACCTGACCGCTGGTCAAGGCGGAGTCGCCGGCGAGGTCAATGACCTGCGCAACGACGTGGCAGCGGCTCTCTTGCCGTTGGCCGCCATCGCAGGTGAGGAATTCACCAATCTAGTAGGCACCGCGGCGCCTGGTGCGGCTGTGCTGCTAGTGGCGACGGCTACGGTGGCTGCGCCCGTGACCATTCTGCCGGCAGGCCTGCTCGCTGCTGGCCTCGCCATGCTGTCTGCTTGGCCGCGCCAACTGACCTTTACGACCGCTGGTGGTACGGCTGCGGATGTTCCGGCAAACGTGGTCATCAACGGCCTCAACGAGTACGGCGTGGCCACCTCGGAGACCTTGAACTTGTCGCAGACTGCTGCGGCGGTTACCAGCGTCAACTACTTCAGCGCAATCACCAGCATCGTGTACCCGGCGGCCGACGGCACCGGTGGCACGGTGTCCATTGGCATCGCGGCGGCCGTCATCAAGAAGGCGACTGCCATGACGGTGGCGCCGAAGACGATGAAGTTCAATGAACTCATTCAAACCGACTTGGCGCGCGCGCCGCGTCAGTTGGTGTTCACCACGGCAGGCGGCACTGCGGCAGACGCGCCGGCAAACGTCGTGATCACCGGCCGTGACATCAATGGCGCCATCCAGACCGAGACACTGGCTCTGGCCCAGACGGCTACCACGGCGACGAGCCTCAAGTACTACGCGTACATCGACTCGTTGGCTTTTGCGGCGGCAGACGGCGCAGGTTCGACGGTGGCTGTCACCTTCAACAACCTTACGGTGGGTCTGCGCAAGAAGCTCTTGGCTCGAGCAGGCCTGGTGTCCATCGAACGCGAAATCGTTGATGGCGCGGTGGTCACCTCTGGGGCTGTGACCGCGGCGGCGTCGGCGTTGCCGAACGGGGCATATACCCCCTCCGCAGCACCGAACGACGTGCACGATTACTACCTGCGCTACGAGTTCGACGCGACCGCTCCGTAAGGCGCCTCGGCTACCGTAGCCACCAATGAGCCGGGAGCTCAGTTTCGACGAAGTCGTCGGGCTGGTCTTCCGGCTCTTCGTTTTCGTGGGCTCTTTGCGGTGGCTTACTTTGAGCGCGCTCTTTTGGCCTGGCGGGTAGACTGTAGTCGAAAACCGCCAAGTTCAATACCAATCGCTCGCTCTTCGAGAGCTGCTCGAGCGATGTGCTCCCAGACGCTAGTCGTTCTAAGAGCTGCGTTTGATCGACTCCGTATTTTTCCGGATGAAGACTGAAGTCCTCGAGAAGCGGGGCTAGGTCCCCGAGAGTTCCATCGAATAGGTCGAGCAAGCGCCGTCTCGTCGGCGGTGTCCTCTGCTGGATCTCGTGCTCGATTGCCAGCTCTTGCAATGTCGGAAAGACAGGAGGTAGCAACGGCTCTGGTGGCCGGATCGACTCGAGCTCTGTCAATGGCGTTGATGGCAACGACTTCTTTGTATTCATCTAGGATTCTCGATTGAAGGGCTAAAAGAAAGCGAGAACAAATGGCGCCTAGTACCGCGATTTGTGTGCGCGGCTTTAGTCCCCGTTTCTTCAACTTGTGATTCACGATAACCGTGTACATTTTTAGCAGCAGCCAGACCTGAGGAAACATCTTCAGGCCTGGCTGATACTTTTCTAGCAGCTCCATACGCGGAGTGTACTACCCGGCAAGGCGTTCATCCAACTCAGTCGTACCTAGGACGCTTATACTGCCCGTTGCTTTGAACCTCGTCGGCTTTGGCCCCCACGTGTACCAAGCGTACTCGATGCTATCCCCTGGCATTTTGTGCCCAGCAATGCTGCGGCCTTTACCGTCCACCGCGCCCGGAGGGTACCTTGGGAACTGTCCATCGAGCAGAAACTGCACCCGGTTGGGCAGCACGCTCACGTCTGGCATGAAGTTCTGCAGGAACGCGTTCTTACCGTCGTTCTCTCCACCACCTAGCCAGTTCAACCGCTGGAGCAGGTGCACTTCGTCACAGATGACTAGGCACTTCTCTAGCGTCGCCAACGTGATGGGGAAAGATGGGTTGAGTATGGCGCCGGTAAAGAAGCTATCAGGTGAGCAGTGACGCTTCTTGGGAGCATGGTCACGTGCATTCCATTGTAGGAAGTCGGCGCCGCAGTAGAGCTTGTGCACGCACGGGATAGCCTCCAAGCTCGCGCGGCATTCACCTCTTAGCTCTACCGCGGTGAAACTGTAGGCATCGGGCCTATCCTCGTACATCGCCTGAATGATGCGTCCGTTACCCGCCCCTGGTTCCAACCAGTCTCCAGGCGGAAGGTCTCGTGACTCAATGAAGCGGCGCACCGACCACTTTGGCGTTTCCCAGTTCGATGTGTAGTTCTCTGCGTTTCTAGTGGAGCTCATTCTGCGTCGTTGTTTCTTGTGCAGGTATGTACGCGTGCGTCAATAGGGTGCGGGACTTCCTCTGTACCGAGCTCGGTCTCCATGTTGCAGGCGCGGCAACTGCCCTGGTAGCCCACCATGCCCCAGACTTTCTTTTTGACTTCTGGGTCAAGCACGTTGCTGTCGTAGAGCAGCGTACGTAGCTGCGCTGCAAGCTCGTTGTCCATCGCCTCTAAGACCCACGTGCTGCGGTGGTATCTGGCGAGCGTCGTGTGGCAGTTGGCGCACTTGAAGATAGCTGGTAGACGGTCCCAATCTCCATCACCTACTGGCAGTTGCGCCGACCCAGTAGTTTCGAATACGTCCTCTTCCTTGCCGCAGGCCATCACCTTGGTGAGACGTACCTGGTGGAAGATAGGGCGTAGCGACCAGAGCTTGACGTTCTTGGAACCGGGCCCGAACTCTATCTTGCACTTGGGGCAGTGGTCCGGCAGCATCACCGTTCTTCTTACTGCTATCAGGTCGCACACAAAGGCTTCATGTGGCATCGCGTCTGTTCCATTCTTTGTCGATGAATCCGAGTTCGGTTATCAGGAAATTGATGAGCACTCTTCGCAGCAGCGACTTGAGCGCTTGGCGGTGCAATACCGGTATCTGCTTACCTAGCCGAAGCATTGCTTCAACGCGTCTCAACTTTTCGCGTTTAGCAAATACATGGGCTCCTTCTTTAAGAAGCAGGTCAACTACTGCCTCGGCGTCGAAGCCAGCTAAGCCCATCTTCAATTCAGCCAACGTACCGTGCACGTTTTGCTGCTCGACTGCGTGACGCAGTAGTATGGGTCGGAACAGCGTTTTCTTTAGTACCTCCACCGGCCAGAGATGGTCGCCCAGCACGTGCCCGTCGTCCGTCACTGGTATCTCGAGCATGGCGGGGTTGGCCCTGTTGAACACCATGGCTAGTAGCCTGTCCACGTAGGCGGGTATTAGGTTTAAACAAGTCCCTGCCTCTATGGATGAGGCTGTGTCATCCGCTGGTAGTCCGTTGTACAAGAAGGACTGCGGCATGTTGTAGGGGGCCGTTCCAGCCGGCGTGCTCACAAAACCAACGGTGGAGTGGTACCAACGCGGTCTGCGCCCATGGGCGTGAAAGCCCCGCGGCATGTACTCGTTGAGGCGTTCGTGCGTGCTATGGCTGAACCAGCCACCGTCGTTGAGCACCACCTTGTGTGAGTACAGCGTGATGATGGTCGTTTGGAAGTATTGAATTTCGTAGGTCTCGTCAATGTCGTCGGCCGGGCTTTCTACTTTCTTCAAGAAAGTCCTGTACTTCAAATGTTTGAGGTTGGGCGCGAGTGCACCGACACGCCCTTTACCGTTGGCCCTCAGCACATGCTTTTTGTGTGTGGCCATAATGTGGCGCGCCTCGTCGTATTCCATACCATTCCTCCAATGAACTTATCCCGTGGGGGCTTCATCGTTTGCGTGTCGGTATGAAGTTGTGCATGATGCGCTCACCGATGCAGCACTACATTTTTGCTATGCAAGCAGGCGCGCCAGCCCCCGCTGGTCACGGCGACACCAAGTCCTGGTTTGAGTTTTACAAGAAGGACGCTGGCGACCACGTCTTTGTGCCCTTCCCGGCGGGCAGCATTGAGGAGGACAAGTTACCCGGCGTGGGTGACAAACTTT
>Ga0164306_10000773_pt1 | contig 13505 bp, 13 predicted proteins | sample Whisoiple_242_MG_FD_110213 | JGI IMG/M metagenome (GOLD analysis project Ga0164306, IMG submission 110213) | Soil microbial communities amended with fresh organic matter from upstate New York, USA - Whitman soil sample_242_MG | ecosystem: Environmental > Terrestrial > Soil > Unclassified >... | reverse complement strand
CTGCGCGCGCCGGCTGCACACTGCCGCCGTGGAGTTCCGCCTTTATGCCGTTCTCTCACGCATCAAGATCAACCTGTGGCTGGCTTTCCGGACGCAGGCGTGGCTGCCATTCACGGCGCCCAGCCTGGCCGACCTGAGCCAGGTGGCCGGACTGCGTTTCTTTACCCTTTACTCCAACCTTACGCGCGCCGTATCCGAACTGGGGCGGCATTATGGAAATGAGTTTCGCGACGAATTGCTGCGGGCCTGGACGGTTGCCGCCTGAATTCTCTTCGATCCTACAGCAGTTTCTGAATTGCTATGCCCTGCGAGGCTGTTTACCTCAGGGGCTAAAGCCCATTCCTTCAACGGCATTACCGCAGGCATGAATGCCTGCTCCACCCCGTGAGGATATGGCAAGAGTGGAACCGCTCTAGAACCCTTTTAGCAGATGCTTGAGAGTGGCCAGTAGCGCCTGAGGGTCATGGTCCGGAACCAACGCATCCACACCGTTGGGGAGGTCGGAGCCGACAATTTTTCCCCGCACCACCAAAATCACGCACAGGTTGCGCCGTATCATCTTGAGTGATTGCGCCACCGACCAGCCTTCCGTCTGGATGAAGTGCTCCTGGTCCAGGATCACGGCGTCCACCGGATTGTTCACGCAAATGGCGACGGCGTGGTCCGGGGTGTATGTAGTCACCAGGCGGTAGCCGAAGCCCCTGAGGACCCTGGCAGTCTGGCTGTGCCTGCGATCGGCCAGCAGCACAATTGTGGTATGGGGACCCTTCATAGACGGGAGAATTATCGCCAGCCTCCCGCCGGGCGCAAATCAAGACCCACCAGGACCCTCTCAGTATTGGAGAGGTCGCCGATAATTTTTTTCACCGGCGTGGGCAGGCGCCGGACCAGCGTTGGAACGGCAATAATCTGGTCACCACGGGCAAGCATCGGACGTTCGAGCAGGTCGACCACCTGGATTTTGTAAGCCCCATGCATGTGTTCTTCACATAGCTTCTTGAGGTTTTCAAAGGCGCGAATGGAGGTCGGCGTCATGCCGGCGACATAAAGACGCAGCTCCCATAACGGACGCTTGAATGGCCTGGCCTTCCGGCTGTTGTCATTTCGCGCCGAACCGTCTTGTGCCGGCTTGCGCACGGGTGCTGGTTTACTTGTTGCCATGAATCTCAATTCCTTTATCACTTAAGGTAAAGCGGTGCATGCGCGTGTCATGGGACATGCCGCGGGACTTCAACAGGTTGAGCGTGCGCATGCGTTCCGCTTCTCCCTGATCAACATCGCCCAGTACGACCCAGGTATCCATTAAAGATGAGATGCCGACAGCGGTTTCTTCCATGATCCCGGCGCCGAAGACCAGATTCGTAAACATCGCGGTGATGTGCTTGAGTTTGAGGAAATCGATCAGGCGCGTGAGCATGGCCTTGACCGAGTGGAGATCGCCGACAGCGACCAGGTTGGTAATGGGATCGATGATTACAACGGTCGGTTTGAATTCCTGAATTTCGCTGTACACGGTGGCAAGATGGCTTTCCAGGCCGGCGGCGGTTGGCCGAGTGGCGTGGATGCGAAGCAGGCCGCGATCGATCCATTTTTCCAGGTCCTGCCCCACGGAACTCATGTTGCGGAGAATCTGGCTGGGAGACTCCTCGTAAGCGAAGTACAAGGCGCGTTCTCCGCGAGCGCAGGTGGCGCCGGCGAAAGCCGCCGCGAAGCTCGACTTGCCGGTGCCCGCGGTGCCGGTAATCAGCACGCTGCTGCCGCGAAAGAAGCCTTTCTTTCCCAGCATCGCATCCAGGCTGGGTACGCCGGAGGAGATGCGCTCAGTGGAAGCCGTATGGGAAAGCCCCAGAGAGGTGATGGGCACCACGGAAATGCCCTGGTCATCCAGCAGGAAAGGATATTCATTGGTCCCGTGCGATGAACCGCGATACTTCACCACCCGCAGCCGCCGGGTAGAGATCTGCTCGGTGACGCGATGATCGAGGACGAGAACGCAATCGGCAACATACTCTTCCAGTCCGTAGCGGGTGAGCGTGCGGTCGCCCATTTCAGCGGTGACCACGGCGGTAACGCCGGCGTCCTTCAGCCAGTGAAAAAGGCGGCGGAGCTCGGCGCGGACAATGCCGTCATTCTTTAAACCGAGGAAAAGAAGCTCGATGGTATCCAGGAGTACGCGCTTGGCTTTGACCTGCTCAATGGCCGCGCGCAGGCGGATGAACAGGCCTTCAAGATCGTATTCGCCGGTTTCTTCAATCTGCTTGCGCTCGATGTGGACGTAATCAATCGCCAGCTTTTTTGAACGGATCAACGCCGGCAGGTCGTAGCCCATCGACGCCATGTTGGTGACAAGTTCCTGGGCGGTCTCTTCCATGGCAACGCATACGCCCGGCTCGTTATAGAGCAGCGCGCCGCGAACCAGGAACTCAAGTCCCAGCAAGGTCTTGCCCGTTCCCGGGCCGCCGCAGACCAGTGCGGTCCTGCCTTTGGGAAAGCCGCCGTGGGTGACCTGGTCCAGGCCGCGGATACCTGTAGGCACCTTTTCCAACACCAGGGAGGAGAGAGATGACTTTGTTTCTTTCTTTTTCAATGCAGTACGTGCCGGCATAAATATTCTTTTTCTCTCAGACAGCAGAATTTTTTGGGGCCTTGGGGTCCGTTTTTTGGTCCGCGATTGCCCGGCGGTCGCCAGCGCCAGCGCCGTTCGCGGCGCCATCGCTCTTCCGCGCGGGAGTGATGAGCGAGGAAGCGGCGCCATCGCCATCGCGAGGCAGCACGCGCTTCAATGCTTCCAGCAAGAGCTGCGGATCGCCGAGCGATTCCAGTTGCTCATCCATGATTCCCGAAGGCGACTGAGAGCCGCTGGTGTTGTTAAGGGCAAGAATTGGGACCGAAGAGTTCAAACGCTTGAAGGTCCGCGCCAGATCGTTCCGCTGGCCGGGCTGAATTGAATCTCCAAAAACTACGGCGTCGAGGGCGGAAGCCGTAAAGATGCGCACGGCCTCATCAGGATTGGCAATCGCAATCACTTTATAGCCGGCCCGTTCCAGAATCATGTTCCGGGTAACCTGGGCCGGGGAGATTTTGCTTACACAAAGGACAGTCCATCCCATTGATGTCAGTTTCTTCTCTTAAAAATTTAACGTTGCTCCGGGGCTTCAGCGAACCGCCGTCAGCTCACCCTGCGGGAAACTTGCACGATCAAATCCCAACCGTGATTAAAACAACCGCGTCAAAAAACAGATGCGAAAGGGCCTCAACATCTGGGAACCGCATGAAACCGGTTCGTTTCAACGCTACCTATGATGCAGGCGTGAGCAAGATTGGATGCTTTTTTACAATCGTGGAGCGCTTTGCGGCGGGCAATTAAAAAGGATGGCGGCGGAAGCCATCCTCTTAATATTTTGCAAGTATGCAGGCCGCTCCCCGGCGCGGATGCGATCAGTTGGCTTCGCTGCGGTCCCAGGCGCGAACGTAGACAAGGGTAAACTCCGATCCGTTGCCGCGGGGCTTGATCGCGAGAATCCGCTGATTGTTTTCCGTGCCGACTTTCAGCTCTTCTTTGTATTCATGGCCGGGGCCGTTGTGACCGTCGCAGGTGACCTCGGCGTCCTTATCGTGGTGGTGGAAATCCATGCTGAAGCCGCCGGTGCAGTCCACGACCCTGCCGTACTTGCCCATGTCCTTGCGGTAAAAGGCCAGCACTTTGTCCGAGGGGTCGTCGGATTGAAACTTCAGGGCGACGACTTTCAGGCCGAAAAGGGAGCTGGAAATATTCACGTTGGCGCTGTGATGGCGGTCGTCATCATCGTCTTTTGTGGCGCGCGCTCCGGGATAGAGGGCAAGGCCGGTGTCTTTTATGTCCGTTGAGCCTTCCTTCACGCTGAGCGAGCCAAAGGGGGTGCGGATATCGACGTCATCTTTTCTGCCGTTGTCTTTCTCATGAGTGGTGACAGAGCAGCCGGTGATCGCGACGAAAGAGAATACGATTGCGAAGGCGAGTTGTACTGGTTTAGGCATGGCTGGTCCCTCCTGGCAGAATGGCTAACCGATAATACGCTCGCGGGGGCGGAAAAGTTCCCAGATTGTTGCAGGGGCTGAAGCCCGCGTGTTTAGCGGTCCTCACACAATGGGCTCGTAATAGCGCTCGCCGGCGCAGCCGCGGCAGACGGTCTTGGCGCCGAGCTTGACCTCGCGGCGGAAGTTGATGCCTTCACCGCATAGCGCGCAGACGACGCGCTCACCTTTATAGCCGGGAAACTCTTCCGGCGGCAGGTCAACGTGGACCCACTGCGCATGAAACAACTGGTCATCGGTCATTTCGCGATAGGCCAGCATCTGCTGCTGATTTTTGTTTTCGATTTCAGGGTGCATGTTTTTGGCCAGCGCTTTGGAGGATTCACGGGCAGCCACGCGCACGGCCTTGCCGGTTTCCACGTCGACGAAAGTTGCGGCGACCTTGCCCCAATCGCGAAACTTGAGAGCGCGTTTGCCCAGGCGGCAGCCGGTCACGACCATCACGGCGTCGGTGGCGCAGCGGTCAATTTCCACGAAGGTGACAATGCGCTTGCGGTCTTTGCCCTGCGGCTCTTCCAGGCCCAGCTTTTTCAGGCCGAACATGGCCATGCGCACGCCGAGCACCTGTCCGGCGCAGAGATGGCCATGGGCCACAGCGGCATCATCGAGATATTCCTGCAGAGTCTTCATTGTTGCGGGCCCTCTTCTTCCCCGGCGTCAGGCTGTAGATCGGCGCTGTGCGCACGCACCATGAAACTGGTCTTTTCTCCGGCGGCGACGAAGGTCACGCGGCTGGGCGAGCGCTCCCATTTAGGGGCAGTGCAGGCCGGGCCGGGATATTCCTTTTTGAGGACAGGCTTGCGCTTACCTAATTGTGCCACCACCATAAAGGTCTTGGCGCCATCGTCAGAAGCCCCACAATAGGCGGCATAATCACGATACCAGCTTGCGGCGGAAGAATCGCTATCGAAGGCCGGCAGATTGAGCTGGGCCACGCGGCCGGTCTGGCGGTCAACGCTGATCCAGCCATCGAGCCGCCAGACCCATTGCTGGGACTTTGGCGACTCTTCGGGCAGCGCATCATTGATGCGGTAAGCGCGCCGGACCACGAACAGTCGATCGGTGATCTCATGGGCCGCGCCGGCGGTGTACTCGCGGGTGCGGCCATCGATGATCAACTCGCGCACCTTGACCTGCTGCGCTTCGCCGGAGTCCGACCGGACCTCCACGGCACGCCAGCGGCCCAGGCTGACGGTGTGCATTCTGGGAGCAGCAAGGCTACTGCCGGCCAGCAGCAAAATGCTGATGCAAAAGAACGTCCGGGGCATGGTGGGCAATTATAAGACGTGAGGCGGGAAAGCGCCGAAGTTCCGGGAAAGGACCAGCCGAGAACGGTGGATTACACCGGCGAAATAATTAAAAAGCGACGCGTTCGTGGCTGGCTTTATAAGCGCGAAATGGAGACAGGCCTTACTAACGGACTGATGAGGCGGCCAGCCGCCTAACGAAAAGCACCTGCGGAATTTTGTCACTTTCATTTTGGAACAATAAACCCTAAAATATAAGACTCCCCCCAACCAACGACGTTTGCGGGTACGCCGATATCGGTTTTCAAGCGGCGAACACTGGTGTATTGTGCTTTTCAAGGAAGAACCCGAACATAAACAGGCGCGAGAGTTGCTCGATACAACCCTCGATACAAGTCTGTCCTCTCATTTAGCGATGGCACCCATATCGGAAAGGGCTAGGGAGGAGTATGGCCGCTATAAGCAGCGGGCGCCAAGGATCCTGGTTGTAGATGACAAACTGGATACGCTGCTGCTCCTTCGTGAACTGCTTTCCTCGCGCGGCTATGACATCATCACTGCCACTGAAGCGGAAGAAGCCAAGAAGATGGTGCACACGGAAAAGCCCGAACTGGTGCTGCTGGATGTGGTGATGCCGGGCAAATCCGGATATGAGCTGTGCCGCGAACTCAAAGACGATCCTTATACCCGCCTGATTCCGGTGGTGATGATTACCGGGCTCTCCGACCGCGACGACCGCGTGCGCGGCATTGAAGCCGGCGCCGACGATTTCCTGAGCAAGCCGCTTTACCCTGAAGAACTGTTTGCCCGGGTAAAGTCACTGCTGAAGCTGAAAGAGTTTACCGACGAACTGGAAAATGCCGAGGCCGTGCTGGTGGCGCTGGCGCTGGGCATTGAGTCGCGCGACCCGTATACCGGCAACCACTGCGAGCGGCTGGCGCATTACGCCGCCGACCTGGGACACCATGTTGGACTGGACGGCGACAGCATCATCGCGCTGAAGCGCGGCGGCTATCTGCACGATCTGGGCAAGGTATCGATTCCGGACGACATCCTGAAGAAGGGCACGCGCCTTACCCCGGAAGAATGGGACATTATGAAGCAGCACCCGGAGATTGGAGAGTCGATCTGCCGGCCGCTGAAGTCTTTCCGCAACGTCCTGCCTATCATCCGCCATCACCATGAACACTGGGACGGCAGCGGCTATCCGGACCGGCTTACGGGATACGACATTCCTTTGCTGGCGCGCGTGCTGCAGGTGGTGGACGTGTATGACGCCCTGCGCACGGCCCGCCCGTACAAGCCGGCGCTGACCCACGAAGAAGCCAAGCGCACCATGATGGACGAGTCAAGCAGAGGACTGTGGGACCCGAACCTGGTGCCCGAGTTTTTTGCGATGCTCAAAAAGAAAGAACAAGCTGCATGAGCCTGGCGGTAGAGTTCCCCTTGTCGAATTCAGGATTGCAGGCGGCCCAGCCGCAATACAGCATTGTTGTACCTGCTTACAACGAGCGCGCGCGCATTGGCGGGACGCTGGAGCAGGTGCTGGGACATTTGCGGGCGCAAAAATGGAGCGCTGAGGTGGTGGTGGTGAACGACGGCTCGCGCGACGACACCGCCGGCTTCGTAAGCCAGTTTGCGGCGGAACATCCCGAGGTGCGGCTGATCGAGAACCCCGGCAACCAGGGCAAAGGCTACGCCGTGCGCAACGGAGTGCTGAATGCGCGCGGCCAGGTGATCCTGTTTACCGACGCCGACCTGTCTTCGCCGATCACGGAAGCCACCAAGCTTTTTGCCGCGCTGGAAAAAGGCGCGGAGGTGGCCATCGGCTCGCGCTGGCTCGATCCTTCTCTGCAATTTCAGCGGCAGTCACTCAAAAGGCAGATCATGTCGCGGGCGTTCAACTTGTTTACGCGCGCAGTGCTGACCTTCCCCTACCATGACACGCAGTGCGGATTCAAGGCCTTCACGCGCCGCGCCGCGCAGATGATCTTTCCGCTGCAGAAAATCAATCGCTGGGGCTTTGACGCGGAGATTATCTACCTGGCGCACCACAACAAGCTGGAAGTGGCCGAGGTGCCGGTAATCTGGGGCCACGACGAGCGTTCCAAGATCCATCCCTGGCGCGACGGCTTTTATATGGGATTGGACACGCTGAAGATACGCTGGCTGTCATTGACCGGTGGGTATAGGAAGCCGGCGGAGAAGTAAAGGTAGGCCCAGGGATCTTTCTTAGATAACTTCTCCTCTCGAATACCAGATCAGTGGCATTTTCACCACCACCCCTCCCCCCATCCTTCAACTAGGATTCCAAAGCGCTTACATGAATGCATCCCAGCGGCATCCCAGCTATCGGTTGATCCGTGTTATCAGCGGTAGAGGTTTTGCCTTTCCGATTTCGGCGATGACCGGGGTCCCCGGAAAGCCCGCTTTTGGCTTTCTGGGGTGGGATGACGCGCGATGACGGCGATTCCGGCGATCGAGGCGCGTTCCGCGCCCCTCCCCCCTCCCCCGGTACCCCCTAATTAGGATTCCAAAGGACTTAGGTTCCCCTATCCCAGGGTGATCCCAGAGGGCGGTTCTTCAGACCCCACCCCCCATTGGCGCTTCTGTTGAAAACAAAGGCGTAAGTGCCATTCGACCGAACGGTGACAGACCGGTCAAGCCCTCTTTTTCGCCCGTTTTCGGTAGCCGATTCCACCAAACTCGTTTTACGGCTTGCCAACTTTCAATTGTCAAAGAACGCCCGCTCAGGCACTCTTACCCGCCGAACGGAAATGTATTACTTTACTATTTATTCGCCTAGGTTGTCAAGGAAAAGCACGATACCTGGAAGAAGCTGAAGAAACGATCACGAGAGATTTGAAGGCGGAACTCAAGGCTCTCTTTAATTCCTGAACCGAGGCACAACCAGTCCAAAACAGACCACCGAAAGATGGTTTTTTTCATAGCTGTTCACAGAATGAACAGTTATGCCGAACCAATTTCTCGAATTGAGAAATGTCCAGCATTGGGTACCATGAAATGGAAAACGCCCCCTGAAAAATCAAAGGGCGTTTTCGGAACTTGCTGGTGCAACCAGCGGATAGAAGTTACCCTTAACGCTCACCAGCCAGGTCAAGGGCTAATCTTGTCCGCTATCTCGGTTCACCAATATCCTACCACAATAGGCATCTTGGTATACACTGATTTGATGCATGTCAGCAACAATTAGATTCTGGCAATAAATCCTTATGCTTTATGAACATACAATCGACCTAGGGCGATAGCACGGAGAAGGCCACTCCGTTTAAACATGCTGTATGCCGTAACGAGCCGCAAAAGATTGTTTTTTCCTTCCCGCACGACCACAACATAATACGAAGTTTGTTCGCCTTCGCGTAATTTTATTGTTACCGTTGCGGTATACAGGAATGTGCGGCGAACGCCGGATTTTCCAAGCAATTCCTCCACCACATAAATTGCAGGGGAGTTTTGGAGTGTGTGCCTTATCCAGGGTAACCGTTTCCCGCGAACCTCTTCGTAATTTTCAGGTGTTACGGTATGACTACCCGTATCTGGATCCTTATAGAGCGACTGCATTCCATCTTCATCTATCTCGATCTTGCGCCCGTGAATGTCCAACACTGAGCCGATTACATCGCTCTCATAAAAAGCTAAAGCCCTAGCCTCATCGCAATGTCCGCCAAACAACTCCGCCAGATGCCCTACAGCGATAAATCGGTAAGTCCCCGATTGAAGAGTTTCAGCCAGCCCCAAAGCGGCAGATACTTCTTTGGCTTTCAATTCTGATTTTTTAAGCTGCTTTTGCCGCTCGTATACGAGCCTCGCGGCATCCAGACAAACCCTTGCCACTTTCTCGGCGTTTTGGCGCGAAAAATTGTTTGATGTTAGGAGCGTATGTAGTTCATTAATAGGGTCATCACTCATATAATGCAATCCGCTCTTTCCAGGTTATAATGGCGGAGGGAGGGACATGGCAGCCCATTCCCGCGAGGGAACCCCGGTTTACCCGGTTTATAAGACCAGACTAGCCCACCAAGACTAGATCACCCTTCCGCAAAACGGATTGGCTCAACGTCGCAAGCCGAGAGCCAACCCAAGCACAACCAAAGCTCGCCTGGACCCGATTCGCTACCAACGGATCGGGTCTTTGTAACTGTGGTTCACGCACATCCCAGCAAGCACGGATGATTGCGCTACTCTTCTTATCGTCATAAGTGGGCTTACCTCTTTTCGCTAATCTTCATCAGCTTCGTTCTCGGACGCGGCATTCTCTTTTTCGTACTCTTGCAGCTTGTCGATAATGCCAAAAACAAACTCTCGGTCTTTCCCTGACATCTTGAAAGGATTCGCGGTGATTGTCAGTGTCATCTTTCCGCCGCTGACCAAATCTACCGAATGGGCATTGTTATTGGGGTCTTCAATGACGAAGACTCCTCCACCTTGCTCTTGAGCATCATCTTCCTGGACGTTGCGGCTCTTGGTGACTTTCCTTTTCTTGGGGGCTGTATTCCTGATTTGGTTAATCAAAAACGGCGACAGCGGCATGTCCGCAAATTTCGCCGCTTTGAGGAAGAACGTGATCGCTTTTTGTTTTGTTGTTCCAGTGGCGGAGAAATGTTTTTCAAATTCATCTTCCAACATCTTCTGAGTCATCTTCGTCAGATCGTGACGATCGACAATAGGCCCATACCCGCCTAGAATTATGTCGCGCATCGTTGCGGGTCTCGCCTCTGGCTTTTTCACAAGCATTTCCAGCCACTCAGTAGAGTTGTCTTGATCGTCCACGAGGCCGAAAAAGCGATAAGTGTTCATAACGAGGCCCTGAACGAGTCCCGCCTGACTCTTCCATACCGTTCGATCCAGCTTCGGGGGAATCCCGTGAGTAAAGGTATCCAAAGAGTTCAGGAAGGTCTTGAACGGTAGATACGGGACCGACCGCTTCCCCACCTCTGCGTCAAAAGTCGTTGTTGTAGCTGTAGCCATGATTTAAGTCTCCGTTGCTTGCCGCATCGTTACGGCAAAAACCAGATTAACATATTCAATGCGGCATGTTTCAGATTATTATTGGATTTTTTTCAACAAGTTCCCACTCTGATGCCTATGTATGTAAATCTATGAAAATAGGAGGCTTGATTTAAACATTCAGAGATATCAGTGGGTTTGTTCGGCGTCGCGTTGTGGAATATTGGGGAAAACTGTTTACATTTGCACTGACTAAAGCTCGAAAGGGGGCTCCCTTGAGTGCAGGACTCCGATCCTGATCACCGAAGGATTTGTCGGGTAGATCAGGGCAAGCATCAGACGCTGCCCCCTCGAATTTACGTGAATTAGGCCTAAGAGTCATCGATCCATCGTAAAGTTCCGTTAACCCTCCGCGCCAATTCATTAGCAATGCGAATTAACCATCCTGACAATTATTAACCCCTGGCTTACCCAGTGTTTACGCCGAGGCGCGCCCGTCCGGGTCTAATCCTACAGAGGCCGGAAACAGAGGATTTGAGAGGCCTTGGATAGTTCTGGGGGTTGGAGATGAAATTCTTAAAGAACAAATGGGCGATTATTGGCGTGCTTGTGGCGGCCATCGGGCTGCTCACGGCTTTCAGCTATGAGAGCAAAAAGACGCCGCAATATTTCACTGAGAAAGTGCAGAAGGGCGACATACAGAACGTCGTCCAGGCCACGGGCACGATCAACGCGGTAACCACGGTGCAGGTTGGCTCGCAGGTGTCGGGGACGATCCAGACGCTGTCAGCAGATTTCAATTCGCACGTGAAGAAGAACCAGGTGATCGCGCAGATTGATCCGTCACTATTTCAGGGAGCGTTGTTGCAGGCCAAGGCCGACCTGGCTGACGCGCAGGCGAACCTGGTAGCGGCCAAGGCGAACCTGGACAAAGCGCAGGCAGCGGCCGCGCAGGCGAAGCTGGATTTCAATCGCTATACCACGCTGGCGCAGGAAGGCGTGGTGCCGACGCAGCAACTGGATACGGCGCGCGCAACTTCACAGAGCGCGGATGCCGCAGTCGGGGCAGCCAAGGCGCAGGTGACGCAGGCCGCAGCGCAGACGCAGCAGAAGTCCGCCGCGGTGACGGTGGCGCAAACCAATCTTGACCACTCCACCATACGGTCTCCTATTGACGGAACCGTGATTGCCCGCAGCGTTGACGTGGGCCAGACGGTGGCTGCGAGCTTGCAGGCGCCGACGCTTTTCACCATCGCGCAGGACCTGACCAAGATGCAGGTTTATGTAAGCACCGACGAGAGCGATGTGGGCACGATCCACGCTGGGCAGGACGTGAGCTTCAAGGTTGACGCTTTTCCCAAAGACACCTTCAAGGGAAAAGTTTCCGCGGTGCGGCTGAACGCTACGACCGTACAGAACGTGGTGACGTATACCACCATCGTGGACTTTGATAACCCGGACCTGAAGTTGTTCCCGGGCATGACGGCCTATGTAACGGTGCCTGTTGCCACGGCCACGGACGTGGTGAAAGTACCGAACGGCGCGCTGCGCTTTACGCCCGACTTGACGGCTGACCAGATCAGCGCTCTGTACCAGAAGGCCGGGATCGCGGCGAACGGCGCTGGACGCAAAGGCGGCAAGGGATCGCAGCAGACTTCTGGGCAGCAGGCGTCTACGGCTGTTGTTTGGAAGCTGAATGCCGACAAGTCCGTTGAGCCGGTGCAGATCAAACTGGGCATTACTGACCATACGACGACGGAGGTGGCGCAGGTGGTGAAAGGCTCGCTGAATCCGCAAGACCAGGTGGTGACGGGCTCAGCGGCGGCGAACAAGACTGCTGCTGCGACTTCAGCAGCGCCGGGCATGGGTGCTGCGCGTGGGGCCGGCGGCGGAAGAGTGGGACGGTAAGGCTCGCCGCAGATTAGCGCTGATGAACGCAGATAGAACAGAAGTAGCCGCGAATTAACGCGAAATACGCGAATTGGGTCCAGGGAGAAGAGCTTTACAAGCTATTTACCGCAAAGGTCGCGAAGATCGCAAAGAAGAAGAGCGGCCTTTGCGGGTAGGTCAAGTAATGAAAGTAGAAAATCGAAGAGGACTTTATGGCAACGCTTGAACAAGTTGAAGTGAACGCAAATGCGGTGATGAAGCCGGAGATTACGACCAATGGAATTCTGGCGAGTGGCAGGCCGGTGGGCGCTATTCCAGTAATTCAGGCGCAGGACGTGCACAAGTATTACGACCTGGGCGAAACCAAGGTGCATGCGCTGCGCGGGGTGGACATGACGATTGAGCCGGGAGAGTTTGTGGCGATCATGGGCTCCAGCGGCAGCGGTAAATCGACGTTCATGAATATGCTGGGATGTCTGGATAAGCCGAGCAGCGGCAGCTACATCCTGGAAGGAACGAACGTTTCCAGCCTGGACAAGAAGCAGCTGGCGGCCATCCGCAATCGCAAGCTGGGTTTTGTTTTTCAGGGCTTCAACCTGCTCTCCCGCACCACGGCGCTGGAAAACGTTGAACTGCCCACGCTGTACGCGCAGATGGCGAAAGAACAGCGCCAGGCTCGGGCCAAGGAAGTGCTTGAACTGGTGGGATTGGGCGAGCGCATGGACCACTTCCCGTCGCAGCTTTCCGGCGGACAGCAGCAGCGCGTGGCGATTGCGCGCGCTTTGGTGAACAAACCTGCAATCCTGCTGGCCGACGAGCCCACGGGAAACCTGGACAGCAGAACGTCCGTGGAGATCATGCAGATCTTTCAGGACCTGAATGACAGCGGGCTGACGATTGTGCTGGTGACGCACGAACCGGACATCGCGCAGTTTGCGAAGCGGACCGTGGTGTTCCGCGACGGGAAGATACGGCACGACGATCCGGTGAAGAACCGGCCAAGGGCGGCGGAGGTGCTGAAGGGCTTGCCGACGGTGGACGAGGATTAGAGATCGGGTGATCTGGTGATCGGGTGATCTGGTGATCGGAAAACCAAGATCTCACCGCGGAGACGCGGAGGCGCAGAGAAGAAGATCGAACCCAAAATCTCACCACGGAGGCACGGAGACACGGAGAAAGGCGAGATCGGGAGATTGGGTGACGAGAAGCTGAGTTGATTCGATTTTGCAAATGATCCTCCGTCCCTCTGGGTTTCAAAAGGTTTTGGGTTTTCAATATCGGCGATCTTTGGCAATAGTGGCAATTCTGGCAATTGGTTTTACAACG